>Ga0070730_10003337_pt1 | contig 14444 bp, 10 predicted proteins | sample Coa_R1_3_FD_66447 | JGI IMG/M metagenome (GOLD analysis project Ga0070730, IMG submission 66447) | Surface soil microbial communities from Centralia Pennsylvania, which are recovering from an underground coalmine fire - Coalmine... | ecosystem: Environmental > Terrestrial > Soil > Unclassified ...
AGCAAGCCGGTCTCGGACGGATCACGGTCAGCCTCGACACCTTGCGACCCGAGCGGATGCAGGCGCTGGCGCGGACAGATCGCCATGCGGACGTCTTGGCCGGCATCGTGGCCGCCCGGCGGACCGGCTTGGCGGTGAAACTCAATACCGTCGTGATCCGCGGCGTGAACGACGACGAGCTGAGCGACCTGATTACGTTCGCGCGCGGGCAGCAGGCCGAGGTGCGATTTATCGAGTACATGGACGTCGGCGGCGCCACGGGCTGGAGCGCGGAGCAGGTGGTATCCCAGCGCGAGATGCTCGAGCGGTTGTCGCGACAGTACGGCACAATCTCCCCACTCCAGAGCAGCGATCTTGCCGCGCCGGCCGAGCGGTTCCGGCTCCCCGACGGCACCGTGTTCGGCGTCGTCGCGTCGACGACAGCCCCGTTTTGCCGCGCCTGCGATCGCAGCCGTCTCACCGCCGACGGCGCGTGGCTCCTGTGTCTGTACGCGGAGCGTGGCATCGACTTGCGCGAGCCATTACGAAACGGCGCGAGCGACACGGATCTGGCCGAGCTCATCGCGGCGATGTGGCGTGGCCGCGCCGATCGCGGGGCAGAGGAACGACTCGGGCTTACGCAGCGCGCGCCGCTGTATCAAGTCGACCGCCTGCGCGCGGATCCGCACCGAGAAATGCACACGCGTGGGGGGTGAGAAGTCGTGGCGAGCGAAACGTCGGATTCGGGGAGGGCCCAGCATGCTGCGCCCCTACCGGATACCAATTAACTTCACCGCACCATGCTCACCAAAATCACCGTCGTCGGCGCCGGGAATGTCGGCGCCACAACCGCGCAACGTCTCGCCGAACAACAGCTCGCCCGTTCCGTCGTCCTCGTCGATGTGATCGACGGCGTCCCGCAAGGAAAAGCACTCGATCAGTGGGAGTCCGCACCAATCGAAGGGTTCGACACCCACGTCCTGGGGGCAGCCAACGACTATAGCCCGACGGCAGGGAGCGAGGTCGTCGTCGTGACGGCGGGCATCGCCCGCAAGCCGGGGATGAGTCGCGACGACCTGGTGCGCACCAACGCCGACATCGTCAAACAGGTCTCCCAGCAGCTCAAACAGCATTGTCCCAAGGCCATCGTCGTCGTCGTCTCGAACCCGCTCGACGTCATGTGCTGGGTCACGAAGCAGGTGACCGGCTTCCCGCGCGAACGCGTGATCGGCATGGCGGGCGTGCTGGACACCGCGCGCTATCGCTCGTTCCTGGCCGAGGCGCTCGACGTGTCGGTGCAGGACATCCAGGCGATGGTGTTGGGCGGCCATGGCGACACCATGGTTCCGCTGGTCTCCTACACGACCGTCTCCGGGATTCCGGTCACACAGCTGCTCGACAAGGCGAAGCTGGAGAAGATCGTCGACCGCACGCGCAACGGCGGCGCGGAGATCGTTGCCTTTCTGAAGACGGGGTCGGCCTATTACGCACCGTCAGCCGCGGTCGTGCAGATGGTCGCGTCGATCGCGCTCGATCAGAAGCGCATTCTGCCGTGCGCGGCGTGGCTGGAGGGGGAGTTCGGCCTGTCGGGGATGTACTGCGGCGTCCCGTGCAAGCTCGGCAGGAACGGACTCGAACAGATCGTCGAGGTCGAGCTGACGGCAGATGAGAAGGCGGCGCTCAAGCAATCGGCCGAGGCAGTGAAACAGACCATGGCGGCGGTGAAGCTATGACGACCTCGGTGCGCGATCTCCAGGAACGCAGCCTTGGCGCGACGTTGCGCCGCGATGCGTGGTGGATCGCGCCGGCGCTGACGGCGCTCATCCTCGGCAGCTTCGGCATCTATGCGACGTGGGCCGCGTGGGTCAACAAGAGCTACGAGTGGGGACCGTACCTCTCACCGTTCTACTCGCCGCTGATCAAGACACACTGGTGGCCGCTGTCACCGGCGTTCCTGATTCTGATCTTCCCGCTGGGTTTCCGCGCCAGCTGTTACTACTACCGCAAAGCCTACTACCGCGCGTTTTTCCTCGATCCGATCGCCTGCGGCGTCGGCGAGGCCCGGCACGGCTACAAGGGGGAGACGACGTTTCCGTTCATCCTCCAAAACGTGCACCGCTTTTTCATGTACGCCGCGGTGATCTTCATCGGCATCCTCGGCTACGACGTCTTTCTCGCGACCCGTTGGCCCGTGAACGGCGTGCTGCCGGACGGATCGATGGCCGCCGGCGGGACGCAGTTCGGCGCCGGCATCGGCACGATCGTCATGGCGATCAACGTGATCCTGCTGTCGTGCTACACGTTCGGATGCCACTCGATACGACATCTGGTCGGTGGCCAGGTCGACTGCTACTCCTGCGCGCGCGGCGGCAAGGCGCGCTACCGGGTGTGGCGCGGTGTATCGGTACTCAACGGGCGGCACATGTTGTGGGCGTGGTGCTCGCTCTTTTCCGTCGCGCTGACTGACCTCTACATCCGCCTGTGCGCGATGGGCGTCATTCATGATCTGAGGATCCTGTGACGGTGTTGATCCGGGGGCTGAAGCCCCGGCTCGGCCAAATCGCGCGTCCTGAAGGACGCCCACGCCTCGCTCGACCTTCTGATGTCTGAAATCCGCACTCACGATTACGACGTCGTCGTGATCGGCGCCGGCGGCGCGGGGCTGCGCGCCGCCATCGAAGCCAGCGCGCAGAAGGCCAAAGTCGCGCTCGTCTGCAAGTCGCTGCTCGGCAAGGCGCACACCGTCATGGCCGAGGGCGGCGCCGCGGCCGCGCTCGGCAACGTGTTCAGCGAAGACAACTGGCGCGTGCATTTCCGCGACACGATGCGCGGCGGCAAGATGCACAACAACTGGCGTATGGCGCAGATCCACGCGCAGGAAGCTCCGGATCGGATCAAGGAGCTCGAGGCGTGGGGTGCGCTGTTCGACCGCACGCCCGACGGCCGCATCAACCAGCGGCCGTTCGGCGGACACACGTACAGCCGCCTCGCGCACGTCGGCGACCGTACCGGCCTCGAAATGATTCGCGTGCTGCAGGACAGGGGCGTGCATTCCGGGATCGAAGTGCACATGGAATGCACGATCGTCCGACTCTTCGTCGTCGGCGGCCGCATGGCCGGCGCACTCGGCTACTTCCGCGAGACGGGACGCTTCGTGCTGTTCCGCGCCGGCGCGATCATTCTCGCCACCGGCGGCATCGGTAAAGCCTGGCAGATCACCAGCAATTCGTGGGAGTACACCGGCGACGGCCACGCCCTCGCGTACGAAGCCGGCGCCGAGCTGATCGACATGGAGTTCGTCCAGTTTCACCCGACCGGCATGGTTTGGCCGCCAAGCGTGCGCGGCATTCTCGTGACCGAGGGTGTGCGCGGCGAGGGCGGCGTCCTGAAGAACAACAAGGGCGAGCGGTTCATGTTCCGGTACATGCCCGAGATGTACAAAGGCGACTTTGCCGACACCGAGGCCGAAGCGGACGCCTGGGTGAAGGGCGAGCGCAAGAAGAACCGCCGGCCGCCGGAGCTCTTGACCCGTGACGTCGTCGCGAAAGCAATCAAGAAGGAAGTCGAAGAGGGAAGAGGCACCGAACACGGCGGGGTGTTCCTCGACATCGCCTCGAAGCAGAGTCCCGATTACATCAAGAAAAAGCTGCCCAGCATGTATCACCAGTTCAAAGAGCTGGCGCATGTGGACATCACGAAGGATGCGATGGAGATCGGCCCGACGACGCACTACGTCATGGGTGGCGTGAAGGTCGATGCCGAGACACAGGAGTCGACGGTGCCCGGTCTCTATGCCGCCGGAGAAGTGGGCGGCGGAATGCACGGCGCCAACCGCCTGGGCGGAAACTCGCTCAGCGATCTACTCGTGTTCGGGCGCCGGGCGGGGCAGCACGCGGCCGCGAAGCGCGGCGCGGCGCCGAAGATCCCTGACGCCGAGATCGAGGCCGCGATGCGCGACGCGCTCGGCGCGTTCGAGCGTGAGGGCGAAAACCCCTACGCCGTCCAATCCGCATTACAGAAGGTGATGCAACGCCATGCCAGCATCATTCGCGACAAAGGCGGGCTCGAGACAGCGCTCGCCGAGCTCGAGAAGCTCAAAGCGCGGGCCCGAAAAGTGGGAGTGACGGGCAGTCGCGAATACAATCCGGGCTGGCACACATCGATCGATTTGCGCTCGCTGCTCGTCGTGTCCGAGGCGAGCGCGCGCGCGGCGCTCGAGCGGACGGAAAGCCGCGGTGCCCACACCCGCAGCGACTATCCCGATTCCGACCCCAAGCAGGAGCGCGAGCAGATCGCGATCAAGAAGGAAGGCGATCGCATGGTGGTGCGGCGCGAGAGTCAGCCGCCGCTTCCCGACGATCTGATGACTCTGATTAAGGAAGGGAAATAATGGCCGAGCAGCGGACGCTGCGCCTGTTCCGCGGCACGCGCGAGCGCGGGGAGCTGAAGGAGTATCGTGTCGCGGCGGGCGAGGGGATGGTCGTGCTGGACGCGGTCCACGCGATTCAGGCCGAGCAGGCGCCCGATCTCGCCGTGCGCTGGAACTGCAAGGCGGGAAAGTGCGGCTCGTGCTCCGCCGAAATCAACGGCAAGCCGCGGCTGATGTGCATGACGCGGATGTCCGACTACGCGCCCGACGAAACGATCACCATCACGCCGATGCGCGCGTTCCCGGTGATCAAGGATCTCGTCACCGACGTGTCGTGGAACTACGAGGTCAACAAACGCATCCCCGCCTTCCAGCCGCGCAAACCCGACGCGCCCGACGGGACGTGGCGGATGTACCAGTACGAGGTCGAGCGCCCGCAGGAGTTCCGCAAATGCATCGAGTGCTTCCTGTGCCAGGACGTCTGCCACGTTCTGCGCACGCACGAGAAGCACGAGCAGTTCATGGGGCCGGCGATGCTGGTCCGCGCGGCCGTTTATGAAATGCACCCGCTCGACGAAGCGGATCGCCGCGAGCATCTGCGCCACGTGGGCGGTATCGGCTTCTGCAACATCACGAAGTGCTGCACCGAAGTGTGCCCCGAATCGATCCACATCACCGATAACGCCATTATCCCGCTGAAAGAACGCGTCGTGGATGCGAATTACGATCCCCTGGCCGCGTTGTGGCGCAAGCTGACAAAGTAGTCGTCGTCGTAGGCGCAGGATTTGGCGGGTTGCGCGTCGCGCGCGCGCTCCGTCGCGCGCCGGTGCAGGTTGTCCTGGTCGACCGCCACAACTACCACCTGTTTCAACCACTCCTCTATCAGGTCGCGACCGCGGGACTCGAGCCCGAAGAGATCGCCAAGCCGGCGCGCTCCATTCTGCGCGGGCAGCAAAACTTCGATTTCCGCCTCGTGGACGTCACCAGCGTCGACCTCGGCGCGCGGCGGCTCGAGACGAGCGCCGGACCCATCGCCTACGATTTTCTCGTGCTCGCGCCCGGCGGCCAAACGAACTTCTTCGGCCTCGACTCGGTGCAGCGCAACGGGTTCGGCCTCAAGGACGTGCCCGACGCCATCCGGATCCGCAACCACGTCCTCACCTGCTTCGAGCGCGCGATGCTGGAGCCAGAGGCCGAACGGCGGCGCGCGCTACTCACGTTCATCGTCGTCGGCGGCGGGCCGACGGGCGTCGAGATGGCGGGCGCGCTCTCGGAGCTGATTCGGCTCGTGCTCGTGAAGGACTATCCGCGGCTCAACATCAAGGACGTCAGGATTCTGCTGCTCGAGGCGACGGACAAACTGCTCGCGACGATGCCGGCACGGTTGCGCGAGGCGGCGGGGAAAACGCTGTGGCGCAAGTACGTCGAGGTGCGCTTCGGGGCCACCGTCGCCGATTATGACGGCACGCAGATCCGCCTGAAGAGCGGCGAGGTCATCCCCGCAGCCACCGTGATTTGGGCGGCAGGCGTGTCCGCCGCCGCGCTGACGACGACGCTGGGCCAGACGCCCGGACGCCAGGGCCGGATTTCCGTCGAGCCGACCTTGCAGCTGGCGGGGCATCCCGACGTCTTCATCATCGGCGACGCAGCATATCGCGAGCAGGACGGCGAGCCGCTCCCGATGGTCGCGCCCGTCGCCATGCAGATGGGCGAGTCGGTCGCGCGCAACATCCGCCGGCAGCTCCGCGGCGAACCGCTCGTGCCGTTCCGCTATCGCGATCAGGGTACGCTCGCCACGATCGGCCGCAACGCGGCCGTGGCGGACGTCTATGGGCTACAGCTCAGCGGATTTCCGGCGTGGGTGATGTGGCTGGTCGTGCACATCATTCAGCTGATCGGCTTTCGCAACAAGATCTTCGTGCTGATCAACTGGGCATGGGACTACTTCTTCTACGAGCGCGCGGCGCGTTTGATCACGCGCGATTGAGCTGCCGCACGATCCCGCTCCAGCCGCACTCCACACACCACCGGTGCTCGATGCGCGGCAGCAGCCGCCGCAGCCAGGAATGCTGGATCGGCGTGAGTCGAGTCCCGCATAGCGGGCAGGTGGGTTTGGCGGGGAGGATGACGTAGACGAACGTGAGAACGATGGCGGCCCGCAGCAATACAGTCGCAAACAGGACGACCACCACCAGCATGCTACGCGGCCTTCTCCTGCACGAACGTAACGATGCGGCGTTCCAGCTCGGCCAGCTCCACCGGTTTCACCAGCACGCGATCGCGCGGGACTTCCGCCAGGCCTCGCCCCGCCAGATGCGTAATGTCGCCCGACAGGAAAAGCACGCGGTCGGCCAGCGCGGGCTGCTGCCGCTGCAGCTGCTGATAGAACTCGGCGCCGTCCATCTTGGGCATACGAAGATCGGCGAGGATGACGTGCGGTTGGAAGCCTTCGCGCAGCCGGTCGAGCGCGGCCAAACCGTCGCCGGCTTCCTTGATCTCCGCGCCGCGCTTGCCGAGGAATCGCGCCATGGGTCTCCGAATCAACTCCTCGTCGTCGACGAGCAGGATTCGGACGCCGCCGAGCGTTCCCGAGGGCGCAGCAGCGGGCACCGCTGCGGGCGCTGCTTGCGCGGGCTGCGGCGTCGCGGCGGGCGCCGTCGGGACGGCTTCATGCCTCGTGGGCAGCCAAATCATGAAGCGAGCGCCAGGCTGTTCGAGCTTGACCAATTCCAGCTCGCCCTGCGCTTCCCGCACGAGCTGCCGCGAGATGTAGAGACCGAGGCCCGTGCCCTTGTGGCCCTTCGTGCTGGCGAACGGCCGAAACAGGCGCGGCGCGATCTCCGCCGCCACGCCGGGACCGTTGTCGGTCACCGTCACGCAAACGCGGCCGCCCGTATCGTCGGTGAAGGAGTCCACGATCAGGCGCCGGGGCGGCTTCACCTGGCGCAGCGCGTCCAGCGCGTTGCTGAGCAGGTTGACGACCACCTGTTCCAGCCGGTTCGCGTCGCCGACGACGATCGGCAACTCCGGATCGAGCCGTCCTTCGATCGAGATTTCGTCGACGCCGAAGCGGTAGGAGACCAGATCGATCGCGCTGCGCACGACGTCGTTCATGTTGACGCGGGCGGCGCGCTTTTCACCCGCGCGCACGAACCGCAGCAGCCCGCGCAGCAGCTTGGCCGCCCGCTGCGCCTGCCGCAGGATGCTCTGCATCTCGTTGCGCTGCTCGGCGGTCAGGTGCGCGTCCGCGAGCCGCAGCTCGGCGTGACTGGCGATCGCCATAAGGGGATTGTTCACCTCGTGCGCGACGCCACTCAACAGCTCGCCGGCCGCGGCGAACCGGCCCTGTTCCTCCGCGCGGTCGCGCAGCACCCGCGTCATCTGATTGAAGTGGCCGGCGACGGTGCCGAGCTCGTCGCTGCGACTGACCGGCACCTGCGTGCTCAGGTCGCCGTCGGAGACGCGCCGAATCCCGCGCTCGATTTCACTGAGTGGTTGCCACATCCGGCGTCGCACGATGAACAGCGAAACGGGAAGGAGCACGGCGCCGACGATCAACACGATGATCGCGGCGGTCGATCCCAGATTGCGGGTCAGCGCGAGCGTCAGCGCCGCGCCGTACACCATCGCCGCGACGACGACGCCGACGATCAGAACACGGAGACTACTAGCCGGATTGCCTGACAAGCCCTAATCTCCCCGTTCCCACTGCACACCAAGGTATCAATAATGCGACTTTTGAGCATCATCGTCGGCTTGGCGGGCGTCGGCACCGCCGCCTGCTCGCACGCGACCGCTCCGGCGCACCAGGCGCCGGCTCCCATTCCCGCGCAACAAGATACGTCCCGCGCCGCGTCCGGCCGCCAGCAGGCACCGGACGCCGCCGCGCCAAAGCCCTACAACCAGGTCATCACCGCCGGCATGACCACCGACTCCGGCGTCTTCACCGTGCACCGCAGCGGCGAGAAGCTGTTTTACGAAATTCCCAAGGCCATGCTGGGCCGCCAATTCCTGCTCGTCGCCGACCAGCGCGGCACGACGCGCGGGATCCGGTACGCGGGAGAAGAGATCAGCGATCGCATCGTCGTGTGGGAGCGCCTGGGGAACAAGGTCTTCCTGCGCATCGTGTCGTACGCGATGCGCGCCGACACCAACCAGCCCGTCTATCGCGCCGTCCAGCTGTCGAACCTCGCGCCGATCATCATGAGCTTCGACGTTGCCGCCTACCACGGGGACAGCACCGCGGTCATCGAAGTCACGAAGCTGTTTACGACCGACGTGCAGGAGCTGAACCTCCGCCAATCAGGCGTGCGCATACGTCGCATGGATCCGACGCGCTCCGTGATCGAGCGCGTCAAATCGTTCCCGCGCAACATCGAAGTCAGCGCGTTGCAGACCTTCGAAGTAGACTCGGTGCCCGGCCCGGCCGGCGGCCCGCCCAACCGCACGCTGAACACCATCACGATGTTGATGAACTACTCGATGGTGCTGCTGCCGGACGATCCGATGATGCCGCGCCTGTGCGACGATCGCGTGGGATACTTCAACATTTCGTTCGAGAACTACAACGATGTGCTCGTCCCCGGCCCGAAGCGCTGCTTCATCAAACGCTTCCGGCTCGAGCCGAAGGATCCGAATGCGCCCGTGTCGGATCCGGTCAAACCCATCGTGTGGTTCATCGATCCCGCCACACCCGCGAAATGGCAGCAGTGGCTGGTCAAAGGCGTGGAAGACTGGGCGCCGCTGTTTCGGGCCGCCGGCTTCAGCAACGCGATCACCGCCCGCGTGCCGACAGTCGCCGATTCCGATTACGATCTGGACGACGCGCGCTTCAACACGATTCGCTGGCTGCCGTCGACGATCGAGAACGCGTATGGGCCGAGCGTCTCGGACCCACGCTCGGGCGAGATCCTGAACGCCAACATCGGCTTCTACCACAACGTGAGCAGCCTGGTGGAGGCGTGGTATTGGACGCAGGCCGGCGCGAGCGATCCCCGCGCCCGCACCCTGCCGCTGCCCGATTCATTGATGGGCCTCCTCCTCGAGTACGTCGCAGCGCACGAGGTGGGACACAGCCTGGGTCTGCGTCACAACATGATCGCGTCGGCCTACTATCCGGTCGATTCCCTCCGCAGCCGCTCCTTCACCTGCCGCATGAAGAACACGAGCCCGTCGATCATGGACTACGCGCGCTACAACTACGTCGCGCAGCCCGGTGACAGCGCGTGTGTCATGCAGGGGTTCGGCGCCTACGACTACTTCGCGATCAACTGGGGCTATCGCCGCATACCCACCGCGCCGTCGCCGGACGCGGAGCGTCCCGTGCTCGACTCGCTCGCCCGGTTGCAGGACGCCAATCCCTACCTCCGCTGGATCGGCGACGGCGAGCCGATCGACCCGCGCATCGTGACGGAGGCGCTCGGCGACGATCCGGTGAAGGCGAGCGGCTATGGCGTCCGCAACATCAAGCGGCTCGTGCCGATGCTGATTCCCGCGACCACGACGAACAAGCTCGACAACTATGGCAAGCTGAATGACATGTACGGCGAGCTGATCGGCCAATGGGCCCGCGAGATGACGCATGTCGCGGTTGTCGTCGGTGGCGTGTACCAGTTCACCAAGTACCCGAGCCAGTCGGGGACCGTCTATCAGCCCGTGCCGCGGGCCAAACAGGCCGAAGCGGTACACTTTCTGAACGAGAACGTGTTCACGACACCGATGTTCTTCTTCGACCCGGAGATTTTGCGCCGCATCGAGCCGACCGGATTCGTGGAGCGCGTGCGCGCCCGCCAGACGGCGATCATGAGCACGTTGTTCAACGACTCGCGCCTTTCGCGTCTCGCCGACCAACAGGCGACCGCGCCAGCCGCGGGCGCGACCGCGTACACGATCCCCGATCTCTTCGGCGATGTGCGCCGCGGCGTGTTCTCCGAGTTCGGGAGTGGCGGGGGGGCCGTGCACGTCGACGAATACCGCCGCAACCTTCAGCGCACATTCGTCGACCAGATGGAGCGCTTGATCAGCACGCCGCTCGTGACGCCGCTGCCGCCGAATTTCACGCCGTTCCCCGGCTTCGAGCCGCCGCCCCCGCGGCCCGCCGACGCGCGGGCGCAAGCCCGGCTCGAGCTCGTGGATCTGCAGACCACGTTGCGGGGCGCGCGGGCGCATGCTGCCGACCGGGCGACGCAGGCGCATATTGTGGACTTGCTGGCGAGAATCAACCAAATCTTGAATCCACGATGAGGCTGCTATTGGCTATTCGCTATCGGCTATCGGGTGCGGCGTTGTTGGTGTGCCTGCACCTCGCGGCCCCGAGGCTGCACGCGCAGTCATTCGAACAGCGCCTTCTCGCCATTCCCGACACGGGCAGCATGCGCCAGATGTCGCGCGATCTCTCGGCCGTGCCGCACATGGCGGGGACGCCGGCACAGGCCGCGACCCGCGATTACGTGCTGAACAAGATGAAATCGTGGGGCATCGACGCGTGGAGCAAGGAATACAGCGTCTACATTCCGCAGCCGGAAGTCGTCGCGGCGTGGATCGTCAACGGCGGCAAAGCGACGGCCCTATCGCTCGCGGAGCCGGGGAAGGGTCCCCAGGTGCCTCCCTTCAACGGCTATACCGGTGACGGCGACGTCACCGCCGACGTCGTCTACGTGAATTACGGTCTCATCGAAGACTACAAGACGCTCGACTCCCTCGGCATCAGCGTGAAAGGCAAGATCGCGATCGCGCGCTACGGCCGGTCATATCGCGGCATCAAGGCGCGCGAGGCGGAGAAGCGCGGCGCGGTCGGCTTGATCGTCTACTCCGATCCGATGGAAGACGGCTACTTCCGGGGCGACATCTACCCGAAGGGACCGATGCGCAATCCCGACGGCATCCAGCGCGGCAGCATGATGAACGGCAACGGCGATCCCACGACGCCGAACTGGGCATCGGTGGAAGGCGCGCGCCGCCTGCCGGAAGACTCGCTCGACATTCCCAAGATTCCGATCATCCCGATGAGCTACGGGAATGCGCGCCGCTTCCTCGAGCCGATGACGGGTCCGTCCGTGCCGCAGAGCTGGCAGGGCGCGTTGCCGTTCCGCTATCACGTGGGTCCGGGGCCCAGCAAGGCCCGGCTGCACGTGAAGACGGAGCGCGGCGCCCGCGGCTTTCACAAGATCTGGAACACGATCGGCATGATTCGCGGCGAGCGCTGGCCCGATGAATGGGTCGTGATCGGCGGCCACCGCGACGCATGGGGTCCGGGCGCGCGCGACAACGTGAGCGGCACCGTCTGCGTGCTCGAGACGGCCCGCGCGTTTGCCGAGCTGGCGCGCGCCGGAATGAAGCCGGCGCGCACGGTCGTGTTTGCCACGTGGGACGCGGAAGAGTGGGGACTCATCGGCTCGACCGAGTGGGTCGAAGAGCTCGAAGATACGCTGCGCGCGCATGTCGTCGCTTATATCAACGAGGACGGGACCTTCTCCGGGCCGAGCTTCAGCGGCAGCGCCTCGCCGTCTCTGAAGCCGCTGCTGCGCGCGGCGGCGCGCGCCGTGCCGGATCCGACGGGAACGGGCACCGTGTACGACGTGTGGCTGAAGAGCAAGAACGGCGACACCACCGCGCTGACGATGGGAAACCTCGGCGGCGGGTCCGACTACTCGGGCTTCTACCACCACCTCGGCATTCCCGCGGGCGGCATCGGATTCGACGGGCCCGACGGCATCTATCATTCGATGTACGACTCCTACGACTGGATGTCGCGCTTCGGCGATCCGGGCTATAAGGCCCATCGTGCCGGCGCGCAGCTCGTCGGAGTGATTACGAGCCGCCTCGCCAACAGCGACATCGTGCCGCTCGACTACGCGGCGTTCGGCGTCGAAATGACGGGGCTCGTGACACAGCTCGATTCCGGCATTGCGAAGAAACAGTGGAAGGCGAGCGTCAATACGCAGGCGCTCAAGGACGCGCTCGACCGTTTCACCGCCGTGGCACGCGCGTTCAACACCGCGCGAGACACGGCGGTCGCGCGGAGCGCAGGCGGCGGCGCGGTCGACTCCATGCGTATCCGCCGGGTGAATGCCGCATTGATGCTGGTCGAGCGGCGGCTCACGCGCCCCGAGGGGCTGACGAGCCGCCCGTGGTTCCGCAGCCTGCAGTTCGCCGCGGACGTCGATAACGGCTACGCGACGATGGCGTTCCCCAGCGTCAACGAAGCGATTCGTTACGCCGATGCCGCCACCGCGAATAAGGAGCTGGCCGATTTGGTCAGCCGGATCGACCAGGCCCGTGCCGCGCTCGTCGAAGCGGCAGTAGCTTTGCGGTAGACGTAGCGGGAGGGAAGACATGGACGACTCCAAGACACGCGTCGTAATCGCCTACTCGATCTGGGCGACGGTCTGCGCGGTACTGGCAGGATTCGCGATCGCATTGATCCATACCTGGTTCTTCAGCTACCACCCAGGCCGCTCAGCGGTGATCGAGACGTTGTTCAGCGGCAGCCTGGCCGCGCTGGCGATCGCCGCCGGACAGGGCGCCGTGACACTCGTCACGGGCAGCTTTCTGGTACAACTCGGACGCACGCTGCAGTACACCGTGCTGCTCGGGCTTTCGATCGGCGTCTTCGACTTCGTCATGTACTTCGTGCAAATGGTCGCGCCGGTGACGGAGCTCGGCTGGGTCCCCGACCTCATCATCATCGTCGCCGTGACGGCGGCAATCACGGCGGCGGGATCGCGTAAATCGACCGCGGCGGTGTGAGCGACAAGGAAAAGGAAGCAATCGAGCAGCTCGAGCGTCGCGTGGCGACGCTGGAAAACATCGTCCGGCGGTTGACGGTCGTGGCGGGCAGCACCGAGCCGCGCGCTCGACCACTCCCCTCACCGCCGCCGTCCGCACCGCCTTCGCGACCCGCGGCACCCGGCGTCACCGTCACGGCAAAGACCGATCTCGAGCAGTGGTTTGGACAGCGCGGGCTGCTGGCCGTCGGGGTCGCCGCACTGCTCCTCGCGGCGGCGTTTTTCCTCAAGTACGCGTTCGACCAGGGATGGGTACCCCCGCTGGTACGCACGATCGGCTCCGTGATCGGCGGCATCGGCGTGGCGGCGTGGGGACACGAACGGATCGCGCGAGGGATGCGGCGCTACGGCGCCGCGATGATCGGCGCCGGCGGCGGACTCGTATACTTGGGCCTCTGGGCGGCTGCCGGTCCGTATGCCCTGATCGAACGGCGCATCGGCATCCTGTTGCTCGCGGCCACGACCGTCGCGGTCACGATGCTCGCGCTGCATCACGAGCTCGAGCCGCTCGCGATCTGGGCGCTCGGCGGCGCATACCTCGCGCCGTTGATTCTCCAGACGGCACCCAACCCGCAGGGATTTCTCGGCTATCTCGAAATCATCGGCCTGGGAACGGCGATCACGGCCCATGCCATGGGCTGGCGGGCGACGTTCAACCTCGCGCTCTTCGGCTATCTCTTTCTCGCGGCGGCCGGCGCCCAACCCGCGATCGCGGCGCCGCTCGGCTGCTGGCTGATCGCCGGCGCTGCACTCCTCGCGCTGCACGTGACCGGACTCCACCCCTGGCCGGAGACGCGGGTCGGTATCCTCCTCGGCGCGTGGATCCTGTTGGGTAACGGTCTCGCGAACATCGGCGCCGCGGCGCAGGCCCGTTGGTTCGGTCTCGCAGCGGTGGTGGCGGTGTGGGGCATGCTCGGCTGGCAACACGTACGGCGCGACCCGTTCGACGGTCAGGCGCTGGAGGAGCGATTCCTCTTTATCGCCAGCCCGCTCGCGCTGCTGGTGCTGGCGAGCCTGGCGCGACTGCGGCTGCTCGACATGCACTTCGAGGTGGCGCCCCTCGCGCTTGCCGTCGTGTACCTGCCGATCGGTTGGCTGCGCCGCAGTGCCGCCCACCTCGTCACAGGCTTCGTGCTCGTTGGGCTGGCCATGGCATTCCCCTGGCGGGCGTCGGCGATCGTGCTCGGTTGGATCTCGCTCGCGCTACTGGCGTTTCTCGTGGAACGACAAGCGGCGCGTCCCGGCGGCCGGATCGCGTCCATCACCCTCGCCGTGGCCGCGTTTGTCTGTCTCTTTTCTGCCGGTCTGAT
>Ga0070730_10003338_pt1 | contig 14443 bp, 10 predicted proteins | sample Coa_R1_3_FD_66447 | JGI IMG/M metagenome (GOLD analysis project Ga0070730, IMG submission 66447) | Surface soil microbial communities from Centralia Pennsylvania, which are recovering from an underground coalmine fire - Coalmine... | ecosystem: Environmental > Terrestrial > Soil > Unclassified ...
GTAAGTGAGTAATTGGCGTTTCCAACAGGCACACTTGGATCAACCGGGTTATATGAGCCACGCCAGTTAAGGTCCGCGCGAATGACCCGGGTTGCAGCTCCCACAGCAGGTGAGAACTGTGTACAGCAAGATCGAACTTAAAGCTATTTCAGTAATCGTGCAACATTTCGGGGTGAATTCTTTACAAATCAGCTTCTCGCTGCTGGCTGGTGGCTTTTAGCCTTAGCTTCCTCTGTGGCCTTTACGGTCAGCCTGTCCAGAAGATTTTTATAGTTGCCGAGCAGCTTTTGATGCTCTTTCAATAAGCCCTGAAAATCGCGGCACAAGTCGTCAATCGCCTTGCCATAACTGACCTGGGTCTGGCGACCGATGTAGGACCGATGTTCAAGATAGAGCAAGGTCGCATCTTCCACCTGGATCTTCATCTCTTTCGCATTCTTCATCGATCCCCATTTGCGATATTTTCTCTCGACCATCTTGAGTCTCCGGATTGGTGATTTAAATCGCTGCAAAGTGCCCGAGCTGGCAGAGGTGCGATGTAACGCGTAAATAAATCTGGCCGCCCATATTTTTGACACAATCACTTCAACAAATTCCTATTGACTCGCTGCTCTCTTGATCGCAGACCATCAGCGCAAAATTTAGCGCCGGATAGGTCTTGCCCTTCGATCAGTGGCCTCCGTGGAAATCGGTGGCAGGCTTTGCTGACCCTCCTGGTCGCCTTCCACTTGGGCTTGCTTCCTGGTCGTCCACTCCACTAACTCAGACAGAGACCAGTCCTTTAGGTCGGTGATGTGCCGGTCAAATATGTGGCAGAGTGTAACCAGTACAGCATGGATGCACGATATGGCATCCACAAGGAGCAGCAACGCGCTTTTTCAGCCACGGCCAGATTGCCTCAAGGGTCACGTAACTCGCGGGTGCGCCCACAACTTCGCACATCCCCGCAACGACATCCTGGTGTGCTTGGCACTTTGCCAGAGCTTCGCTGAATCGGATGTCGCTTCGCGTTTTCCGCGCGGAGCGGATGGGGAGGCTCTGCTCTTGCTGCTGGGAAAGGGCGATGAGTTTATTGTCTGCCAGGTTTAATGTCTGCATTTGGTCCTCCGGTTGGGCTATATCGACAGATTTCGCTTTTTGTTTGCCCATGTATTGATTTTCTGTCTGGGTATATCTTTAGTCAAGATACAAAATATTTTTGTATATCTTTTAGATATAATATCGCCCTTAAAAATAAACCTTTTCTCATCATGGCTGCGGTCTGGGTCACATTCAATTCCATCGGCACGCCTCGGCAGCAAGTTCGGCCATCACCGTTTCATAGTCCTCGTCGGTTGCACACCACGGCAGATGCCGGGGTGCAGGAGTTGCATTGTTGGCCCGTAACAATTCTTCTTCGCACGGATCGAATTGATCAGGAGGATAGGGCATAGTCGCCATATGTTGGGTTCTTTCGTCAGGAGGGCCGCACAAAGTGCCTCAATTCCTTGTTTCTTTAGATTTTGGTTGTAAGATCACACAACCACCTGGCCTGTCTAGCTTCTGTTCAAGTTCGCTGAGCAACACATCTTCCCGCCGCCTTCGGCGGAGTGCGACAATGCAATAGCCCGCCAGCAGCGAAATCACAATCAGGAAAGCGTCGAAGTATGCCTGGGAGGTGTTCATAATCACCAAAGACTTTATAAATATTACTACAATATTCAAATATTAACCGCGCGTCGGCGACGTTGTCAAATAAACTGACCAGGAATATTATGTTTGTTTTCAATAGTTTATTAATTTATATAAATATTTTAGTAATATTTTAAATCAGACTACCAATATGAGCCCTTGCAACTCAGGTAAGTCCCTGTAGTTTTAGATTTGCTTTTGGCTCTGGCTCTGGGTTTGGGTTTGGGTTTGGGTTTGGGTTTGGGTTTGGGTTTGGGCAAAGCCCCAAGATTGTTTACGCGAAGGATTTTCGCTATCAATTGCGTCTTATGGATTTAGGAAAGGCTGGTTGACCGGAACACAAGCAGCTCATTTGACTCGACAGCCGACCGGAACTTCCCAAGACCGAGCTACTCGAAGCGACAGAAATGAAAGCACTTACACTTTGCGTAAAAACAAATGAAACAAAATCGGGTTTACGCTCACTAATAAGGTAAGGGTAAATTGAGTTTTAAGGAGAAGAACGTGAAGGTACTTGATATGCTGTTTGGCTGCTGGCACAAACGTGTCAGCTTCCCCATAACTCGTAAAGCAGATCGGCGATCTGGGGCTGCGCTTCAGTCTGGCACATACATCGTATGTCTGGATTGCGGCAAAGAATTTGCTTATGACTGGAAGCAAATGCGCGTTCTTTCGGCCCAGGAGCAGCGCTCCCGTGCGCACGCCCACCTGGAAGCTGAAGCTAGCTAGCGCAGGGACATCACCAAACCTTTTATCGCGGATCAACGCTGATCAACCAAAACTATCATTTGAATTGCATTGGGATTCATTGATACCACGGATCAAATTCAGGAGATGAAGCTTCCTTCCTCATCTCGCGCTTATCTGCAAAATCTGCGGCAACTCCCGCAACAACTCTGCTGATCTTGTGTTTTAAATGAATAGGTCGCGGTGTGTCTGCTTCAATCACCGCCGGCCCTTTTGCAAAACACTCTTCACAATTCTTGATCTGATGACAACTTCCATAAAGGTAAGCTGAAAAGAGCTAGGAGTAAAACATGACTGTGAATAATAAATTCTTCTTTTTGCCGCTCTTCTTGTTGCTCTTGATGGTGATTGCCGGTTGCGGTGGTAGTTCCAACCTGATAGCGGGGCCGCCCCAGGGCCAATTTACCAATGCCAGTCTCAATGGCACCTACACTTTTACCACTACCGGCACGAATTCCGGGGGATTCTTCACCTTGGCCGGCAGCCTTCAGGCCAACGGCAGCGGCATGATCACCGGCGGCGTGGAAGATATCAATAGTCCGGGAACGGGCGTGATTCGTACCAACGTCGCAATTACGGGCACTTACACAGTTCGTGCCGACGGCCGCACCATGGCCAGCCTGATTCCGGCCGCCAGCTCCGGCCTCAACACCATCAATCTTGATTTTGTTCTGCTTTCCAGCCAATCCGGACTGTTGGTGCGCTTTGACAATGCTGCCACCGCCAGCGGCACGATCGATCTCCAGAATCCCAGCGCATTTTCCAATGGCGCGCTGGCCGGCCCCTTCGCCTTCAACCTCTCGGGCATCGACGGCAGCGGATTCCCCCTCGGAACGGCGGGCGCGGTTACCACCGACGCTTCCGGGAGCATCACCACCGGAGTCCAGGACTTCAATGACAATGGCGGCATCAGCACCAATCTGGCGATCAATCCAGCGGCGGGGGCGATGAGCAATCCTTCCACTGGTCGGGGCACGATCACGATCGCTACCAGCTTTGGCACCCTGGACTTCGCTTTTTATGTGATCAGCGCAAACCAGCTCAAGTTCATCTCCACAGACGCTTCACCGGTGCTGGCCGGAGACGCGTTCCGCCAGCAAGGTCCGTTTTCCAACGCTTCGGTATCCGGTCCATTCGTTTTGACCTTGGCCGGCAGCATCGGCGGTGGACCCTTCGTCGCGGGCGCGGTCATCACCAGTGATGGCGCCGGCAACATCACCAGCGGAACCGAAGACCTCAATCGCAACGGCGCAGTCAACCAGAATGTCAGCGTGACCGGCACCTATTCCATCGCCGCCAACGGACGGGGCACGCTCACTACGAACAGCAATATAGGCACGGCCAATTTTGCCGCCTATCCTTCGACCGGCGGTGTGCAGTTGCTCGAACTCGACGCTGTGGCCACCGGCTCTGCAACCGCTCAACCCGCCGGACCATTTTCCACCGGGACCATCAACGGCACCTATGGATTGAACCTGAGCGGAGTCAATCTGAATGCTGCGACGCAATTCGATTCCATCGCCCAGTTCACCGCGGACGGCACAGGACACTTGAAAGGCACCCTGGATCTGAATAACTCCGGTGCGTTGAGCGCCGGCCTCGCCCTGAACGGAACCTACACTCTGGCTGCGAATGGCCGTGGGACGGCAACATTGAATGCGGCCAACAACACGTTGAATCTCGCCTTCTATGCTGCCGGAGGTTCTCGCATTGTCTTCATCGAAGTGGATAATGTCGATCCGGCAGTGGGAGCATTCACGCAACAGCAATAGCCGGCACTAACGCAGTGGACGGAAGAATTCCCAAAGGTCTTCTGCCAGAAGGCCGGGCTGCTCCATGGCGGCAAAATGGCCTCCTCTGGGCATTACCGTCCAGCGCACGATGTTGTAGCCACGCTCGGCGAGTGCGCGGGGAGGCATAGCAATCTCCTTGGGGAAAAGGGCCACCGCGACCGGAGGCTTTACTCGGTCGGTCGGCGAAAGCTGAAGCGGCTGTTCGCGCGTTTCATAGTACAGGCGGGTTGAGGAGCTTGCAGTCTGGGTCACCCAATAGATCATCACATTGGTCAGAAGGTCGTCCCGCGAAAAAATACTCTCCGGGTCACCATTACAATCACTCCAGGTCCGGAACTTCTCCACGATCCAGGCCGCAAGACCGACGGGAGAATCGTTGAGGGCATAGCCGAGGGTTTGCGGCCTGGTACTTTGAATATGGCTGTAGCCGCCCTCGAGGTCCCACCATCCTCGAAGTTCCGCGAGGTAGGATTTCGCTATGTCGTCAGCCGCAGGCTGGTTCAACGTGCCGCCGAGAAGAAAACGTCCGGCAATGTAGTTGAGGTGAATGCCGATCATGCGTTGGGCATGGCCGAGGCCGAGAGCCGTTGCAATGGCAGAGCCCCAATCGCCGCCCTGGGCAGCAAACCGCTCATAGCCGAGTTCCGCCATCAGCCGTGCCCAGAGCGCTGCCACCTTGAATGGATTCATGCCTCGCTGCTGGGGCCGGTCGGAGAATCCATAACCTGGTAACGAGGGGACGATCACATCGAAGGCGTCTTCTTCCCGTCCCCCGTGTGCCGCGGGATCGGTCAAGAGCGGGATAAGCTTCGCCATCTCGATGAAGCTTCCCGGCCAGCCGTGCGTGATGATGAGCGGCATGGGTTTAAGGGCCTTGCTGCGGACATGCACAAAGTGAATCCGGAACCCATCAAGGGCCACTCGATACTGAGGGAGCTGATTCAACGCAGCCTCTTGCCGCCGCCAGTCGTAGCCGCTGCGCCAATAATCAACCAGCGATTTCATGTAGCCGAGATTCGAGCCCATCTCCCAACCGGTGTTCTCGAGTTCGTCCGGCCAGCGCGTAGCATCGAGCCTGTGCTGCAGATCTGCAAGGACGGCGTCCGGCACATTGATGATGAATTTCTCGATGGCCATTGTGATTCCTTCCCCCATAGAGCACTCTTTGAAAGTCAAACATCGGTTGGCTGAATTATCCAGTAAGCTGCGAAGCGGGCGTGGTTTTACCACCTACTCATCCTGCTGGGCAGTTGCATGGGGGTGTAATTAAGAGTGCGAATCGCGTGCGCCGAATCGCGAACCAGCCCGGGGAAGCTTAACAGCTTGAACAACCAGCAATTTTTTATTGGATCAGCTCACTCGACTTCCTGCTTGGCCTTATAACCATCGCGGGCCAGGATCTGGTATTTCACCTCTTTTTTGTGCTGGTCCTGTATGCGCAAGGGATGGCCGTTTTCATCCACCAACTCGACCTTGATTTTTCGGAACTTTCCGTCCTGGGCGCGATTGACCGGGTGATAGGAGATGTTGTACTCATTGCGAATGGTCTGGCCGATATCGTTGAAGGCCTCGTTGAACTGTGCCGGGAAGAGCGGGAGGTAGGCTTTGCCGCCCGTCATCTTGGCGAAACTCTTCAACTGGTTATCGGCCTGGAGATATTCGATATTGCAATTGAATGAGGTGATGCCGCAAAACGCGGCCATCATGCCACGCGCTTCAGCATAGTTCCGGATGGCTTGACCGGTGCTGACCGCGTAAATCACGATGTCCTTGGAAGCCTGGATCTTTTTCAGGATCTGGTCCAAAGTCTTCTTGCTGAATGTATCTTTGCCGGTGGAGACCAGGATGATGTATTTGCGCCCCTCCACGGTTTCCAGCCGGTCGATGGTGTCGTAGAGGGCATCGAAAAGATTGGTCTCGGCCGACATGGCGATGCGCAAAGTATTCAGGCCGCCATAGATCGATTGTTTGTCCTGGGTAAAGTCCTGAATGATGTGCTCCTTGATATCGTAGGAGATCAATGCGATCCAATCATTCTTGGTCAGAGTGCTGGCGAAGGTGTAGGAGGCCCGCAAAGAATCAATCTGGAACTGGTAAAAATTACTGGCAAACTCCACCAGGAGCACGGCGGTGATGGGGGCCTGAATCTGGCTGAAATCGGTAATCGTCTGGGGCACTCCATCTTCAAACACCCGGAAGTTTTCCTTCTTGAGGCCGGGAATGAACATGCCTTCTTTGCTCAACACGCCCACATCGAGCGTTACCAAAGGCACGTTGACGGAGATGGAAGTTTCCGGCATTCCTTCAACCTTCTTGGGACCCTGGGGCCGCGGCTCCCTTTTCGGCTCTTCTTCTTTCTTCTTAGGAACGGCGATCGGACCTATGTCTCCCTGTGGACCTCCGGCCTCCGGCGTGGAATTGGGCTTATTTTGCTGGTTTTGCTGACTTTGACCCTGCTGGCTGCCGGTCGTCGGCTGCGTTTGGCTCTGCCCCAAGCTTGCCCCCGGAGAGAGCGCCAGCCCTATAAACACCAGAGCTGCAAACATATTTCTGAACAGCATGACTAAGGCGAAAGAGTTAGACTTTTTCATAGACTGAACTAAGCACATTCTGTGCTGCCCTTTTGAACACTTCTCTATTAGTATAGATGCACGAACACGCCATTTCAGCCGTTTTTTTAGAATTCTCAAGGTGTTCGCACGTGGTCTTTACAGGTATGAAAAAAGCTTTCTTCGTCGCAAGTACTGTCCTTGTATTTCTCAGTCTGGGTCCCGCCCAAACGCGCATCAGCAACAAATCAGCGGAGCCCAAGCAGCCGGCCTCCACACCCATCATGACCGTGGACGAAGTGCGTCCGGGCATGAAGGGCATCGCTTACACGGTCTTCCAAGGCGCAAAGCCGGAGCCCATGGAGGTTGAAATTCTGGGCGTGCTCAAGAATATGAACGGCCCCAAGAGCGACCTGATCCTCGTCCGATTACATGGTGACAAGCCGGAATACACCGGAGTGGTGGCGGGCATGAGCGGCAGCCCGGTATACATTGACGGCAAGCTGGTGGGGGCAATTTCATATCGCATCGGCTCCTTCAGCAAGGAGCCCATCGGCGGCGTTACCCCGATCGCCGAGATGCTGGAGATCAACGAGTTTGACCACAGCATCCCTTCCTCTCTTCCCATCTCCTCGGCCAAACCCGGCCCTGCCGAGAAGACCAGCGGTCCCGGCAACGCCGATGCCTCCGGACTGCAGAATTATGCGCAGTACCTGCAGCCCATTGATGCTTCTTTTGCTTTCAGCGGATTCAGCGAAACCGCCATCAAAACTTTTGCCGGCCAATTCGCGGCTGCCGGCATTACGCCCGTGATGGGCGTGGGCGGGGCGAGCAGCGCGAAGCAACCCGAGCCCATTGAGCCCGGCTCGGCTGTAAGCGCCGTGCTGGTGCGCGGCGACATGGACGCAGCCGCGACCTGCACCGTTACCTACGTGGACGCGGAACACCTGCTGGCCTGCGGACATCCCATCACCCAATACGGCATGGTGGAGATGCCCATGACCAAGGCCAACGTGGTGGCTACGCTGGCTTCTCCGCTCAACGCCTTCAAGATCATCAACACCACTGAGCCGATAGGGGCGTTCGTTCAGGACCGCCATACCGGCATCCTGGGACGCTTCAATCAAGAACCACAGATGATCCCTGTGACGCTCAACATTCATGGTGCCAGCGGCCCTAAAGAATTCCACTACGAAGTGCTCAATAATCCAAAACTTACTCCTCTCATGATGATGGCCACGGTCTTCAACGCGCTGCAAGGCATGAACCAGTACGGCGAAGAAACCACCTATCGCATGAACGGGCACATTCATGTCAATGGCTTCCCCGACGTGCGGCTCACCAACATGTTCTCCCCGGCGGAAAACATGCCTACCGCTTTTGCCGTAGCGGTTGCCCTGGGCGATCACTTTGGACGCATCTACGACAACCCGTTCCAGGCCCCCAAGATCGGTGGCGTCTCGCTGGAATTTGACCTGGAGAAAGATCGCCGGTCCGCAGTGGTGGAAAGCGCCCGCACAGACGTGACAGAGGCGCGTCCTGGCGATGAAATCACCATTGAAACGGTTTTGCGCCCCTATCGCGGCGAGCGTATCGTGCGCCGCATTCCTGTCCGCATCCCAACTTCCGCGCCCAAGGGCACGTTGCGCATCCTGGTGAGCGACGCTGAAACCCTGGACCGTGCCCGCCGCCTGAACCCGACCATCAACCGCAGGCTGGACCTGAACTCCACTATCGAACTGCTCAATAAAGAGCACCTCAACGATCATCTCTATGTATCTCTGCTCGAAGCCAATCCCCAGGCCACGGTGGAAGATAAAGTGATGCCCGCCGTTCCTCTTTCGGTGATGAACGTGATGGAGGGAATGCGCGCCACTCAGGAGATGATGGTATTCAATGAGTCCGCCGTAAACGAGTCATCGACCCCGGCGGGATACGTGGTTACCGGATCACAGGTGATCAGCCTGACCATCAAGTAGTTGTCAACCTTGAAAAGGGAGGGCTTCGCCGTCCTTGGATGTGAGTAAGCTGAATCCGCGTAATCCGCGGTAGGGCTTCCTCCGCGCTGCCTCCTCTGCGGTGAGCTTCTGTTCAGATATTCCCGAGCTGCTGAAATTTCAACAGAATTTCGGTTCCTGTTAATCTAATGAAGTGATGATGAAGAAAGCCTGCTCTGTCCTCTTTTTGTTAATTTTTTCGGGCCTTGCCGTAGCGCAGGGCACTCGCCTCTGGAAGGAATCCGGGTATGAAGATTTCGAGCGAGGAACGGTCAAAGGCGTAGCCATCCGCAACTCCGGCGTGCTCGAGCTTGCCCCGACATTTAAGGTCGTCTATACCAGCCCTTCGACCTTTGTCTGGTCGATTGCTTCGGATAAAGATGGCGTTGTCTACGCCGCGACCGGCGCACCCGCCCGCGTCTACCGGATCACTCCCGATGGCAAAGGCGCTGTAATCTTTGAGCCTAAAGAGCTGCAGGTGCAGTCTGTGGTGCTGGGTGCTGATGGCGCAATCTACGCCGCGACCTCTCCGGATGGCAAAGTCTACAGGATCACCCGAAACGTGAATCCCAAGAATGCCGGTTTCACCGCCGCTCCTGAATACGCCGGAACTGTCTTTTTCGATCCCAAGACAAAATACATCTGGGACATGGCCTTTGACTCCGAAGGCCGCCTTTACGTGGCCACCGGTGACCGGGGCGAGATCTATCGGGTAGACAAGAATGGCCAGGGCTCTGTCTTCTTTAAATCGGACGAGGCCCATATCCGTGTGCTCACCTTTGACCTTAAAGGCAACGTGATTGCCGGATCAGACGGCAGCGGACTGGTGTATCGAATCACTCCCAGCGGAGAAGGCTTTGTCCTTTACAGTGCCCCCAAGAAAGAGATAACCGCCCTGGCTGTGGACCAGGCCGGCAACATCTTTGCTTCAGGGACAGGGGAAAAACGCAATTCACCTCCTGTGAGCCTGATCAACCCTCCGCCACCGCAGATTGGCTCTGGATCGACAGCTCCCACGATTACCATGCCGATAGCGGCCAACGTGAACCTGGCCGGTTCGGATGTTTACATGATCGCACCCGATGGCTCTCCTAAGAGATTGTGGAGTTCACGTGACGACATTGTTTATGCCCTGGCCTTCGACACTGCCGGCCGCCTGATCGCCGGGACCGGGAACAAAGGGCGGGTTTTCTCTATTGAAAAGAATGGGGCCTTCACCGATCTGCTGAAAGCCAGCGCCAACCAGATTACGGCCTTCAGCAAGGCCGCCAACGGGATTTATTGTTCCAGCAGTAACCTGGGAAAGATCTTCCTGATGGCCAACGCTCCCGAACCGGAAGGCACTTTTGAAAGTGACGTGGAAGACACTCACATCTTTTCCCGCTGGGGCAGGGCCGAAGTGCGCGGGCGTGGAAACTTTGAACTCTCGGCCCGCAGCGGCAACGTCGATAATCCCGACCGCAATTGGAGCCCTTGGACCAAAATCGATCTCGCCAAAGATGCCCGGCTGGATATCCCTCCAGCGCGCTTCCTACAGTGGCGGGCCGTGTTGAAGCCCTCTTCAGCACCTACCCAGGTTGAATCAGTGGCCATCAACTATCTCTCCAAGAACGTCGCGCCAGTTGTGGACGATATAGCGGTAGCGCCCGGAGCACGCTTTCAACCCCAATCTCATTCCATAGGGCCGGACAATGTCTCCGTCACCTTCGGCAGCTCCACATCTTCCAGCAGCAGCGGAAGCCGCAGCGAGAGCACGCCCAGTGCGATACGTGACCGAGGCTATGTGGCGGTCCGCTGGGCTTCGCATGACGACAATGATGATGAGCTGGTGTTTTCCCTCTACTACCGGGGCGAGAACGAATCCGAATGGAAGCTGCTCAAGTCCGGCTTGAGCGAAAAATTCTACTCCTTCGAATCCGGCCTGCTGCCGGATGGCGCGTATGTGGTGAAAGTTGTCGCCAGCGACGCCCCTTCCCACACGCCCGAAGACGCGCTGACCGATGAACGCCAGAGCATGCGTTTCGAAATCGATAACACGCCTCCGCGCATCGAGAACCTGACAGCCAAGCTGGAAAGCCAGCAGCTACACGTTACCTTCCGCACCGTAGACGATTTCTCGCCTATCAAGAAAGCCGAGTATTCGATTGACGCCGGTGAGTGGCAGTTCCTGGAGCCGGTCGGCCAGATCTCCGACGCCAGGACCGAAAACTACGACTTCAACGCCCCTCTGGCGCAGCCTGCACAGTCATTGGAAGACCAAGCAGAGCAAAAACGTGGAAAGGGTCCTGCGAAAGCCAACCGGCCTCCAGTCTCAGAGCATGTGGTGGTGGTGCGGGTTTACGACCGGTATGACAATGTGGCTACGGCGAAGTATGTGGCGAAATAAAAACAATTGAAGCCAGTTCTCTCAAGCGACACAAACGAAAAGTATCATTCAAAAGTAATTAAAGAACAGCTTCTATTATTGGTTCTAATTTCCTTTGCGTCCTTGGCGGTGCAACAGATCCTGCTGCGTTACAATCCCCACATGTTCTCTCAGAGGATGGCTTGAGGTTCGAACTTTTTATCGCAGCACGCTATTTGCGGGCCAAGCGCCGCCAGGCTGTCATAGGGGTTATCACTCTAATCTCGGTGATCGGCGTGGCTGCGGGCGTGGCTTCGTTGATTGTCGCCCTGGCCATCACCAACGGATTCCGACAGGACCTGCAAAACCAACTGCTGGGCTCCACCTCTCATATCAACCTCGTGCAGGCCGTGCAGCGCGAAGGCATCAGCGACTGGCGCGAACTGCTGGCGCGTTTGGAAAAACAGCCTCATGTGGTGGCCGCCGCCCCTACGATTTACGAGCAGGCCATGGCTTCGCGCGGCGCGCGGGCCAGCGGAGTGGTGCTCAAGGGTGTCCTGCTGGAATATGAGAACAAAGTCAGCGAACTGCTGAAGACAGTGAAGCTGGGATCAGCAACCACGCTCAAAGCAGATGACACTCCCGCTTGCGCTGTTTCCGATCAAAATTGTTCTCCCGAGTTGCCACCTATTGTTTTAGGCAAAGATCTGGCTGTAACCCTGGGGGCGACGTTGGGCTCAGTAGTTACAGTCACCAGCCCGCAGGGAGAGCTGAGCCCACTCGGCCCGGTGCCTAAGTATGAACGCTTCAAGGTGGTAGGCATCTTTAACTCCGGTTTTTACAATTACGACAATGCCTGGGCCTTTATCCGCCTGAAGGACGCCCAGCGGCTGTTTGGCTTGGGTGACGTTATCACCGTCCTGGAGTTCAAGATTGACGATATCTACAAAGCTCCGGAGGTCAGCGACCAACTGGCGCAGGCGGCCGGCAAGGGCTACATGGCCACCAACTGGATGGAGGAGAACAAAGCCCTCTTCCGGGCGCTGGGGCTGGAGAGAGTGGTTACGTTTATCACGATCGGCCTCATCGTGCTGGTTGCCGCTCTCAATATCCTGATCTCCCTGATCATGATGGTCATGGAAAAGACCAAGGATATCGCCGTACTCATCTCCATGGGGGCGCGGCGCGGGCAAGTCCGCAAGATTTTTATGTTTCAGGGTGTCCTGATTGGGGTGCTGGGCACGTTCGTAGGATTGCTACTAGGGTATGGGCTGGCACTGGCTGGAGCGAAATACCACCTGATCCCTCTCTCGGCTGAGGTGTACTCCATTGATTACGTCCCTTTTTCCCCAAGAGCGCTCGATGGCGTGCTGGTGGCTGGAGTTGCTCTGCTGATTTCGTTTGTGGCGACGTTGTACCCTTCGTGGTCAGCCGCACGTGTGTTGCCAGCCGAAGCATTGCGCTATGAGTGATGATCGTTCTAATGAATCTAATGTTCGTGCTTTCCATCGAAGAAACAGAGGGGCGGTGGTTATGAAAAGACATAACTCCTTTGCGATTTACATTTCTTGAAAGACGAGCGGAACTTTCGTAATTGATTAAGGTAAATCTAAACTTCCATCGCTGGGTTCAAATGATGTAGGAAGGTAGTAGACAAAGAAAGTGATGAAAAATCAGGCCAAAACCGGGATTTGTACCTTTAAGGGAGCAGAGTGCATCCAATAGAAGATGAACTCGAGGTTCTTCGCGTCGATGGGCTCAGAAAAGTCTATCGAACGGGTCAGACCGATCTGGTGCTCTTTGACAATTTGTCCTTCCGAATGAGGAAGGGAGAGATGTTGGCCATTGTTGGCGAGTCAGGGTCAGGCAAAAGTAGTTTGCTTCATATCCTCGGAACTCTTGATCGAGCTTCAGGAGGTGACGTATACTGCGCGCAGATTCCTGTGGCAAAACTTACGGATGATGCCGCCGCCAGCTTCCGCAATCGTGAGATTGGCTTTGTCTGGCAGTTTCACTACCTGTTGCCGGAGTTTACGGCCCAGGAGAATGCTGCCATGCCGCTCTTGATCGATGGCATGGCCTACCGGCAGGCGATGGAAAAGGCTGCGGGTTGGCTGGCTGAGGTGGGCCTGGAAGACCGCAAGCATCACAGAGCGGGGGAACTATCAGGGGGCGAACAGCAAAGAGTGGCTTTGGCCAGGGCGCTGATCACCGGACCCAAGATCTTGATGGCAGATGAGCCAACCGGCGACCTGGACAACCGGACTGCGGAATTGGTCTTTGAGTTGATAAGAAGGCTGCATCGCGATTATCGGCTCACCTCCCTCATTGTCACCCATAACCTTGACTTTGCGCGCAGGTGCGACCGGGTGTTGCACCTGCATAAAGGGCAAGTCGAGGAGGTGGCACCCGGCTCTCTTCCTAATTGAAGAGAGGCGAGTGAAGGACGCTTTAGGTTTTTGTCGTTTGTCAAGAAGGCAGGCGATTTAAAGTTTTTGTCTGGTAAGCCGATCCGAGTAATAATGAGACCGGCAGCCGGACTGACAAGCTTCCTGGAAAGCCCGTGAGTCGGATTCGGGCCAGGGGAAGAGAGTGATGCTTCGGCTGAGGTGATCCGTGGCATCCGGGTGAGGGAAATATGTTCGAGCGGTATACAGAAAAAGCCAGACGCGTAATCTTCTTTGCGCGCTATGAGGCCAGCCAGTTCGGCTCTCCGTACATTGAGACGGAGCACCTGCTGCTGGGATTATTGCGCGAAGATAAAGCATTGACAAATCGCTTCCTGCGTTCCCATGCGTCGGTTGAGTCCATCCGCAAGCAGATTGAAGGGCACACCACCATCCGGGAAAAGGTTTCTACCTCAGTGGATCTCCCGCTGAGCAATGAATGCAAGCGAGTCTTGGCCTATGCCGCTGAAGAGGCTGAACGCCTTAGCCACAAGCACATCGGCACCGAACATCTGCTGTTGGGTCTTCTGCGCGAAGAGAAATGCTTTGCCGCTGAAATTCTGCACGAGCGCGGCCTGCGTTTGAGCGCCATCCGCGAAGAACTTGCCCGCAGCACCCAAGAAAAAGCCCAGCCCCAGCGCGGAGCTTCTCGCGAGTCCTCCCTGCTGGCCGAATTTTCCCGCGACCTGACCCAGGCTGCCATGGACAACCAGCTCGATCCGCTGGTTGGCCGTGAAGGCGAAGTCGAACGAGTGGTTCAGATCCTGTGCCGCCGCACCAAAAATAACCCTGTGCTGATCGGTGAACCCGGTGTAGGGAAGACAGCCATTGTGGAAGGGCTGGCCCAGCGTATCGCTGATGGCGACGTGCCTTCCTTCCTGGCAGACAAGCGGAT
>Ga0070730_10003339_pt1 | contig 14442 bp, 14 predicted proteins | sample Coa_R1_3_FD_66447 | JGI IMG/M metagenome (GOLD analysis project Ga0070730, IMG submission 66447) | Surface soil microbial communities from Centralia Pennsylvania, which are recovering from an underground coalmine fire - Coalmine... | ecosystem: Environmental > Terrestrial > Soil > Unclassified ...
GAAGTCGATCTTCTCCGTGATGAACTACCTGTTGCCCCCGCGCAACGTATTTCCCATGCACTGTTCCGCCAATGTTGGCCACAACGGCGTCACGGCCTTATTCTTCGGATTGTCCGGCACAGGTAAGACGACACTCTCGGCTGATCCGTCGCGTGACTTGATCGGCGATGACGAGCACGGATGGAGCGCCAACGGTGTCTTCAACTTCGAAGGCGGATGCTACGCCAAGTGCATCAAGCTCTCCAAGCAGAACGAGCCGCAAATCTGGAACGCGCTGCGCTTCGGCTGTGTGCTCGAAAATGTCACACTGGACCCGCACACCCGCGTTCCCGACTACAACGACGACAGCAAGACCGAGAACACGCGCGCGGCCTACCCGGTCGATTTCATCGAAAATGCGGTGATCCCCGGAGTGGGCGGGCATCCGAAAAATGTCGTATTCCTTACCGCCGACGCATTCGGCGTGTTGCCGCCCATCTCGAAACTCTCGCCCGAGCAGGCCATGTATCACTTCCTTTCGGGATATACCGCGAAAGTTGCAGGCACCGAGGCGGGCGTGAAAGAGCCTTCCGCGACCTTCTCCACCTGCTTTGGCTCGCCGTTCCTGCCGCTTCGTCCCAAGGTGTATGCCGAAATGTTGGGCCGCCGCCTGCGCGAGCACAACGCGCAATGCTGGCTGGTGAACACGGGCTGGCAGGGCGGACCCTACGGAGTAGGCAAGCGCATGAGCATTCCTCACACGCGCGCCATGGTCGATGCCGCGGTGGAAGGTGAATTGATTCGCGAGGAATTCGAGGTCGAACCCACGTTTGGATTCACCATCCCCAAGCATTGTCACGGAGTCCCGCCGCAAGTTTTGAATCCGCGCAATGCATGGCCCGACAAAGCTGCCTACGACAAAGCCGCCGAAGACCTGCGCAACCGCTTCGCCAGCAACTTCGAAAACTTTGACGTGCCGCCGGAGGTGAAGGCGGCGGGACCGAAGGCGCAGCGATAAATCATTGTTGATTTTTGATTGTTGATTGTTGAATGAAAAACCTGGCACCCGTTGCAGTTGGGTTTCATTCAACAATCAACAATCAAAAATCAACAATTCATCCCTACAACGTCACATCCATCTGCAACGCCTCGACCATGCCATTGAGCGCACCCTGGGCCGCGTCGCGCTTCTGCTGCATCTCGGTGATCTCATGGCGCAGCGACTGAACGCGATCTTCCTGCTCGTTGAGTTCACGGACGTAGCGCTCGATGAGCGCTTTCTCTTCTGTGCTTCCTTTCAGGGACTTCATGTTCTCGCGAACCCGCTGCTGATCCTCGGAGATGCTGGACACCTGCGAGCGCCGGCCGGTGATTACCGCGTCGATCACCGCAATGTCGTTCTTTTGGGCCACGATCCGGCGTAGCGCCTTTTCCACCTCTGGATTAATCATCTTCTGATCGAGAAAGATCTTCAGCTCGCCGTCGGTGAGGTTGGTGATCAAATAGCGGTTCGTGACCGGGCGATATTCCTTCACCACCAGCGTCGTCGTTTTTTTCGGATCGAGCGCGACACGGAAACGATGGTAGGACGTTGAGCTCTCTGCCGGAGTCTCGCCGTCAGTGAGCTTCCATCCCGGCCGCGCGGGGTGCTCGACCACCAGCACCCTCTTCTCACTGTCACGGTTGCGAATCGTGTAGGTGCACTCCTGGCGCTCCTGCGTGGTCTGCGTCATGGTGCCGTGCGCGATAACGACCTTGGTGACGTGCTGATTTTCCCCCTTCTCCTTGGCATCCACGAGCACGCTCAGATCGGCGGCATAGGAGAGCAACCGCTTTTCGCCCGGCTTGATGGCATCCATCAGGCCCTCGCCGGCAAACGCGTCGCCCTCGAGGACATTGAAGCTGCCGCCGTCCAGCGTGAGGCTGCTGGTATTGTCGAGCCAGAGCGCGCGCAGCACGGAACTCTCGGAGGGATTCCACACTGAAACTTTTTCGGCGTCAATGCGCGACTGCAAAATAGGAACAAGCGCTGACTGGTTCTTTCGGATAGTAACCCGATCGTTCAGCTTGTATTCGAACAGATCGCCGAGTTCCTGAGTCTTGCCCACGGTGGTGCCGGATTCGAGGCTCTCGGCAATCTCCGTGGCGTCGGGGCGAGGAACCGGCCCTGCACCGGTGCCGGCACCGCTCCCATAGCCGATGCCCCCGCTGATTCTCTTGGGCATCGAGGACTTCGGCACGTTCAATGGACCGCCGATGAGTGCGCCCATCTGCCCACCGGGGACCCCACCCGGGACACCGCCGACTACACCCGTGCCTGGAGCCGGTTGCCTGAGCTGCCCGTTCACCACCTCGACCTGCTCCTCCATAGTCGCCTCATGCGTCTGCGGCGTCAGCATCGCGTTCTCCGGCAGCGCCACCACTGGCCTGCGCGTGTAATACGGCTGCGAGAGTTCCTGCACAAACGACTGCGGAGCACCCGCGACCAGCGACAATTCGACATTGTCCCAGTCCTCCCCGACTGTGTTGTCCACGATGGCCCAGCCTTGCAGTAGCGGCTTGCCTTCGTTGGGAACCACAATGCGGTAGGTGCTCTTCCAGACTGGCACCTCGCTGATATAGCTGACCAGCAGGTTGCGCTCACCGTCACCGGCGGTCGAGATAGTCATGCGGCGCACGTCCTGATCGCGCGTAGAAGCAACTAGCCCAAGGTATTTGCCGACTTTGTCGTTCACGTCTTTTTCTACGACGCGCACGGTCGTCGAAGGCGTCAGGTCGAAGATGCGCACCTCACCGCTGTCGCTGACAAGGGAGATCTGCGTCAGGCCAATTTTGTGACCGGATTTTTCTTCGTCGCCGGCATCGCTCTTCGGTCCGTCGCGGATCACTTCGCGCTCTTCAATGCTCAGCAATCGGCCGATGGCGGTGGATGATCCATTGTGGATTTCCACCCGCGCCCCGCGCAGCGCGTCGAGAAACTGCGCCGTGGTGGGATTCTCTCCCACCGGCAAACGCAGTGATCCCAGCCGCCGTTCCAGTGGCGCGGCCGAGTTGTAGCTCACTCCCGTGATACGTCCCTTGCCCAGATCGAGCACGGTCAGCGATTTCAGCACGTCGTTCAATTGAGCGGTGGTGAAGTCGACATGGACATCCTGGCTACCGCGAACTTGGCCCGAATGCTCGAAATAGCCGACGCCATTCTTGTAGAGAATGACGCGAGTCACCGGCAGCCGGGCCGCCGAATCGGTACCGGTGGTGAGAATGGAAGCTTGTCCGAACGATATTGATGCAAACACCAGACACAACACTGCAGTCTTCAGAGAATGCATGGCTCCTCCGTCTAACGAGTCCGCCCGCCATATATCGCCAGAGCGTCACGGTCAGAACGAATGGCGCGCGTGCCCTTGCGCAAGCGGTCCACCAGGATTTAGACACCGAGCTTGGTATCTGGAGCCGTGGATGCACAACGTGACTGACGAGATGGCCGGACGGTCGGTAAAGCACAGGAGAGGGACCAATGGTCAGCAGTCAGTGTCAGTGCTTCCGATCACTGGCCACGAATCACTGATTGCTAGTGGCCGTCCTGACCCCTAATCCCTGATCCCTAGCCCCTGTGTTTAAATCAAGCTATGTTTGCCCGCAAGATCCGCGTGGAGTACGAAGAAAAGGGCCAGCGTCTTCCCTGCCCTCTGAAGTGGCTCGATTCTTTCTCGATGCGCAACTTCACCAATGCCAGCGTCTTCGACGATACGTTGCCGGTCTCCGACGGCCGCATGGAGATCGGCTCGGCGGTGCCCCTCGATCAACTCCAGGGCGCCATGGAAGATTGGTTCCGTCGCAAAAGCTATCTGCCCAAGGACTCGCACTTGGTACTCGCCGAGGACGCACCGCCAGTACGAAACTAATTCCTATAATGCGGGTTTTCCTTTACGAGGAATTGAAGTGAAACCTGTAGCGCGAAATCGCGTGCTGGGTGTGGAGATTTTGACGCTGTACAAGAAACTGGCAACCCTGAGGTCAGAACCAGCCTCATATTTTCAGCCGTTTGGCACGGTTTTAAGACTGGCAAACCAGTTGCAAATGGCAATGCGGAGGTGCTTGATGAGCTTCAGAATTTTGCAATTTCCGGCCGAAGGCACCACGCGCGTCCTCCGCATGCGAGTGATTCCCGAGCACTGGAGCACTCCGTCGGGCTACTCTCCAGAGATCAGCTTTTTCCAGTCGTGGTTCGAGGATGATTCCCGCGCTGATGGGCACAATGCGGGCAAGATCAACTGGGGTGCGATTTCAGGATTGGCGCTGTCGGTAGTAGTCAGCGCGAGTTTCTGGGCAGGAGTGGGCGTACTGATCTCGCACCTGGCGCGGTAACAGAGTTTCTACGGTCGAAGAGAGTCGAACAGAAAACGGGGCCGAGCGCCAACCAGCGCTGGTCCCGTTCCGCATTTCTACTTGTCGTATTTCAGCAGCGACATCACATCGTAATTCTTGAGCCGGTCGCGGCCTTTGAGAAACTCGAGTTCCACGACAAATCCCAGGCCGGCAATGTTGGCGCCCAAAGATTCCGCCAGCTTCGCCGTCGCCTCCGCCGTCCCTCCAGTCGCCAGCAGATCGTCGACGATCAGCACCCGCTGGCCTTTCTGGATCGCGTCCTTGTGCATCTCGAGCGTGTTCGACCCGTACTCGAGCGCGTAGTCATACTTGACGCACTCGGCCGGAAGCTTGCCGGGTTTGCGCACGGGGATAAATCCGGCGTTCAAACGGTAGGCCAGCGCCGGGGCAAAGATGAACCCGCGCGCTTCCATGCCCAGAACCAGATCGACGTCCTGCGAGATGTAGTGCTCCGAGAGTTTGTCGATGAGCGTGGCCAGTCCAGTCTTGTCCTTTAGCAGTGTGGTGATGTCGTAAAAGAGAATTCCCTTCTTCGGAAAATCCGGAACTTCACGAATGAGTTTCTTCAGGTGTTCGGTATCCAACGACGAGACCGGCGACGACGAAGTAGGGGACATCACCACGCTCCTTCAATGCGAAATGAAATCAGCTCAGCAACCGGGTTGGCTTCGGAGACTTCCACGGCATCCACGCGAGCCGCGCGCGGGCCTTCGCGCAAACGCGAGTGCAATCCGGAAAGCTGATCCCGCGTTCCCTGCGCCAGCACTTCCACGCTGCCATCGTGGTTGTTCCGCACCCAGCCCGCAATGCCGAGAATGTGGGCCTCGCGCTCCACGAACCAGCGGAAGCCAACCCCTTGCACGCGCCCCCGCACGATGAAGCGGCGAGCAAGCGGCGCATTTTCGGCGGAAGTCATGCTTTCAGGAAAGAATTGCTGATTGTTGATTGTCGATTGTTGCTTGAAAGCTAACGCCGGCCCTACGAGATTTTCAATCAACAATCATCAATCAACAATGGGTTTTACGCTCTCGACAGGTACGCGCCTTCCGACGTGTCCACCTTGATCTTCTCGCCCTCATTGATGAACGGCGGAACCTGCACGACCAGGCCAGTCTCGGTCTTCGCAGCTTTGGTAACGCTGGAAGCGGTGGCACTCTTCAATCCCGGCTCGGTTTCGACCACGGTCAGAATCACCGTCTGGGGCAGCTCGATGCCTACTGCCTTACCGTCGAAGAACTCGACCTTGATCTCAAGGTTAGGAATGAGGTATTCGACCGCATCGCCCAGAATTTCCTTGGTGAGGTGCGTCTGTTCGTAGTTGGTCGTGTCCATGAAGTAGTAGCTGTCGCCATCGGCGTAAAGGAACTGCATTTCAACTTCGTCGACGTTGATCTTCTCGATGGGATCGGGCGAGCGGAAGCGGTGCTCAAACATGGCGCCGGTGCGCAGGTTGCGCAGCTTGGCTTGGATAAAGGCGCGCAGGTTGCCGGGGGTGCGGTGTTCCACGCTGAACACGGAGTGCAGATCATTGTTGTGCTTAATGATCATGCCAGGACGAAGCTGGGTGGCAGGGATCGACATCGCTTGAAAAACTCTCCTTGTACGATTGGCTTTGACCGGCGGAGGGCGGGCAAGCCACAAGTTCCGCCGCCAATGCAGGGCGAAAACCTTATTTTACACTCAGCTGCGCCGGAAAAGAAACCTTCCCTCGTCCGAACTCATCGTAAACCGAGCGGAACAATAGGTTTCAGATTGCATCCTCCCAGTCGCAACGGTAGGACTAGAATAGTGGGATATTGAGAAGTTTCCGCGAATATGCCCGAATTTTTGCGGGCGGAAAATGAGGTCTTCATCATGAGCAGCGGACGTTATGAATCTTCGCAGGGCAGCAATATCGGAACCGCCATCACATTCTTGCTGATTGGGCTGGGCGCCGGTGCGTTGGCAGGACTTTTGCTCGCGCCCAAGACGGGCAAGCAGATGCGCCGCGATCTGCAACGCGGCTATGAAGACGCCAAAGAAAACTTCGGCGACTGGGCGGACGAGGCCAAGGATCGCGTGCGCGAAGTCAGCGACCGTGTCCGCGACGTGGCCAGCCGCGGCGCCGATCTCGCCGAGGAACTGCGCGATCGAACAGAGCCGCTGCGCAAGGCGATCCGCAAGAGCTAAGTGCATGGTGAGTAGACTTGCAGTAACACCTGGCGTTCCACAATAAAGATTCCCGAGGTTCGTAGCGCCGGCGTCCTCGCCTGATGTCGCGGGGACGTCCCAGTGGCGCTAAGTGAAAGGGCACCAAGTTAACGAAAGATCGCGGAGAAGAATCCCTTGACTCGGCCAAAGAATCCGCGATGCTCTGCTTTCGGCTTCTCCGGCCGGGGCGACTGCACGATAGCATCCAGATGGACCTGGCGCTCCGGCGAATCGTCCACCGGCAACTCCCGCGTAGCCTCAACCGGCGCGGGGGCAGCGACTGCGGCACGATTTTTGGCACTGAACACAAATGGCGCGTCCACCTGAACGCGCACATCATTCGGCTGGGCGGCCGGCAAAGGCGCCGTTTCCGGCCCATTCGTCAGGCGAGTCTCCTCCGTACCGTTAGCGGACGCTGCTGCGGAGTCGCTCGCACCCACGCGCACTTTCGACGGCAGCTCCGAATCAGGCACCGTCTGCACCGCAGGATTGCTGGTCCGCAGCACCGGCGCCGGCGGAGGGCAGCCGCACTCCAGCGGAACATCCGTATCCACCTTGTTGATTTGTCCCAGGCGGAACACCGCTTGCTCATTCGGCTTCACCTGATAGATACGGTCCCCCATCAACTCCGAGACAATGGCCGATGACGTGTTCCCCTTCAGCGCTCTTACGCAAGTGTTCCCGTGCGAGTCGGCGCTGATCGCATAATGAAACTCTCCCGGCCCGGCAAACATGATGCGGAAGTCAGGAGTCAATACCGCGTCGGCTGAGGCCGCAAGCGAGTAGTGAGTCTCGATCGCCCCCGTGCTCATGCCGAACATCAGGTCACGTTTGCTCTGCGACGGAGTCACCGAAACCGTCGTGCCCGGACAAACCCGCACCTCGCCTCCACGTGGAAGATGCAGAATCGTCGTATCCGACCCAGCGGTCACCGAAGATCCCGCACCGATGCGGCTGCCCGACATCGCCATGGAACTCGAGCCTGCCGTCACCGGAACCACCGACGCATCCTTGGTCAGCGAAAAGCCAGTCGCGGTCTCCGGATCGAACGCCTTCTTTCCCGCGTTCACATCTTCCGGAGGCTTCAGACGCACCATCAGCCGGCCGCCCCCTCCATCCCAGGAATGCCCGTAGGGCGCCAGCAAATCGAGCACGATGCGGGTCACCGGCGGATTATTTCGGAACTGGTTGACCCGGATCGCGAGAATATTTTCTTTCTGGATTTCGATTCGTTTCTGAATCAGCCCCAGTCGTGAGTTGGGAAGATCGATCACCAATCGCGGCGGCGAATCTAGCGTCTGAATCTCGGGAATGACCGAACCGCTGGAGAGAATCTCCACCGCCGGCACGCCCTTCTCATGGACGATGCGAACGCTCTTGACCACCCGCGGAGGACCAAAGTTCTGCGCAGCGGTTTCGATTGGCAGGAGCGCTAGCAGCACCAAAACAACAGCCCACGCGAGTTGGACAGGACTACGCGGCACACTCCGGTCCCTCATTCGAGCTATGAAGGAAACATATCACGGGTAGGTGTCCAGGGTCAGGACTAGAGGACACTTAAGGAATCAGATGTCAACGAGTCACCGCAGAGATTGGCCGGTGATCACTAGTCCCTGATTCCTGAACTTATGCTTCGGGGAGGAATTCGTATTCGTCGATCACGGCGGCCACCGTGACTTTGCCGTCGCTGCGGGCGTCTTCGACGCGAACGACGCGTCCTTTGCATTGCACCCGGATGCTTTCCGTCAGCGTGATTTCCGGTGGCAGCGTTAGCGTGAACCCAATGGGCGATCCCTGTGCAATCGCCGAATCCACGTAAAAGCATATTCCACGCGCGCTCACATCGCGAATCTGCGCGGGCTCGCTATGAGAATTCTGGGACGTAAGCTTACGGTCTACAGTGACCGGAACGCGAAGCGCAAACCGACGTGCAGCCCGTTTTTCATTCTGGGGCTCAGCCATTCCTCCTCCGGGTGGCGCATTAAAGTGGCGTGAACAATAAAGAGGATGCGCCGTTGCGCGCTCCAGGGTCAATACCACCGTCGGGGAGCAAGGTGGCCCGTTCGTGGGTGAAATGTCAGAGTTAGTGGCCAGTGATTCCTGTTCAGCGATGCGATCAAAAGTTTGTAGTGAGTCGTCTCATCACTTTTCACCGGCCACTGACAACTGCTTCATGGTCCTGGCCACGGCCCCGGGTCGCTGGTGTAAGCTGGATATTAGGAGCTTGCAAGATTGGTTTTCGTACTCGATAACTACGATTCCTTCACTTATAACCTGGTCCAATATCTCGGCGAACTGGGCGCCCAGGTGGAAGTTCGCCGTAATGATCAGGCCACCGTTGAAGAAGTCGAAGCGATGCGGCCAGAGCGGGTCGTGATCTCTCCTGGCCCCTGCACGCCCCATGAAGCTGGCATCAGCATCGAACTCATTCGCCACTTCGCGGGACGAACTCCGGTGCTCGGCGTCTGTCTGGGACATCAGGCCATCGGCGAAGCCTTCGGAGGCCACGTCGTCCGCGCCCCCCATCTCATGCATGGCAAAACCAGTCCGGTCATGCATGACAATAAGACCGTGTTTCAGGGGCTACCCATGCCCATGACAGCAACTCGCTACCACTCTCTCATCGTCGAAGAAAAGAATCTGCCCGAAGAATTAGAAGTCAGCGCCTGGACCACAGAAAAAGATGGCACCCGCACCATCATGGGCCTCCGCCACCGCCGCTATCCCGTAGAAGGCGTGCAATTCCATCCGGAAAGCGTGCTCACGGATGCGGGCAAGAAACTGATAGAAAATTTCCTGAACATCTGACCAACGCTCATTTCCCATTGTGGCATTCCTGCACCCAATAGTGACTCGCGTCACAGCGTCGTTCACCTTGCTCCCACACTATCCATTTATGGAAAACTCTATAGCTCTTCCGGTTCAGTCCTATCGTGACCTGATCGCGTGGCGAAAGGCGATGGAATTGGCGCGCGAAATCTACCGCCGTACCGAGCTTTTTCCTCGCGTAGAAATCTATGGGCTCATCGCACAACTAAGGCGGGCCGCGGTCTCCATCCCCAGCAAAATTGCCGAAGGCCACGAGCGCACCGACTACCGGCAGTTTCTTGGGCATGCATTGGGCTCTCTGATGGAAATCGAGACGCAGATTCTGCTCGCCGCAGATCTCGGGTACCTCGAAGAAACGAAGGCTGAAGGCCTTCTGCAACGCACAGCGGAACTAGCGAAAATCCTTCATGGGCTGCTGCGATCCTTGCAGATGAGAATAAGAACCAACTAGTCGCGAATCCCTGATCCCTGACCCCTATTCCCTGTTTCTATTTTCTGAGTATGATCCCGCCCTGCTCCTACTCCCGATTCCTGGCAATCTCAACCGCCCGCAACACCGCTTGCGCCTTATTCATCGACTCTTGAAACTCCGTCACGGGGTCGGAATCCGCCACAATACCTGCGCCCGCCTGCAAATAAGCTTTTTTGCCTTGCATCAGCATCGTGCGAATCCCAATGCAGGAATCCAGGTTCCCTGCAAAGTCCGCATACAACACCGATCCGCCATAAACGCCCCGTCGCGTCGGTTCCAATTCCTCGATAACCTGCATTGCGCGCACTTTGGGCGCGCCGCTCAAAGTTCCTGCCGGGAAGCAGGCGGCGAACGCATCCAGCGCGTCCAGATCCTTGCGCAGCCTTCCTTCGAGCGCCGACACCAAATGCATCACGTGGGAGTACCGCTCGACATACATCAAATCTTTCACTTTCACCGATCCGTACTCGCTCACCCGACCCAGATCGTTGCGCCCCAGATCCACCAGCATGACGTGTTCCGCGCGCTCCTTCTCGTCGTTGCGCATCGCCTGCTCTAGCCGCGCATCTTCGGCCTCGTCGCGCCCGCGTGGATGAGTCCCGGCTATCGGCCGGTATTCCAGCTTCAGTCCGGTCACCCGCACCAGCATCTCCGGAGACGAACCGAGAATGTGGGTGTCCCCGTTGCGTAGGAAGTATAGATAAGGCGACGGATTCACCTGCCGCAGGGCGCGATATAAATCGAACGGAGCCGCTTCGGGAATGAAATCGAGCCGTTGCGAGAGCACCACCTGAAAGATGTCCCCCGCGGCAATGTATTCTTTGCAGCGCTCCACGCTCCGCAGAAATTCTTCGCGCCGCGTGCCGGAGTGAACTTTGAGCTTGCCCGCTTTCGCCTTCGCAGACTTGCGCCACATAGCCGAACTGAGTCCCGAAGCGAGCTTCCGTTCCAGCGCAGCAATGTCCCGCACCGCCCGATCGTAGGCGCGGCGCGGAGATTCGCGCGATACGTCCGCTGCGGCCACGATGTGAATCTGATGCCGTAAGTGATCGAACGCCAGCAACCGGTCAAAGAACATCAACTCGGCATCGGGGAGCGCCAGATCGTCCTTCGCGTGATCGCCGATTCTTTCCAATTGCCGGACGACGTCGTAGGAAAAATATCCCACAGCACCCGCAGTGAACGGCGGCAAACCTGAAAACGTTGCGGGACGATGCTCGCGCAGCAATCGCTTCAACACCTGAAATATGCTGCCCTCGGCCGCTTCGCACCGCCGCCCGCGCTCAATCTCCACCTTGCCCCTGCTGGCTCGCACCCGCATGTAAGGCCGTGCCCCAAGAAACGTGTAGCGGCCGATCTGCTCGCCGCGCTCGATCGACTCCAGCAGAAACGCGTGCGACTCGTTCTCGGCGATGGCGAGGAAGGCGGATACCGGGGTGAGCAGGTCGGCGCTGACCGACTTCACTACCGGCACCAGCGTCGCCTGTCGGGACAATCGCGAAAACTCTTTGAAATCAGGCTGCAGCATGGGTTCGTGCGGAGTCGTTCATTATAGTGGAGGGCTAGGGCCAGAGGTCAGAATGGGTGCGCCGATCCGTAGCCCTTGGCCCCTGATCCCCGGCCTTGCAAACTTTGGTCACTTGTTGCCCAAGGCACAATCGTTAAGAATCGTCTTATCCCGCGTATTATGAGCAGTTTTGCGCGTTGCGCTTGTGGGCAGCGAGCAAAGTGGCGGGAAGATTTGTGTCGGCGATCCCGATTTTTGCAGCACTGGAATTTATGCAAGTAAAGTTTTGGGGCGTGCGCGGCTCCACGCCCACTCCACAGGCCGAGAACCTGCGCTACGGGGGAAATACCTCGTGCGTCGAAGTGCGCGTTGGAGATCAGATCTACATCTTCGACTGCGGCACCGGCTTCCGCGTCCTTGGTCGCGAACTGGAGCGCGAATTCGGCGACCGGCCATTCGCGGCACACATCTTTGTCTCGCATTTTCACTGGGATCATATTCAGGGCATCCCCTTCTTTCGGCCTTTGTACGATAGCCCGAACAGTCAATTCTTCTTCCACCAATCAAGCCGCAGCCCCAGCCTTGAGCGAGTCATGGCGGAGCAGATGGCTTCGCCATATTTTCCAGTGAACCTCGATCAGATGCGCGCCCGCCGCGATTTCTGCAACATCGAAAATGGATGCCTCGACATGCACGATGGTATCCGCATCAAAACTGCATGGCTCAACCATCCGCAAGGCTGCCTGGGATTTCGTCTCGAAACCAAGCAAGGTGTGCTCGTCTACGCCACCGACAACGAACCTGGCGACGAAAAATTCGACAAGGCCGTGCGCAAGCTGGCGGAAGGCGCCGACCTGCTCATCTACGACGCCCAATATCTTCCCGAGGAGTACGCCGCGCGCCGCCGCGGCTGGGGACACAGCCACTGGCGCGAAGCCGTCAACATCGTCATGGAAAGTGGCGCAAAGGAATTGATCCTCTACCACCACGATCCCGACCACACCGATGCCATCGTTGACAAAGTTGTTAGCGATGCGCGGAACTACTATCCCAAAGTGCGCGCCGCTTCGGAAGGCTTGGAGATTCGGCTGTAGCCCCGGAGCCCGGCATCCTACGGTTTCCTCTGGACGTGCGAGACGATGTCCCAGGCTTGCTTCAAGTCTACTTCCGTCGCGGTCAGCGTCAGGTCGAGACCGCCGAAAGATTTGCAATACCAGGTTACGGGGTCGATATCGTAGAGACCGTACGAGTGGAACTTGTGGCCGCCAATGCAGGAGATGACATCTCCGTCCACGTTGACGTTTTGCTGCAGGATCGTTTCGATGCCGCCCTTTTTCAAGATACCGGCCTGCTTGGATAATTGAAGATCCACATCCTGGTTTTTCTGCGTGGGCAACAGAACGATGGAAGCGTGCGCCTTCATTCTCTTGCGCGGGGTTCGATCGTCGGTGTCGAGCCGGCCCAGAACCTGTTTTCCGTTTCCCGTGTCTTGCGCATACCAGTTCCAGGGCAGCGGAAAGATATACTCGCCCAGTTCCAAAGACTGACCATGGCGAAGATGCCAGGCAAAAGACCGCACACGAATCCAATGATGGTGTGCAGCCCATAGGCCTGCGATCAAAACGACCGCTAACAGGGTGAACTTGAACTGTACCCGTACCATCGCTGCGTTCTCCGCCCCAGAGGTCATCAATTTGTGGCGCAGAGAATGTAGAAGGTTGCTCCGTTGGTCGCGGGGGGCGAGGAAAAGTTAGTGGTGTGGAGCGTGGTAAACTTCCGCCTCGAATCAACCCAGAGGCCCCATGTTCCGACTGCCATTTTTGTGGGCGTTGTCGCTTTCGTTTTCCGTCCTCGCAGTTGCGCAAGCGCCCGATGTTCCTGAGCCCGGTTCGGCGGAAGCAATTGCCGCAGCGACCACCAATCCACATTTCGTTTCGCCGTTGGTCTCGTATGTTCCTAAGTCCGACAAAGTTCCCTCGCCCGAGAAATTTTTGGGGCGCATCATGGGCGCTCCGGGAGAACTCGTCGGCACCGACAAGGCGTACGCCTACGCGCACGCTTTGGCGGCCGCCAGCCCGCGGGTTCGCGTATTTACGATTGGGCGCAGCGAGGAGGGGCGCGACATCCTCCTGCTCGCGATCGCGGACGAAGCCGGCATCCGCGACCTCGATCGCCTGAAAGTCGCCACCGCCGCCCTCGCCGATCCGCGCAAGACCGACAAAGCCGCCGCTGAGAAGCTGATCGCCAGCTCGCGCCCCATCTATTATTTCAACGCCGCACTGCATTCGGACGAGACCGGATCCACCGAAGCTGTGCTGGAACTCGCCTACCGGCTCGCCGTTTCGGAGCAGCCCATGATCCAGCGCATTCGGCAGCAACTGGTCGTGCTGATCAATCCGATTTCGAATCCCGACGGCCGCGACAAGATGGTGGACTGGTTTTACCGCTACCTCAAGGGCAAGACCGACCGCAACACGCTGCCACGGCAGTCGCCTCCGTACTGGTCGAAGTACACCTTCGTCGACATCAACCGCGACACGCACCAGCAGACGCACGAGACCACCAAGGCCGTGCACCGCATGTTCCATGAATGGCACCCAACCGTGGTGCACGATCTGCACGAGGGTTCGCCGCTGATGATGACCTGGAACGGCACAGGCCCGTACAACCCCAATATCGATCCCATCACCTACACGGAATTCCTCGAACTAAGCATGCACGAAGTCGAGGCCATGACGGCGATGGGCATGCCCGGAGTCTCGACGTGGAATTTCGGCGAGGCGTTCGCGCATCTTTATCTTGACTCGGTGGCGATGAACCACAACAGCATCGGGCGTGGTTATGAGACGTTCGGCAACGGAAGCGCCGAGACAGAGAAGAGATCGATCTCTCCCGGGGCGACGACGATGGAGTGGTATCGTCCGCTGCCCGCGCCCAGCGAAGTCACGTGGTCGGCTCGCGACAATCTCAATTATCAGGAGACCGGAGCGCTGATCGCCCTCGATGACTCGGCGACCCACGCCAAAGACATGCTGCGGAACTTTTACCAGAAGTCGTGGGACTCGTGGCAGAAAGG
>Ga0070730_10003340_pt1 | contig 14438 bp, 8 predicted proteins | sample Coa_R1_3_FD_66447 | JGI IMG/M metagenome (GOLD analysis project Ga0070730, IMG submission 66447) | Surface soil microbial communities from Centralia Pennsylvania, which are recovering from an underground coalmine fire - Coalmine... | ecosystem: Environmental > Terrestrial > Soil > Unclassified ...
CCCAGCTCAAGTACCAATCGTTCAACGCGCCCGGCTGGTCGTGCCTCACGCCGCCGCCTGGTTCGGCCGGCGGCAACGTTCTGTGCTCGCGCCCCAACCTGGGAGCCAACACGCACGCGGATGTCGTCATATCGGTGACAGCGCCCGCCCTGCCGACTGACGATGTGCCCGTCAGCATGACCCTGGGCCTGGCCCCGACGGAGGTGATCACGCCCAACAACACCGCCCACCGGACGATCAGTTTCTTTGTCCATTCGGCCAACGGCAACCCCTGGGATGTATACACCGGCGACGGCTCGATGAATGACGGCGGCCAGGACGCGTTCGACACCTGGGGCCAAGTGCGGATGGTCGTGCTCGACAACAACGGGGTCCAAATCGACGACCAGAACCCGTCCGGCTTCGGCCTGGTCTACGGACCCGGGCATCGTTGGACCACCACCACGCCCTTCGTCATGGACAACATCGGCGTCAGCCGCAGCCTGTTCGGCCCGGCCGGCGCCGATTGGATGCGCTACGTCGACACCTTCCACAACACGGGCGGGGTCAGCGAAACCGTCATCTTGGCCTGGGGCGGCAACCTGGGCTCGGATCAGTCGACGGTCACGGCCGCCACCTCCTCCGGCGACAAAGTGCTGGCCGCCAACGATCGTTGGGCCGTGACCGAACAACAAGACACGCCCGGCGGCCCGGCCGTGGACGCCGTGTTGGGCTATGCCTTCCGCTCGGCGGCCGATACCAGGTATCTGGGGCCGACGGATATAAGCAACGTCGACATTACCACCCCCTGGCCCTCCACCGGCAACGACAACCTGGCGCATACGTTTAAGTTCAAGCTGAAGCCCAGCGACACCGCGCGCCTGGCCTACTTTGTCTATCGCGGCCTGTCCGAATACGATCCCGGGCCGCAGGACTGCGCTGTTTACGGGGGCTGCGTCACTCCGGCCAACGGCGCGCAGGTGGCGCTGGTGACAAACGCCGTCACCGCCTTGCAGGCCAATCCCTATTTCTGCGACCTGAGCCCAAGCGAGCGGGCCAGCCTGGTGAACTGGCCAGGGATCGTGGATCACTGTGACTTTTTGCCGATTGCCGAGCGATAAGATCCCAGCGCCCCGGAGACCGCCATGCACCCAGTTGAGCTGATCTTCAACCCGATGGCCGACCATGGCCGGTCGGGGCAAAAAGCCGCCGACCTGCGCGCCATGGTGGACGAGCTGGGCGGCGCGGATTGGCGCGGCACCGAATACCCCGCCCACGCCACGGCCATTGCCGCCACGGCCGCCGATGACGGCTATGAAACCGTGGTGGCCATGGGCGGCGATGGCACGGTGCACGAGGTGATCAATGGCCTGATGCGCATCCCGGCCGAGCGCCGGCCGCGGCTGGGCCTGGTGCCCATCGGCTCGGGCAACGACTTTGCCGGGGGCAGCAAACTGGCCGAGATCGGCAACCTGCAAATGGCCATGCGCCAGGTCTTCGCGGGCAAGGAGCGCCGGGTGGATGTGGCCGTCATCCGCGATGGCGCCGGCCGCAGCGAGTATTTCGACAACACGGCCGGCATCGGCTTCGACGCGGCCGTGAACATTCGCAGCCGCAAGATCCAGCTGATCCATGGCTTTCTGATGTATCTGACGGCCACGCTGCAGACCATCGCGCTAAATTTCGACGCGCCGCACATGCGTGTGACTTATGACGGCGGCGCGCTGGACCAATCGATCATGATGCTCACCGTGGGCAACGGCCCGCGCGAGGGCGGCGGGTTTGTCACCACCCCCGGCTCGCTGCTGGACGATGGCTGCCTGGAGTTCGTCTACGTCGACCAGGTGTCGCAGATCCGCATGCTGCAATTGCTGCCCAAGTTCACCTCGGCCACCCACATCGGCGAGCACGATGTGCACCTGGTGCGCACCACCAAGCTCAGCATCGACGCCGACCGCGCCCTGCCCATCCACGTCGACGGCGAGCTGTTCGCGCCCTACGAGGCCAACGTGCGGCATGTCGAGATCGAAGTTGTGCCGGGGGCGATTCGGCTGGTGTCGTAAATCTTGATCCACGCAGAGCACGGCCCCAGTGATCGGTGCTGGGGTCGTGTTCTTCGTGGATAATATCTTTCTGTATGCCCCCCCTGCACCGAGTACTGGCTGACCACGACCTGGGCCTGCTGCGGCTGATCGCCGAGCTGTGGGGTGTGGAGCTGGCGGCTGGCAGCCAGCGCGAAGCGGCGGACGAGCTGGCGGCGCGCATGCTGGCGCCCGAGCTGGCCGAGGAGATCATCGGCGCCCTGCCGCCCGAGCCGCGCGCCGGCTTCGACCAGTTGGCGCGCGAGGGCCGCCAGCTTTTGGCCTCCTTCACCCGCCGCTATGGCGAGCTGCGCGCCATGGGCCCGGCCCGGCGCGACCGTGAGCGCCCATGGGCCAACACCCCCTCGGCCAGCGAGGCGCTCTGGTATCGCGGGCTCATCGGCCGCGCCTTTTTCGACGCCGGGCGCGGCCCGGAAGAGTTCGTCTTCATCCCCGACGATCTGCGCTCGCTGGTCTACGTCGCCTCCGCCAACGCGGCCGAGGCTGAGTCCCGCCCCGCCCCGCCCGGCCACCCGGCGCCCACCCCGCCCGAGGGCGCTGCGCCCGCCGCCAGCGCGAGCGGCATTCACGCGAGCGGTATCAACGCGAGCGGTATCAACGCGAGCGGTATCAACGCGAGCGGCGATGATGCCGTGACCCTGCTGGCCTATTTTCAGGTGGTGGCCGTGCGGCTGGAAACATCCCCCGGCGGCGCGGCGGGCGCCGTGCCAGCCGCCCACCGGGCCGGGCTGGCCCGTTTCCTGCGCCAGCCGCCTGCCCTGGACTTGTGTCTGCATTTATTGCGACAGTTGGCCCTGGTGGAGGACCCCGGCGCCAAGGAGCCGGTGCGCCTGGCGCCCGAGCGGGTGCAGCCCTTCTTGCAGGCCGGCGCTCCCGAGCGTGCCCGCCGCCTGGCCGAGGCCTGGCGCGACTCGCGCGAGTGGAACGACCTGCTGGCCGTGCCCGGGCTGGTGTTCGAGGGCAAGTCCTGGCGCAACGACCCGCAGGCGGCGCGGCAGTCGATCCTCAAGCTGCTGGCCCAGACGCCGGCCGGCGTGTGGTGGTCCACCGACAGCTTCGTGGCGGCGCTCAAAGAGCGCCAGCCCGACTTTCAGCGCCCGGCGGGCGACTACGACTCGTGGTACATCCGTGACAGCCGCAGCGGGGCATTTCTGCGCGGCTTTGAAAATTGGGACCGGGTGGATGGCGCGCTGGTGCGCTGGGTGATCGAGCAGCCGCTGGCCTGGCTGGGCGCGATCGAAAACATAAACGCCGTCGAAAATCTAGGCGCGGGCGAAAACCAAACCGGGGTGGAAAATCTGCCCTCCGCCGCAGTTGCAGACGAAAGCGAGAACCCCACCGCGTCCGCCCACGCCCGCCGGCCGGCCTTTCGCATCACGCCCTATGGCGCGGCGCTGTTGGGTCTGGCCGGCTGGCCCGAGGCCCCTGAGCCGGCCCCGCTTGAAATCCAGGCCGCCGGCCTGGTGCGCGCCGCGGCCGGCGAGGGCGCCGCACTGGCAAGCCAGGGCGGGGCACTGGCCGGCCAGAGCGCGGCGCCGGCCAGCGGCTATGACCGTTTTCAACTGGCCCGCATCGGGGATTGGCTGCCGCCCGAGCCCAGCGGCCAGGCCGCCACACAGGCTGGCGCCTTCGTCTACCCGTACCGGCTGAGCCCGGCCTCGCTGGCCCGCGCCGCGCGCAAGGGTATCACCCCCGGGCGCATCATCACCTTCCTCGAGCGGGCCGCCGCCGGCCAGGCAGCGCTGCCCGCCCTGGCCGCCGCCCTGCGCCGTTGGGAGAAAAACGGCCCCGAGGTGAACCTGCGCGAGATGGTGGTGCTGCGGCTGGCCGGCCCGGAGCTGCTGGAGACCCTGCGCCAGACGCCTGGCCTGGGCGAGCTGCTGGGCGAGGCAATTGGGCCGGCGGCGGTGGAAGTGCGCCGGGCGGACGTGGACAAGCTGCGCGCGGCGCTGTGGGAGACAGCTATTTTGATGGATGGGAATGGGTGAACAAATACACCCCGCGTGCTCATCCGCTTGACTCTGGACTCGGAATTAGTACACTACAGCCCTCAGGCGCAATCGGACAATAGGGTCATCGATTGCAGTAAACGCGCATGCCTTGCGGAGGCCCAATGATCACGTTTCTCAGTACTTACCCCGTTGAAGCCACCAACACGGCCTGGCAAAAGAAGAAGAGCTTCATGGATAAATCTAAGAGCGCCACAAAGACCGGCCTGGGCGCCACCTTGACGACGGCCGAAACTGAGTGGAAAAAACTCGTGCCGCTCTTCGACAAGCTAGATGCCCGCGGCGCGGTGGTCGGCGGCCGCACGACCGAAAATGTCACCACCGCCAAAAAAACCGCCGAAGCGCTCATGGCCGGACAGGTCAGAGTCACTTCCCAGGCGCTGATTAAAGCGGCGGCCGCCGCCAAAGCCACTGCTGGAAACAAGGCTCTGTCGAAGACAGCCGCCGCCGCCGCGTTGGTGATCGAATCGAAGCTGCTGGAAAAGGCCCGCAATCTGCGCGACATCAAGCTGACGGATTTTGATGACCTGCTCGTAAAACTCCATCAGCAGCGCCAGGGCGCGCTCGTGTTGCTGCGGCCCTACATTGGCAGCATTCGCCGCGATGGCGCCGCGGTCAAGATTAGCCCCACGGTTGACAACTACGTCGGCAAGGCCACGACTGGCTTCTACCAGGGCATCCGCGGGCTAAACGCCGCCATCGCGAAGAGCGGGGATGTGCCCCTGATGAAGTGGGCCAAAACAAACTGGTTTCCCTTGGCCCAGGCCAGCTTTCTTCCGAAGAAGAGTGAAGAAGTCGTCGGAAAAGTGGACAAGGTGCTGGAGGTTTTGGCCGAGTTCGAAAAGCAGTTGGCCTAGCCCGGCGGCTGGCGAACCCCAACCCGATCTCGTTCGAGACGCGGTTGAGCTGAACAGTCCTAAGGCCTCGCCTTGGGGTCCAGGGCCGGGGCGGGCCGGGCCTCTGGGGCGGCGGCCGGTCGCCTGGCCGCCAGCCGCCAGGCGCCCAGGCCGGCGGCCACAATGGCCGACAGCCCGCCGAGCGCCAGCCCCCAGCGCGCCCCCGCCAACTGGCCCACCCAGCCCACAATGGGCCCGCCCAGGGTGGACGAGCCCAGCACGGCGATGCTCCAAAAGGCCATCACCCGGCCGCGCATCTGCGGGTTGCTCTCCAATTGCAACAGGCTATTGCCCAGCGAGGTAAAGGCAATCGAGCAGATGCCCACCAGCACCAGCGCCGCCGCCGTCAGCCACAGGTTGGGCATAAAGGCGGCGGCCGTGACCGCCAGCCCAAACAGCAGCGCGCCGCGCACCAGTTGGTCGCGCGACACCCGGCTCCGGCCGGCGATCAGCAGCCCGCCCATCACCGCCCCGGCGCCGAGCGAGGCCGAGAGCAGCGCGTAGCTGCCGGCATCGCCATTGAACTGAAAGCGGGCCAGCAGGGGCAGGCTTACCTGAAACTCAAACGTCAGCATGCCGATAATGGCCATCATCAGCAGGGTGGTGCTCAGCACCGGGCTGGCCAGCATGTAGCGCCAGCCGGCCGCCAGTTGGCCTTTGGCGCGCACGGCGGCGGGGGCCAGGTGCAGCTCGGCTGGCCGGATGCGCACCAACATGATAACCACGGCCACATACGACAGGCCGTTGAGGATGAAACACAGCGCCAGGCCCAGGCTGGCAATGATGGCAGCGGCGATGGCCGGGCCAATGATGCGCGACAGGTTGATCAGCGTGGAATAGAGCGTCACGGCGTTCTTGAGATCGCGTTCGCCCACCAGCTCGATCACGAACGTCTGGCGCGCCGGGTTGTCAAAGACGGTGACCAGCCCCAGGCTGAGGGCCATGACGTACACCATCCACAGCCGCACCCAGCCGGTGGCCACCAGCAGGCCCAGCAGCAGGGCCAGCAGACCGGCCACCGACTGAGTCAGAAAGAGAATCTTGCGTTTGGAGAAGCGGTCGGCCACCAGGCCGCCATACGGCCCCAGCAGCAGGATGGGCAGGTATTGCAGGGCGGTGACGCCGCCCAGCGCCAGGCCGGAATTGGAAAGCTTGAGCACCAGCCAGTCCTGGGCGATGGACTGCATGAAGGTGCCGGAGGTGGAGATGACCTGGCCAATGTAGTACAAGCGGTAGTTGCGCACCCGCAGCGACGAGAACGTCGCCGTCGAGTAGGCTTGCAGCGCTTCAATCACGTTGGGCATGCGCTACCCTGTGGTAATGATTAGTTCCGATAATAGTTTAGTAATCTAATTATATCACGGGTTTGACAAGACCCGACTTCGCGTTAGACTCAGTTGGCACGCTGACAGGGGCCGCCCGCTCACCACAGACTTAAGCCAATGACCACACTCCAGCGCGTCGTCGAACGCTTTCAAGCCGCGTATCATGCCCAGCCCGCCTTTGTGGCGCGCGCGCCCGGCCGGGTGAACCTGCTGGGCGAGCACGTCGATTATAACGACGGCTGGGTGCTGCCGGCCGCCATCGACCGCGCCGCCTATGTGGCGGCCGCGGCCTGCCCCAGCCCGCTGGTGTCGCTGGAGGCGCTGGACCTGAACGATGGTAGCGTCTTTCGGGTAAGCGAGGTGGACGCTGCGCGAAAATTGGACGCGGCCGGCCGGCCGCTCTCCAGTTGGGCGCGCTACCCGGCCGGGGTGGCCTGGTCACTGCGCGGCGAGGGGTTGGCGGTGGGCGGGCTGGATGCGGTCCTGGCCTCCGACGTGCCGGTGGGGGCCGGGCTGTCGTCGTCGGCGGCGGTGGAGGTGGCGTTTGCCGTCGCCTGGCGTCACACCGGCGGCTGGGAGCGCACGGCCATGGCGCTGGCGCGGGCCTGCCAACGGGCCGAGAACCAATATGTGGGCGTGAACAGCGGACTGATGGACCAATTTGCCTCGGCCTGCGGCCGGGCCGGGCACGCGTTGCTGTTGGACTGCCGCACGCTGGAATGGGAGGCGCTGCCGCTGCCGGCCGGGGTGAGCATCGTGGTGGCCGACACCAGCATGCGCCGCGAGCTGGGCAAGAGCGAGTACAACACGCGCCGGGCGCAGTGTGAGGCGGCCGTGGCCGGATTGAGCCCGGTGCTGCCCGGCATCCGCGCGCTGCGCGATGTGTCAGTGGAAGACTTCAACCGCCACGCCCACCGGCTGGACCCGCTGGTGGCGCGGCGCGCCCGGCACGTGGTGGAAGAGTGCGCCCGAACGCGCGCCGCCGTTGATATACTAAAGGCGGGGCGGGTAGCCGACTTTGGCGCTCTGATGAACGACTGCCATGCCAGCCTGCGCGACCTGTATGAAGTTTCCAGCCCGGAGCTAAATGCCATGGTGGCCGCCGCCCAGGCGCTGCCCGGCTGCTATGGCGCCCGGCTGACCGGCGCCGGCTTTGGCGGCTGCACGGTGAACCTGGTGGCCGCCGAGGCCGCCGAAGACTTTCGACGCGAGCTGGGGGCGGCCTATGCCGCGGCTACCGGCCACACGGCCGAGATCTATGTCTGCCAGGCAGCGGGCGGCGCGGAGATCATCAACGGTTAAACTTTTCCGCACATTCAAAGGGCGGCCACCGTGCACAGCACGGTGGCCGCCCTTTGATTTTGCAGTATTTCTACGCGTTGGGTCCGCCGGGGTGCATTTGGGAATTTTGGCCGTAGGGGCGAAGCATCCGCATCAACGCTGCGCGTTTGGCCCAACCTGCTAGTGCGGATGCTTCGCCCCTACAAACGACCACCGACGGCATATACACCCGTCCGCCGGGCGCACTCGCGTTCGCCTGAACATCAGGCTATACTCCGCAGGCCAAGGTTAACAGCATGTTTGTGATCCAGGTCTTGGCGGCCCGGCCGCCGGCAAACCAGCCAGCGCCTGGCCTGTCATTCGCGTTGGCTCATTTGGAATGCAATGGTCGCTATCACGCAGTCGAAACCGCGCGCCCGAGTGCTTGTCGTCGACGACGAACAGGATCTGATGCAGGCCGTGGTGGCCGCGCTGGAAGTGGAAGATTATGACGTAGTCGGCTTTGCCTCCAGCACCCAGGCCCTGGCCGCCTTGCGCACCGGCACGTATGACGTGCTGGTGACCGACATGATGATGCCAGGGCTGGACGGCATCGCTCTGCTGCGCGCCGGCCTCGAAATCGACCCGCACCTGGTGGGCCTGATCATGACCGGCAAGGGCACGGTGCTGAACGCCGTGGAAGCCCTGCGGCTGGGCGCATTCGATTACATCCTCAAGCCCTTCAACCTGGAAGCCCTCTTGCTGTCGCTGCAGCGCGGGCTGGAGCTGCGGCGGGTGCGCCTCGAGAACCTGCAACTGCGCGAGGCGGTGGCCCTCTACGACTTGAGCCAGGCCGTCAGCACCACGCTCGACGCGGCCGCGGTGGCCGAGCTCACGGCCGCCGCGGCGCGGCAGCAATTGGGCGCCGATGAGGCGGCGGTGCTGAGCCTGGCGCCTGGCGACGACGCGCTGTTGATTGCGGCGGTGAGCCAGCCGGCGGCACAGGACCAGCCGGACGAGGCCAACCAGCCCGCTGGCGCCGACGGTGTGACGCGCAGCGCACGGGTGGGCCAGCGCGTGGCGCTGAACGACGGCCTGGCCGGTTGGATCGCGCGGCGCGGCGAGCCGCTGCTGTTGGCCGGCCCGGTCAATGACCCCCACTTCCAACCGCTATTTCCACGGCCCGAGATCGTCAGCGCGGTGGCAGTGCCCATGATGGCCGCCGGGCGAGTGGCGGGCGTGTTGACCGTGGCCGCCCGTGGGCCGCGCCGGCCGTTTAGCCCAGGGCAGGTCAAGGCGCTGAGCATCCTGGCGAATGCCGGCGGGGCAGCGCTGGAAAACGCGACGCTGGTGGGCAGCCTGCGCCTCAGCGAGGGCCGTTTCCGTGAACTATTCGAGAACGCCAGCGACGGCATCCTGACGCTGAACGATCGCGGCGAGTGCCTGGCCGCCAATGCACGCGTGATGGAGTGGCTGGGATATGAGCCAGGCGAGCTGGTGGGCCACAGCCTGCGCGGCATCATTCTGCCCGACGACCTGCCCGCCGCGCGACAAGAGTTTGCGCGCCTGGTAGCCGGACAGGTGCTGCGTGTCGAGTGGCGCCTACAGCGCAAGGACGGCACCTGGCTGCCGGTGGACATAGCCGCCCGGCGCATTCCCGATGGCACCTTCCAGGCCACCATCCGTGACATTACCGAGCGCCAAAAAGCCGAGCAGGCGCTGCGCGAGAGTGAGGCCAAGTTTCGGGCCGTGGTCGAGTCGAGTTATGACGGTATTCTGTTCAGCGATGCGGACGGCAAGATTCTCTATCGCAGTCCGGCCTATTTTCGAATTAACGGGTATACCGCCGAAGAGCGCATCGGCTCGGATGGACTCGAGGTCGTGCATCCCGACGACATTGAGCGCGTCCGGCGCGGCTGGGAGCAAGTCTTCGAACACCCAGAAATAGCATCCTCGGCCGAGTACCGGATTCAGCATAAAGATGGCACCTGGCGGTGGGTCGAGACCTCAGTTCAGAATCTATTGAGCAACCCGGATGTGCATGCCGTCGTGGCCACCAGCCGGGATATTACCGACCGCCGGCAAGCCGAACAGGCGCTGCGCGATTCGGAGGCGCGCTTCGCGGCCTTGTTCCAGGCCAGCCCGGCCGCCATCACCCTCTCGAGCCTGGACGGCACCATCGTGGACGTGAACCAGGCGTTCGAGCGCAGCATGGGCTATGGGCGGGCCGAGGTCGTGGGTAAACACGCGCGCGACCTGGGCACCTGGGCCGAGCCCGCGGAGCGCGAGCGGGTGGTGCGGCTGCTGGCGGAGAATGGTTCGCTGGGCGGGGTGGAGGTGCATTACCGGCGTAAGTCGGGCGAGGTCATGCCGGCGCTCAGCTCGTTCGAGACGGTCGAGCTGGCCGGGGTGCGCTATATCCTGACGCTGGCCCTCGATATCACGGACCGCAAACGCGCCGAGGACCAGGTGCGCTTCCAGGCCGGGCTGCTGGGGGCGGTGGGCCAGGCGGTCATCGCCACCAGCCCACAGGGCGCCATTCTGTATTGGAACCACATGGCCGAGGAGATGTATGGCTGGACCTCGGAGGAAGCGCTGGGCCGCAATTCGAGCATGCTCACCCCCAGCGACGATGATGGCCAGCGGGCCATCCAGATTTTGACCCAGGTGCGCGCCGGCCAGACCTGGTCGGGCGAGTACACCGTGCAGCGCCGCGACGGCAGCATCTTCCCGGCCCTGGTCACCGACACCCCCTTCTACGACAACGCGGGCGCGCTGGCGGGCATCATCGGCATGTCGACCGACAACAGCGAGCGTAAACAGCGCGAGCGCGAGCTGGAAACCATCGGCCAGCTCAGCGCCGCCTTGCGCATGGCGCTGACGGCCGAACAGATACCGGTGGTGATTCTCGACCAACTGGTGGCGCTGTTCCACACCAACGCGGCCGATCTGTCGCTGTTCGACCCGGCCAAAGACGAGATGCGTGTGGCGCATGCCAGCGGGCGTTGGGCGTCGGGCATCGGCACCAGCCGGCCGGTAAGCCAGGGCATCATGGGGCACGTGATGGCCACCGGCCTGCCCTACGCCGCTCCCGATGCGGCCAGCGACCCGCTCTTCTATCCGCGCGAGGCGGCCGACGGCATCGGGGCCGTGGCGGTGCTGCCGCTGATCGCGCACGGCCAAACCATCGGCAGCCTGGCGGCCGGGCGACCCGCGCCGTTTGGCGAGGGCGACCTGCGGCTGTTGGCCTCCATCGCCGACATCACGGCCAATGCCTTGCAGCGCGCCACCCTGCACGAGCAAACCCGGCTGCGCGCCGACCAGTTGGCCGGGCTGAATGAGCTGGCCCGCGCGCTGGCCGAGACCCTGCTGCTGGAGCAGATTTACGAACGCCTGGACGCGGCCACCCGCCAGATGCTGCCCGAGGCCGCCGACGTCGTCATCAGCCTGTATGACCCGGAGCTGCAAATGCTGACGGATGTCTTTCGGGCGCAAGCTGGCCGCCGGCTGGAGGGCAGCGCGCCGCCGCAGTCGATTGACACGCCGGCGCTCAGCGCGCAGGCCAAGGTGGTGCGCCAGCGACGGCCGGAGATCGTCAGCCAGACCGATCCAGTCCTGGGCCAGCAGTCCAGCGTGCTGGCCCCGCTGCTGGCCAAAGGCGAGGTGATTGGCGTGCTGCAGGCCCACAGCCGGGGCGCGCGCGACTTTGGGCCCGACGACGCCGGCCTGCTGGCCACCGTGGCCAACACCGCCGCCGTGGCCATTGAAAATGCGCGCCTGTTCGCGGAGACGCGCCGCCGCCTGCAGCGCCTGCAGGCCCTGCGCACCATTGACCTGGCCATCACCAGCAGCATGGACAGCCACATCAGCCTGCGCGTTTTGGTGGACCAGGCCGCCACGCACCTGGGGGCGGACGCGGTGGACGTGCTGCTGCTGGACGGCCAGAGCCACCGGCTGGAGCTGGCCGCCGGACGCGGTTTTCGCACGCAGCCGCCGCGCTTCTCGCTGCGGGTGGACGAGGGCGACGCCGGGCGGGCCTTCATGGAGCGCCGGCTGCTGCGCGTGCAGCAATTGTCGACCCATTCCGCGCCCTCGGCCCGCTCGCCCTGGATTGCCGCGGAAGGTTTTGCGACCTACTTTGGCATGCCCCTGGTGGCCAAGGGGCTGGTGCGCGGCGTGCTGGAAGTGTTCCACCGCGCGCCGCTGGCGCCGGATGCCGAGTGGATGGACTTCCTGGAGACCCTGGCCGAGCAGGCGGCGATCGCCGTGGACAATTCGGAGCTGTTCGCCGACTTGCAGCGCTCCAACACCGACCTGGAGCTGGCCTATGACACCACGCTGGAGGGCTGGAGCCGCGCGCTGGACCTGCGCGACAAGGAGACCGAGGGCCACACCCAGCGCGTCACCGACGTAAGCGAGCGCCTGGCGCGGGCCATGGGCTTGAGCGAGGCCGAGCTGATGCAAATGCGGCGCGGGGCGCTGCTGCACGATATCGGCAAGATGGGCATTCCCGACTCGATTTTGCTCAAGCCCGCCCCGCTGACCGATGACGAGTGGACGGTCATGCGCCGCCACCCGCTCTACGCCTTCGACCTGATCTCGCCCATCGCTTATTTGCGGCCGGCGCTCGACATCCCGTATTGCCATCACGAGAAGTGGGATGGCAGCGGGTATCCGCGCGGGCTAAAGGGCGATCTGATCCCGCTGGCAGCGCGCATCTTTGCGGTGGTGGACGTGTGGGACGCGCTGCGCTCCGACCGGCCCTACCGGCCGGCGTGGCCCGAGGATCAGGTGCGCGAGCACATTCGCGGGCTGAGCGGCACGCACTTTGATCCGCGGGTGGTGCAGGCATTTATGTCGCTGCCAATGCAAAGCTGAATAAGATTCACCGCAGAGTACGCAGAGAGCGCGGAGAAAACCTTTAACACAAAGACACGAAGACACTAAGGCACTAAGAAAAGCTTAAGAAAAAGGGTAAAAAACCATTCTTAATCATTTCTTCGTGTCTTTGTGTCTTTGTGTCTTCGCGTTAATGTTTAGGTTTTTCTCCCCTCACTCCGCGAACTCTGCGGTGAAGATTTAATCCGTCAATCGGCCGCCGCTGCCGCTTGCTGCACCAGCTTGGGCTTGAAGCGCAGATTCACCACGCCGATCCCGCCGACGATGAGCGCCGAGCCGACCAGCAGGCGCCAGTCGGCCGCCTCATGCAGGAAGATGATGCCCAGCACCAGGCCGATGACTGGAAAGACATAGGTGACCAGCGAGGTGCGCGTGGGGCCCCAGGCGTTGATCAGCCAGAAGAAGAGCAGGTAGGCGATGCAGGTGCCCAGCAGGCCCAGCCACAGGATGGCAAACCAGGGCAGGAAGGAGTGGGGAAAAGCCAGCGGGCGCTCAGCCCCGCTGAAGGCGGTGGTCCAGATGATCGCGTCGGCGATGAGTAGCACCATGCCGGTTTGCAGCACCGGCGGCTGGCCGCGCAGGTGCCGGCGCGAGAAGGTGATGGCGGTGGCATACGAGACGGCGGCGGCCAGCACCGCCAGTTGACCGAACACATCGGAGTGCAGGCCCTGCGCGCTTAGGTCGCCGCTGACCAGCACCACGATGCCCAAGAAGCCCACCAGCAGCCCGCCCAGGCGCGGCAGGGTGATCTTCTCATCGTGCAGCCAGAAGTGGGCGATGACGATGGTGAACAGGGGCACGGTGCCATTCAAGATCGAAGCCAGGCTGGAGGCGATGCGGGTCTCGCCCCAGGTGATGAGCAAGAACGGCACAGCGGTGTTGAACAGCCCCATAAAGGCAAAGGCCGCGATGGTGCGCCAGTCGCGCGGCAGCCTGGGGCGCTGGATGGCCATAACCACCAGCAAGCCCGCAAACCCGAACAACAGCCGCAGGCCCACCAGGGTGAATGGCCCCGTCTCGGCCACGGCGATCTTGATCCACAAAAACGACGTGCCCCATATCAGGCCTAGCGCCGTGAAGGCGGACCACTCTTTTAGTTTCATGTTGGTTGTTCCTACTTACCCGTAACTGGTAATTGGTAATTCGTAATTGAAGACGATTGCCAAATACCAATTGCTAGTTACCAGTTAATAGTTACCGTTTTTCGACCTTGCTCTTGCTCCAGCACCTTCCGCGGCCGCCAGCGCCCCACCCTCTTTGATGGCCGAGAGCGCGATCATCGTCACGCTGCGCAGCACCGTGAGGCGGCCGCGGATGCGATGGATGAGCGCTTCTAGCTCGCCGGGGCTGCCGACGCGCGTCTTGATGATGTAGCAATCCTCGCCCGCCACGCTGTAACACTCCAGCACATCCGGGTCGTCGCGCAGCGCGGCCACGCCCGCCGCCTGGCGCTCGTCATAGGCCACCGTCAGTCGGATGAAGGCCGTCAGCGGCTTGCCCAGCGCGCCCGGGTCCACCTGGATGGTGTAGCGCTGGATGACCCCCTGCTCTTGCATCTTGCGCACGCGCTCGTAGACCGACGAGGCGGTCAGGTTAACCTGCTCGGCGATATCGGCGTTGGTCATGCGGGCGTCTTGCTGCAGGAGGTCGAGGATCTTGAGGTCGGTAGTGTCCATACCGATGAATATTACGACAGAATCGTCATTATCAAACTTAAATTTTGCGCTGCTTTAGAATTGCCATATCCTGTTCGGTCCTGTCAACCCAGACCCTTATCGAGTTTACCCATCAAGACCGGTAAGGATGATCAATGGTCCTCACCGTAGGGGCCGGTCTTCGCGCAGCACCCTTTAGGGCAGACCGGCCCAACCACGCGAATCACCGCAGATCATCAATGTCGGGCGGGTCTCAGACCCGCCCCTACAGCGATGATCATCGGCCGGCCGTACCGATGTTGATCGTCAAAAC
>Ga0070730_10003341_pt1 | contig 14437 bp, 10 predicted proteins | sample Coa_R1_3_FD_66447 | JGI IMG/M metagenome (GOLD analysis project Ga0070730, IMG submission 66447) | Surface soil microbial communities from Centralia Pennsylvania, which are recovering from an underground coalmine fire - Coalmine... | ecosystem: Environmental > Terrestrial > Soil > Unclassified ...
GCCGCCTTCGGGATCCCCGCTTTGCAGGAGTGACTCCAGGTTGTCGAGGACCAGCAGGCGGCGGCTCGCCTGCAAGCGGACCAGCAATTGCGTGATGCGCTGCTCCAGCGAGGTGGGGAAGGAGGCTGGCGGCGTCTCGGAGAAGAAAGTGATGCAATCGGCGACCAGCTCCGAGCATTCGGGGGCGTCGCGCACCGAACGCCACAGCACCGCCTCGAAGTGCGGAGCCAGGTGATGGCCCAGGTAGGAGGCCAGCATACTCTTGCCGATGCCGCCCATACCCAGCAGCGCCACCAGGCGGCAGCGCTCCTGCACCACCCACTCTGAGAGTTCGGCCACTTCCACCTCGCGGCCCGCGAAGTGGCTTACGTCGAGGGCTTCCACCAGATCGACGCGCTGGGAGGCGGCCGGTGGAGAAAGCTGGACGGGTGCAGCAGGAGCGAGCAGGTCATGGAGCCAGGCTTCATCCAGCAGCACCTTCTGGTGCGCCGCCTTCCACAGCGCGCGGATCTCCTGCTCCTCGCGCCCGGCGGCAAAGGCTGAGGCTCGCATCCCCAGGGTAATGAGCTGTTTGAGGCGCTCGGTCTTGGGATAGCTCAGGCCTCCCTCCCACTCGGCCACCGCGCGCCGAGAGATACCCAGCAGCTCCCCCAGCGCCGCCTGGCTCAGGCCGATAGTGCTGCGCAGCGACTGGATGAGCAGACCGAAGGCATAATCTCGCTCCTCGTACGAGTAGCTCTTCACGAGCATCTCCGTTCTGCGTGACCCGGCGGAGCGGCACACTTGGAAGAAATGTGAAGTGGAGTGTGAAGTGGCGCGCCAACGATGGACGCTGACTTGCCCAGGGCCTATCCGCTATACTTATGACTGTCGGGTGTGCCTGCTTCGTGGGTGAACGCCTGACTGGGGGTTGTGCCAACTGAACCCGGACAACCCCCTGCTATTCTCTTCCACCAGCATAACATATTTCGAGCGAACGATGAAGCTGTCTAATCATGTGATGCTGGTGCCTGGCCCCTGTAAGAGATGCCATTCGGCTGCCGCTTCATGCGAGAGGTCAAGCGTTGTCAAAAGCGTTTTCCAGACTGTCAGCACTGGTAAACAACCGCTTGTTCTACAGGGGCTTCCTCATGAAAAAATGGGATTTGCTCTCAAGAAAGAAGGCCGAGGTCGCGCACCATACTACGGGCCTGCGCGCGACTATGCATCCCCAGTTTCGAGAGAAATACGACTCACATGCAGCTTGACCGTCCTTAGTGCCACAACCAACGCCGTAGCAATTTCCTGATTGGAAGCCCCAGTTATTAACAACTGCAGCACCTCCAGTTCACGCTGGCTCAGCGGGTCAAGTAAGGGTTGCTTAGTACTGCCATGCACGAATTCGTTCCAGCCCGTGAGAGAAGGAAAAGTGAGAACAGAGAGACTTCCTCTCAACATCACAGCTCATAGGTCTCAAAGAGTGGTTTGACCACCTGCTCATAGCGTTCAGGGTTCTCTTGTTCAAACCAGCACAGCGGTTTCAACAGGACCGGAGGCATTTCTCGTGCCAGGGCTTGTGCTATCGCACTTCGGGCTTCTTCCTCCTGATCAAGCGCCAGATAGGTCATTGCTAGCCAGAAAGGCGCATCCCATTCTCGCCAAAAATCAGCCCAAGGTTCAAGATGCCAATCCTCATCGTAGCGCAAGGTCGTCGCATGCTGGAGCGCTGTCAGCGCTTGCCCGAACTCCTTTTGGAGAAAGAAGATCACCCCACGAGAGACAGAGGCCGTATAATGATCTCCTGTTGCTATGGCTTGGAGATGCTGGAGGGTCGACAGGCCAGGAGGCGTTTGGCACATAAGAGCCCATGCTCTTGCCCATAAGACATAATCTTGTGCCCAGGAAAAGCAGTCTTGTGTGCAAGCCAGTTCAGAACTGCGAGTAAAGCAGGTAAGAGCTTGGGCAAGATCTTTGAGCCACAGATGCGCGCATCCTCGCTGAAACTGGATGGTGCCCGCACGTGGGTGTTCCGGTGACGCTTCCAGCCAATCCCAGTCGGTAAGAGCTTTGCGGTAGTCTTTCAATCTCATGTAAATACGCGCTCTGCTGGTGTAGGCGATGTAGCACTTCCTGTCTAGCTCGATAGCATGACTACAATCACGCAAGGCTTGCTGATAGGTGCCCAGCCTTGCGTACATCCTGCCTCTGCCAACATAGAGATAGGGGTGGTGGGGAGCAAGCTCGATGCCACGGTTGAAATGATCAAGAGCTTGCTGGTAGTGTTTGAGCTGGCCGTGTGCGAATCCCAACCCATTCTGAATGCGAGCGCAGTCAGGGTCGAGGGCCAGGGCACGTTCAAACCAGGTGAGCGCTTGCTGGTGTTCCTCCAGACGCCTATATCCCCATCCACAATACTCATAGAAATGGGCGAGCAGTTCTGGTGAGGAAGTCTGCTTGATGAGAAAGAGCAGGTGGTCACAGGCCTGCCGCCACTCCTCGCGGTAGGTTTGATCGAACTGCGTGGGCTGCGTTTCCAGACAGCGCAGGAAGAGCTGGGCCACCTGGTGAGCGTGAGAGCCTGCTTGCGTGTGTGTGAGGATCTTCACCGTCTTGCGTAGCATGCCCAGCAACGTCAGCCCCTGCTCGATATCTGCATATTCAAAGATATCAAGCAGGGGGAAAAGGGCCTGGAGGTGGCTTTCTTCGTCTGGAAGCGCGAAGCGTTGTGTGGCGAGGGCGAGCATGACATCCAGCCGCTCCTCGGATGGGCCATACTGGTTCTTCTCGTGCACAGTTTGTAAGTGGAGAAGCACGTGCTGATAGTACGTGGCAAGGGTTCTCCTCGTTGTGTCATACGCTTTTGGCGAATGCTGAAAGATATACCGCTGAAAGAGTTCTTGGGCTATCTCATGGTAGACAAAGCGTCCAGGAAGAGAAGAGGGACGGACAAATGACTGTCGAAGAAGCCATGCATACAGAGCGGGCCGCTCCCCTTCCATAAGGGAGGGGAAAGCTTCCAGATCATCGAGATTGAATGGCCTGGAGAACAGAGCCGCGTCAAGGGCGAGTTGCCGCCTGGTCTGCTCTTCTTGGGGAATGCGATGCAGAAAATTGTCGACGACATCTTTTGTTGGATCAAGCGTTCCCTGCGTATGGGATGCCAAAAGACCGAGATACAACGGCAGTCCTCCTGAGAGGTGCCAGATGGTTTCGATGCGCTCAGGCTCGGTGATCCCTCGCTCCACCAGATAAGCAGCGGTTTCCTCTTGGGTAAATGGGTGCACAGGGAGAGCATGCAAGATCTGACTCTCATAGTAAGGAAGCCATGGCTTTGGACCTATTGCAGTGGAGCGTTCAAGGGGATCGCGCCCAGAGAGAATGAAGACGATATTGGGATGGATCTCCTCTTGCAAGACGGAGTGAAGCAACCAGGGAACGGCCTCATCTGCGACCAGCTCGAAGGAGTCAAAGAACAGAAGGATTCTTCGTGCGCGCTTGATTCTCTTTGAAGGAAGTCGTCCTTTTGCTGCCACGAGCTGGTTCAATTCGCTGACGAAGACCCGCGTGAGAGTCTCAAGAGGACCATCGAGCATTCCTGTGTCTGCGGGTTCTTCGGCGAAATGGGCGCGATCGAGCAAGTGCTCGGTTGCGGCTTTCGCTCCCTCTCGCAGCAGTGGTCCCGCCACTGGGATTCCTTCCACAAGAGCACCAGCAACATCAGGGGCCCTTGTGACCATCGTCTGGTGCAAGGATCTCTTTGGTCGAGAGAGTGGCAACATCTGGAGGCCCTCTTTGTAGCGGGACAACGCCTTTTCAAATCCTTTAGAGAGAGGGAATTGCCGCGCAAATTGCTCCATCATGCTCGCCGGAGTGGCCTGTCGCTCATCCACCAAAGCCGTCATGCAAGAGTCCTTGAAGCCAGCTATTGCGGCTTGGCTAGCAAACTGATGCATGAGAGTGGTTTTGCCGACTCCCCCCTGCCCCCAAATGGAAAGGATGTTGTAGCTTGGTTCCTCGGGTTGGAGGATCTGTTGGACAAAGAAGAGGAGTTCCTTGCTCCGACCGACAAAGAGAGCGGGAACTGATGGGAAAGTGAGAGCATCTTGAGTGTGGCGTTTCTTGATGAAAGGCATGAGAGCATCTCCTGCAACGAGATAGAGACCTCGATCAACCCAAAGACACACTACCGTTTTTCTTCTTCATCTCTGAAAATGTCCTACACCTTCTCTCATTACACATGAGTATTGTAGCATACTCCCGTGACCAGTGCCTAGATTCTGCTTGCTCAATACAGCTTTTGTCAATCTCTTGGAGACAAGCTACGTTCAGGAGATCATCTTTGGGCAGCGGGGGCGCATTCGCTTTTATCTGCTCACGACTGACCCAAAGACGCTGCCCCCTTCAAGCACCTCCTACCATGCCCATCTCCCGACTTGACAGAAGAGGGCCTTAGCAGAAGATTGGCCTAGCTTTCCTAGTTCAGGCTTTTGAGCATTAGATGTCCAGCCATATGTGGAGGGGAGCTGCGATCGCCTGTTCTGCCGTCATATTTCTTCCTTCAGCCCACTTTTCTGCAAAGACACGCTCACCAACGAGACTTTTTGCTTGCTCGATGCGGCGTGCGCGACTAAGACGTTCCACCAGTGGGAGCGTTGCATTACTGGCTTCACGGTAGCGTTCTGCTGCTCCCCATAGCACCGTTGCCCATTCTGGCTCTCCCTGACCTGCGACAACATCCGCCAACTCTTCCAGGCACAGGATGAGTGATCCCGTGTCACGAACGGTGCCTGCGATCTCCAGGCTCTGAGCTGCCAGGGTTCGGCTCAGCATATAGTCATGCTCGCTTGCCGCCGCCTGCGCAAGCAAGGCGTAGATGAGCGCCTGGCCCTGCTGGTCTCCCAGTTGTTGGTGCCGCTTCATGGCAGCTTCCAGCAAGATATGCGCACGAGCGATAGCCCCTTGTCGCAAGGCGATCTGTCCAAAGAGGCCAAGGAACCAGCCAGTTGCCCACGAGTTGTCGGCCTGAGCATGAATGGCGACTCTTTCGTCCAGCAGGGTTCGTCCTTTCATCTCATCTCCCTGGGCTAGGTAGACATCTGCTAAGCGTAAGTGCATCTCCCCATAGAGCCAGAGATCTCCCACCTTTTTGAAGAGGTCTGTAGCCCGTTCAAACACGTCCTGGGCCTGAGCATAGTCACCTTGATACAAGATGACCGAACCAAGGGCATTCAGAGCGCATGCCAGGGACCAACCTTCATCTCTTGTTCCGGGTATCCAGACAAAGGCCATCGTTTCTTCTGCCTGCACTCGTGCCTGCAGTACGTCTCCTCTTGCCAGCAGGTAATGCACAAGCGACCAGGAAGCGAGCGCAAAGCATCGATAATCTCTCTGCTGCCGGGCGAGCATCAGACATTCCTGTGCCCGGCTGGTATGGAGATCAATCAGCCCTAGGTGAAGGGCGATAAACGCTTCATAACAGAGAGCCGTGATGCGCGCAGAAATCACCACATCCTGCCCAACTCCACGCAATGCATGCTCAAGCCAGAGCATTCCCTCGCTGAGACGCCCGCACATATACCAGAACCATCCAAGAGAGCTTGCCAGGCGTAGCAATGACTCCTGGCGTTGCTCGCCCAGCAGCCACTGCAAAGCGGCCCGTAGATTTTCGGAGTCACGTGTCAGGCGGTCCACCCACAGATGTTGCTGATGGCCGAACAATTCCGGGTCCCCGCGTTCCGCGATGGTGAGGTAGCACATAGCATGTACCTCTTCTGTCGCCTCCAACTCTCCAGAATTCGCAAGGGTTTCCAGGGCATACTCCCTGATCGTTTCTAGCATCAGCAGGCGTGGCTCAACTCCATCCCGGTCGCTCTGTTGCAGCAAGCTCTTGTCTAGCAGGGATGCGACCAGGTCTATAGCGGGAAGCGAGAGATCCGCAGCTGCACTACAGACCGCTTCCGCAGCCTCAAGCGTACAGCCTCCAACAAAGATGGCCAGGCGCCGGAAACATCGTTGCTCCTGGGCATTTAAGAGATCATAACTCCAGCGGATGGTATCGCGCAGTGTCTGCTGCCGGGTGGGAGCATCCTGCCTTCCACCTGTCAACACGGCAAGCCGGTGGTTGAGTCGCTCGAGCAATGTTTGTGGAGGCAGGAGTCTGCTCCGCGCTGCCGCCAGCTCAATGGACAGTGGCAGCCCGTCCAGTCGGATGCAGATCTGGACCACAGCGGCAGCGTTGTCCTCAGAAAGGACAAATTGGGGCTTAACCATTTGCGCACGCTCAACGAAAAGGGCGACTGCCGCATATTGCAACAGCTGCTCATATGCTGGCAGGTGGAGCGGATCAGGCAAGGAGAGTGGAGGCACAGAGAACTCGTATTCCCCCTCCACGTGCAGGACCGCTCGGCTGGTCACCAGGATCTTGATGGATGGACAGGCCAGGAGCAGTTCAACCAGCGCGGGCGCAGCTGGGAGGATCTGCTCGAAATTATCCAGCAGCAACAGGAGGTGTTTGTCACGCAGGAACGCTTTGAGCGACTCGAACAGCGACCGTTCCTTGACATCTCGTAGGCCGAGCGTCTGTGCGATTGTGGATACGACTAGATCAGCGTCACTGAGAGGAGCAAGCTGCACCAGGCAGACACCGTGCGTAAATGCCTCAATCAGATCCGTCGTGACTTTCTGAGCCAGGCGTGTCTTGCCGATGCCGGCGGTACCGGTGAGGGTGAGGAGCCGGACCTCAGGCCGTAGAAGTAACGCACTGATGGCTTGCTCCTGCTGTTCGCGTCCAATTAACGGAGTAAGCAGAGGAGGGAGATTCTGGAAACGAACGGGAGAGCCGGTGGCGGCTCTCCCGCCATTAACGGTCGGCTCGTTCTGTGGGAAAAGCTGGAGGGGCACAGGAGGAGCGAGCAGGTCATGGAGCCAGGCCTCATCCAGCAGCACCTTCTGGTGAGCCGCCTTCCACAGCGCGCGGATCTCCTGCTCCTCGCGCCCGGCAGGGAAGGCGTGCTGCTGCATCCCCAGGCTAATGAGCTCTTTGAGGCGCTCGGCTTTGGGGTAGCTCAGGCCTCCCTCCCACTCGGCCACCGCGCGCCGGGAGATCCGAAGCCTCTCACCCAGTCCCGCCTGGCTCAGGCCGATGGTGCTGCGCAGCGTCTGGATGAGGAGACCGAAGGCATAGTCTCGCTCCTCGTACGAGTATCTCTTCACGAGCAAACTCCTGATCTCGCGTGACCCGGCGCAGCGACACTCGATGAAGTGTGTTGTGAAGTGACGCGCCACCTGATGGACGCTGACTTCAAGAGGACCCATCCGCTATACTGGTAAGTGTCGGGTGTGCCCGCTCCGTGGGTGAACGCCTATCCAGAGGGGTGTACGGGGATCGCCAAATGAACCCGTATACCCCCGCTATCTTCTCCCTCTAGCATAGCACATTTCGGGTGAACGATGAGGCGTTCTCATCATGTGATGCTCGCGCGGAAGCCTCTCCATATCGAAATAATTTAGTGAGCGGGCCCTCGAACGGGCCACGACTCTGGCCCAGAAATGTCAAGCATCTCTCCTGCTGGTCGCTCCCTTACCCGCACAACTTGTTGAAGAGGAGGTGCTAGTGGATGAAATCGTGGAGCCGGTGCAAAGGGGGCCTGACTACGAAGCAAAGAAGCGATATGCATCCCGTTGCTAAATACAGCGAGCAAGCGCTGCAAGCAGAAACACGTATCGGGCCTTACCAATTAGTGAAGCACTTGCAGCAGGGGGGTATGGCTTCTGTCTACCGGAGAGCCGACGTGGCAGTCAAAGTCTTCGATGGCTACACTGCCGACATGACATTGTTGCTCCGCGAGAAAAACATGATGCAGGCATTCCAACACGAGCATATTGTTCCTTGCGTCGATGCTGGCCACGATCGGAGGTACTATTACCTGGTCAGCTTCCATTTCCCGTTCCTCTAAGACGATCATCTTGCCCGGGTTCTCCTGATACCTGCCCTATGAAGTGAAGCGTGAAGTGACATGTCATCCGATGTACGCTGCTTTTCCGCGCGTGCCCTCCTATACTCGTGAGGTGAGCAAGTGGATGGGCCAGGGAGGGCAATACTTAAGTTTGATGCTGATACTGCAAGACGTGCAACCTGTGCCAGGAGATGGCTCAGAGAAATGGGAAGACACCGATGGAATTACAAGCATATATTCCAAGTTTGACAGAGGTTCAGAATCTCGCGCACGTGGGTTTTTCGCGCGAGGAGATCGCCGGGCTTTTCACAGTCAAAAGGCTCTATCACCAGGGTGCCTATCACGAGTCCACTGCTGAGTACAAGCGGCTGGAGTTTGTGCGCTGGCTCTACCAGCAGGGTCGCCTGCAAAGCTAAGGCGTGATCACGATACATGCGTGAGGCAGGATGTGATATGAGACCGAACATGATCTATTGTTCACCTCCCTCGTGGACAAGAGGAGCAGACTATGAGCCAGTTACACTTGTCGCTGCTAGGCGAACCACTGGTGAAGCACGATGAACGCAAGCTCACTTTCTCAACGCGCAAAGCGTTGGCCCTGCTGGTCTACCTGGCTGTGGAAGGCGGATTGCACACGCGCAAAAACCTTTCCGAAGCATTCTGGCCGGAGCTAGACGCTGAACATGGTCGAGCAGCCTTACGAGCGACCCTGCTTGAACTGCGCAGACTCTTTGAGCGTACTCATGGATCAGGCGAACGCGACCACCTGCGCATCGAGCGAGATCTGCTCGGAATCGAGCGGGACATCTGGCTCATGCTCGACCTGCGGCTCGTCGAATCTGCCAGCAAACTGGTAGGGCGTGTGACTGCGTCGCCCGTAGGGCAGGCGCGCGAAGAGGCGCTGGCACGGCTCGAACAGACCTCCCGCCTGGTGCGCGGTCCGTTCCTGGCAGGCTTCACGCTGCGCGATTCGCAATTCTTCGACGATTGGACCTCCCAGCACCGGGAGTACTGGCACCTGCGCGTGTACCAGGTCTTTGATGCGCTGTCGATGCTGTACGAACAAGGGGGAGATGTGGAGCGTGCCATCGATACCGTGACCCGCTGGCTGAGCTTCGATCCGCTCAATGAAGAGGGCTACCGACGCCTGATACGGTTGCGCTTCTCAAAGGGAGACCGCGTCGGGGCATTACGTGCGTACTCCCGCTGTCGTACTGTCCTGGCCGAAGAATTACAGGTTGAGCCGGAACCCGAGACTACGGCTCTGGCAAAGCGCATCCGCCACACCGCTCCTGTCCGTTCGGCTGAGGTTCGTCCACCTCAGACTTCACCCGCACAGCCGCCCGCGGACCTGCTGGACGGCCCATTCCTGGGGCGAACCGCCGAGTTCGGCACTTTGATCGAGCGGTATCAGCACGCTCACGCGGGTCGTCCCCAGATCGTGCTGCTCCAGGGGGAAAGCGGTATCGGCAAAACGCGCTTGGCCACCGAATTCGTACGCTGGGCGCAGGCGCAGGGGGCCGATGTGTTGTTGGGGAAAGCTCTTCAAACCGGGAGGCCGCTCCCGTATCAGCCGCTCATGGATGTCCTGCGCTGCCAGTTGGAGCAGGAGCAGGCCCTCGTTGATCTAGGAAGCCCTGTCTGGCTGGCCGAGATCGCCCGCTTGCTGCCCGAACTACGCGACCGCTATCCGGATCTGCCCGCCTGCTCGACGGGTGAGGCGCTTGGGCACAACCGCCTTTTCGAGGCCACCGCGCGCTTGATCCGTATATGGGCGGCACGGCGTCCCCTGGTCCTCCTGCTCGATGACATGCAGTGGGCCGATACGGCGACGCTCGACCTGCTGCTCTACTTTGCGCGCAGCCTTGCCGAACAACCAGCGCCGGTCCTGCTGCTGTTCAACCTGTGTACCGGAGAGAGCTTCGCTGAGGCACAATCTCCCTGGTTGATGGCTCTCAAGCGGACCCGCATTCCGCTGACTGCACGGGTGCTCGCAGCTTTCACGCAAGAAGAGACAAAGCGCTTCGTGCAGGCGCTTGCATGGGTAGAGCAACCGCTCGTGGTGGGGAGCGACGACTCAACTGGTGGAGGCCCCAGCAGCGGGGAAGCCTCTCCATTTCAAGATACGTTGATCCCCTTCGCCAGCTGGCTCTATTTTCAAACTCAGGGCCAGCCGCTTTACCTGGTAGAGGTTCTCAAAGAGTTGCTGGCGCGCGAGATCATTTTCCCCTCGCTCAGGGAGGATGGGTCCTGGGGGCTGGTACTGAGGACCGGGCTGTTGGCGGAGACACCGGTCGGCGAGCTGATCCCACAAGCTCTGCGCGAACTCATACGCTCACAACTCGCTCGGCTCACTCCATCCGCCTGGACACTGCTGGTAGCCGGGGCGGCGCTGAGAAAAGGGCTGAGCTTCGAGCGGCTCATTGCGGTAGCCCAGCTCGATGAGCAGGAGGGTTTACGCGCCCTGGAGGAACTCCTGCACCGTGGGCTGCTCTGGGAGGGGACGTCGGATGAAGAATCGCGGGCGTCCGATGGATACGCCTTTCCTCGCGAGATGATGCGCGAGGTGGTCTATCAGGAGGCTGGGGCGGCCCGCCAGCGGCTCGTACAGCCACGTGTGTTGCTCGTCATGCGAGAGGAGATCGAGGACGACCAGGACGGGGAGTCCCGTCTTCCTCAGCCTGCTTCCGGGGACAGATACGCGTTTGTAGAGACCAGGAACTGGCATGGAAGACCGGCTGTAGCCCGAGCAGCCCATGGAGATAGGCGCGGGGCTCTTGCGAAGGATGCTTCGGGCGCGACCAGAAGACAGTCAGGCAGATGGACCGGCGGGCAAACGCTACCGGCCGTGAGAGGTGCATGGGGACACGCCGCTCCAGGATTTTCAAGATCACCTCCGGGCGGTCCTTCCAGAGCCGCTTTTGAGACGCACTGAAGAGGAGGGACATCACGATGATAAACGAGCAACACCTGGACCTGTTAAAGCAGGGAGTAGCCACCACCTGGAACAGGTGGAGAGAAGAGCATCCCGACACACCTATCGAGCTGCATGGTGCCAACTTGAGCGAGGCCAACCTGGGTGAAATCAATCTCAGCGGGGCGGACCTCAGCGGGGCCGATTTGAGCAGGGCTGATCTCAATCATGCAAACCTGAGCAAAGCTGTGCTTGCTGGGGCTAACTTGAGTGGGACCAATCTCGTCGGGGCCGACCTGGGTGCCGCGGATTTAAGCGAGGCGATTCTCATCGCTGCCGATCTTACCGATGCCGACCTCACCGGAGCTGACCTGCGCGACGCGAATTTGCGTGAGGCTCGACTGGTCTGGGCCACGCTGGAAGAGGCGCTCATTACCTCGCAACAGCTGAGCCAGGCCAGATTGGGACGCGATAGCCTGTAGGAGGTGGACGATGAACACTTTGAACAGTCTTGTGCTGGCAGAACCAGGTCATCGAACGCTGGCCGAGGGACGCGCTATGGGGAGGGAACTTCGCAAGAGGGTGCCTCGTTCCAGCCATGCCGCGTGGTCACCGGCTGCTGATCGACCCGATTCAATCGGCCTGTTGCAAGGGCAGGACCGTTCCCGGCTGGCGCAGTTGGTACCGCTTCGCTACAGTCGGATGATGGCCTCACCATTCGGCTTTCTGCGCGGGTCGGCGGTCGTGATGGCGGGCGACCTCGTCGCAACTCCCGTGACAGGCCTGCAGGTGCAGATGTGTGGCGATGCCCACCTCGGCAACTTCGGCGTCTACGCTACGCCCGAGCGGAACCAGGTCTTCGACGTGAACGACTTTGACGAGACGCTCCCGGGTCCGTGGGAGTGGGATGTCAAGCGGCTGGCCGCAAGCATTGTCGTTGCGGGACGAACGATAGGCTTCACCCGCGAAATGAACGGGCAGGCGGCCGTGAGGTGCATACGATCCTATCGCGAACGCATGTGGATATACGGAGAGATGTGCCACACCGATGTATGGTACGCCCGCATCGATCCCGAAAGCATACGTCGCTTCGTTGGCCGCAGTGACCGCTCTTATGTCGAGAAAGAGCTGGCGAAGGCTCGCCGGAGTTCAAGCCTTGTTGCGTTCCCCAGGCTCACCACGAAAGTGAAAGGGCAGTATCGCATCAAGGATGACCCGCCCACGATTTCGCACCTCGATGACGAGGAGCTTGCCCGACAGCTCGGCGCACTTGTGGAGGGGTACAGTAAATCGCTGCTGGAAGAACGGACTGTGCTGCTCAGGAAATATCGCCTCGTCGATATTGCCTACAAAATCGTCGGCGTGGGGAGCGTGGGCACTCGTTGCTACATCGCTTTACTCATGGGGACCGAAGGGAGCGACCCGCTCATCTTGCAGGTCAAGCAGGCTGAGGCATCGGTTTTCGAGCCTCACCTTGGGGCGAGCTCCTATCTCAACCACGCCCAGAGAGTCGTCCGCGGACAATCTCTTATGCAGGCGGCCAGCGATATCTTTCTCGGCTGGACAGAGCTCGGATCCATCGACCTCTATGTTCGCCAGCTGCGGGATATGAAGTTCTCCGTGAGCGTCGAGAGACTGAACGAAAGCCGCTTTGAGCGCTACTGCGAACTCTGTGGGTGGGCTCTGGCCCGCGCGCACGCTCGCTCGGGCGACCCGGCTCAGATCAGCGGCTACCTGGGCTCAAATGATACCTTCGACCGTGCGACTGCTTCGTTCGCCCAGGCATACGCGGATCAAACCGAACGTGATCACGCCGAGCTCCTCGGCGCTGCCCAGGCAGGACGTATACCCATCGAGACCGGGATTTCGTCCCGGTAGTGAGATTTCGCAGTCATGCTGGTGCTCACAGGAGAACCGGAAAGGAAGAAGAGAATGCTATACACGCAGCCGCGACACTACAGCGTACTACACAAGCAGGAAGTCCCTGATGGCGTCCTGGTTGGGCAAGCTCAGGCAGGCAATCAGCGCGCTTTTGAGCTCCTGGTGAGTCGTTACCACTGCCCACTATTGAACTACATTCGGGTCTTTCTCAAAGCTGACGACCAGGCCTACGATGTGCTCCAGCATGTGCACCTCCAGCTCTATGTTTCCCTACCGATCCTGTTGACGAATAGATCGCTCAAGGGCTGGCTATTTCAGGTGGCCCGCAATCGCTGCCTGGATGAGCTTCGCAGGAGACGCCGACGCGCCGAGACTCTTTTCTCAACCCTCGTGTGGGATGATAGTGAGGAGGATCCGTCACCGATCGAAGCTATCCCCGACCCTGATCCGTTGCCGGAGGAGGTTGTCGAGAGGATCGACCTGCATTGTTCTCTACAAGAGGCTATTGCTTCCCTACCACCGAAGTTTCGCTCCATCGTCCACCTGCGCTGGCTCAGACAACTAAGCTTCGCGGAGATCGGGCACCTGCTCAGCATGCCGGAGAATACCGTGAAGACCTACTTCTATCGCTCGCTGCCGCACTTACGCAGAACGCTTGCGAGCAGCACACGCTTTGCAGCCATTTCGTAGTGTGTAATCTGTAAACTTTTTTACGGACCAACAAACGCTTCCTTTCACAGTATGATCATATCATGCGAGAAGAGAGCAAAATCGTTGCCCCAACTGAATGGGGTGAAACGCTCGTTTTTTCGTTGTCATTCAACAAGAAAGAGGATCAACATGCAACAACTGATTGGAAACTTCCGTACGATGTTTTTGTTTCGCGGCCTCGCCGCCGTTCTGTTCGGCATACTCACACTTGTCTGGCCAAAACTGTCACTGGCCGTCCTGGTGCTCTTGTTCGGCATATTTGCCGTCATCAGCGGGATCACTGCTGTGGCGGCAGCCCTGCGCAACACCAAAGAGCAGGGGTGGGGATTGCTCCTATTCGAGGGCATCCTGGGGATCCTGGCGGGGATGGTTGCCCTGGTATGGCCGAGTATCACAGCGCTCGCATTCCTCTACCTGCTGGCGGCCTGGGCGATCATTATCGGCATTATAGAAGTCGTCGCCCCACTCTCCTTCCCTATGAGCGGCGGACGTGCTGTGTTGATGGCTCTGGCTGGAGTGGTCTCCATCCTTTTCGGGATTCTTATCGCCGCCCAACCCGCATCTGGCCTCCTCGCCGTAGTCTGGTTGATTGGCATCTACGCAATTGTGTTTGGGGCCATGTATATCGCAGTGTACTTTGAATCGCGCTCCCTGGCTTCGAGCCTGGCCTGAACAGCATCCATTCAGGGGCATCCTGCTCGCGATCTTCTCCGTATGGAGCCGGATCGCAAGCAGGGGATCGCAGTTCTCCTGGAGAAGGACCAGTAGTACGAGGAGAGGAACATGCAACAGGCAGACAGAAACGAAAACGGACGGGAGCAGGCGGGTATAATAACTGAAGGCGCCAAACAAACGGCCCACGCCGGTCGAAGGAGACTGCTCATGGCCTTGACCATCCTGGTGTTTCTCGTCATCGGAGCAGTGGCGTTGTATGCGATTTCATTGATCGTAGGGGCAGTCCTCCTCCTCCTCTTTTCCGCGCTGCTCGCCTATCTCA
>Ga0070730_10003342_pt1 | contig 14434 bp, 11 predicted proteins | sample Coa_R1_3_FD_66447 | JGI IMG/M metagenome (GOLD analysis project Ga0070730, IMG submission 66447) | Surface soil microbial communities from Centralia Pennsylvania, which are recovering from an underground coalmine fire - Coalmine... | ecosystem: Environmental > Terrestrial > Soil > Unclassified ...
CGTTCACCAATCTTGCGGGCGCCTTCGATCTTCACACACGGCTCGGTTGATGTGTGCCATGTGGCGCCGGAGACGCGGCAGCGCCGGTCGTCTACCGCGGCATAATCGGCGGCACTGAGATCGAGCCGGCCTTCCGGCTCGTACACCGTGAACGGATCGGCTTGCTCGTACAGGCTGTGCGCGGCGACCGAGACCGGTGTGGCGCGGCGTTGCTCGGCCATGCTTTCCAGCACGAAGCCGTCGTCATCGAGCGTGGCGAGGATCGAGTCGCGCCCGCCCGGCAGGCAGCACAGCGAGGCGCACTCGATGATCTTCGCCATGTGCACGGAGAGGCCCATCGGGAAGCCCAGCATCGTCGGCAGCGACGCGAAGATCGCCGTGTCGCAGGCGCGGCCGGCGATGAGCACGTCGATGTCCTCGGCGAGCGCGCGCCGGAACGGGCCCATGCCCATCTGGCCGACGATATGCGCGGCTTCGGTCACCTCTTCTTCCGTGAGTGCCGGCATGTCATCGATGTCGACCACCGCACCGGCGCGGACCGACGCACGCAGCATGTCGCGCGAGAGGTCGGCTCGCAGTACGCCGAGGCGGAAATGCAGCCCCTCGGTGCGTGCGATCTCGCGGATGATGGCGAGCGTTGCATCGAGATGCGGCGCGGCGCCCGCAGATCCCGCGGAGCCGATCACCAGGGGCACATCGATCGAGCGCGCGCCCAGCAGCGCTTTGCGCAGATCGCGTCGCGTGGCTGCCGGGGCGGTCGCCATCTCGCCTTTGCCGAGATAGGTCGGGCCGATGTCGATCGAGCCCATGTCGCAACCGATCAGATCTGGCTTGCGCGCCAGGCCTGCATTGAAGGCCGGCGTGGGGATGCCATAGCCGAGCTGCCCTGACGCGCCGAGGAACCGCATCGGGCGGCGGGTGCGGCGCAGTTCATCGAGGATGCGGCCAGACGCGCTCATATCTCGAGCCCCAGCAAAGGCGCGTGCTGCTGCGCACCGTAAACGTCGCGATCGCCCGGGTCGCCTGCCATGATCGGGCGCGATAATACGATCTTGATCGCGCGTCCCACCGGGTAGGGGATCACTGTCACATCGTCCGCCGGCAATCCGTAGAGCGCGCCGATGGTTTCGCGACCGAGCGCGGGCGATTGAGCGACGCGGCGATAGTCAGCATCAGTGGCGAACATCAGGTCCAGCGTCAGGCGCCGTGGTCCGGCGTTCTTGCTGCGGATCACCTGGGCGATGTCGGATAGTTTCATTTGAAGCGCCTTTGCAGGAACGCCAGGATGTCTGCGGCGCAGCGATCCGGCACGATGTCGCAGATGTTGTGCGGCAGGCCTTCATAGGCAATCAGCTCGCAATCGGGGATTCTGGCACGCATGATCTCGTAGTTCTGCGTGCTGCCGACGGTTTCCGCGCCCGGCATGACCAGCAGCGTGGGGCACTTGATACGCGGCAGGTCATCGGCCCACCACAGCGTGGTCATCAGTCCGACGAAGCGGCCGATATATGCGGTGTCGTTCTTTGCCGCTTCATCCAGGAACCAATTGACGTGACCTTGGTCGTGTCCGTGGGGAAACCGGTCCTCGATGGTCGCGGCAAGGAACTGCCGCAGACCCTCCTTTGCGACGCGCGGCAGCCATGTATGCGCCTGGCTGTTTTTCAGGCCCGGTGTCGAGCCGAACAGCATGAGGCTGCGCACGCGCTCCGGCGACTCCATGGCGAGGTTCTGTGCCAGGTAGCCGCCGGCGGAGTTGCCAACGACGTGCGCTGCGTCGCAACCGAGATGGTCGAGCATCTCGCGCACATCCTGCACCAGCCGAACCATGGAAAGTGGTGGCTGCTCTGGGGGCACCTGGGACTCGCCGTGGCCGCGCAGATCCATCCGCACGACACGGTAATGCCGGCATAGCGGCGGCACGGCAGCGTACCAACGCTTCGACGAACCCATCGCCGCGTGCAGCAGAAGCAGCGTTGACGCCGGCCGCCATGGATCGGTGAAGTCGTCGATTGTATAGGCGATCCGATTGCCATCACTGGCATTGAAAGATGCGCTCATGGCCGGTGCAGTTCTGCTCTGGCGCGCGTAACGGTACGCCGGCCACGCTTGAACACGGCGAGCGGTGGGGTGATTTCCGCCACCGCCTGCTCCGGCGATGTTGCATCCAGCACCACGATGTCTGCCGGGTTGCCAACTTTGATACCGTAGTCGTTCAGGTTCATCAGCCGCGCCGAACGCTCGGTCAGCATGGCGAAACATTCGCGCAATTGTGGTTTCGTGCCGATCTGGCAAACATTTGCCTGCAGGTTTGCCATGCGCAGCAGTGATGCATCGCCAAACGGCGTGAAGGGGTTCAGCACATTGTTGGTTGAGAGCGAGCAGTTGACGCCGCACTCGACCAGCAGGTTCACGTCGGCCACGCCACGCCGCACGTTGTATTCCTGATCGCGCCCCATCATGAAGAGTTCGGTCGCCGGCAGCACCGTGACGGCCACACCTGCGTCCGCAATTCGTTTTGCCAATGCGCGGAGATCGACGAGCGGCATGGTTGAGAGCTTGCACATATGGCCAACGGCCACGCGACCGCCGAGGCGGTATTTCTCGGTCAGTTCGCACACAAGGTGGATATCCATCGCCTCTGGCGAATTGCCGGAGTCCAGGTGCATATCGATATCGACACCGAACTCACGCGCCAGGTCGAATACGCGATGCACCTGGCCTGCATGGTCCGGATCATAGTTCGGGGCGGCACCGATCACCTTCGCGCCGCGCTTCAACCCCTCGACCAGCAATTGGTCGGAACGCGGATTGTTGGTCAGTCCTTCCTGAGGGAAGACGCACACTTCGATGTCGATCGCCCAGGCATAGTCGCGGCGCAGCTGCTCGATCGCCTCGAAGCTGCGCATCTCGACGCCGCCATCGAGCTCGAGATGCGTACGCATCCGTGTTGCGCCGTGCTTGATGCATTTTTCCAGCGTGCGGCTGGCCCGGTCGTAGACGTCCTCGACCGTGAAGGTGTTCTTCACCTCCGCGACGCGCTCCATCGACCGTGCCTGCCGCCCTTCCGCAGGCGTGCAGCGATCGATGATGTTGGATTTATCCAGATGGATATGCGTTTCGACGAAACCGCCGCAGATGAGGCTGCCGCCGGCGTCGTACACAGGGCCGTCTGCCTGCAGCGCGGTCTCGACGGCAATGATGTTGCCTTGCTCGACACCAATGTCGACCGGGGGCGCATCGGGCGCGTGGGAAAGCCGGGTATTGCGAATGATCAGGTCCATGGTGGCGATGCTGGCGCGGTGCACGAACTGGCGCAACCCTGCCGTGTGCGTGGCCGAGCTGAGCGAAACACGAGGCCGGTCCCGAGCTGGGCAGCCGCTGAGGGCTGCTCATGAGGAGCAGAGTGGCCGGATCAATCCCAATGAGAGCCCGCCGGCGCTGCTGACCGGATTACTCGACCGTATTGGCTTGGATCCGGCGCAGGCGCTGGTTCGGGCGCGCGCTGATCGACTGGCGCCGGCCAGGAGGCGATCGTGCGTATCCGCGGCACGGCGGTGCTGCCAACGGCACGCAGTTCATGCGCGACTCCGCTGTGCGCTTGGTTGCACAGAGGAAGCCTGGCGAGAACACTTATCGCTCAGCTCCCGGGCGACAGTGCGGTCCATGGCAAGGCTGCGAGGTCCGGGCAGTTCCTGGGGAGCTCCACGAAGACGAGCTGAGACGGCGCGTCTATGCGAGCGCGACCCAGGACAAAGAGGACGTGTGCTTCCAACCACCGACGCAAAATAGACATTTGATTCCGCTGTGCGTCCGCCGAACCGAGATAAACGTATCGGATATCGTCATTCGGCGAGCGGAGTTTAGCCAGCGTATCGGCGTCGCCTCCGTCAATCCGGGCAAGCGTGAGCTGGATCGGAGCTTGGCAGGACGGCGCGCGAGCGGTGATGACGTCATCGGTGGGGGCGCGGTCGATATGGAGATCCAATCGTTTCAGGCCATCGAACAGGCGACCCTGAGCGGCCGCGGCCGCGCCGTCGTCCCGAGGGGCGGCAAATTGTGAAGCGACGCCGAAAACCATCAGCGACACGAAGCAAACACGGATCAACGTTTTCATGCGAGGCGCTGATGTCGCGGCAGGTCTGCCGTTGGCCCGGAGCTCCGTGCGGCCATTGCGGGAAACAAAGCCGCCAGCCCCAATGCCACAATCGCATAAATGGATGTTCCGGGTCCGGCATGCCACCATTCATAGCGGGGCTGGTCGATCGCCAGAAGGGCGAGACGCCATTCCGTCAAGACGATACTTGCAACCATCGAGGCGGCAAGGAAGGGAAGCTGCCGCAACTGTGGCCGCTGCCCCGTGTAGATGGTCACGACAGTGAAAGCGAGTGCAACCGCCGCCAGAGGATAAGACGACGAACAACCGGACCATATCATAACGCTGAACCCGGTCGTGGCATTCGCCACGACACCGCCCTGCGCGTGCGCCACCATGTTCAGCAGATCAAGCAGCAGGACGCAGATCCGCGCATCCAGGTGGCCCACCAGGACGTGGAGCGGTGCGATGAGAGACGAGAGCCAGATGCTTTCAAGCGCCAAGGCGAACAGGCACCACGCAATGTCTCGGCCGGCCTGCCGCGATCCGGGGATGTACAGGAAATTCAAACCGAGGATAGCGAGAGCGGAGGCGTTGGCCAATCGGAAGGGGGCAACGGAGATGGCTCCGGCCAGCAGGGCTCCCCACAACTGCTTCGCAGAAGCAGCTTCAGTGGTGAGCGTTCCGAATGCGCGGGTTAAGATAAGGATCCAGGCGAAGACCACAAACGCGCTCTCGCTTACAATGCCTTCGATGACGGCCTGAAGCCCCGGCTCGCCGACATCGGTGGCGGCTCGCACGTCTCGAGCGAAGTATCCGATCGCCACAGTCGCCAAAGACCAAACGCCCAGCTCTCGTGCGCTGATCGACCATCGAAGGGCGCGCGTCCTGCAAGGGAGAGACAAATCCTGCATTCGACCTGCTGAAATGATATGACAAGGACTCGAAGTCGCCGCACGAAAGGGCTGCGGGGCGGATGATTGCGATCCCACCTGTGGATAGATGCGAGCCGCTACAGCTATATACGTTGATCAGGTGAAGCGCTTCACCAGCTTCGAGAGTGGCCCAGGAGATGCCGTTTTCCCCACGCGCGGTAAAGGCGATATCCCGCCAGCGAGCAGGGCTCGTATAGCTTCGGCGAGAGATGGTTCCATGTGCATCGTCGAATGGTTGCCTGGGAAGATACGTATATCTGCGTTGGGATTGATCCCCCGCCAGATGGCTTCGAGATCGCGTCCTCCAGGATCATCCACCAAATAAACTGTGGTCGGTATTTGACTGAGCACCGGCGGCCGATATGCGAGTATAGCCTCCCAAAGGTTTCGCATATACTTCTTGTCCGCTTTGTGAAATTCATCAAAATTCGGCACAATGTCCTCAGCAGACATTTGCGCATAAGCGGTTTTATGCGAGAACGCATTTTTAATTTTGCGAGTCATTATTGTTTTGGTTTTTTGCGCAATTTCTCCAATGGTCTCGAGCGAAGGATTTTTGAAGAACTTTCCTACGACCTGACGTGCGCGCTGACCGGCACGCGAAAACGGATCGTTGCTTTCAAATTCGGTGTTAAACGGCGCTGCATCCAGGATAATCAGGCGCCTGACATCACATCCAGCATCCGCCAAATGCTTTGCGGCGTCCATGGCGCGTATTGCGCCCCCACAGTATCCACCTAAAATCATGGGGCCTTCGCCGAATCTCTCTCTGATAAGACCGGCGCAACTTTTGGCCATATCGGCAATAGAGGGAAAAGGATCGGCCTTTAGGAATTTTCCTCTCACATCCATGAACCAGAATGGCGCAGCGAGATGGTTGGCCAAATTGGTCCCATCTCCCTGGCCTCCCGGAAGCGATGGAAAAAAAATGAATGGGTCGCCAGCCTCGCCTTTATTGAGTTTGGTGATATAGCCACCTGGCGATTTGACTCTCGAGAATAGTTTTCTTAGTTCGTCTTGCTTGTCACTCATCTTTTGCCTCTATCTTGTGACTCTTGTAGCGGATTGCGCAACCCCCAGTACGCTCCGCCTCCCCCCTGGCCTTGTCCGTGGCGCAGTGGCCGGACCACGACCGCCGACCGCACGCACGTCAAGCTCCGCGAGAACAATCTCATGGGATCCAGGCACATCTGCTATGGCGGCTAGGGTGGTATGCACACCACCACATCGCCTTGTTCATACGCTTCACGCTGATATCCAGGGCGAAAGCGAGCCTGTCTTCGGCCTGTGCCGGCACCGCGGCATCAATTTGCTATGCATGTGCGGCCTGGTGCGACTTGCTACGACCTCAGCGTTTTTCGAGCCGAATATGCGGAGCTCACCCCTTTTCGCCATCCGGCCGCGGCACTCGAGCAGGAACCCGCGCTCGCGCAGGTTCGCGAATGTCTTGGGATGGTAGACCATGTCCGCTCTATCGAACCGCGCCACGTGCCGCGTGAGAAGCCTGTCGGCGGCTGCAGCGACTTGGTCCAGGCGCTCCACGACGTCCACCTCGATTTCAAAATCGTCCCGTCGGGAAAGCGTCCTCAGAAGCGCTGCGATGCAGACTGTTCCACCTGAAGATGTCCCGTTCATGCTGCAGACCGCTTAGAAATTGCCAGAAATGGCTGCGCAAATAGGAGTGCACGGTCATTGCAACCGCGTATAGGTCCAAATTCCACGAGTTGATCAAGCTGTAGGTTGCTGCTGCCTCACTGGACCAGAACTTGGGCCAGGCCAGCCGGCGTCACCATTCTGGCCGGCATGACCACGCGTCGCTCGGCATTCATGACAGTCAGCAAGACCGCGACACGCTCTGTCCCGCTAAGATACCCGTCGAAGACTGCCTGGAATTCCTGGAATGGCCCGCGCACGACATTCACTGGTGCGCCCAGTGGCAACCGCCGATTCGAAAGATCGACCAGCCCCTCCGCGCATCGGGAGATCAATTCGTCAATCACGTAACCCGGCACAACGGCGGCCCGGTCGCCGAACTGCACGATGTTGCGAATGCCTGGCGTGTACCGGATTTGCCTCGCAGTGGTTTCCAGATCGAATTGGGCAAAGATATAGGTAGGGAAGAGAGGGACGGTACGTTGAAAGATGCGCTCCTTCTGGCGGAGTGGCATAGTCACAAGAGGAAGCAGGACGCGATCCACAGTATGTTGCAGGTTCTCGCACGCCGTCCTTTCGGCGCCGGATTTCGTGCGAACGAGGTACCAATCGCGCAAGCTCAATCTCCATCGAATTCGTGCAGTGTGTTCTCGGCACAGCACGACGTGGAACTCCAACCGTCGTCACCTCAGAGCCGTCGTTCCCGTCTTTTTCCTCAACCTCCAAAGCGATCACGAGGGGCGCGACCGAAATAGCGAAAGCTTCCGCCGCTACCCTCTCTGCCTAGCAGAAAAGAGTTTGCACACATCTTTCGTTACCGCTGATGACCTCAGCGACCACCTGATTCGAAGCCGTCGAGCGAGGCAGGCAAGCGAAACCTGGCGCAGGGCCATTACATCAGGCTCAAGTGCATCCGCAACAAATTAATGATGCCGCGGTCCAAATTTTTGACTCGATCGGCGGAAAAAGCGAGAGATGGGAGCGCTCCCGGCCGCTTGGCTGTGCAACTGTATGCTACAGCAACCAGTAGTTGCAAAGCATATAATCCTTTGTGTGGCATCGCCGTGTGAGATATAGCGGCGATCAGCGGTGCGTCACGCACTCTGGGCGAGTGCGGCGAGCCGCGCCGGCCCATCCGCGATAGAGTATCATTTCGGGCATTACACGAACATGCATTGTCATCACCATGAATGACCCCTTGGCGCCCCAACGGTCCACCGGGCGTGGGTCAGGTCTACGGACCTGGATCCGCGCACTTGATTCGATCAAGATCATCGATGAAGCGCCCGACATCACACTCGTCTCATTGCTTGACGGGCTGGCCGACCAGCATGGCGATCGTATCGCACTGACGGGGGAAGGTGAGACGCTTACCTTCCGCGAACTCGCAATGCGATCGAACCGCTACGCGCGATGGGCGATCGCCCAGGGGTTGAGAGACGGCGACGCTGTGTGTCTGCTGATGCCCAACCGGCCTGAGTATGTCGCGGTCTGGCTGGGGCTCACTCAGGCGGGCTGTGTCGTCGCGCTGCTCAATACCAACCTGGTGGGAGACGGGCTTGCGCACTGTATCTCCGCGGCAGGATCGACGCATGTGATCGTGGATAGCGCCTTGGTTCCGCGAGCGGCCGCGATCAAGGATAAGCTCTCGCCCACCATCCGCGTGTGGAGACATGGTGGTGGCCACCGGGCGGCAGAGGACTGGCCGGACATCGTCCGTGAAATCGAGCGACAGGATGGCGCGCCGTTGTCCGGCTGCGAGCGGCGCGCGCCGGCACCCGACGACAGAGCCTTGCTGGTCTACACGTCGGGAACCACCGGCCTGCCTAAAGCAGCCGTCATCACGCACGCGCGTATCGTCGAATGGAGTTTTTGGTTCGCCGGCCTCATGGATGCGCAGGCAGATGATCGTCTGTATGACTGCCTGCCCATGTATCACAGCGTCGGCGGCATCGTTGCCATCGGCGCCATGCTGGTGAGAGGCGGATCGGTGTTGATCCGCGAGCGCTTTTCAGCCAGCCGGTTCTGGGACGACGTCGTCGATGGGGGCTGCACGATCTTTCAGTATATTGGGGAGCTCTGCCGCTACATCCTGAACACGCCGCCGCATAATAAGGAGCGCCTGCACCAGCTCCGTCTCGCGTGTGGCAATGGATTGCGAGGCGATGTCTGGCAGGCGTTCCAGGAACGGTTTGGCATACCGCGGGTGCTGGAGTTCTATGCCGCCACCGAAGGCAGCGTTTCGCTGTACAATTGTGAGGGCAAGCCTGGCGCGATCGGCCGCATTCCGTCATTTCTGGCGCATCGGTTTCCGGTCGCTCTGATCCAATGCGATCCGCTAACCGGCGTACCTGCCCGTGACGAGAGCGGTCTTTGCGTTGCTTGCAAACCGGACGAAACGGGGGAAGCAATCGGTCGGATCGGCAATCAAGCCTCCGTCCGACGATTCGATGGCTATACGGATACGATGGCATCGGAGCGGAAACTGCTTCGCGACGTATTCGAGGAGGGGGATCTTTGGTTCCGCTCTGGCGATCTGATGCGCAAGGATGCCGCTGGCTTCTTCTATTTTGTCGACCGGATCGGCGATACATTTCGCTGGAAGGGTGAAAATGTCGCGACCACCGAAGTGGCCTCCATCGTGCGATCGTATCCCGGTGTGACTGACGCGGTCGTTTATGGCGTTACGGTGCCGGGGCACGAAGGCCGTGCCGGTATGGCTGCCATCGCAACGGAAGACGGGTTCGAACTCGAAGGGCTGCGCGGGTTCCTGACGGAGCGTCTACCAAGCTACGCGCAACCTCTGTTTGTCCGGATCCGATCCGCCCTGGATGTCACTGGAACGTTCAAACTCGTCGCCGGCCCACTGGCGCGGGAGGGCTACGAGGGCGCGACAGAGCCTGTTTGGTTCAACGATCATGCGACTTGCCGGTTCATCGCGTGCGACACGGCACTCGTGCGATCAATCGCAAGCGGAAACCGGCGCCTTTAGGGTATTTCGTCCCAGGTGAGGATGTCAGTAACCAAGGAACTCAGTAAAGAGCAAGGATGAGACATTCTCGCCGCACATCCTAAAATTAGTACACGAATCCCAGCCGTTGGCCGGGGAGGATTCGGACCGCGCACGCTGCCCATCGTACACCAAGAATCCATAGAACGGACATAACTCATTGATATAAAATGGCTTTGTTCTCATGGTGGAGGCGGCTTTCGCCTACGATCGAATCTACGGCTACGGCATGTCGTCCCAAAATCTATAAAATAGGCAAAATTTAGTCCTTGGATTCGGCTTAATCCCGTGTTAACTATTTATCCGGAGGACGCGAGTGTCACCGCGGCGTTCCAGGCCCGGTTCGCGGCCTCGGTCGTGCAGTGACGCGGGCCCCGCCGATCTGCGTGATCATGGCATCGGCATGGATACCGAAACCCTTCTGTTACGCAGAAAGGGTAAGTGCGGAAGCGTTGCGTACGACTCAGGACTGCGCCGGCGACCATTGATACGAGAAGAGAGGCGGTTGGGACATTCGCAGCGTGATAGAGGCAGCAACTTGGAAGGCGGCGGAGGTGTATTGCGCTCCTCGACCAACCTTACTTGCCTCAAGGGCGATTCGACAGGCTTTGTCCGTATGGTACGGGCCTTTCAATCGAATTGTCCTCCAACAGTGCTCAGACAACAGTAGTTCTTATTCGGTTTGCTAGTAAAGGGACGCTTTGCCGTGGATTTCGCTACGACCGCCAATCTGCGACTTGACCTGCTGCAGACCGAGGCATCCCCTGCAATTCTTCGCCACGACAACATACCGTTGTCCAAGTGGATTGCAACCCTCATCGCGGCCGATTCTGTCGGTGCAATTGCAATATCTGCGCTAGTTTTCGGTTTATACGCCAGTCCTCATAACTATGAAGATGCCCAATTATGGGCTGGCCTTGCCAGTTTTCTAACTGGCTGGGTAGTAGCCGCCTGGACACAGAGTCTTTATAGCCGAAAGATATTACTCTCCAGCACCCGCATGCACATCCAGCATGGGATAGTCTCGTGCGCGCTTGCTTTCGGCATCGTCCTTCTCCTTGGGTTCGCCCTGAAGTTCATTGGCGGTGTCTCGCGTGTCTGGCTGCTCACCTGGGCCGTGAGCACATTCGCATGGCTTGGGGGGCTCCGGTTGCTCTGGACTTACTTTCTCCGCCGGGCGCTGCTCGGTGGGAAATGCCTTGACCGGGCGCTGGTGCTCGTCGGGCCCAAAGGGCATGCCCGTCATCTGAGTGACGAGATCGAGCGAGAGAGCCAAGGCCAGATCGCTGTCGTCGCCGCGATGGGGATTCCTGAGACGGCGGCAGGGGTGCCCGCCGACTGGCTCGACGATGTGGTTCGAGAAGGGTTGGTTGACCGGATCATTCTCGCCAACGTCGAGGGAGCGAAGGAAGAGCTGAGAAAGCTGCTGGCGCGCCTGGCGTGGCTTGCGGTCGATGTGGCGATAATTCCGGACGTCACTGAGTTGCAAGTGGCCCCCAAGCTGGGGGTTCATCAGATCGGAACGCTGCCGGCGATCGATCTTGCCTCCCGTCCGCTTACCGCGGTCGAGGCTGCACTGAAGCGCGCCGAGGATCTCGTGCTGGGTTGCCTGGCAATGCTTGTGGCGGCGCCAGTTTTTGCCATCGTGGCACTTGCGATCAAACTGGACAGCCCCGGTCCGGTGTTGTTCGGTCAGATGCGCGAGGGCTATCACAACAAGGCATTCAAGGTCTGGAAGTTCCGTACCATGCGCCATAACGCGCGCGATGAGCGGGCGGTGCAACAGACCTCGCGGAACGACAGCCGCGTGACGAGAGTGGGCCGCATCCTCCGACGGTTCAGCCTCGATGAGCTGCCCCAGATCATCAATGTGATCCGCGGCGAGATGTCGATAGTCGGCCCGCGCCCTCATGCCCTGGGCATGACATCCGTCGGCTTGCCGATGACGGAGGTGCTCGAGGGGTATGCGGCCCGCCACCGCCTCAAGCCAGGAATTACGGGCTGGGCGCAGGTGAATGGTTGCAGGGGAGAGGTCAATTCGCACGACAAGCTCCGCAGCCGCGTTACTCTCGACTGCTACTACATCGATAACTGGTCGCTGTCCCTGGACCTGTGGATCATCGTTCGCACCTTGACTCTTCTGTTGTTCGATTCAGATGCATATTAAAAATCGGTGCATGACCGGAAGCATTCCGCGTATTATCCGTCAACGTGTCAATCCACAGGTCGAGATTGCGACCACAAAGGCTCGGTAATTATGAATTCCTTTCAGAATGAACAGTTTGCGTTGGCGGCCGGCGAGTATTCGGAAGATGCGACCGGCGCGCCGGCTCCGTCGATCGACTTTCTTGCGATCGTCCTGGCCGTCCTGCGGCGCTGGAAGCTGATCGCCGCCATAACACTGGTCGCATTGGTTGCGACATACGGCGCTTTGAAGGTTGTGCCGTCGCGTTACAAGTCGACGGTCGAGATTCTCGTCTACGATCCCCAGCAGGAAATCAACACGGCGGTCCAAAAGCCTATATCGCCATTCGTCGATGCCATCGGCAATGATGCCATGAGGACCGAGATCAACATCCTCACCTCGAAATCGGTTGCTCTGCGCGTCGCCAGTGAGCTCAACCTTGACAAAGATCCGGAATTCCAACCGCACAGTCTGCTGGGGGGCTTGGCGGAACGGCTTGGTTTCCCTGGCCTGGCGCAGGCTCTTCGCGCCAATGACCAGAGCGACGTTCGTGGCCAGGACGAGCGAGCGGAAAAGCTGAACGAGGCGGCGGACGCCTTGCTCGCGAATTTGCAGGCCTGGGGAGATGCCTACACGCTGTTCGTCACGACCACCTCGCAAAGCCCGGCCATGGCGCAGCGCCTGGCGGCGACCATTGCGACCGACTATCTGGTAAGCCAAAGAGAGGCGCGGCAGGAAGCGCTGCAGCGCGTGTCTGACTGGCTGAAGGGCCGTGTCGACAGCCTGCAGTCCAGCGTCCTGGCGACCGAGGCCGCGATTGCCAAGCTGAAAGCCGAAAACAATATCCGAGACTCGGAATCCAGCAATTTCAGAGAAAAGCAAATCGGAGAGCTCAATAACCAGATCATGAAGGTCCGTGTCGACCTGGACGAGAAGCGCGCCCGCCTGGATCAGGTGCGCAGCGTGATCGACACCAAAGGCGACATTCAGGGCATCGCAGAGCTCACTGCGTCACCCACACTCACGACGCTGCGTCAAAAGCAGGCGGATCTGACCTCGCGTGCGGCCGACCTGCAAAAAAGGCTGGGCGACAGTCATCTCCAGGTCATCGCTACCCGGGCCGAGCTCGCGGCCGTGACCCAGCAGCTGAATGACGAGGTGCAGCACATCCTCGGGAATATGACCAACGCGTATGACATCGCGGTGCGGCAGGAGCAGGCTCTCGAGGCGAATCTGCAGACGCTCACCGCTCATGCCAATTCGGGAGCCTACGTCAAGTTATCCCAGCTCCAAAGCGCTGCCGACGCGGACCGCAAGCTCTACGAGGGCTATCTTGCCCAGTACAACGACGTCACTGAACGCCGCACGCTGCAGACTGAAACTGCGAGAGTCATCTCGCCAGCCACATATCCATTGTGGCCCAGTTCGCCAAAGCGCAAGGTGTTCTTTGCGGCTGGTGGCGTGCTTGGCCTCGGCGGCGGTGTCTTCGTCGCTTTCCTGCTGGGGTATCTCCTTCGGCCTGGCGTCAGGACCGACAAGGAAGTCGAGCAGTCGTTCGGTCGACCGGTCGTCGGCATGATCCCTCTGGTGAAGCGTCAGAGCGGCCACGGGCCTTCCGCCGGCCGGCTGGTTCAGCGAATGGTGAATGAACCGCTCTCCGACCTGAGCGCGGCGGTTCGTTCACTGCGCATAAGCCTAGAGCTTTCGCACAACGATGCGAAAGTCATCCTGATGACCTCGGCGATACCCGGCGAAGGGAAGTCAACCGTCGCAATGCTGCTCGCGGCTTCGAGCGCGAGTTCGGGCAAGAAAACCATTCTGCTTGATTGCGACCTGCATAATCCCTCGGTCTCGAATGCGCTTCCAGGCGCGCCTCGGCGGGGCTTGTCCGATGTGCTGTGCGGCGAGGCGAAGCTCGAAGAGGTCATGATCCAGGACCCCGTGTCGAACATCTACGCGATCCCAGCCGGTTCGGCTGGGCCAAACGCGGCTGACCTGCTGATGTCTCAACGTATGAGAGATCTCATCGCCGTACTGCGCACCGAGTTCGACTACATCGTGGTCGATACGCCGCCGCTGCTGCCCGTCATCGATGCGCTCGTCCTTACCAGCCTGGTAGACCGGGTCCTGGTCATCGTCGAATGGAGCCAGACGCCGCGCATCAACATCTCTGAGGCTTCGAAGATTCTCCGGCCGGAGTCGCACCGGATCGCCGGCGTCATCCTCAACAAGGTCGATGTTTCACAGCTTCCTGCCTATGGTTATCGGGGTGCCTACTACTATGGCTCTGCTGGCAACTACGCCCGCAACCGATGAAACGTCTACCAGAACGTGCCATCGCTCCGACACCCGAAGCCGCCGGCTTTCATTCGCTCCATAGGGTTTTTCGAGCTTGCCATTAGAAGCTCTCATACGAGGGTCAGCCCATCACGTCCCTCTCCGACAACGCGTCAGTAGTGGTTCTCCTGACCTCCGCTGCGGCGACGCGCTGCCCCCGGCGCATCGGCATGCGCACATATCGCTGTCTCTTTCAAAGAGCTCTTGCACATGACTCCTTC
>Ga0070730_10003343_pt1 | contig 14433 bp, 5 predicted proteins | sample Coa_R1_3_FD_66447 | JGI IMG/M metagenome (GOLD analysis project Ga0070730, IMG submission 66447) | Surface soil microbial communities from Centralia Pennsylvania, which are recovering from an underground coalmine fire - Coalmine... | ecosystem: Environmental > Terrestrial > Soil > Unclassified ...
CCGATGAGGTTCGGCAGCGATTCCGCGAGCGCCGTGATCACCCGTCCCCCCGCGTCCCGCGTAGCCAGATCCCCGTCCGCAGGCGTGAACTGAGGAAGCGCCGCGTCCCATCCCGGAGCCAGCTCGCCCGCGAGCGCGCGGTCCAGATCGGCCGCCAACTCGCCGTCCGCCGCCCGATACGCATCCATGACCCCCTGCCACTCGGCCCGGAGAGCAGCGCCACGTACCCCAACCTTGGCGAATTCCCGTGCGGCCTCGTCGGGTACCAGGAATTGCGCGTCTTCGGGCCAGCCATAGCTCCTCTTGGTCAACCGGACTTCTTCTTCGCCGAGGGGCTCACCATGGGCCTCGAAGGTGTCGTGCTTGTGAGGACTGCCAAAGCCGATGTGGGTGCGCGCGATGATCAGTGAGGGCCGGTCGCGTTCCGCGCGGCCCGCGGTGAGCGCCGAATCGACGGCGGCCACGTCCATGCCGTCCACCTCCTGTACGTGCCACCCGTACGCCCGGAAGCGGGCCCCGACGTCCTCGGCGAACGTGATGTTCGTCGTGCCGGACAGCGTGATCTGGTTCGCGTCATAGAGGACGATCAGGCGGTTCAGGTGCAGGTCGGCGGCGAGCGACGCCGCTTCCGACGTGACGCCTTCCATGAAGTCGCCGTCGCTCGCCAGAACGTACGTGCGGTGATCGATGATCGCGCGGCCCGGCCGGTTGAACGTGGCGGCGAGCCAGCGTTCGGTGATCGCCATCCCGACGGCGTTGCCGAACCCCTGTCCGAGTGGCCCGGTCGTCACTTCGACGCCGGGGGTGAGCCCTCGTTCGGGGTGGCCCGGGGTCCGGCTGCCCCAGCGCCGGAACTGTTCGAGATCCTCGATGGTGACTCCATACCCCGTGGCGCACAGGAGACTGTACAGCAACGCACTGCCGTGCCCGGCCGACAGGACGAACCGGTCGCGGTCCATCCACGAGGGGGAGGCGGGGTCATGACGGAGGTGGCGAGTCCACAACGCGTAGGCCATCGGGGCGGCGCCCATCGGCAACCCCGGGTGTCCGGAAGCCGCATGCTGGACGGCGTCGATACTCAGCGTGCGGATGGTGTTGATGCAGAGATCGTCGAGGGCGCTCCCGGACCGGGTCACCGTGCGCGCTCAGTCGATCGCAAATCCCCTGCCAACAACACCCGCTTGGCCGCCACGCGAACGAGGAGGTCGTTCCACGACTTGGTGAAAGACACCGTACCGTCCTGCTGGAGCTGATCCGCCAGGACCGCCTCGTCCACACCGGCCCGCTGGAACGCGGCCAGCACCCCCGCGGCATCTCCGCCATCGACCGGCATCACTCCATCCACGCGTCCGTGCTCGGCGAACGCCGCCAGCGTCTTCTCGGGGATCGTATCGATGGTGTCGGGAGCCGCCAGCGCCTCCACGTAGAGCGTGTCCGATGCCTGGGGATCCTTGGTCCCGGTGCTGGCCCAGAGCAAGCGCTGAGGCCGGGCGCCGGCCGCGGCCAGGGTCAGCCACCGGGGAGACGCCAGGAGATCGCGATATGCCCGGTAGGTCTGTCGCGCCACCGCGATGCCGAGGCGATTGCGGAGTGCGGGAGCGACGCGGTCATGCACTGCGACGTCCCAGCGGCTCACAAAGATCGACGCGACCGACTCCACCCGCGCGTCGAGTCCCGCCGCGATGCGCCGCTCGATCCCCCGCCAGTAGGCTTCAGCAGCCGCGGTGTACTGCGCCGCCGAGAAGAGAAGCGTGACGTTCACCGGGACGCCGCGGAAGATCGTCTCCTCGATGGCCGGCACCCCCTCACGCGTTCCCGGAATCTTGATGAATAGATTGGGACGTTGGGCCCGTGCGTGCAGTGCCACGGCGGCCGCCACCGTGCCCGCGGTATCGTTCGCCAGCCGCGGCGACACCTCGAGGGACACCCAGCCGTCCGTTCCGCTGCTGGCGACATGAGCCGGACGGAACAAGTCAGCGGCCCGCACCAGATCGTCGATGGCGAGCTCGAAGAACAGCTCCTCATCGGAGCCGCGCTCCGTCCCTTTCACGCGGATGGCACCGTCGTAGAGGTCGCTGCCCTTGATGGCTTGATCGAAGATCGTCGGGTTGGAGGTCAGTCCCGTCACCGAGAAGTCGCTGATGTACCGCTGCAGGGTGCCGTCGTTCAGAATGGCGCGGGAAATGTTGTCGAGCCAGAGGCTCTGCCCCACCTCGTGGAGCCGTTGAGTCGCCTTCATAAGCACTCCAGTAACGCGGAAAGGTCGGTCGTGAGAAGATCCGCGATGCGGTCCACCGTCCGATCGGCCGCGGGATAGGTCGAGAGAACGCGGGGGTCGTGCGCATAATGACCCTGACGGGCGAACACGGTCGTCAGTCGGTCACCCCAGATGGATTTCATCATCGCGAGAATGCGGAGCTTGTCGTCCACCATCACATAGTGGCGGGCCGGGTACCGTGCCGCGACCGCGTGGAGCATCCGCTCCTTGTGGACGTAGATCAGCACCCGGCCCTCCACGGCCTGCCAGATCCCTGAGCGTTGGACCTTGCGAGGCTGGAACACCACGTCCCCGTCTGAGAGCACGACGGTCGTTCCCTGAGTGCCCAGGTGCCGGAGCACATCGAGCGCGCCGGGATAGAGGCGGGACGCGAACGGATAATCCACGAGGAACGAAGACATCCAGAGCAGCCGCGGATCCCCCTCGTCTCCCTGTCGATACCGTTGCAGGGCTCCCAGGTAGTCGGCGTAGCCAAGCTCCTCCCGCAGGCCCTCCAGGATGGCCCAATACCGGTCGCGGCTCGCGGTCCCGAACTCCCGCGCCAGATGCTCCCGCAGGTCCTCCTGCACCAGGTCGTTGTCGAGCAGGGTGTTGTCACAGTCGAGCAGGAACACCACGTCCTCACGATCGCTCACTTGACCCCGCCGGCCAGGAACGGATTGTGCCAAGGGCCAAACGCCGCGATGAGGGCATCGGCCTCCTTCGGCCCCCACGTGCCCCGGGCATAGGGCAGCGCCCGGGAATGCTTCCGGAGCACCGGATCGACCACGGTCCAGGCCGCTTCGACGGCATCTTCCCGCGTGAAGAGCGCCCCGTCCCCGATCATCGCGTCCCCCAACAGGCGTTCGTACGGAGCCTCGGACCCCAGCACCTCCTCCACCATGTACAACTCCCGCAGGTCGCCCACGAACTCCTTGCCCGGGTGCTTGACCCGAGCGGCCAGGGCCACGGCGGCGTGAGGGGAGAGCCGGAAGCGCAGATAGTTGGCCGGGCCCGCGGGAGGCGTCGAGTCGGCGAAGAGCCGGGCCGGGGGTGGCTTCAACTCCACGAGTACTTCGGCGACCGTCTCTGGCAGGTACTTCCCGGACCGGAGGAACCAGGGCACGCCATTCCAGCGCCATGAGTCGATGAACAAACGCAGAGCGCAGAAGGTCTCGACGTCGGATTCCTTGGCCACACCGGGCTCCTTCCGGTAGCCGGCATACTGGCCCCGGACCAGGTCGCGGGTACCGAGCGGCCGCATGGCCTCGAAGACTTTCGCTTTTTCAGTGTGAACGGCGCCGTACCCCCGGTAGGCCGGGGGCTCCATGGCCAGCAGGGCGACGATCTGGAACAGATGATTCTGGATCACGTCGCGGAGGCAGCCCGCGCTCTCGTAGAAGGCCCCGCGGCCGTTCACACCGAACTGCTCCGCCAGCGTGACCTGGACGCTGGCCACGTAGTTGCGGTTCCAGATGGGTTCGAGGAAGGAATTGGCGAACCGGAAGTACAGAATGTTCATGATCGCCTCCTTCCCCAGGAAGTGATCGATCCGGAAAATGGCATCTTCCGGGAACAAGGAGCGCGCCACGGCGTTGAGCTCCCGCGCGGACGCGAGGTCGCGCCCGAAGGGTTTCTCCACGATGACGCGCCCCTGATTCGCGAGACCGGCACTGCCCAACCCTCGAATGACGGTGGCGAAGAGGGACGGAGGAATGGCCAGGTAAAACGCCGGGCGGCGTGCCTTCCCCAGCGCCGTCTTGAGCGCCGCGAACGTCTGCGCGTCGTTGTAGTCCCCGGAGACGTACTGCAACAACGAGAGGAGGCGGCGGAGCACACCCGCTTCGACCACCAGCCCGGACTCGCGGATGCTGTCGGTGGCCCGTCTCCGCAACTCCGCGATCGTCCACGTCGAGGAGGCCACGCCGATCACGGGCACGGTCAGCGCATCACGCTTGACCATCGCGTACAGCGCCGGAAAGATCATCTTGTGCGCGAGGTCGCCCGTCACACCGAACAGCACCAGGGCGTCGGACACCGGGGGTTGCGCGTTGCGGCGGCTCATGGTGCGCCACCCGGCACCGCGGCCCCCAGTGCGGCATCCACGATGGCCTGCGCCTCATCCACGATCCGCGCGAGCTGGTCTGGCCCCCGAAAACTCTCGGCGTAGATCTTGTAAATGTCCTCGGTCCCCGACGGGCGGGCCGCGAACCACCCAGTGGCCGCCATCACCTTCACCCCCCCGATCGGGCCATGGTTTCCTGGCGCCTCGGTGATGACCCTCTCCACCCTCTCGCCGGCGAGGTCGGAACACGGCATCTGATTCGGAGTGAGGGCCGCCAAGATGCGCCGCTGATCTGCCGTCGCCGGCGCCTCCACCCGCTCGTAGCTGGATTCGCCCAATTCCCGGGTCAGGTCCTGGTAGATCTCCCCCGGGTCGCGGCCCGCTCGCGCCGTGATTTCGGCCGCCAGCAAGGCCGACACGATGCCGTCCTTGTCGGTCGTCCACACCGTCCCATCCCGCCGCAGAAACGTCGCTCCCGCGCTTTCTTCGCCGCAGAAGCCCAACGAGCCGTCGCTCAGCCCCGCCACGAACCACTTGAACCCGACCGGCACCTCGTACAGCCGGCGCTCCAGCCGGGCGCATACCCGGTCGATCATTCCACTCGACACCACGGTCTTCCCCACTCCAGTGCCCGGACCCCACGCCGGCCGATGCCGGAGAAGATGGTCGATAGCGACGGCGAGATAGTGATTGGAGGGCAGGAGACCCGTGCTCCGGGTAACCACACCATGGCGATCGTGATCGGTGTCGCACGCGACCGCGATGTCGTACTGGTCCTTCAGACCGATCAATCGCTGCATGGCATAGGACGATGACGGGTCCATCCGTATCCTCCCATCCCAATCGACGGTCATGAATCGGAAGGTCTGGTCCACCGCGTCATTGACAACGGTCAGGTTGAGCCGATAGTGCTCCGCGATGGCGCCCCAGTAGTGGACGCCCGCTCCACCGAGGGGATCGACGCCCACCCGGATCCCCGCTGCGCGAATCACGTCGAGATCCACGATCTCACCGAGGTCGTTCACGTACGCGGTCCGGTAATCGTACCGGTGAATGGTCGGGGCGCGGAGCGCGCGCTCGTATGGCATGCGCCTCACGCCCTTCAGTCCCTGGGCCATGATCTCGTTGGCCTCGGCTTCGATCCTCCCGGTCACGTCGGTGTCGGCGGGTCCCCCGTGGGGAGGGTTGTACTTGAACCCCCCGTTGTCCGGAGGGTTGTGAGAAGGCGTGATCACGACGCCGTCGGCAAAGCCGCCGGCGCGGCCGCGGTTATAGCCGATGATGGCATGTGAGACGGCGGGGGTCGGCGTGTACTCGTCGTCCTCGGCCAGCATGACGTCGACGCCATGTGCCGCCAGCACCTCGAGCGCGGTCGCGCACGCCGGCACGGACAGCGCGTGGGTGTCGATTCCCAGAAACAGAGGACCGTCAATCCCCTGACTCATGCGATAGCGGCACAACGCTTCGGTGATCGCGACGATGTGCCACTCGTTGAAGGTCGTCTCGAACGCGGAGCCACGATGGCCCGAGGTGCCGAAGACGACGCGCTGCGCGGGAACCGCGGGATCGGGGATCCGGGTGTAGTAGGCGGTGACCAGCTTCGAGACGTCGAGGAGCAGCTCCGGAGGGGCGGGATGGCCCGCCAGCGGACTGGCGTTCATGGGCGCTCCAATCCCGCGGCTGCCGCCCGATCGACCAGCCAATCCACCCGGCCGCCCGACGGCGCGATGGCTTGCGCCGGGAGGTCATCGGGGCGCCGGGGACCTTCGAGCACGCGCTTGAGGATCTCCGCTTTGTGCGCTCCCGACACGAGAAAGAGCACTTCCGCAGTGGTGTTGATCACCACGGGCGTGAGCGTGACCCGCCAGGTCGCGGTCGCACCCTGGTACTCAGGCATGACCCATCGAGTCCGCTCCCGGGCGGCGGCACTCCCCGGAAAAACGGACGCCGTATGCCCGTCCTCACCCAGGCCCAGAACCACGAGATCGGGCGGCCCGGCCGCCCGCACCAGATCGCGGAGCATCGCTTCATAGGCGCTCGCCGCCACCGCTGGGTCATCCTCGCCGTGGATGCGATGCACGTTGGCCGGAGGGATCGGCACGCGGTCGAGCCAGGCAGTGCGGGCCATGCGGTAGTTGCTCTCGGCATCATCGGGGGGCACACAGCGTTCGTCTCCCCACACCACGTGGACACATGGCCAGGGGATCCTCGAAGAGAATCCTTCGCCAGCCAGACGCTCGTATGTAGGTCGCGGCGTCGATCCGCCCGCGAGGACTACGACGGCTTGCCCACGGGCCTGAATCGCCGCGGTCAGGTGCTGCGTGACACGTTCCGCGGCCGCATCGGCCAGCGCTTCGACATCGGCGAGCACTTCGACCCCGGCCCGCACCACCCCCTCGTTGCTCATTCGGCCAACGCCTCGATCCGTCCGGCACCCATCGGGCCCCCCGGCATCCGCGAAGCGCCGGTGGCCCCCATCACGACCCGGACCCGGTGCACCCCCTTCCCGGTGACGAGCAGAACACCGGCACCGTGGTCGAGCGCGACGCCGTCGAGCTCGGCCCGTACCACCCCGCGGCACACCCGGGCTGGATTCTCCACGGCGATCTCATAGCGCGCCTCGCCGTGCCGCAATACCGCCGTGTACCCGGGCCATGCGGCGGGAATGCACGGATCGACCAGAAGGTACCCGCTCCGAACGCGGAGCCCCAACAGCCACTCGATCCCGGCCCGATAGAGCCACCCGGCTGATCCGGTATACCAGGTCCACCCGCCGCGGCCTACGTGTGGCGGCTCGGAGTAGACGTCCCCCACGGCGACGTAGGGTTCGACCCGATACTGCAGGACGCCCGCGGCCGTGGCGGTGTGGGAAATCGGATTCAGCATCGCGAAGAGCTCCGCGGCCTTGGCCCCGTCACCCAGCTGGGCGAAGGCGATGACCGCCCAGACGGCCGCGTGAGTGTATTGTCCGCCGTTCTCGCGCACGCCGGGCACGTATCCTTTGATGTAGCCCGGCTCGAGCGCGGTGCGATCGAAGGGCGGCGTCAGGAGGAGGATCAAGTCATCGGACCGCCGCACCAGGCGCTCGTCCACCGACGCCATGGCCCGCCGGGCCCGCTCCGCTTCGGCCCCGCCTGACAGCACGCTCCAGGATTGCGCAATCGAGTCGATGGCGCAGGCGTCCGCGCCGGCGACCCCCAGAGGGGTCCCGTCATCGAAGTAGGCCCGACGGTACCAGCTCCCATCCCAGGACTCCCGCTCCACCGCCTGCGTGAGTGCGACCTGGTGCTCCGCCCACGCCGCGGCCCGGGTCGCGTCCCCTCGGGTCCCCGCGATTGGCGCCCAGGTCCGGAGCACCGAGTGGAGAAACCAGGAGAGCCAGACGCTCTCTCCCCGCCCCTGGCTGCCTACCCGATTCATCCCGTCGTTCCAGTCCCCGGTGCCCATCAGCGGAAGTCCATGCGCGCCGACGCCCAGGCTCCGATCGAGGGCGCGGCCGCAGTGCTCGAAGAGCGTGCCGTGCTCCGCCGCCGGACGAGGCTCGAAGTACGACTCCGACTGCCCCGCGGCGAGCAGAGCCCCGCCGAGGAACGGCACCACCTCGTCGAGAATGGCCTGGTCACCGGTGACTTCGAGATAGTAGCCGACGACGTAGGGCAACCAGAGGAGGTCGTCGGAGATGCGCGTGCGTACGCCGCGCCCCACCGGTTCGTGCCACCAATGCTGGACGTCCCCTTCGACGAACTGCCGTGACGCGGCTTTCAGAATGTGCGCACGCATCAGATCGGGCCGCGTGACCGCCAGCGCCATCACGTCCTGCAGCTGATCCCGGAATCCGTACGCTCCACTCGCCTGGTAGAACGCCGTGCGGGCCCAGAGCCGGCAGGCGAGGGTCTGGTAGAGGAGCCACTGATTCAGCATCAGATCCAAGGCGCGGTCAGGCGTGGTGACCTGGATGGTTTCCAGGATCGCACTCCAGCCACCGATGACGGTCGCGAGCCGCCGGTCGAGATCATCGGACCGGTAGCGCTGGATCAGCGCCCGCGCCTGCTCCCGAGTGTCGGTTTGGCCCAAGAGCCAAACCACCGAGACGCTCGCTCCGGGGGGGATGTCGACGGTCACCTGCAGCGCGCATCCCGGGTCCAGGGCCGCACCGGTTCTCCCGGAAAGGGGTTGGCGGCGGATCAGGGCCGCGGGGCGGTCGAGTCCGCCGTTCCGGCCTAGGAACTCCGTCCGGTCCCCGGTCGAGGCGACCGGGCCCCCGCCGAGATCCGCGAAAGCGATCCGCGTGGCGAAGTCGCGGCTCCAGGAATTCCGCGCGAACATCGCCCCGGTCGCTGGATCCAGCTCCGTCATGATGAACGGCGCGGACGCGCTGCGCGACGTTCCCAGCACCCAATCGTGGTATGCGGTCACCGAGAGATGCCGGGTGTGAGACGCCTGGTTGGTGAGCGTGAGCCGGGAGATCTTGACCGGGTCGTCCGCCGGCACGAACTGCAAGAGCTCGCTGGTGACACCATGCGCGTCGTACCGGAACCGCGTGTAGCCGCGGCCATGCCGCACCGTGTATTCACCGCCCGGCTCGCGAATCGGCAGCGGCGTGGGGCTCCAGAGCCCGCCGGTCTCGTCGTCCCGGATGTAGAACATGTCACCGGGCGGGTTCCGGACCGGATCGTTGGACCAGGGCGTCAGCACATTCTCCTGGCTGTTGATCGCCCACGTGCACCCGGACCCGCTCTCCGACACCAGGCACCCAAAATCCGGGTTCGCGAGGACGTTGATCCAGGGGGCCGGCGTCCATTGCCCCGCCCGCAAGGTGATGACGTACTCGTGCGTCTCGGCGTCGAATCCGCCCAGGCCATTGAAGAACTCGAGCCGGGGGGACGGCGCCGCAGGCGCCGCGGCCGACGGCACTTCCGCCGGCTCCCGCCGGGTCACCGGCGTCGGGGGCGGATCGGCGCGGTGCGCACGGGCGACCTGCTCCACGAGGGTGCCCCGCCGGCTGGAGAGGTCGATACGGGCTACGCTCTCCAGGACGTCGCGCTGTCCGGCGGTGACCCGGTCCGCCCGCAGCATGATTACCCGTCCCTGGGGGTCGGGCCCTTCCGGGCTCGGCATGGACTGGTTGGTCCGCACCAGCGTCTCGATGAGTCCCTGGAGGTCCTGTTGATAGGACGGCGCCCGGTCGTTGAGAATCACCAGGTCGACCGCGAGCCCTTTCAGACGCCAGTACGCGTGCGCGCGCAGCAGCTGTCGCACGATGCCGATGTCGTCCGACTCGTCGATCTCGACAAGTACGATGGGCAGATCGCCCGAAATGCCGTGGGCCCAAAGGGCGGTGACCCCCTCGTGGCGCCGGGCCTGCACCTCGGTCGGCCCCCGTAGGGCGCGATCCGTGTAGAGGAGCGCCCCACTCAGCGTCTGAAACAGGTGAGCCTCGGCGGGCTCGATGCCGAGGTGATGCAGCTGGACCTGGGCTTGCGTCCACGCCAGAGTGGCAACCCGTTCGAACGTGGTGACGTCATGATACTTGTCGGCCAGATCGAGCACCGCCGCCCGTGACGGCCCCACGAGCGTCGTGAACGCCACGCGGACGGTTCGCCCGGCGCGCACCCGAACCCGCCGGCGAAGACTGACGATCGGGTCGAGCACGGAACCGACCGTATTCGAGAGGTGCCCCCCCTCCGTCTCCACGCGGGGCGCCCGCAGCGTCCCTCCCCGCCCCAGGAACTGCGCGCGATCCGTCTCCCATTCGAGATCTCCGACCGTCTCGCCCTCCACCGCCAGCACGTGCGCGAGCCACACCTCGGCATCCTCCGGGGCCCGGCGGCGCCGGGTGGCCAGCAGGGTGTCGCGCTCGGCCACGCTTTCGGTCTCGAGAAACAGGTTGGAGAAGGCGGGATGCGCGGCGTCCGCGGCCGGCGGCGCCAGGACGATCTCCGCGTATGAGGTGACGTCGATCTCGCGGATGCGGGCGCCGTTGTTCGTGAGGGACACCCGCCGGACCTCGGCGTCGTCCTCGGACGACACGATCACTTCCAGACGCGTCGTGATCGCCCCGTCCCGCCGGCTGAACTCCGCGCGGTCCTCGGCGAACGACACGTCGTAGCTCTCGGGGGCACTTCCGGCGGGCTGGAACCCCGCCGACCAGCGATCTCCACTCTCGACATCCCGCAGCAGGATGTACGACCCGGCATCGTCGCACGTCACATCCTCGCGCCACCGCGTGACTGCGAGATCCCGCCAGCGGCTGTACCCCGACCCCGCGGCGGTCACCATCACGGCGTACCGGCCGTTGGACAAGACCTGGGTGCGCGGCGTGGCGCCGTCCGGTGACGTGAAGTGCCGTGGCTGGGGCGGCACCAACTCGCGGACGTCCCCCACCACACGATCCGCCTCGGTTTGAGGCCGGGCCACCGGGACGTCGCGCGGAGTCCGCTCCTGCAGCAGCAGCTCGGTGGCCCGCACCATCGGCTCGTGGTGAAACCGCGCCCGCATGGCGTCACCGGTCAGCACGTTGGCGAGCGCGACGACCGACATGCCCTGGTGGTGGGCCATGTACATGCGAACGACCGCTTGCTCCGTATCCGCCGGAAGCCGGCTGGGCGTGTAATCCACCGCCTCGCAGAAGCCGTATCGTCCGTCGGCGCCGGCCCGGGCGAGGGCACGGAAGTTCCGCAGCGCGGCTTCAGGATCGACCATCGCCGCCAGCGCGGTAGCGTAGGGGGCCACGACGACGTTCTCCACGAGGCCGCGTTTGAGCCCCAGTCCTGGAACGCCGAAGCTCGAGTACTGGAACGTCATCGCGAGGTCGCGCGCGTAGTAGCCGGATTCCGACATGCCCCAGGGCACCTTGCGCTCGGCGCCATAGTCCATCTGACGCTGGACGGCCAGACGGCAGCTCTGCTCGAGGAGACTCCCGAGGGGTGAACGCATGATCAAGCCGGGCATCAGATACTCGAACATCGAGCCCGACCACGACAGCAGCACCGAGTCCCGCCCCACGGGCGTCAGCAGCCGGCTGAGCCGGAACCAGTGGCGCACCGGCACGTCACCTTTCGCGATGGCGATGAAGCTCAGCAGGCGGGCCTCGGAGGCCAGCAGGTCATAACGTCCGGGGTCGAGGGTGCGGTCCCCCATCCGAAACCCGATGGCGAAGAGCATCCGGGTGGGGTCGAACACGAACCCGAAGTCCATCGCCGCCACCATCTCGCTGGCCTGGGCCGCGAGCCCGTTCAGACGTTCGATCAGCGCCGTCGCGGAGGCCGCCGACCGCTCGAGTGACGCCGCGAGTGCATCCAGAGCCCGCAGCCGCGCGGGAGTCCCGTCCACCGCCCCAGCCATGGCGGTGCGCACCGCAGCGAGATTCTCCAGCGCCGCCTGGCACAGCGGCGGCAGCTCGGCCAGGGTCAGAGGCTCCTGCAGCCGACTCATCAACGCCGCCGCCCTATCGTCCGGACGGCTCGAAGCCCACGGCATGAGCGTGTCGAGATCCCGTTCGTGCGTCTCTACCGCCCCCCGCAAGGCCTCGGCGGCCGTCAACAGGGGAATGCTCTGCGCCGGGACGCCCTGGCGGGTATCCTGGGCGCGGTTCGCGACGGCCTGCGTCGCCGCCGCCAGCTCCGCCAGACGGGCCGCCCAGGCCGCCGGGGTAGTGGACGGCTGGCCGACAACCGTCATCACGACCTCGAGGGCTTCGGTGAGGCGCTCCCAGGGCGCCTGTCCCTCCGCTTCGTCACCGCTGGACCGGTGCACCTCCCGCAGGAAATTGGCCGCGTCGACGATTCCCGACCGCGCATCCGGGAGCGGCACTCCCTGCCCCAGCATCTCCCGGCACGCATTGCCCAGCGTGATGAGTGCGCCCGCCAGGTTCCCGCTGTCTACGGTCGAGATGTACTTCGGTTCGAGCGCGCGGCCGTCACGTGTGTCGTACCAGTTGTAGAGGTGGCCCCGGTAATGCTCGAGATCCGTGATGGTGCGGAGCGTCGCTTCGATCCGGTCGACGGCGTCGAGCGTCCCGATCCATCCGAGATCGCGCGCCGACACCACCGACAGCAGATACAGCCCGATGTTGGTCGGCGACGTGCGCTGCGCGATGACCGGCTGCGGCGTCTCCTGGAAGTTGTCGGGCGGCAGATGGTGGTTCTCCGCCGTCACGAACGTAGTGAAGTATCCCCACGTGCGGCGCGCGATGAGGCGTAGCGCACGGGCGTCGTTCGCGGACAGCTGGGCGGTCCGGGGGCCGGGCCCCGGGCGGGACATCCAGCTCATGACGGCCGGCGCGAGCCCCCACGCGGCCAGCAGGGGCAGCGCCACGGGGAGGGCGCCGCGATCGAGCCAGCCGACGGTCGCAGCGGCGATCGCGGTCAGGACCATGCCGCCGCTCATCCGGCGATAGAACCCGGCGGCCGTGGTCGGTGCGTGTGAGGCCGCTTGGGTCATCGTCCTCCACTCGAGCAGCCGCCGGTGTGTCAGGGAGATGCGCCCCAGCGTGCGCAGGATGGCATCGCCCATCAGCCACGCCTGATGCGGGAGCGTCGTACACGTGACCGCCATTTGACTCAGGGCGGACCGGAAGTCGCTCGCCACCGCGCGCACGTGGCTGCGTTTGGCGATTCCCGGCGCGCGCGGCCACAAACCGGCGGAAACCGGGAGGAGGGGCGGGATGGCGATGACGGCCAGGATGAAGGCCGTCCAGAGCACCGGCCCAGGGCCTGGCACTACCCACCCCGCCACCAGGGTCAGGAAGGCCGCAGGCAGGGACAGGGTCCGCCGAAGATTGTCGATCATCTTCCACCGGCCCACCGGCGACAGGCGCTCGCGCACAATCCAGGGAAGCAGCTGCCAGTCCCCCCGAGCCCACCGGTGCTGGCGCGCCGCTGCAGCGAGATAGTTGCCGGGCGCACTTTCGAGCAATTCCACGTCGGTCACCAGCCCGGCCCGAGCGAACAACCCCTCGAAGAGGTCGTGGCTCAGCAGCGAGTTGTCGGGCACGCGCCCCGCGAGCGCGGTCTCGAAGGCGTCGACGTCGTAGATCCCTTTGCCCGTGTAGGACCCCTCCCCGAAGAGGTCCTGATAGACATCGGAGACCGCCGCCGCGTAGGGATCGATCCCGGCCATGCCAGAGCTCAGCCGCTGGAACCGGGAGCCCATGCGACCCGGGAGCGGAGGAGTGACGCGCGGCTGGAGGATGGCGTATCCCTCCACCACCCGCCGGGTTTCTCGGTCGAGCCGGGGCCGGTTGAGCGGGTGCGCCATGGTGCCGACCAATCGCTGCACCGCCCCGATCGGCACGCGCGTATCGGCGTCAAGCGTGATGACGTAGCGGACACCGCCCGGCGCGACCGGCACGTCTCCATTCGCGGCGATGTAGGTCGTGTCGCGGGCACCGCGCAGCAGCCGGTTCAGCTCGTGAAGCTTCCCGCGTTTTCGCTCCCACCCCATCCAGACGCGCTGACTGGCGTTCCACAGCCGCCGTCGGTGAAAGACGAAGAAGCGGTCACCCCCGCCGGGGGCCGGCCCGTGGCGGGCGTTGAGCCGCGCCACCGCGTTCCGCGCCGCGGACAGGATCTCCTCGTCTCCGGCGGCGTGCTCGGTGGCCGCGTCGAGCCAGTCCGAAGCCAACGCGAACCGCACGTCGCCGTCGGAATTCGCCAGGTAGTGGATTTCGAGATGCTCAACCTGTTGTTCCGCGTCCTCCACGCCGGTCAGCAACGTGGGCACCGCGATCAGCGTGCGGCACTGCTCGGGCACTCCCGACGCCCACTCGAGACGCGGCAGCGGACGGGGGACCACCACGGCGTTGACGAAGCGGTTCACGAGCGCGACCGCAAGATCGGAGGCCGGGATGAGGCCCAGTACGCCCAGGACCAGCAGCCTCCACGGGAGCGTGTCGCCCAGCGCCGTCAGCGCCAGCGGCAAGGCGAGGATTCCGGCCGTGACGAAAAGGAGCGTGCCCAGATATCCGGGGGTCGCCGCGTCGATGAAGGCCCGCCGCAGCCGCAGGCGCCACGGGGGGCGGAAGTCCACTTGGCGCTCGAACGCCCGGCGCCCGGCACCGACGAGGTAGTACCCAGGGTCGCAGCGACGCTCGTCGACCGTGCCCCCGCCC
>Ga0070730_10003344_pt1 | contig 14431 bp, 11 predicted proteins | sample Coa_R1_3_FD_66447 | JGI IMG/M metagenome (GOLD analysis project Ga0070730, IMG submission 66447) | Surface soil microbial communities from Centralia Pennsylvania, which are recovering from an underground coalmine fire - Coalmine... | ecosystem: Environmental > Terrestrial > Soil > Unclassified ...
CCTCCACCGCCGCTGCGACGCGCTCGCCGGTCTGGTCGCCGCGCTGCACGGCGCGCAGGACCTCGGGCGTGAACGACTCGACGCCGAGGCTCACGCGGTGCACGCCGTGTCGTCGAAGGACGCCCAGCTTGGCGGGCGACGCGGTCGACGGGTGAGCCTCGACGCCGATCTGGAAGCCCTCCGCGCGGGCGAAGCGTGCGAGCTCGCCGAGCAAGCCGTCGAGCTGATCCTCGCGGAGCAGGCTGGGGGTTCCACCGCCCACGTGGAGCGACGAGAAGCGCAGCGCCCGCACGGCGCGCTCCATCCGTCCGATCTCGGCGCGCAGGGCGCGGACGTACGCGTCGGTCGGGCCGCTTCCGGGCGTCTTCGAGGCCGACAGCAGGCAGTACGAGCATACGCGCGCGCAGAAGGGCACGTGGACGTAGAGGACCGCCCCCGGGGGCGCTTCGCCGGCGCCGACCCGCGCGGCGTGCTCGGCCCACGCGCGCACGTACGCCTCGCCGTCGAGCGGCGCGTAGCGCACGCCGAAGGGCTCCTCCAGCGGCTCCGGCGAGCGATCGAGCACGTCGCGCACGAGCGCGAGGCGCCGCTCGAGCTCCTCGGTGCGCGCGCGCCTCCGGTCGTCGCCGGCGCCCTGGGCGCTCATGGCGGCCCGTCCCGCAGGACCTCGAGGAGCCGGCCCCGCTCGACGTTCGAGGGCGCCCAGCAGCGCGTGCACGGCGCGTGTGGAACGCCCGCCGCGAACTTCGCGAGCGCCTGGCCCGCGAGCACCTCCTCGAGGTGGGCGTCCTTCACGTTGCCGACGACGTACTCGGCTTGCAGCGCCGGCGCCTGGCTGCACGGGTAAACCTCGCCGCCCACGCCGATGCTGATGTCGGTGCCCACGAGCGGGCACCCGCACGCCTCGACGAAGGTTCGGTTGTACTCGCCGCGCGCGTACAGCTCGAGCTCGCGATGGAGCCCGTCGCGGAAGCGCGCGGCGGCCTCTCCCCACGCGCGTGGGGGGGTGCCCGCGCGCAGGAAGGGGAATGGGACGGGTAGCACCACCAGCTCGGCGCGGCGCGGCTCGAGGCGGCGCGCCAGCGCGGGCACCGTCGAGAGGTAGTGCGCCTCGAGCTGGGCGCGGTCGAGCAGGTGCTCGCGCGGGCTGCCCGTGAAGTTGTCGCCGACCAGCGTCAGCGCCCAGCTATCGGGACGGAAGCGCTCCATCGCGTCCCACACGTCGCCCAGCGTGGCGGCGTTGTGGCGTGAGACCACCGTGTTGAGCGACATGTCGATGCGCGGGTACGCGCGCCGGATCGCGTCGACCAGCTCGAGGAGGTCCACTGTGATCCCCCTGCGCCCGCGGATCAGGTCGTTGTGAAAAGGGCGGCCCGAATCGATCGAGAAGACCAGTCGGTCGACGCCGAGCGCGATCATGCGCAGCACCTTCTCGGTGTGCCCGGGCAGGCCGCCAGTGAACACGGCCACGCTGCATTTGCCGGCGAGCACTCCCAGGGCGACCGGCAGCTCGGGCGACAGGAACGGCTCGCCGCCCACGAAGACGACCTCGCGGAAACCGGCCGCGAGCACCTCGCGGCTCGCGCGCTCGACGTGCTCGGCGCTCAGGACGCGCGTGGCGCGCTGCGATTCGATGTCGCAATAGACGCACCGGCTGGGGCACGCCGCGTTGAGCACCCAGATGACCCGGTGTCTCATTCCCCGCCCGGGAGCGTAGCATCGCGACCACTCCCCCGGCGCGCGAGCGGCGCGCGGTTCCACAGGCGCCGCGCCTCACGGGCGCGGGCGGGCGCGGTAGAGACCCACGTGCACCGTGGGCCCGTCGTAGGTCGTCGCGTGTGTGCTGGGGCGTGCCGGGAGATCGGCGACCACCAGCGGCTCGAGGGTGGCGGTCGCCTCGAGGGCGTCGCACCAGGCGCGCGCGGCGGCCGTGCCGCACAGGGACGACCGGTAGTAGAGGACATCGTCACCGAACGACGTCAGCGCGGGCGGCGCGCCCGCCGCCTCGAGCCGCACGAGCGGGGTGCCCAGGTCGCTGCCTGCCTCGCGCGCGTACACCGGCAGGTCGAGCGACATCACGCCTGCCGTCCCGACCGCCACCAGTCGCTCGCCGGCGGCGAGTCGCGAGCGCCATGCGAGCGCGAGCCGGAGCTCGAGCGCGTCGGTCGGCAAGCGGGTCGCCCATTGGACGTGGACGGCGAGGTTGGCGAGCGCCGCCGCCGCGACCACGGGCACGAGGAGGCGCCCTCGCGCCGGGGTCCGCGCGATGCGCAGCGAGGCGCCGATGCCGGCGGCCACGAACGCGCCGAGGAACGGGTGCCAGTGCGCCGCCCGGAGCCAGTCGACGTCCACCTGGAGCAGCGACGTCCCGAGCGTCGACGCGCCCGCCACGATCCCCAGCAGGAGCGCCCGCGGGAGCGCTCGACCGCGCGCCCACGGCAGCTGCACGCATGCGACCGCGGCCGCCACCATCACGGCCGTTTGCAGCTCGTCGCCGCCCCCACGGCGCCATTGCTGGAGGCGTTCGCCCATCTCGCCCGCCAGCACGCCGCGCTCGGCGCCCGCAGCGGCCACCGCCACGACGCCTGCGGCCACGGCGAGCGCGATCCCGGCATGCGCCAGGTTGCGTCGCGGAGAGCCCCGACGCGCGATCGGTACGAGCGGCACGACGGCCACGGCGACCCACGCGACGGGGTGCACCCGTGCAGTCTCGGCCAGGAGCAGCGCGGCCGCCCCGGCGACCAGCAGGGACCGCGGCGACCACGCCCGCAGGGTGGGGGCCGACAGCACGAGCGCCGCTGCCGCCATCGGGAGAGCCGTGCACGGGACGTAGTACGACTCGGTCGGCGCCATCCGCCAGAGCAGCGGGTCGACAGCGAGCGCCAGCGCGACCGCCCACGCGAGCGCGCGCGAAGCTCCCGTCCGGCGCGCCACGACCCAGGCCGCCGCCGGGCATGCGGCCGCGAGCGCCGCACCGAGCGCGAACACGAGGGCCTCGGGGTCGTCCGGACGCAGCCGCGCGAGCCAGCCGTACGTCTCGGCGTACCCGGGTCCGTACGGCGACGGCTCGCCCAGCGCGTGGCCGATCCAGTTGGGGCCGTGACCGTTCTGATGAAAGAACGACGCCCCGGCGATCCCGTACGCGAGCGCCAGCGTCGTCGCCGAGAGCGCGAACAGGAGCCCCATCGTGCGAAGCGTCCGCGCCGATGGGCGCGATCGCGGGGCCAAGCCCAGCGTGGCGAGCGCGATCGCGCCGAGCAGGAGGAATGGGAGCCGCATGCCTTCGCGGACGGCAGCCCCGCGACCCCCGCTCTGGCCGTCGCGGCCCGAGGTCCCGGCCGGGTTCTCCTCCAGCTCGAGATGCGGGTCGCGCTCGACGCACGCTTCGACGCGCGCGAAGGCCTCGCGTACCGCCACGGGCGCGTCCTGGAACTCGGCGAACTCTCCTACCGGCGACAGTCCCAGGCCGCCGATCCGTCGCAGCGCCTGTCCGCGCGCGCTCGCGTCGACGAAGACCGGCGGTCGGCCGGCCAGCGCGACGGCGAGCACCGCGTGCCCCGGCGGGCAACGGAACGCGTCGACACGGCCCTCGCCCCCCGCGGTGCACGCCGCAGCCCAGGCGCGGATCGACGCGCCGCACGCTTCGTCCTCGCTCGCGGCCGCGGTCCGCGTCGCGACGAGAACGGCCGCCGCGGTCAGCAGGAGCGCCGCGCACGGCCCGGCGCGCCACGCGGCCCACCCCCCGCCTCGCCGCGGGGGAGGAGGAGTGCGCGCGCGCCACACGGTGGAGGAGTCTACCCTCCGCGCGCGGTCGTCGCGCCGGCGCGAGCGCTAGGATGCCGGCGTGCGCCGCTCCCGAGCCGTTCGCAGGCGCATCACGCGCCTGCCGCGCGCGTCGCCGGTCGGGCTCGCGCTGGTGCTGCTCGCGTGCGCGTGGAGCCGGGGGGCCCGGGCCAACGAGCCCGTGCTGACCCCGGCGGCCGAGCCCATCGTGGCGGCGGCGTTCTCGCACGTCGCCCCCCCGTGCGGCGCCTCGCTGCGCGCCGTGCGGATCGACCGCAGCCGGATTCGCCTCGTCTACGAGGGGCCAGCGTACGAGGTCACGGTCGTCCACCCTGACGCGTCCGCCGAGGGGCATCGCGCCGGCCCCTATCGGCTTCTCGACCCACCAGGCTCCGCGTGCCCCGACGCGGCCGCCGCCCTCGCGCAGGGCCTCGCCGGGCAGTCGCTCCGCGATCCATGGCAGTCCGCGCAGCGCCAAGACGATCCGCGCGTCGCGAACCGCCTGCCCACGGGCGCGGCGTCGGTCGCCGGGGCGCTGCTCGTCGCGATCCACCTGGTCCTGGTCCTCGGGCTGGTGTGGGTCGCGCTCACGCGCCGCACGGAGGCCGTGCGCGAACGGGCGTGGCGCGCGGCTCCGCTTGCCGTGGCGGTCGCGGGGGTGCTCGGGCGCGCGTGCGTTCCCGTCGTGGTGTTCAACTGGTACTCGACGAGCCCGGCGAGCGACGAGGGGTTCGTTGCGCTCGCGCAGGGCGTCGTGGGGATGCAGCGGGTGGCGGCCACGCTGGGCGTCCCAGGGAGCGGGTTCGCTCACGTCGCGGCGGCCGTGTGCGTCGCCGGCGGAATCACCGGAGGCCTGAGCGTGATCGTGGCCGAGCGGGTTGGGCTCCCGCGGACCGCGGCCCTCGTGGCCGGGCTCCTGATGGCGCTGTGGCCTGCGCTCGTCCGCATGGGCGCGAGCGACGCGCCGCATCCGCTCGCGCTCTCGTTGTGGCTCGCGTGCTGTCTGCTCTGGGACCGCGCGCGCGCGGGGGAGATGCGCGCGGCCGCGCTGCTGGTGGTGCCGGCGGCGCTCCTTCCGATGGTGCGCGCCGAGGCCTGCCTCTGGCTGCCCGCGGTCGTCGCGCTCTTTCCGCCCCGGCGGGCGACGCCGCGCGCCGCGTGGATCGGTCTGGGCGCTGCGATCGCCGCCGCAGCGGCCCTCGCCCTGGTGCCTCTGCGCGAGAACGCCGCCGTCTCGCCCGGATCACTGCCGGCCTGGCTGGCGCTTCCGTTCCGCGTCGGCCAGGGGCTCTCGGCCGCCCCGCTGGCGCTCGACACGTGCGTGCTGCTCGGGGTGGCGATGCTCGCACGTGACGCCCCGGCGCTGGCGCTGCGCTGGGTCGCGTGCGGGCTGGTCGTGGCCCTGCCCGCGCTGCTCACGGATCACGGACACGTCGACCCGCTGACGCTGCGCTACTTCCTCCCGCTCGCCTTCCTCGCGTCGCTCGCGGTGGCCCGCGCGCTGGTCGGCCTCGCGCTCGCGCTCGCGCCGCGCCGCCCGTGGATCGCGCTGCTCCCGGCAGCGCTCCTGTGCGCCGCCGAGGCGGGCCGGTGGCTCGCCGTCGATCGCCAGTACGCCTTCCGTCGCGAGGCGGCGTTCCTCCGTGCGGCGCTCGACGGCGGGCTCCCCCCCGACGCTCGCGTCTGCATGCTCGACCCCGCCATGAACCAGGAGTGGGCGGGACCCCACCGCGACTTCGACTCGGCATGGTCGCCGCGTGGGGGCGGCGCCTACCTCGGTCTCGGCGATCGGCTCGTGCGCCTTCGGTCCGGACCGGGACAGGGGGCGCCCCCATGCGCCTACTACTACGAGAGCGTCGTCTGCTCGCTCGACCGGGGTGATCCGCGCTTCCAGCCCGACCTCGACCGCATCCAGTCGCTCTGCGCGGCCTGGCGCGATCGCCTCGACCCGGCGCCCCGCGTCGAGCAGAGCGTCCCTCCCGTCTCCTACGGCGCCCCGTTCACGGCTGGCGCAGGCCAGGTGTGGCTCCGGGTGTTCCCGATGCGGTAGACTGCGGCACCCACTGAATGACGACCGGTCTTGCTGATTTGCCTGGCGATCGCGTCGCAGCCGACCTCGCCGCCTCGTCCGTGACGATGCGCGTCGACGCCGCGACCTATCCGCTCGACGCCCTCTACGGCGCCGCCTACGTCTTCATCGACCGCTGCTACGTGCTGCTCGACAAGCCCGACGCGAGCTGGCGCGTGACGCTCGCCTGGAAGAAAGGCGAGCCCACGGCCGACCAGCTCCGCGCCCTCGTCGGCGAGTTCGCGAACGAGCTGCTCTCGTGCGCGTGGCGCGCGAAGATCGCGGAGCAGAACCGCGCCGTCATCGAGAGCGTCACCGCGCAGGCGCTCGGCGGCGCGATGGGCCCGCCCTCCCTCGACGACCTCGAGAAGTTCGACTTCAGCGAGGAGTCGTTCGAGGACCCGCTCGGCATCGCCCTCTCGTGGGAGGAGAAGCACAAGAAGAAGGCCCGCGCGGACGATCCCCACGCGGCGCCCCCGGGCGACGCGGAGAAGCCGTGACCGAGCTGCGGCTGCACCGCGAGCTCTACACCGGCGCGGCGCTCGACGCGGCGCTCGCGGTCTACGCGCCGCACGCCAGCTTCGAGCGGGCCGACGACGCCGCGTGCTGGGTCGTTCGCATCACTTCGCGCAGCCCCGAGCGCGAACGCCGCATCGCCGGCGAGCTCGGGAACTACGCGCTCGGGCTCACGGTGAAAGGCCGCACGCGATGAACCTCGTCCAGATCCGGCGCCCGAGTACGAGCTTCGCGATGCCGTTCCGCCACCGGCAGGTGGGTGGCAAGGTGCTCATCACGAGCACCGAAGGCAACTTCCTGCTGCTCACGCCCGACGAGTTCGCGCGCTTCGCCGAGGGGGACGTGCCCGACGGGACGCCGCTCTACACGCGCCTCGCCGAGCGCAACTTCGTGCGCGCCGCGGTCGACGCGCGTGCGATGACTGAGCGGCTGCGCGCCCGCCGCACGTTCCTGCATGCGGGGCCGAACCTGCACATCCTGGTCGTGACGCTGCGCTGCAACGAGACGTGCGTCTATTGCCACGCCTCGCGCGCCGACATGAACGCGACGCACACGGACATGACGAAGGAGATCGCCGACAAGACGATCGACCTCGTCTTCCAGTCCACGAGCCCGAGCGTCACGATCGAGTTCCAGGGCGGCGAGCCGCTCGTCAACTTCGAGGTGGTCAAGCACGTCATCGAGGCGGCGCGCGCGAAGAACCGCGCCGCGGGCAAGCGCCTCGAGTTCACGATGGTGAGCAACCTCTCGCTGATGGACGAGGAGAAGCTCGCGTACCTGGTCGAGAACAAGGTCCAGATCTGCACGAGCATCGACGGGCCGGAGCACCTGCACGACAAGCAGCGCAAGCTCCCCGGCCTCTCGGCGCACCAGAAGGCGACGCACTGGATCCGCCGCATCAACGACGCCTACGCCGCGATGGGCCTCGACCCGACCCTCTACCACGTGGAGGCGCTGCTCACGACGACGCGCGAGACGCTGCCGCGCTGGAAAGACGTCGTCGACACGTACGTGTCGCTCGGGTGCCGCGCGCTGTTCCTCCGCCCCGTCGACCCCTTCGGCTTCGCCGATCGCACCGCGCCACGCGTCGAGTACCCGCGCGCCGAGTACCTCGACTTCTACCGCAGCGCGGTCGACTACATCCTCGAGCTGAACAAGCAGGGCGTCGAGATCCTCGAGCGCTTCGCGGCGATCTTCCTCACGAAGATCCTCGGCGGCGAGGACCCGAACTTCCTCGACATCCGCTCGCCGTGCGGCGCCGGCATCGGGCAGGTCGCCTACAACTACGACGGGAAGATCTTCACGTGCGACGAGGGGCGCATGCTCCACGAGATGGGCGACCACACGTTCCTCATCGGCGACGTGCAGACGGCGAAGTACCGCGAGCTGATGGGGCACGAGACGGTGCGCGCCCTCGCCATCGCGTCGAACCTCGACGCGCAGCCCGACTGCGTGAATTGCACCTACCAGCCCTATTGCGGCGTGTGCCCCGTGCACAACCACAAGACCCAGGGGTCGATCTTCGGGCGTATGCGCGAGAGCTCCCTATGTGCAGTCCACAAGGGAATCCAGGATTTTCTGTTCGAGAAGATCGGCGGGGGCGACAAAGAGACGCTCGAGATCTTCCAGCGCTGGACGACGGTGCGCGACCGCACGCATTTTCTACAATCGTGCGCGACATAAGGTGACTTCAGACCGCCGCCACGTAGATTAGGGAGGAATCATGGGTGGAGGGAACGAGCCGGACGACGACGATCTCCCGAGCTTCGAGAAGAGCCCCGGGGGAGAGCTCAATCCGGAGCATCGCGACATCGCGGATTGTGCGGGACAGAAGGCCGAGCGGGGCCTGCCCGGTATCGATCCGGACCTCGATCCCAACAGCCCGGCGCAGCCCGCGCAGCACTGCTCGCACGGAAGCCACGGCTCCCACGGGAGCCATGGGTCGCACGGGAGCCACGGATCGCACGGCAGCCACGGCTCCCACGGGAGCCATGGCTCGCACGGTAGCTGGTAGCGCACGCGAGCAACGTTTCTCTCGTCTTCCGTTCCGGAAACTGGGGCTGGTCCAATGGGGAGTTGGGGCCGATATCTAGCGCTTGTTGTCTGCGTGCTGACGCTGCGCGTCGTCGTCGGTTGCGCGAACGGCTCGGGGAGCCAGAACGCCAGCGGCGACGACGCTTCCACCGGCGACGACAGCGGCGGTAGCAGCAGCGGCAGCGGCTCCAGTGGCGACGCGAGCGGCGACGTCGCGTGCACCGGCGGGCAGACGGCGTGCAACGGCGCGTGCACCAGCACCCAGAACGACCCGAGCAACTGCGGCTCCTGCGGGACGGCGTGCCCCGCCGGCCAGCTCTGCTCCAACGGGGCGTGCACCACGAGCTGCACCCCGCCGCAGGTCGTCTGCACCAAGAACGCCGACGCCGGCTCGGGGAGCTGCGCCAACCTGCAGACGGACCCGAACAACTGCGGGCAATGCGGCAAGGCGTGCGGGGCGGATCACGTATGCCAGAACGGCTCGTGCGTCCTCAGCTGCCCGCCCAGCAAGAAGGCGTGCTTCGCCGGCGACGTGTGCATCGCCATCGGCGCCTGCTGCACGACCAACGACTGCACGATCACCGGCGAGACGTGCGCCAGCCCCGGCGCCACCTGCACGTGCCCCGGCGGGCAGAAGGCCTGCTCGGCCAACAACCAGTGCATCCCCGCCAGCGCGTGCTGCACGAACACCGACTGCTCGATCTCCGGCGAGACGTGCTCGGGCCCGGGTGGTAGCTGCCAGTGCCCCGTCGGGCAGAAGGGCTGCACGGCCAGCGGCACCTGCATCCCGCAGGCGAACTGTTGCACGAACACCGACTGTACCGTCACCGGCGAGACGTGCTCGACGCCGGGCGGCACGTGCGCCTGCGCCAGCGGCTTCCACGAATGCAAGGGCACCAACTCGTGTATCTCGAACGCGAACTGCTGCGACAACACCGACTGCACGGTGAGCGGCTCGACCTGCCCGACGCCCGGGGGCACCTGCACCTGCGCGAACGGCAAGGCGTGCACGGTCAGCAACTCGTGCATCCCGACCAACACGTGCTGCAACAGCAATGACTGCCTGGTGACCGGCGAGCAGTGCTCGGGCGCGGGCGGGACGTGCTCGTGCGCGAACGGCGGCAAGGTCTGCACGCAGAACAACTCGTGCATCCCCGCGGGCGCCTGCTGCACCAACGCCGACTGCCCCGGCGCGTCGACCTGCTCGGGCCCCGGCGGCTCGTGCAACTGCCCCTCGGGTGAGAAGCTCTGCACCGCGAACAACCAGTGCATCCCCATCGGGAGCTGCTGCACGAGCGTCGACTGCCCCATCGTCAACGAGACGTGCTCCGGCCCGGGCGGCCAATGTAGCTGCCCGAACAGCGGCAAGGGGTGCGGCAACGTGTGCATCGCCAGCGGCCAGTGCTGCAACGACGGCGACTGCAAGCCGCTGCCGCCCAACGCGACGGCCTCGAGCTGTCAGGGTGCTCCAGGCGGCACGTGCGCGTTGACGTGCAGCACGGGGTGCGCCGACATCAACAAGACCTTCAGCGATGGGTGCGAGTGCTGCGAGAACACGACCATCAACTCGTGCGGCGGCGCGCAGGGCCTCGGGACGATCGGCCTCAACGCGACCGGCAGCGGTAGCGGCGTGCTGCCGACGAGCGACCCGCAGTGGTTCGTCGTGACGTTCACCGGGAACACCGACAAGAGCTACCACCCCAAGATCACGATCTCGGGTGACCCTGGCGTCGTCTTCGACGTCTTCGCGAGCTGCTCGAACTCGCAGATCTCGTGCGGCGACGGGATCGGGCTCGGCGTCAAGACCTGGGAGGTCTACTACACGGGCGGCGACGTGAACGCGCCGGGCAAGGACACGAGTCCGTCGCAGCCGTGGACGCCGATCACCCCAGTGGGCAACAACGGGCAGGTCTACATCAAGGTCTACCGCAACAGCGGCAACGCCACCTGCAACGGGTTCAGCCTCGCGCTCTCCAACTGATCGTCCATCGGGTGCGCTTCGGGCTACCGGCCGGCCTTCGGCCGGATCTCAGTCCGCGCGCGGTGGAGTCGGAGCCGCGCTCGCGGCGCTCGCCTCGTCGCGGCCGACGGCGTCGATGACGGCGCGCAGGCCGTCCACGAGCGCGGGGGACGGCTTCGTCCCGGGCGCCACGCGGTAGCCGCCTCGCGCGTGGCCGCTCGGCTGGGCGAGCCAGACGGTCGCGGTCTCGCCCGCGGGCGCCGCGAGCGCGATCTCGACGCGCGGGCCGTCCTCGAGCACCGTCGTCGCCGTCCACGCGAGCTCGCCAAAGGGGGCCCGGTCGCGCAGACGCTGGAGGCGCGCGGTGATGCCCGGGTGGAGCGGGAGGAGCGCGTCGAGGCCCGGGGGGTAGACGGTGTGCATCCCCGCGCGTTCGAGGCGCGACCAGAGCTCGCGCACGGCCTCGAGCGCGACGCGCGGCTCCAGCGTGCTCTTCTCCACGCGCAGCGCACACCAGTCGCTCGCTGCCGCGGCGCCCGTGCGCGCGTCGAAGAGGAGCACGCGCAGCTCCTCGCGCGCGCTCCGGCCGTGCATCGTCACGAACACCTCGCGCAGGCTCACCTCCTCGACCGCGACGCGCTCGATCCACGGCGCGAGACCGGCGAGCGCCGCGCGCAGGTGCGGCCGCAGGTGCACCGCGACGAGGCGCCGGTACGTCGGCAGCGCCTCGAGCTCGGCCTGCGACACCGGGCGCAGCTCGTCGACGCCGAAGCGGCGGGCGTACGCCGAGAAGACGCCGGTGCAGCGCTCGTCGAAGGCGCACTGCCGGCATCGCTCCGGCTTCTGCTTGTCGCTGGAGCGCGCGAGGAACTTCGCCGGCTTCAGGCTCCCCGCGTCGCTGACCGAGACGGTCCACATGGGGATGTGGTCGTGGTGGATCCACGGCGCGAGCGCCGGCGCGGCGCAGAAGGGGAGGCTCCCGATGCTCAGGGGGAGCGCCGGGGGCAGCGACCGGACGAGGCGCTCGAGGCCAGGCGCCACGTCGCCGTGGCGCGGCATGATCTCGGCGAGCTCCGCGTCGGTCATGTTGCCGGTGTCCTGCGGGTTGAGCACGTCGAGGTGCAGCTGCGCGACGCCCAGCGGCCCGAGCAGCTCGCCGTAGAGGTCGAGCGATCCGGCGTTCTGCCGCACGATGCACATGTTCACGGTGGCTCGCTGCCCGCGCGCTCGCACGCGCTCGATGCCGCGCATCACCTGATCGAAGCCGCCCTTGCGCCCCGTCGTCGCCTCGTGCGCCTCGCGCGTGGCGCCCTGCACCGAGAAGCGCCACTCGACGTTGCCGCCGGTGGCCGCGACCTCATCGACCAGATCGCTCCGTCCCGCCTTCGAGCCGTTCGTGAACACGACGATCTTCTCGAACCCGAGCTCCACGGCGAGGCGCACGACGCCGAGGAACGCGGGCTGGATCGTGGGCTCGCCGCCGAGCAGCGTGATCCGCCGGTGGCCCGCGGCGTACGCCTCGCGTACGCGGGCCGCCAGCACGGTGCCGTCGAGCAGCGGCGCCTGGCCCGCGTGCGTGAGCCGCCCGCTGACGCAGAAGACGCAGCGGTCGTTGCAGAGGTGGCCGAGCTGGATCTCGAACTCGCCGGGGCCGGCCATGGGCGCTGCTGCGGCTGCGTGACGGCGCCCTAGACGAGCGCCTGCCCCGTCGGCCGCGGGCGATCGCCGTGCGCCGCACGCTCGGCCAGTGTGGGCGCGATCGGCAGCGAGCCGCCCGCGACCTGGAACGCGGTGAGGTGACGCGCGAGCGCCATCGCGGCGAGGCCGTGCTCCTCGTCGGTCGCGGTGTCGCCGCGGCCGTGGTTGTGAACGTAGACCTCGAGCGATCCCGCGGTCGCGACCCCTGGCGTCCGCGCGTCGTGCCCGAGGAGCTCGAGCTCGAAGCGACGCCCGTCGGCCCCGGTGAGCCTGACGGAGATCGCACCGTCCGCCGAGCGCGCGACACTCTCGACGGTGCATGTGCCGAGCCTCGCGCCCGCGCCGACGCCGGCCAGCGCCAGCGGCGAGCCGAGGTCGAGCGCGCCGGCTCCGGCCTTGCCACCGAGCAGGGGCGCAGCCCCGACCACCGCCGCCGCCGCCCCGACCCCGCCCAGGAAACCTCGTCGACCGAGCATGCGTCGCCTCCGCCGCTTCTGAGCTTACCGCCGCCCATGCGGCGGCTCAACTCGCCGGCCTGCGAAAATGCGGCGCCCTGCCCGCCGTGATACTCGTAAAGACGCATGCCGGAGCCAGGCGCCATCCCTGTCAAAGAGGGCGATCTGCTCGCGGGCAAGTACCGCGTGGAGCGCGTTCTCGGCGTGGGGGGCATGGGCATCGTCGTGGCGGCACGCCACGAGCAGCTCGAGCAGCGCGTCGCCATCAAGTTCGTGCGCGACGAGGCGCTCGACAACAAGGAGGCCGTCGAGCGGTTCCTGCGCGAGGCGCGCGCAGCGGTGCGGCTCAAGAGCGAGCACGCGGCGAAGGTGCTCGACGTCGGGACGCTCGAGTCGGGCGCCCCCTACATGGTGATGGAGTTCCTCGAGGGGAGCGACCTGGCGGCCGTGCTCGTCGAGCGCGGGCCGCTGCCGGTCGAGGAGGCCGCGGAGTACGTGCTGCAGGCGTGCGAGGCGGTGGCCGAGGCCCACGCGGCGGGCATCGTGCACCGCGACCTCAAGCCGCAGAACCTCTTCCTCGCGCGCACCGTGGGCGGCGCGCCGCGCGTGAAGGTGCTCGACTTCGGCGTGTCCAAGTCGCTCACGCAGAGCGGCGGCGGGCCGGGGCCGGGCGGCAAGGGGGCGCTCACGCAGACGCGCTCGATGCTGGGGTCGCCCCTCTACATGTCGCCCGAGCAGATGCGCTCGTCGCGCGACGTCGACGCGCGCAGCGACGTGTGGGCCTTCGGCGTCGTGCTCTTCGAGCTGCTGACGCGGCGGTGGCCCTTCGAGGCCGAGACGATGCCCGAGCTGTGCCTCAAGGTCGTCAGCGATCCGCCGCAGTCGCTGGCCGAGCTGCGCCCGGGGTTGCCGCCCGAGATCGTCGCGGTCGTCGAGCGGTGCTTGCAGCGCGACCCGGCGCAGCGCTTCGCGAACGCCGCGGAGCTCGCGTCGGCGCTCGAGCCATTCGTGCCGGTGGCGTCGCGCGTCGTCGCCGAGCGAGCGCGCCTGGCGATGGGCGCGACCACGGGCAGCGGCCGCACGGCGGCCCCGGGGACGACGAGCCTCGCGCACGCGCCGACCGCCGTGGCGCGCACGGGGCCGACCCCTTCGGCATGGGGTAGCCGCCAGGGCCTCTCGCCGGCGTCGCCCGAGCCGAAGAAGCGCGGCGCGGCGGTCGTGTGGGTTGGCGTAGTCGCGACGGTCGCCGTGCTCGGCACGGTGGGCGTGGTGCTGCTCCGCCCGCACGCGGAGACGGCGCCCGGGCGACCCACGACGGCGAACGCAGGGACCGCAGGGGCGGCCGCCGGCGCGGGGGGAGCGGCAGGAGCCGCGGGACCGGCCGGCGAGCCCGCGGGGTCGACGAGCGCCGCGAACACCCCGTCACCGGGCGCCACCGAGACCACCGGCATCTCCGCGCCGATGGCGAGCGCGGCTCCGTCCGCCTCGAGCAGCGCCGCCTCCATCCCGACCGCGGCCGCCACCGCTCCACGCGTCCCGACGCCGACGGCCACCGTCGTGAAACCGGGCGGCTCGCCGCGCGTACCGTCCGGGGGCAAACCCAAGCCGAGCGACGACGACATTCCCTCGCTACGCTGAATCCGCACACCGACGCAGCCCGTTGGGGGTAGAGAGAGAAGGATGCGACCGACCGGGGCCAGGGGGCGCGGGCACCGCGCGTTGGCAGCGGCAGCGTTCGTCGTCGGGCTGGCGTGCGCATCGCCCGCGCGCGCGCAGGGCACGGGCGACAAGGTGGCCGCCGAGGCCCTCTTCGAGGAGGGGCGCAAGCTCGTCGCCGCGGGCAACCTCGCCGAGGCGTGCCCCAAGTTCGCGAGCAGCCAGCGGCTCGACCCGTCGCCGGGGACGCTGCTCAACCTC
>Ga0070730_10003345_pt1 | contig 14428 bp, 13 predicted proteins | sample Coa_R1_3_FD_66447 | JGI IMG/M metagenome (GOLD analysis project Ga0070730, IMG submission 66447) | Surface soil microbial communities from Centralia Pennsylvania, which are recovering from an underground coalmine fire - Coalmine... | ecosystem: Environmental > Terrestrial > Soil > Unclassified ...
GTCATGCGGTTCGCGCCCAAATTGTAGTTGCGGTCTATTGCCGCCCAATTCGGCTACAGTTGAACAGCATGAGCACAGCTGAGGGCCCCGATGTCGGCGGCGATGCCCGCGACGGTCGCGGCAACCGCGAGGATCAGAGCCACCGAGGCGATCGTATTGGTATCGGCGGTGGTGACGATTCCGTCACCCGTATCCAGCTGGCTGCGCGTTGGGCGGAGTCGTACGGTCCCCAGTCGGATTCGTTGGGGGCCATCCTGAAGCGTTTCCGCGCCGCCTATGACTACCTGGATGCCGTGATTCACGGGGTCGAGCCGTCCGATCTGGATCGCGACCTGGACGAGGTTTCGCGGCCGCTCCACCAGTCCGGCGGCGCGCCCTCGGCCAGTCCGGAACCCACGCCGGCCGCGGCAGAGGCGGGCCAGTCGTCGTCGCTGCCACCCGCGCCGACCGAACCTCGAGCCTGGGGATAGCCGCCCCGATACCTCGCGCTGCGCAACTAGCCCCCCACACTCGCGTGCTCGGGCCAGCCGAAATGTTCCCAAAACGCGTTCATTCTCGTTATAAACGCCGCACACATGGCCCGCCCGTCACGCTCGAAGCTCCGAACGCTCCTGGTCATCGTCGTCCTGACGCTACTGGCGCCTGGCGGCGCGAAAGCGCTGGCCGCGCCGGGCCCGTCGACGGTGGCGCTACGCGCGGTCGGCGCCAATGAGGTCCAGAATGTCTTCATTCGTCCGCCCGTCGGAGCGCCGGCCGATCAACCGCTCCAGGTGCTCATCGCGCTGCACGGCATGGGTGGCAACGGTGCCGACTTCGGCACGGCGCTTGCCCCACAGGCCGATGCCCACGGCTGGCTGATCGTCGCGCCCACGTTCAGCTACGGTGACTGGACCGATCCCGCGCAGATCACCCACGAAGATCCCGCCCTGGTGGCCTGGCTCTCCGATTACGTCGCCCATCTGGCCGACCGAACGGGCTACGCGGTCCAGCCCGGCGTCCTCGTCTTTGGACACTCCCGCGGCGCACAGCTCGCGCTGCACTTCACCGAGATCCACCCCGAACAGGTGACCGCGGTCGCCGCCGCTTCGGCCGGCACCTATACCCTGCCGTTTTCGCGCGACGCGCAGACGGGTGAGGCGCTGCAATTCCCGTTTGGTGTGGCCGACCTGGCCAAAACGGACGGCGGCCAGGCGTTTGATGCCCGGGGTTTCAACGCGGTTCCGGTGTGGATCGGCGTCGGCAGTGCCGACGTCAACGATGCGGACGTCCCCGACGCGTGGGATCCGTTCATCGGCGGTGACCGCCTTGAACGCGCTCGGTCCTTCACGCGAGCGCTGGAGAGCCTCGGCGCAACGGTCTCGCTCCACGTCTTCCCGAAGACCGACCACACCCTCACCGACGCGATGCGGACGTCTGGCTGCGACGCGCTCGCGGCCGCGCTCGGCTAGCCAGTACACTCCCGCGCATGGTGCGCATGATCGTTGGACGTCAGCTCACCGAGCTCGACGTCGGCTAGGTCGACCTGCTGATCGCCAGGCACAGCCAGGCGATCGTCGACCTTGGGACCGGTGATGGCTCGGCCGTCCTGGCGGCGGCCCGCAACGATCCGGGCGTTCTCGCGATCGGCGTCGACACCGAGGCGCGCAGACTGCGCGACGCGTCGCGCCGCGCGGGCAAACCAGCGCGCAAGGGCGGCCTGCCGAACGCGCTGTTCCTGGTCGGAGACGCCTCGGCCGCGCTGGCGTTGTTCCGCGGGCGGGTCGACGAGGTGCGGATCACCCTGCCGTGGGGTTCAATGCTGCGGTCGGTCCTGGATGGCGATCGTGGCTTCGTGCTCGCGGTCGTCGGGTCGCTTTGACCTGGCGGTCGGCTCAGGGTCCTGGTGTCCGTCGTGGACCGCGACCTGCCCGCGCTCGGCGTGAGCCTCGAATGTCGGGCGGTACCGCTGGAGCCGCTGGCGTGCGCGCTTCGGGACGCCGGCGTCGAAATCACCGATCATCGGCCCGCAGCCGCCGCGGACGTCGTCGCGCTCGGCTCGTCCTGGGCCAAGCGACTGGGCATTCCCGAACGTCGGCCGGCGTGGGTCCTCACCGCCCGCACGTGATGGAGACCAATCAGGCTTTATGCTGGAGACAGTGTTGCGAGTGGGCTTCATCGGCTTCGGGACGATTGCACGCGGGGTGGTGCAGCGGCTGCGCGCGGAGGACGAGATCGACCTGGTCGGCGCGCTGGTCGCGGACCGTGGCAAGTCACGTGACGCGGCGGCGCCGCCGATTGTGGCCTCACTGGAAGAGTTGCTCGAGCGGCAACCGTCGGTGGTCGTCGAGCTCGCCGGACACGCCGGCCTGCGCTGCTTCGGGCCACCGATTTTGCGCGCCGGCGTCGATCTCATGATGGTCAGCGTCGGCGCGCTGGCCGATCCGGCGGTGGAGCGCGCCATCGTCGACGCGGCGTGCGCCGGCAAAAGCCAGGCGATCGTCGTTTCGGGCGCGATCGGCGCACTCGATGCCATCGCCTCGGCCAGCGTTGGCGGGCTGACCCGCGTCATCCACACGACCCGTAAGCCAGCCCGGGCGCTGCTCAGCCCGTCCGAGGCGGCCGAGCTGCACGCGCCGCGCGAGCTCTTCCGTGGCAGCGCCCGTGAAGGCGCGCTGCGCTTTCCCGAGAGCGTCAACGTGGCCGCCGCCGTCAGTCTGGCCGGCATCGGACTCGACCGCACCGAGGTGTGCGTCATCGCCGACCCCCACGTCGACCGCAACCGGCACGAGGTGCTCGCTGAGGGCGAATTCGGTGACCTGCGTTTTGAAATTGGCAACATCCCGAGCGACGACAACCCGCGGACCGGGCGCCTGGTGGCGATGAGCGTGGTGCGCGCGCTGCGGCAACGTCGAGCACCCTTGCGGGTGGGCGGCTGATGGGCGACACGTTCGGGACACCGGCCTACAGCGCTGGCGGGGTCGTCGCGACGCCGCACTATCTGGCCTCCCTGGCCGGCGGCGACGTCCTGCGCGATGGCGGCAGCGCCGTCGACGCGGCGATCGCCGCCAACCTGGTCCTGGGCGTCGTCTGGCCGCAGATGTGCGGGCCGGGCGGCGATCTCTTCGCTCAGGTCTGGAGTGGGTCCGAGAAGCGCCTGTTCGGGCTGAACGCCAGCGGGCGGGCGGGCAGCGGGATGACCCTGGCGGCGTACCAAAGCCAGGGCCTGGACGCGGTGCCCACCCGCGGCGCTCTGTCGGTGACGGTCCCGGGGGCGGTCGGCGGCTGGTTTGCGTTACACGCGCGCTTTGGCCGTCTCGAGATGTCGCGGCTGGCGCGCGACGCGATTCAGCATGCCCGCGACGGATTTCGGGTGACACCGTTTGTCAGCAACGCGATTCAAAGCAACGCCACGTTGCTGGCCCAGCTGGGCGGCGGAGCCGAGGTCTATCTACCCGGCGGTCGCACGCCTATGCCCGGGGACCGGCTGCAGCAACCCGACCTCGCCCGCACCCTCGAGCAGCTCGTCCACGAAGGCCCGAGCGCCATGTACTCGGGATCGCTCGGCGAGCGTCTCGTCGAGTTCCTGAGCACGCGCGGCAGCTTGCTCCAGACGCACGACTTCCCGGCGCAGCAAGCGGCGGAGTGGGTCGAGCCGCTCGCGGTCGACTATCGCGGCGTGCAGGTGTGCCAGCTCCCGCCCAACAGCCAGGGCGTGGCCCTGCTGCAAATGCTCAACATGCTTTCCGAGACGGACCTGACGGCCTGGGGACTCAATTCGGCCCCGCTCATACACCAGCTCGTCGAGTGTAAGAAGCTGGCGTTTGCCGATCGCGACGCGCTTGTCGGCGATCCCGCCTGCCTGACGGTGCCACTCGATCGATTGCTCGACCGGGACCGGGCGATGGAGCGCGCTTCAGGTATCGGACCCCGCGCCGCGCAGGCGCACCGCGCGGTCATCGGGCGGTCCGTGGATGGCGACACGGTGTACCTGTGCGCGGCCGACCGCGACGGCACGGTGGTCAGTTTGATCCAGAGCCTGTACGCGGCGTTCGGGTCGGGGGTGCACGTGTCTGGAACGGGTGTCACGCTGCACAATCGGGGGGCCGGCTTCACCCTGGCGCCCGGGCATCCCAACGCGATTGCGCCGGGGAAGCGACCGCTGCACACGCTGATGCCGGGCTTCGCGCTGCGCGATGGCCAGCCGTGGCTGGCATTCGGTACTCGCGGGGCGGACGGCCAACCGCAGACTGGCCTGCAGTTGTTGACCGGACTGCTGGATTTCGGCCTGGGCCTGCAGGCGACGATCGAAGCGCCCCGCTGGGCTCACGGCGCACCTGGCGGCCGGTACGCCGCCACAGCGCTGGTGCTCGAATCACGCTTCGGCCAATCGGTCGCCGACGCGCTGACTGCCCGTGGTCACCAGGTCGAGCTCGCCGACGCCGTCGACCCGGTCATGGGCACGGTCCAGATGATCCACGTCGACGCCGAGCGCGGCTGCTACGTCGCCGTCACCGACCCCCGCGGCGACGGCGTCGCGCTCGCAATCTGACCCGAGGGGCGTACTTGTTAGAGCGAGGTGTTTAGGCGGCCCCGGCCCACTGACCGCGGACTGCTCATCGCTACACTCCAACTGATGCCGTTTGTCGGCGCCGCGGTGCGGCGGTTTGAGGATGCGCGACTGCTCCGCGGACAGGCCGGCTTCATCGAAGACCTCGATCTGCCGCGGCAGCTCCACGTGGCGTTTGTCCGCAGCGAGTACCCGCACGCGCGCCTGGCGTCGGTCGACCTCGAGGCGGCCAACCGCGTGACCGGTGTCGTCGGGGCGTTCGGCGGCCCCGAGCTGGGCCCGCGCCGCATTCACGCCACCGTAACCCACCCGGCGCTGCGTCAGTGCGGCCAGCCGATCCTGGCGGATGGCCGAGTCCGCTACGTCGGCGAACCCATCGCGGTGGTGGTCGCCGACAGCCGTGCGAGCGCTGAGGATGGGGTCGCGGCGGTCGGCGTGGACTACGAGCCGCTCCAATCGGTACCGGACGCCAGGGCCGCGGTCGAATTCAGCGCGCCGCTGCTGCAGCCAGATCTCGGCGACAACCTTGCCGGCACGTTCGAGGTCACGGTCGGCGACCCGGACGCCGCCTTCGCCGCCGCGGATCGCATCGTCAGCGGTCGGTTCTACGTGCAGCGTTACACGGGCGTGCCGCTCGAAACGCGCGGGGTCGCCGCGGCCTGGGACGCCGGGCGCGAGCAGCTGCGGCTCTGGTCGTCGACGCAGTGGCCGCACACGCTGCGCGGCTCACTCTCAGTGCTCCTGGGCATGCCCGAGAGCGCCATCCGGGTGATCGCCCCCGACGTCGGCGGCGGCTTCGGCGTCAAGCAGGACGTCTACCCGGAGGAAATCGTGCTAGCGCTGCTGGCGCGCCGACTCGGTCGGCCGGTGAAGTGGATCGAGACCCGTCGCGAGCACCTGTGCACCGCCGTCCACGCCCGCGAACAGTGGCATGACCTGGAGCTCGCGGTACGCAACGACGGCACCATTCTGGCCATGCGGGCGGACGTCCTGTCAGATCAGGGCGCCTATACCCGCAGCCTGGGCCTGCTGTGTCCGTCGCTGACCGCGGCCGGACTACCCGGGCCGTATCGCTTTCACAACTACCACTGCCGCGTCCGGGTGGCCCTGACGAACAAGGCGCCCGCCGCCGCCTATCGGGGCGCCGGCCAGCCGGAAGCCGTCTTTGCCACCGAGCGCATCGTCGATCGCCTCGCCCAGGAGCTCGGCCTCGACCCGGCCGAAGTGCGCCGCAAGAATTTCATTCGCCCGGACGATTTCCCGTGGAACGTGGGCACCGAATCCGCGCAGACGCCGGTCGTCTACGACAGCGGCGACTACGCCGCGGGTCTCGACCGCGCCCTCGAGCTGTCGGAATACGCCCGCTGGCGCGAGATCCAGCGCGTCGAACGCGCTCGCGGCACAAACGGCCGTCTGCTCGGCATCGGGCTGGCGGCGTACGTGATGCTGACCGGTCTAGGGCCGCACGAGAGCAGCCTGCTGCGCGTCGATCCGAGCGGCAAAATCACCCTGGTCACCGGCGCGTCACCCCACGGCCAGGGCACCGCGACCGCGCTGGCGCAGATCGTCGCCGACGAGCTTGGCGTGGCGCCGGGCGACGTGAGCGTCGCGCACGGCGACACGGAGGCCATCCCATTTGGCGTGGGCACGTACGCCAGCCGCAACGCCGTGGTCGCCGGCAACGCGGCGCTGGCGGCCGCGCGTGAGGTCAAAGACAAAGCCCTGGCGCTCGCGGCCGAGCTCCTCGAGACCGCCCCAGGGGACCTCGACTTTTCGGAGGCCGGCGTCGAGGTGCGGGGTGCCGCGGGCCGACGGCTCACCCTCGGCCAGCTGGCTTCGGCGGCGGCGCCGGGCCGGTCGCTGCCCGCGGGCATGACGCCCGGGCTGGAAGCCCTGCACTACTTCCTGGCGCCGCGGGCGACCTTCGCCAGCGGACTGCACGTCGCCGTCATCGAAGTCGATCGCGACACGCTCCAGGTCAAGATTCTGGTGTACGCCGTCGTGAGTGACGCTGGCGCGTTGATCAACCCGTTGATCGTCGAAGGTCAGATCGTCGGCGGTGTGGCACAGGGCATCGGCGGGGCGCTGTACGAAGAGCTGGCCTACGACCGGCAGGGCAACTTGATGTCGCAGACGCTGCTCGACTATTGCATGCCGTCAGCGGCGCAGATCCCTGAAGTGCGGATCGCCCACCTGCACACGCTGTCCCCGCTGAATCCCCTGGGGGTGAAGGGCCTTGGCGAAGGCGGCGCGATGGCGCCGCCGGCGGCGATTGCCAATGCGGTCGAGGACGCCCTGTGCCACCTCGGCGTCAGGATCGATGCGACGCCAATTACGCCGACGCGTCTCGCGGCGCTGCTGCACCAGTGATACGCTCCAGATCTTCAGGAGTTCACGCCGTTCGAAATGAGCACCACCTGCGTCCGGTGCTCGCGGCTGGTTGAGGCGCCGGCTGAGAGTGTGTTGTGTGCCGCGTGTCGGGGGCGGCTGCGGCGGCTGCTGTCGCCGCGGGCGTCGTTGCTGCGCGCGCGCGTGCCGCGCCCGCGGATCTGGCCGGTGCCGATCGCGCTGGCGGGCGCGCTGGTGCTGATCGGCGGACTCCTGCGCCAGTTCAACGGCCCGACGCCCGAGGCGTTTCCGGCACCCCAGGGGCACTGGCAAATCCTCAACGGCCCGCAGTTCATCAGCCCGGTGGGCATGGCCGCGGATCGCCTGGGCAACCTCTATGTCGTGGACGCGGCGAGCTATCACGTCGACAAGCTGGCTCCGGATGGGACATTCATGGCTACCCTCGGCACGCGCGGCACCGGGCCCGGGCAGTTCGAGCGACCGTCGGCGATCGCCCTGGACGGTATCGGCAACCTCTACGTCGCGGACGCGGCCAATGGGCGTGTCGAAAAACTGTCGTCGACGGGCGTGCCGCTTGGCACCTGGGGTGCACCCGGCAGCGCGCCCGGTCAACTCGACGGACCGCGCGGCGTCGCGGTGGATCGGGAAGGAAACGTCTACGTCGCCGACACCGGCAACGATCGCGTGCAGAAACTGTCGCCGCTCGGCAAGCTCATGGCGTCGTGGGGTCGGCCCGGGCAGGGCCCCGGCGAGTTCCGCGAGCCGTACGGCGTGAGCGTCGACGGCGACGGCGCGATCTACGTGGCGGATCACTGGAACAACCGCATCCAGAAGCTGTCGCCAACCGGCGCGCCAGTCGCGCAATGGGGGACGTACGGCTTCGACCGCGGCCAGTTCAATAACCCGCGCACCGTGGTCGTCGACATCCACGGCGACGTGTACGTCTCCGACAGCTTCAATCACCGCATTCAGGAGCTGTCGTCGACCGGTGTGCCACTGGCCGAGTGGGGCACGCGCGGCGGCGACCCGGGCCAGTTCCGACGCCCCGAAGGCCTGATCGTCGACGACACCGGCGGCATGGTCGTCGTCGACGCCGACAACGACCGCTTGCAGCGCTACGTTCCCGCCGGCGTGCAATAGGCACTCAACGCGCCCGCCGCTCGCGAGCATTCCCCGGCCCGCATCGCTGCGCTCGCTCCTTCCGGCCCTCTGACGGGACACGGTGGCGCACGATGCACTGCACGCAATGCGTTGGCTGGATTGCATTTAGTGGGCTGCGCGCGGTCGCTCGCTGGCATGGCGCGACCGCGCTCGGCGGATTCGTAGCACGCACAGGCACGGGCTCCCGGCCCGTTCTACGTGACGCTTGCCTACTTGTTATCGTTCACACCGATGCCCATGGCCGACCTGGACCTCCCGAGCCGGCTGCTGGCGGGCGGCGGGCCGGGGGCGCCTGATCCGCGGGTGCTCAGGGCGATGGCGTTGCCGGTGATCGGGCAGTTCGACCCTGAGTTCACCTCGATCATGGACGACGTCATGGAGCTGGCGCGGCGCACGTTCCTGACGGGCAACGTCCGTTGCTTTCCGGTCTCGGGCCTCGCGGCGGCTGGGCTGGAGGCATTGCTCAACACCCTGATCGAACCTGGGGATCGACTCGCGATTGAGGGCGGGCCCGACTTTGTGGCCGACACGGGCGACGTCGCCCGGCGCTACGGCGCCGAGGTGGTCCCGTTCGATGCACCGAGCCCCAAACTGGTGGTCGTGAGCGGCCAGCTCAACGTGCGCGAGCTGGCAGCGGCAGCACATGCGCACGGCGCGAAGCTCGTCGTCGAGGCCACGCCGATCCTCGGCGCCTGCGAACTACGCGTCGACGACTGGGGTATCGACGCCTGTGTGGCCGGCGTTGACCACGCGATTGGCGCGCCATCGGGCATGGCCCTGGTGACGTATTCAGCCGAAGTCGAGGCGCTGATGCACGCACGGCAATCGCCGCCGAAAACGAGCTATCTGGACCTGCTGCAACTCCAGGCGTACTGGAGCCCCGAGCGTTTGAACCACCACACCGCGCCAACCAGCCTCGTCTATGGCCTGCGGGAAGCCCTCCGCCTCGTCCACGCGGAGGGCCTGCACGAGCGGTGGGCCCGCCACCGTCGGGTGGCGTTCGCCCTCCGCGCCGGCCTTGCCGCGCTGGACCTCGACGTTGGCGGCGAGCCGCCCGCTACGACCGTCACGCTGCCAGCCGGCGTCGACGCCGCGACCGCGGGAGCGAAGCTACGCGACCACTTCGGCGTGCACGTCCGCCACAGCGCGCCGCGCACGTGGACCATCGGCTTGCTTGGCGCAGACGCGCGGCTGGACGCGGCGCTGCGCGTGCTCAGCGCCGTCGAGGCAGTCCTGTCCCAGTCCGGCGCGGTCAGCGCCGCGCTCGGCGCCTACGGGACTGCGTAAAGGTGAGCACGCTGCTCGTGACTGGCGGCTCGCTCGTCGACGAGCTGTCGGTTCGCCCGATGGATCTGTTCCTTCAGGACGGGCGCGTCCAGGCAATCCTGTCGCCAGGCCACGCCCGGACCGCCGACCGCGTCCTGGACGCGAGCGGCCTGCACGTCCTGCCTGGCGTCGTAGATGCGCACGTCCACTTCAACGAGCCCGGGCGAACCGACTGGGAGGGCTTTGTCACCGGCAGCACGGCCGCCGCGGCCGGGGGCGTGACCACTGTCTGTGACATGCCCCTGAATTGCCACCCGCCAACGTTGGATGCGCGCGCCCTGGCCATTAAACGCGGCCCGGTCGCCGATCACGCGCTGGTCGACTACGCCTTCTGGGGTGGTCTGGTCCCCGAGTCTCTGGCGCATGTGGCCGAACTGCAGCGCGAAGGGGTCGTCGGCGTCAAAGCCTTCCTGTGCGACAGTGGCCTGGACGAGTACCGACACCTCGACGAGTTCAGCCTGCTCGACGCCATGCAGACGTGCGCCGAGCTCGGCCTCCTGCTGGCCCTGCACGCCGAGGACGCCGCCGAAACGCGCCGCCTCGGCCAACTCGCCCGGTCGGCAGGTCAGACCGCGGCGCTGGACTGGGCTCGTTCTCGCCCTCCCTCGACCGAGGTCGACGCCGTCCGACGCGTCCTGGACCTGGCGGGCGATACGGGCAGCGACGTGCGGGTGCACTTCGTCCACATCAGCACGGGCCACGCGGCGCGGCTGATCGGCGACGCGCGCGCGGCCGGCCAGAACGTCAGTGTCGAAACCTGTCCGCACTACCTGGTCCTGGATGAGTCCGACCTCGAACGGCTCGGCAGTCTGGGCAAGTGCGCGCCACCGCTCCGTGGCCGATCTGAAGTCGACGCCCTGTGGCAGGCGGTGCTCAATGGCACGATCGACTGGATCGCGTCCGACCACTCGCCCTGCCTGCCCAGCATGAAGGACACCGACGACATCTGGTCGGCGTGGGGCGGCATCGCCGGCGTCCAGACCCTCCTGCCCATCCTCCTCACCGAGGTCCTGTCGGCCGCGCGAGGCCTCACCCTGCCGCGAGTGGTCAGCCTGACGGCTGGCAATCCGTCGCGACGCCTCGGGCTGTACCCGCGCAAAGGCGCCCTCGAGATTGGCTCGGATGCCGACCTGGTGCTGGTCGATCTGGAGCGCAGCTGGACGCTGGAGCCTTCTGACCTGCGCACGCGCTGGCCTGGCAACCCGTTCGTTGGCCGCACCTTCCGCGGACAGGTGCGGCAAACCCTGGTGCGTGGGACCGTGGTCTGGAACGACGGCGCCGCGCGGGTCGAGCCAGGTTTCGGCCAGCTGGTGCGCGCGTGACGACCCTGTCCACCCACGTTCTGGACATCGAACGCGGCTCGCCCGCCGCCGGTGTGCCCGTCGAGCTCTATCGTGGTGCGCAGCTTGTCGCGCGCGGCCAGAGGACGAACGCCGACGGGCGCGTACCCGACCTGGCCGGTGGATCGGTCGAGCCGGGGACGTACCGGCTAGTATTCGATGTCGCCGCGTATTTCGCCGCGCGGGCCGGCGCCGCACCGTCAACGTTTCTGCAACGCGTCAGCGTCGACTTCGACGTCAGCGCCACCGACCCACACTACCACGTCCCGTTGTTGTTGTCGGCGTATGCCTGCACCGTCTACCGCGGCAGCTAGCAACACCAGCAGCGACTCACTGGCGTACGCGATTCGGGGCGCGACCGTCGTCACGATGGATCCGTTACGCAGCGTCGTGGCGGCCGACGTCGTCGTGGACAACGATGGCCGGATCGCTGCCCTCGCCCAGCCCGGCGGCGATCACCCGGCTGGCCTCCCGTCGATCGACGCCAGCGGGTTGACCATCGTGCCGGGCCTGGTGCAAGCGCACCTCCATCTGTGCCAGACGCTCTTCCGGGGCCTGGCCGAAGACAAGCCGCTCCTCGCCTGGCTGCGCGAACGCATCTGGCCGCTGGAAGCCGCGCACGATCCGGACTCGCTGCGCGCCTCGGCGCGGCTGGGCATCGCCGAGCTGCTGCTCGGTGGCACCACGACCATTCTGGACATGGGCACGGTCCACCACACCGACACGCTGTTCGAAACCGCGGCGGAGACGGGCATCCGCTACACGGGCGGCAAGGCGCTGATGGATTGGGGCGACGGCGTCCCACCCGGCTTGCTGGAGCCGACCGCCGTCGCGCTCCGGGACAGCGATCGACTCGCGGACGTCTGGCACGAACGCGAACGCGGCCGGCTACGCTACGCGTACTCGCCGCGCTTCGTGCTCACCGCGACGTACGACTTGCTGCGCAGCGTCGGCGCCCGCGCCCGGGCGAATCACATGCTGGTGCACACGCATGCCAGCGAACAGCGCGATGAAACCCGCCTGGTGCGCGAGCGCTTTGGCGTACCAAACATTCAGTTGCTGGCGAATATGGGGCTCGCGGAAACGAACGCCTGCCTGGCCCACTGCGTCTGGCCCGAACCCGAGGAAATCGACGTGCTGGCCAGTGGCGGCGCCACGGTGGTGCATTGCCCGTCGTGCAACATGAAGCTGGGATCAGGCGCGGCGCCGATCGCGGATTATCTGGAGCGCGGAGTCAATCTGGCGCTGGGTGCGGACGGCGCCGCGTCGAACAACCGGCTCGACGGGTGGGAGGAATTGCGGCTCGCGGGTCTGTTGGCCAAGTTCCGCGACGGACCGGCGGCCGTAGCGGCGGCCGACCTGTTCGAAGTAGCGACCATCGGCGGCGCGCGGGCCCTCGGGCTGGACATCGACATCGGCAGCCTCGAGGTCGGCAAGTACGCCGACCTCGCGGTGCTGGATTTAGCCCGCGCGCATACGGCGGGACCAACGGACGTCTACACGCGGCTTGTCTACTCCGCGCGCGCCGCCGACGTCCGACTGGTGACCATCGGCGGCAAAGTCGTGGTCGAAAACGGCCAGCTCACCGCCTTCGACGAGTCCGCCGCCGTCGCCGAAGCCGAAACACAGCGCGCGCTGCTGGTCAAACGCGCCGGCCTCGAGCAGATTTAAGACTCTGCCGGTCAGCTCGTCGCGACGCCGTTCGTCTGCCCGCGCTTCAACTCCAGGAACCGCCGCTGATACTGCTGCTGCAGGGCTTTGTACTGGCGCTTGAGGAGCGGGTTGCTGGGATCGGCCACCCAGGCAGCCATCGCTGCGCGTAGCTCTTGCGTCAGTTTCTCCATCTCGGGCGTTTCGTCGTCCATGGCTCTCTTAGGATGTCAGATATCAGGCCGCGGCTGCCCTGGGCGGTTGCCCGCCCTGATGCACGGCCCGATCCTGCGGCTCGTGGTGCTCGTCTGCCTGTGAGGAGTCCTCGCTGTGCAGGAGGTGGGCGAGCAGTACCTGGACCGCGCCGGCGAGAGGGACGGCGAGGAACGCCCCCGGCAAGCCCGCCAGCGTGCTGCCGACCAGGATCCCCAGGAGCACCGTCAGTGGGCTGACGCCCACGGTTCGGCCCAGGACGCGCGGCACGAGCACGTTGCCCTCGAGCTGCTGGATCACCAGTGCATAGGCCAGCACGAACAGCGCGCGGGTCGGATCGACGGCCAGCGCCACGAGCACCGCGGGGGCGAAGGCGAGAAATGGCCCGAGCATCGGAATGATCTCGAGCAGCCCGGCCGCGACGCCCAACAGGATTGGATTCGGCAGCCCGAGAACCACATAGCCCAGCGTGGCCATCACCCCGACGGCCAGCATCAGGATGAGCTGTCCGCGCACCCAGCCCCCCAGCTTCTCTTCGACTTCCATCCAGACCGTGTTCACGCCGCGCGCGTGGCGCACGGGCACGGTTCGCAGAATGACGCGCTTGAGCGAGGCACGCTCGACGAGCCAGTAGTACGCCAGCACGAAGACGGAGAAGAAACTCACGAGCGTGTGGGCGGCCGTTGCGCCGGCCTGGACGATGTCGTCCCCGGCTGGGCGGGGCGGAGCCTGAACCGCCTGGAACGCATTGTCCAGGAAGCCGACAGCGATGCCCTGGACCGGTCGCGGCAGGTTCTCCGCGTAGGGTCGCAATTGCTGCAACCGATCGGGCAACGTCTCGCTGAAGGACGCGGCCTGGCTGGCCACGCTGGGCACGATGACGTAGGCCGGCAAGCCGATCACGACCACGATGACGGTGTAGACCACCAGCACGCCGCTGCCGCGGCTGAACGGCCCGCGCCGCAACCGGTTAACGAGCGGCTCGATCGCCGTGGACAGCAGGATCGCCAGCGTGAGCAGGAACAGCACGTCCTGCACGCGCCACAGCAAGTAACCGCCGACGCCAAGGCCAATCAAGACGAGCCCTGCCCGCAGGACTTCGAGCAGCGGCAACTTGTTGACCACCACCACCCGCGGCAGCGCAGTGCCGCGCTCGCCACTGCCCAGATCCGTGAGCGACCGATCGGCGCCATCCGTAGACACGTTCAACGAGACCCCCGCCGCGACCATACGCACGGGACATGCCAGCGGCACGGTTAACGCGTGTGCCGCTACTTTAGACTTGGGCACTTTGCCCCACGCGCGAGACGCGAATCTGTCCCATTGGCCAATGTCGGCGGCCGGAGGCGTTCTTTAGGGTGTGGCCATACCCATGCACCCTTCGCGACTGCTCGCCCAGCTTCCCCGCCCGGCGCGACCGTACACGTCCGAGGAGGTCCGCCTGCGTCTGCAGTTGGACGACACCCGCGACCCGCGCACGGCCGCGGTCCACGCCACGGCCACCCGCTCCAGCCTCTGGTCAACGCTGCTGCCCGACAAAGTCGCCTTCGACCTGGGTCGCAGCGCGGGCCGGCTACCGACCGTCGTCTACTGGTATCGCCAGGGCATTCCGCCCCATGAGATTGGCCGGCGCCTCTCGGGGTTCGGCGGCGCCTGGGACGCCGATCGCGCCTTCAGCGTCGCCGCGGAGCTCATCGCCCGAGCCCTTAACGACTGATCAGTAGCCGTGCAGGAAATAGTCCTGCGCGTCGTACTGCCGCGGTTGGACCTCGACGAGCGGGTCGCCGAGGGCTTTGCGCACCGCGTTGAGCATGATGTCGATGTCGAACGGCTTCTGCACGAC
>Ga0070730_10003346_pt1 | contig 14428 bp, 12 predicted proteins | sample Coa_R1_3_FD_66447 | JGI IMG/M metagenome (GOLD analysis project Ga0070730, IMG submission 66447) | Surface soil microbial communities from Centralia Pennsylvania, which are recovering from an underground coalmine fire - Coalmine... | ecosystem: Environmental > Terrestrial > Soil > Unclassified ...
CCCCGCCGACCGCGGGATGATCAAGGGCTTCCTGATCAACCGGTTCCGGGGTGATCCGGCGCTCTTCGACGAGGGCCGCCGGCAGATCGCGCGCCGCACGGGCTGGTCCGACCTCGGGTTGGTCCCCTGGCTTTCCGCGGCCGCCTGCCTGCCGGCCGAGGACGCCGTCGTTGTGGAGCGCGGCCGTGGTTGCTTCCCGTGCGGCCGGGCGCGGATCGTTGCGCCGCGGTGGCGGACCCTGGCCAACTTCGACGACTTCGATCCGCTGACCGCCGATCCGGCCGTGACCTTCGCCTTCGTCCCGCCGGGGCGGCCGCTGCCCGCGGACGCGGATCTGATCGTACTGCCGGGTTCAAAGGCCACCCTGTCGGACCTGGCGATGATGCGGTCCGAAGGCTGGGACATCGACCTGAAGGCGCACGTCCGCCGTGGCGGTCGCGTGCTCGGCCTGTGCGGCGGATATCAGATGCTGGGCCGGCGGATCGCCGACCCCCTTGGGATCGAAGGCGCCCCTGGTTCGGCCGAAGGGCTGGGACTGCTGGATGTCGAGACCACCCTCGGCGCGGTCAAGACCCTGCGCCCGGCCGCCGGCCGGCTCGTTCCCGGCGGCCAGGCCGTCAGCGGCTACGAGATCCACGTCGGCGAGACCCGCGGACCGGCCACCGCGCGGCCGTTCCTGGTGCATGCGGACGGGCGGCCGGACGGCGCGGTCTCGCCGGACGGGCGCATAGCGGGAACCTATCTGCACGGTCTGTTCGGCTGCGGGGAAGCGCGCGCCGCGATCCTCGGCCCGCTGGGCGCTGCGTCCGACGCCGGCGATCACGCCGATCGCGTCGAGGCGGCCCTCGACGACATCGCCGGGGTCCTGGCGCGGTCGCTCGACATCGACGCCATCGCCGGGATCGCCGGACTGTGACCGTCTCGACCACCCTCTTCGAGCCGCCGGCGATCGCACCGGTCGATTCGGCGCTGGCGCAGGCGTTGCGTGCGAAAATCGATGGCCTGGCCAAGCCGCCCGGCGCGCTGGGCGAGCTGGAGGATCTGGCCGTCCGCATCGGCCTGATCCAGGCGCGCCTCGACCCCGTGGTCGACCGGGTTCGCGCCTATGTGTTCGCCGCGGACCACGGACTGACCGTCGAGGGGGTCTCGGCCTATCCCTCGGCCGTGACCGCGGCGATGGTGGCGACCTTTCTCGCCGGCCGCGCCAGCGTCAACGCCCTGGCCCGGGCCTGCGGCGTCGAGGTGGTGGTGGTCGACGCCGGGGTCGACGCCCACCTCGGCCCCCGTCCTGGCCTCATCGACGCCAAGGTCCGCCGCGGCTCGCGCAACGCGGCGCGCGAGAGCGCCCTGACGGCGGACGAGGTGGCCGAGGCCCTGGCGCGCGGGTGCGACTTCGCCGAGGCTGCGGTGGGGGAGGCGATCGACGCCCTCATCCCGGGGGAGATGGGCATCGGCAACACCGCCAGCGCCGCCCTGATCATGCATCGCCTGGCGCCGGCCCCGTTGGAGGCCTGCATCGGCGCCGGGGCGGGTCACGATGCGGAGGGTATGGAGCGCAAGCGGCGGGTGCTGGAGCGCGCCGCCGCCCGCAGCGACGCCAGCGCCCCCCTCGACGTCCTCGCCGAGTTCGGCGGGCTGGAGATCGCCATGATGGCCGGCCTGATCCTCGGCGGCGCGTCCCGCCGGCGGGTCATGATCATCGACGGCTTCATCTCCTCCGCGGCTGCCCTCGCCGCCGTCCGCCTTGCGCCGGCGGCGCGGGACTACTGCGTCTTCGCCCATGCCTCGGCCGAGCGCGGGCACGCCCGGCTGCTGGAGGCCCTGGCGGCGCGTCCGCTCCTCAACCTGGGGATGCGGCTCGGCGAAGGGACGGCCGGCGTCCTCGCCGCGCCCATCGTCCGCTCGGCCGCCGCGATGCTGCGCGAGGTGGCGAGCCTGGACGACGTCGTCTCGGGGCGCCTCTGATGCTCATCGCCCAATGGCGGCTGCTGGTCGGCGCGATGCGGTTCCTGACACGGCTGCCGACGCCGGCGGAAGCGACGTTCGCGCCGGACGGGATCGACCGCGCCGCCCGCTATTTTCCCCTGGTCGGTCAGCTCGTGGGGGTACTGTGCGCCGCCGTGTGGCTGGCGGCGGGACGCCTCTGGCCCGGGCTTCCAGCCGCCACGCTCGCCGTCGGCGCGGGCGTTCTCGTCACCGGAGCCCTGCATGAGGATGGCCTCGCCGACACGGCCGACGGCCTGGGCGGCGGCCGGGACCGGGAACAACGGCTGGCGATCATGAAGGACAGCCGGATCGGCGGCTATGGCGCCCTGGCCCTTATCCTCGTCGTCGTGCTGCGGATCACGCTGCTGGCGGGGATGGGGCCCTGGCCCGGCGCGCTGGCGCTCGTGGTCGCCCACGGCGGCGCCCGAGCGGCGGCGGTGATCGCCATGACCGCCCTGCCGTATGCGGGAGACCCCCACGCCGCCAGGATCCAGCCAGCCCCCGGGGCCGTCACCTGGCCGGAGGCGGGCCTCGCCCTGGTCCTCGGCGCCTGGCCGCTGGTCGGCCTCGGCCCCGCCAGGGCCGCCCTCGCCGCCGGCCTCGCCGCCCTCGCCACAACGGCCATGGCGCTCACCGCGCGGCGGTTGATCGGCGGCGTCACCGGCGACGTGCTGGGCGCGGTGGAGCAGCTGGCCGAGGTCGCCCTGTTGCTGGGCGCGGCGGCCGCGGTCGCATGAAGCTGGTGGTTTGCGCCCTGGACGACGTGGCCGAGACGGCGCGCCGACACCGGCCGAACGGCGTCGTCAGCCTGCTGACGAATGACCAGACCCCACCGCCCATCGCCGGCGAACCGCCCCGGCTGACGCTCCGGTTCCACGACATCGCCGCGCCGCGCGAGGGCCTGATCGCGCCCGACGCCGAAGCGGTCGCGCGCCTCCTGGCGTTCGCCGAGGCGCGCGGGGCAGGGGAGACCCTCCTGCTCCACTGCTGGATGGGGATCAGCCGGTCGCCGGCGGCGGCCTTCATCCTCGCCTGCGCCGCCCATCCCGCGACTGCGGAAGGCGAGATGGCCGGGGCGCTGCGGCGAACCGCCCCCTTCGCTACGCCCAATCCCTTGCTGGTCAGCCTCGCCGACGATCATCTGCGGCGGCGCGGACGCATGGTCGCGGCCATCTCCGGGATCGGACGCGGTCGCGACAGCGTCCGCGGCTCGCCGTTCGTTCTCGCATGACCGACGATCCGCCGACATTCGACGAGGACTTCCGCGGCCGCCTGCGCGAGCTGTTCGCCTGGCGCCGCGACGTCCGGCGGTTCCGGACCGACCCCTTGCCCGCCGGCGCGCTGCGCGAGCTGATCGGCGCCGCCTGCCTGGCGCCCTCCGTCGGCCTCAGCCAACCCTGGCGCTTCGTGATCGTCGAGAGCCCCGGTCGTCGCGCCGCGATCGTCGAAGACTTCGAGCGCTGCAACCGGGAAGCGCTGGACGCCTACGAAGCCGACCGCGCCACCCTCTACGCGAGGCTGAAGCTGGCCGGGCTGAAGGAAGCGCCCGCCCAGCTGGCGGTCTTCGCCGACGAAGCCACGTCCGCGGGCCACGGGCTGGGCCGCCGCACCATGCCCGAGATGCTGCGCTATTCGGTGGTGACGGCGATCGCCAACCTCTGGCTCGCCGCCCGCGCCGCCGGGATCGGCATGGGCTGGGTGTCGATCCTCGATCCCGAGCGCGTACGCGAGATCCTCGACGTTCCGCCCTCCTGGCGGCTCATCGGCTACTTCTGCCTCGGCTACCCCGAAACCGAGAGCGCCACTCCCGAACTGGAAACCGAAGGCTGGGAGCGGCGACACGCCGACGAGGACTTCGTGGTCGTCCGGTGAACACCCGGCCTGTACGCTTCTATTGCAATATGCTAATCTGACCTCACAAACCGGAATCCAGCCTGTCCGCAGGCCGCGCAGCCGGAAACGGCGCCGCGGCGCTGCGAAACGAGTCGCGAAAATACGCGAACGGCGGGTTTCGTATCCAGGCGGACGGTTTTGGCGCCGAAAAATACGATCCGGGTCTTCAGGAGACAAGCGGCGGCTGCGCCCCTGGCGTCTGCGACGCGGCCTTGACGGTGCGCGCTTCCTCCAGCAGGCGGCGCGCCCGCAGCCACATCTCCAGGCTCTGGGCGACGATCATCGCACCCAGCAGGAGGATCAGCCCGTCGGTGATCGCCGCCGCCGGCAGGCCGAGGGCCGAGCGGCTCTCCAGCGCCGCGCCGCGGAGAAGGATCCGCAGGGCCAGCACGGCGAGGATGAAGATCATCCCCACCGGCGAGGCGCGGGAGGTGATGTCGTGGGTCTCGGGATGGACGTCGATCTCCATGAACCGCCCTCTCTGCCATCCCAGGCCGGCGCCGACCGCCAGGGCGAGCGTCAGCACGGCCAGGCTCAGAGGATCGAGCGGGAAGGCCGATGCGGTCAGGGTGGCGCTGACGATGAGGGCGAACAGCACGGGCCGGATCCACAGGCGCTCGATACGCAGCCGGCGCGGGCGCATGTTCCGCCGCCACAGGAGCGCGGCCATGATCACCACGGCGATCAGCGTGCCATAGATCTGCCCGGCCCCGCCCTGCATCCCCGGTCCCATGGTCGCCTCCGGCCCGGATCGGGCGCCGCCGAAGCGATAGTAACCATGGTCGCGCGCCGCCGATAGCGGCGGAGGCGCTTGCCTGACCGTGGGGCAGGGGGCTGTGATAGGGAACGACAAACCCCAGGAGAGGAAGCCACGCCATGGGTCAAGGACCGCTGTCGGACCTCAAGGTCCTCGAATTCGCCGGCATCGGGCCGGGGCCGTTCTGCGGCATGCTGCTCTCGGACCTGGGAGCCGACGTCGTGCGCATCGACCGCAAGGGGCCGGGACGGGGATCCAAGACGGATGTCACCGGCCGCGGCCGCAAGTCGGTGGCCATGGACCTCAAGTCGCCGGCGGCGGTGGAGGCCTGCCTCAAGTTGATGGAGACCGCCGACGCGGTGTTCGAAGGTTTTCGCCCGGGCGTCATGGAGCGACTCGGCCTCGGACCTGACGTCGCCCTGGCGCGCAACCCTAAGCTGGTCTTCGGCCGCATGACGGGCTGGGGTCAAACCGGCCCCTACGCCTACGGCGCCGGCCACGACATCAACTACATCGCCATCAGCGGCGCCCTCTCGGCCATCGGAACGGCGGAGACGCCGGTTCCGCCGCTCAATCTGGTCGGCGACTTCGGCGGCGGGGCGCTCTATCTCGCGTTCGGCCTGTTGGCTGGAGTGATCCACGCGCGGTCGACGGGGCAAGGGCAGGTGATCGACTGCGCCATGAGCGACGGCGCGGCGTCCCTGATGGCGATGTTCTACGGCATGAAGGCGGCGGGCGTGTGGAGCGACAACCGCCGCGCCAACCTCCTCGACGGCGGCGCGCACTTCTACGGTCCCTACAAGTGCTCCGACGGAAAATGGATCTCGCTCGGCTCCATCGAGCCGCAGTTCTACGCCCTGCTGCTCGAGAAGACCGGTATCAACGATCCGGCCTTCAAGGCCCAGATGGACCGTGGCGAGTGGCCGGCGCTGCACGAGCAGTTGGCGGCGGTCATCGCCAGCAAGACCCGGGAGGAGTGGTGCGAGATCATGGCCGGCAGCGACGTCTGCTTCGGCCCCGTGCTCAACCTCGACGAGGCGCCCCGGCACGCCCACAACGTCGCCCGCCAGACGTTCGTGGAGGTCGACGGGGTCGTGCAGCCTGCGCCGGCCCCGCGGTTCTCCGCCACCCCCGGGGCCATAGCCGGGCCGCCGCCGGTGATCGGCGCCCACAGCCGCTCGGCCCTCGAAGGCTGGGGCTTCTCCGCCACCGAGATCGGAGCCCTGGAGAGCGCCGGCGCCCTCTGAATCACGACTTTGCCGAGGGTCCGAAACACGCCTGAACGATATGTTAGACTCCGTTCATCCCCGGTTCAGCCGCGTGATCCTAGAACGGCGAGGTCGATCGCCACCGCGCTTTCCCGTCCCTCGCTACGGTGGCGTCGACCAGGACGAGCGTAGATCATCCTGGCGGCGCGCCGTTCCCCCCAGCGGCGCGCCGCGCCCTCGTGTCAGAGGGGCTTGCGCACCACCGCCGTGATCAGTGACCCTTCAGCGTCCAGCGCCACCATCTCGAGGCCCGCCTCGGCGGCGTAGTGCGGGACGTCGATCCGCGCCAGCGGATCGTCCGCAAGCAGCGTCAGCACGGCGCCCGGCGCGGCCGCCTCGCAGGCCCGTCGCAGGCGAAGGGTCGGGACCGGGCAACGGTGTCCGCGGGCGTCGACGAGGATTTCGTTCACGACAGCTTTCCTGCACAGGCGCAACAGCGTCGCCGTAAACGCGCCACCCCGGCGCGCTCTAGACCTGCCGACCCTAGTGCGCAGGCGCCGCGACCGATACAGGGCGGCCATACGGTGGCAAGGAGCACGACCCGATCTTGGAGCAGGCCTGCGAGCTTTCGGTGGTGGTCCCCACCTTCAACGAGCGCGACAATGTGGGTCCCCTGGTCGATCGCCTTCGGCGCAGCCTGGCCGACGTCGCCTGGCAGGTGATCTTCGTCGACGACCACTCGCCCGACGGCACTGCGGCGGCAGTCAAGGCCATGGCGGCGCACGATCCGCGCCTGCTCTGCCTCGAGCGGGTCGGGCGCCGCGGCCTCGCCGGCGCCGTCGTCGAGGGCGCCATGGCCAGCGCGGCGCCCTACGTCGCGGTCATCGACGCCGACCTGCAGCACGATGAGACCCTGCTCCCGCGGATGCTGGCGCGGTTGCGCGCGGGGGAGGCCGACCTCGCCGTCGGCAGCCGCTATCTCGCGCCCGACAACGCGCAGGGGCTCTCGCCCCTGCGACGCGCCGGCAGCCGCATCGCCAACGCCCTCGCCCGCCAGGTCCTCAGGACCCAGGTCAGCGATCCGGTGAGCGGCTTCTTCATGATCCGTCGCGAACTGATCGAGGCCGTGGCGCCACGCCTGTCGGATCAGGGCTTCAAGGTCCTCTTCGACATCATCGCCTCGCAACCGGTTCCCCCGCGGATCGTCGAGCTGCCCTACGCCTTCGCCGAGCGCCAGGCCGGGGCCAGCAAGATGGATGGCCGCATCATCATCGACTACCTGGGATTGATCTTGACCAAACTCACCGCCAACGTTCTCCCCCCACGCTTCCTGTTGTTCGCTCTGGTGGGGACCAGCGGGGTGGTGGTGAACATGGCCGTACTCTACGCGGGGAAGGCGGCGGGCCTCGACTTTATTCCCAGCCAGATCATCGCGGCCATCACCGCCATGAGCAGCAACTTCCTGATCAACAACCGCGTCACCTATCGCGACCGCCGCCTGCACGGCCTGGCGCTGTTCACCGGCTACCTCAGGTTCTGCGGCCTCTGCGCCCTGGGGCTGGTCGCCAACGTCGCCATCGCCAACCTCGTTCACGAGCACACGCCGTGGTGGTGGCTGGCCGGAGCAGCCGGCGCGATCTCCGGCGCGGCCTGGAACTATGTCAGCACCGCACTCGCCGTCTGGTGAGCCGGGCGCGCACGACGCGCCGCCCTGGACCCTCATCGGCGTCGCGGCCGGTCTGCTGCTGATCCGGCTCCTCGTCGGGCGATCGCTGCACCTGACCGAGGACGAGGCCTACTACCGCCTGTGGGCCCAGGCGCCGTCCCTCGGCTACTACGATCACCCGCCGATGATCGCCTGGTGGATATGGCTGGGCGTGCGGGCGGCCGGCGACAATCCGCTCGGCGTGCGGCTGGCGCCTATCCTCGCCAGCGCCGTGACCAGCGCCCTGGTCTTCGACCTGGCGCGCCTGGCCGGGGGAAGCCGGGCGGCGGCGCAGCGGGCGGGGATCTGGTACAACGCCACCCTGCTGGCGGCGGCGGGCGGCTTCCTCGCCGTTCCCGATTCGCCGGCGGCCCTGTTCTGGGCCTTCTGCCTGTGGGCGGCGTTCCGGGCGCTGGGTTCGGGCGCGCTCGCCTGGTGGCTGGCGGCGGGCGCGGCCGCCGGGCTCGCCAGCCTCTCGAAGTATTCCGCCCTGTTCCTCGGGCCGGGCATGCTCCTCTGGCTGATCAGCACGACGAGGGGTCGGGCCAGCCTGCGCACCCCCGGGCCCTGGCTCGCCCTCGTCGTCGCGGCCGCCCTGTTCGCCCTCAACGTCGGCTGGAACGCCGCTCACCAGTGGCTCACCTTCGCCAAGCAGTTCGGCCGCATCGCGCCCCACCGGCTCGCCCCGAGATATCTCCTGGAATTCCTGGCGACCGAGGTTCTGCTGCTCAACCCCCTGCTGGCCGTCTTCCTCGCGCGCCTCGGGCGTGACGGGGCGGAGGGAAGCGCCCCGGCCAGGGCCTGGCCATTCCTCGCCACCAGCGCGCCGTTCGTCGGCTATCTGCTGCTGCACAGCTTGCATGACCGCATCCAGGCCCACTGGCCCGCGCCGGTCTATCCCGCCCTCGCCATCTGCGCGGCGTTCGCGGCGGAGCGCGCGCGGGGAGGATGGCGCGTCGCCCGCACGGCGGTTCCCTGGTTCGGCTTCGGAGTCTGCGCCGCGGCGGCTCTCTATCTGTCGCTTCCGGTCGCCGGCGTCCCGCTGCGCTTCGATCCTGCCCTGCCCGTGCGGGGCTGGAGCGCCTTCGCGGTGAACATCGAGGACCTGCGCCAGGGGGCGGGCGCCGGCTGGGTGGGAACGACCAGCTACGGCCTCGCCGCCGAGCTGGCCGCCGAGCCGACGATCGACGCGCCGATCCTGCAGATCAGTGAGCGGGAGCGCTGGCGGGGACTGAGGCGCGGAGCCTGGGCGGACGCGGCCCGGCCGGGGCTGATCATCGATCTGCCGCGGCGGATGGACGTCGGGATCCTGCGGCGCTGCTTCGCTCGGGTCCAGCCGCTCGGCGCCCTGGATCGCGGACCGCCGGGCGAGACGCGCAAGCGCTACGCCGCCGTCCTCGTCGCCGGGCCCCGGCGGGACCTCGTCAGGGATGGCTGCGGCGGCGGCTGACCCTGCTAGCGGCGGGCGTGGTGAACGCGCTCCAGGCGGCGCTGGACCGGTGTCTTGGGGAGGCTCGCCAGGGTGAGGTAGCCGACCCCGTCGCGATCGAGGGTCGTGAAGTGGGCGTCCGCCAGCTTGGCGAAGTCGGCCTTGCTGATAAGGCCGCGGAAGTTGAAGTCGGCGGCGGTGACCGGTTCGGGCTCGTCGAAGAATCCGTAGGGAGAGGCGCCCTTGCCGGAGGCGTCGTAGGGCCGCGGCCGTTGCGCCTCCGGCGGACCGGAATCGACAGCCCCCGGATCGACCGAGGTGTTCGGGCCCGTCGCGCCGCCGGGCCTGAAGGTCCCCTGGCCACCCGGGCCGATCCCGCCCGGAATGCCCTGCACGAGCCAGAGCCGGGGCGCCTCTTCGATGAGGCGGTAGCGGGTGCCTTGCACGCGCATCCCCAGCACCTCGGGGGCGATGCGCTGTTCGTAGAAGGCGACCTCCTGCGGGCTGATCACGCCGTCGGCGTTGCGGTCGAGGATCTTGAAGAAGGCCATGGCGTCGGCGACGAACTCGGCGTGCTCGATCTTCCCATCGGCGTCGGCGTCGGCCTGCTTGAACCAGTCGACGATGGGGTAGGGCGCGCCGGGTTTGGCGCGGTAGGGACGTCCGCACGGGCTGTAGAAGACGTTGGGAGGGGTCTCACCCCCGAACGGATCCTCCTGCTGCGCCGGCAGCGTGGCGGGCCAGGGGAGCGCCAGCGCCGCCGGCGCGAAGGCCAGCGATCGGGCGAAACAGCGTCGGGTCGGGGTCATGGCGTGTACTCGGCGGCACGAGCCCCTCCATCTGTGGGCGAGGCCGCGTCGGTCCAGAGCCCTTACGACACGCCGGGGGGCGGCGCCAACAACCTGATCGCGCTGGCCAGCAGCAGGCCGACCGTCGGATAGAAGGTCAGGGCGAAGCCGAGCGCCCGCGCCGCCGCGCCGCGGCTGTAGCCGACGAAGAACAGCAGCCGGCCGACGGAGAAGCAGGCCACCGCGATCCAGGCGCTGGCGATCGGCGTGTGGGCCCCGGGGACCAGCAGCCAGGCCCCGTAGGCGACGAAGGCAAGGACGGCCTGTTCGAGGGTGTTCTGTATCAGGCTCTGCAGGACGGCGGCCCTGGGCGTGCCGGCGGCGAGGGCGCCGTCGATGTCAGCGTCGCTGAAGAAGCGGTGGCGGGCCAGGCGCGCCACGGCCACCGCGAGCCAGAAGGCCGCCGCCAAGTCGCAGGCGAGCCAGGCGGAGAGACGCGCGCCCAGGTCGGCGGGTCCCCGCGCCAAGCCGGGCCAGAGGAGCCCCAGCAGGGTGATCGCCAGCCCCGCCGCCATGCCCCCGGCGACGCCGAGCCGCTTGGGTCCGGGGCCGGTCACGGCTCAGTCCATGAGCTTGCGGACGAAGTAGAGATATTCGAGAGCGCTGGTGTGAGCCTTCTCGCGAAGGTTCGCCCCGGCCCCGTGCCCGCCCTCGATGACCTCGTAGAACAGGTAGGGCTTGCCCATCGCGGCCAGCTTGGCGGCGAACTTGCGCGCGTGCTGGGGGCCGACTCGGTCGTCCTTGGTCGTCGTCCAGATCAGGGGCTCCGGATAGGTCACCTCCGGCTTCAGGTTGTTGTAGGGCGAGATGCGGGCCAGGAAGGCGCGTTCTTCGGGGTTCGAGACGCTGCCGTATTCGCCCACCCAGGAGGTGCCGGCCGCGATCTTCTCGAACCGCAGCATATCCAGCAGCGGCACCTGGATGTCGACCGCGTTCCACATCTCGGGATGCTGGGTGAACTCGACCCCCATCAGCAGGCCGCCGTTGGAGCCGCCCTGGATGCCCAGGCGCCGCGGACTGGTGATCCTGCGGGCGAAGAGGTCCTTCGCCACCGCGGCGAAGTCGTCGTAGATCAGCTGGCGATGTGTCTTCAGCCCGGCATCGTGCCAGGCTGGCCCGAACTCGCCGCCACCGCGGATGTTGGCCAGCACATAGACCCCGCCACGCTCGAGCCACAGCTTGCCGAGGATGCCGTTGTAGCTGGGGGTCTCGGAGACCTGGAAGCCGCCATAGGCGTAGAGGATGGCGGGATTGGCGCCGTTGAGGGTCATGTCCTTCCTATGGACGACGAAGTAGGGGATCCGGGTTCCGTCGCTGGAGACCGCCTCGTACTGCTCGACGACATCGTTCGAGGCGTCGAACTTCGGCGACACCGACTTCACCTGTTTCAGATCGCCGTTCGCCGCGTCCGTCAGCCACAGCGTCGACGGGGTGAGGAAGCTGGTGACCGCCAGGAAGGCCCGGTCGCTGTGGTCGTCGGTGGCGGCCAGGCCGATGGTGGCGTTGTCGGGGAGGGCGAGCTGGGTCCTGCCCCAGCCGCCGCCGGCCAGCGGCGTATAGACGAAGGCGCGGCCCTTCACGTTCTGGTTGATCACCACGTACAGCTTGGAGCGGCTGGCGGAGACCGCCTCGATGGCCTCTCGCGGTCCCGGCGCGAACACCAGGGTCGGCTTCAGGTGTTCCGGATCGGCCGTGGCGGTCGCCAGGTCGAGTGAGACGAGCGCGCCCTGCGGAAACGTCTGGCCGGCGGCGGTCCAGTCCTGGTCCAGCGTCACCAGCAGGCGTCCCGCCACCAGGTCTTGGACCGAGCTCTTCAGGGGTAGAGCCAGCTTGCGCGGCCCCGCGGGGGTAATCAGCCACTGCTCCGCCTCGAAGGTGCTCAACGGGCGGTTGATGATCAGCGCCTGGCGGCCCTCGCCGTCATGCAAGGCGCCCGGCGAGACGCCGTAGCCGCCGTCACCGGCGGAGCCGCGGAACACCTCGACCGCTTCGCTCAGGGGGCGGCCGCGCTTCACCGCCTTGACGACGAAGGGATAGCCCGAGGCGGTCAGTTCGCCGGTGGTCCACTCCCGCGAGACCAGGACGGTGTCGGGATCGGCCCACGCCAGGCGCTGCTTGCCTTTGGGAAGGACGAAGCCGCCGCTGACGAAGGACGCCGCGCCGACGTCGAACTCGCGGACCGTCACCGCGTCCTCGCCGCCGTCCGAGAGGCTGATCAGGCACAGCCGCTCGCCGCGCCACTCGCAGTCGGCGCCTTTGAACACCCAGTTGGCGCCCTCGCTCTTGGCCAGGGCGTCGAGATCGAGGACCGGCTCCCAGGGGGGCAAGGGTTGCGCGTAGCCCTCCAGGCTGGTCCGCCGCCACAGGCCCCGCACGTGGTCGCTGTCCTGCCAGAAGTTGTAGATCCGCCCGCCGAGGAACTCCGGCGCGGGTATGCGGTCGGGGGCCTGGGCGATCGCCAGCGCCTGCGCCTCCAGCCCGGGGAACCGCTGGTCGCCTTCCAGCAGACCGAGGGTCTTGGCGTTCTCCGCCTTCACCCAGTCCATGGCCCGCGCGCCATGCACGTCCTCGAGCCATTGGAAGGGGTCGGCGGCGGCGGGGTCGGCGGGCGCGGACCAGGCGGGGAGGGCTCCGGCGATGACGGCGCAGCCGAGCGCCAGGGCGAGCATGCGGACCATGAGGTCTCCTGGGATGGACCGGAAGGCTCCGGAGGGCCGGCCGAGGCGCGGGCGGCGCACCTTAGCGGAGGCCGCGGCCGGGGGGCAAAGCCGAAGATCGGCGGCCGGGGCATCTTGACGCGGCGCGATTGCTGTCAATTTGAATAAAATTGTGCTTGTCTTCGTCGGCGTACGCCGGGGGGAAGCGGATCAGATCCAGGCGCGCGGGGCGTGGTCACATGATCCGCGAAGTGGAGGGGCCCCATGTCGCTCACGGTCAGCGCCGGTGAGACTGTCGATGTCGGTCAGACCGTCAGCGGTGTGGCGGGCACGTACATCTATCAGGGCGGCGTGCTGGTAAGTTCCCTGGCGGGGGTTCTCACCGAATCCAACCTCACGGTCCTCTCGGGTGGGGTTGTGAACGTCGTCGGTTCCGGCGTCGCCAGCGGCGGGACCGTGAACTCCGGCGGCCTCATGACCGAAGCCGTCGGCGGCATGGCCAGCGGGGTCACGGTGGTCAGCGGCGGATTCGACTACGTTTCCGGCGGCGGCGAGGCCGTCGGTTCGATCCTCGACACAAGCGGATTTCAGTACGTTTTCCTCGCCGGGTCGGCGAGCGGCACGCAGATCCAGAACGGCGGCGAGGTCGTCTTCAGCGCCGGGGTCTCCGATGCCGCGGTGGTCACCGGAGCCGTGGGCTTTCAGGACGCGCTCGGGGGTGGGACGGTCAGCGGGACGATCATATCCTCAGGGGGCGACGAGCTCATCAATCCCGGGGCCAACGTTTTCCCGCTGACCCTCCGGACAGGGGGACTTATCGCTCTGGTGGGCGTGCAGGCGCGTGACGCCACTGTCGTCGGCGGCGCCCTCCAGGTCTCCAGCAACGGGACCGTCGTCGCCACGGTCCAACTCGCCGCGGGCTCAAACGACGCCTTCGGCTTCAGAGTGTTGCCCGCGGGAACGACGCTCGGCTCTGCCGGGGGCGAGTTTTTCGTAGACCTGGCCGACACCCCCGGGGGTGCGGTGACCATCAGCAGTCTGAGACAATCGATCGACGTCGCCTCCGGCCAGGTCGACAGCGGCGCGAGCCTGTCGGGTTACGCCATCGAGAAGATCGAGAATGGCGGCCAGTCGCTCGCCGCCAACGTCAACAGCCAGGGCATCCAGGTCGTGAGGTCGGGCGGTCTGGCCAGCGGCTCGGTCATCGCCAGCGGCGGCTTCGAGGTTGTCTACAGCGGCGGACAGGTCGACAATCTGACCCTAGACCCTGGCGCGACCCTCTACGCCTACAACGCCGCCTCGGCGTCCGCCTACGTCAACGCCAGTCAGCAACTGGTGGTTACAGCCGGCGGAACTGTCGTCGAGACCGTTGGATTGAGCGCCGCGACCTATGGTGTTCACTACACCAACACGAACGAGGCGTTCAACGACACGTTCTTCAATATAACCCGCTCCGTCGTCGACGACTTCAACGGTGACGGCCGCGCCGACATCCTGATCGAGAACACCAACGGGGCGGTGGTGGTCGGCGAGATCGGCAGCGGGGGCCAGGAATCCTACCACGTGGTGGCGGCGCTCGGACCCGAATGGACGTTCGTCGGCACGGGCGACTTCTTCAACGACGGCAAGCAGGGCTTCCTGATCAGGAACACCAACGGCTCGGTGGACTTCGGGGAGGTGAGCGGAGGCGCGGTGACCTACACCCAGCTCGGGACGCTCGGTTCCCAGTGGTCGTTCTTGGGCGTCGGCCATCCGAATTCGGACTCGGATAACCTCATTATCCAAAACACCAACGGCGCGGTGGTGGGCGCGCAGGTCCAGTCGGGCACGACACAATTCGCCTATAGTGGACTGACCGCGCTGGGGCCGGAGTGGAGCGCGAAGGGTATCGGCGACTTTCTCGGCGACGGCCGCGGCGGAGCGCTCATCGAGAACACCAACGGGG
>Ga0070730_10003347_pt1 | contig 14425 bp, 10 predicted proteins | sample Coa_R1_3_FD_66447 | JGI IMG/M metagenome (GOLD analysis project Ga0070730, IMG submission 66447) | Surface soil microbial communities from Centralia Pennsylvania, which are recovering from an underground coalmine fire - Coalmine... | ecosystem: Environmental > Terrestrial > Soil > Unclassified ...
CCCTGTTCCACCCAGATCTGGATAATAGCCGGGGAAGTAATCGCGCGGCTCGTAGCGCCGTCAGCCACTGCCAGAGCGGCCATAACTGCTTTCTCCGTAGGATTAGCGTCTTCCCATACCTGTTTCAGTACAGCCATCCCACGTTCGACCACTTCATCTAGCACCGCTTCCACGTCAGCAGTTGTTAGGATAGCGGGCTGTACGGATGATTGTTGCCAGCGATTAAATAGCGTGTGACAGAGTAGCTGAATATAATATGGATGACCCGAGGTAAGTTGCAGAATTTGTTCTACTGCTGCTGCATCCAGTTTATAAAGATTCTGGACTGGGTCTGTCATCAAATCAATGGCGGCCTGGCGGTCAAGAAACGAGATCTTTTTATAGAGACTGTTGTTGAATAGGAAGGAAAACTCTCCAGCCATTTCTTCAAGTCCGCTGCCGAGAGAAAACAGGAAGTTCAAGCGTGGGTGATGTTGCATTAGATGGCGAATATACTCAAAAACTGTACGATCCAGTTTGCTTGCTTCGACTTGCTCCAGCAAGCGGATCGCTTCGTCCAGAAGAAGTAATAAGTGCCGGGTGCCAAGCGCGACCCATACCTGTGAAAGGAAGTCGTGCTCAAAAGTTTCCTGCGGATTGGTTAAAAAATCGGATCGTTGAGGTGGGGTAAGCGCAATGCCGTGATCCCGGCGCAAAGTGCGCGTAATTGTGTTGGCCAGTTGGTACAAAAAATTTCCAAGCCCATCCAACGCCAATCCGTGCAAGTCGATAAAAACACAGAGATATTGTGGATCTAGATGTCGGCTGATCTGGTACAGTACCGAGGTTTTCCCGGTACGCCGCTGTCCATACAGCACAATGACGTTGTCCTGGTGCCGCCCAATCAGACTCTGCTGGACAAAGCGGAAGACATCCTCCCGCCCAAAGAACATTTCCTTACCCGTAACCGGATTACCGGCAATATAGGGATTGGTTTCGCGCATCACATTCCTCTACGGGTTAAGGCCGATCCTGTAAGGTTTGCAGCAAAGTTATGGCTGCCGATACAGTAGCTGACTCCCCAAGCCAGGTTAGAATTAGTTCGCGATAGGGGATACTAAACGGATCGAGTACAGTGAGCATCTGGTCCTGTAGCGGAATGGGTAGCTGCTGCACCTGCTGCTGGTGTAGTGTTACCCTCTGAGCATAAGGCACACTAACGCGGGGGACAGAGGTAACTTCCTCAACAATCCAGGGCGGCAACGCCGTGCTGAAGAGTCGGCAGGTAGCGGCCTGTATAATCACCAGTCCCCGCAGACTCAGCCGGTCTAGCACTTGATCGGCGCGGCGATAGAGCCGCTGCAATTGGCCACGTTGGTAAAGTGGCCAAGGATCTGTGGCCTGCCTGGTCAGCAAGGCCAGGATCAAGAGCACGATTTTTTCTGGATCGTCAGAGCTTTGCCAGTATTGGCCCAGGTGGGAGCGGGCTTCCTCACGAAACTGGGTGCGCAAAAGGGCGATACGCTCATCAGGAGGGTAATCTTTGGTGTACGCCTCAAACAGAAAGTGGCCGGCGGCCTGCAAAAAATACGGATGATACCCGGCCAGGCGGAAAATCTCGGCTACTTCTAGATCGCTAAATGTGATCCCCGTTCCCGCGAGAGATTGAGCAAGCAACTGGCGCGCGTTACGCTCCGCCAGCAAGGTGATGTCGATATTGGCGAAGATATTGAAGAATGGCGACGAACGAATAGCGTCCGAGTGGCATAAATCAATAAGCGCCTGGCGGCTGGCCGTGATCAGGGAAAGATGGTGATGAATCGCTAGACTCCGTAAACCATAGAAAAAATCGGAACCGAAGTTAGGGTTGCGTGTCACATTCTCAAATTCATCTAAAAGCAGTACAATATAAAGACCACGCCTATCTAAACTCTCGAAAAGATCATCTAACAGGAAATTATCTAATTCTCTGATTTTGGCCGCCTCTTCGATCTGAGATCGGATCGCCTTATCGGGACAGTTGCGCGCTATAAATGAAAGAAACCGCTGCCATAAGCGCAGGGGCGTGGTCTGGAGATCAAGTATCTGCAAGTCGATATAGACAAAAATATATTTGTCAGGATCAAGCCCAAAGGCCTGACGCACGGAGGGATGGGCAATATAATTTAGCAAAGAGGTCTTACCGATCCGGCGCTCTCCTACCAGGGAACTGGATTCGGCTTCCGGATTGCGTAAGCGGCTAAACACTTGGGTGATTTCACCGCTCCGGCCAAAAAACCGTTGGGGGTCCGAGATGGGGTTCCCATAGGTGAAGGGATTTACACGAGATGATCGATGAGTTTCCGTAGTGGGAATAAGCTTTCCCTGGGTATCCTCGTCCCCAGGCAAAACGTCAGTGTTTAGGTGCTCTCTAACGATGGGTGTACTTTCCTGAAGCAACGCGTTTGTAGTTTGGGTGTGAGGCGCAGTAGAGGAAGCCGACGAGGGGATCATCTGGCGAGCAAAGGCTTGTAACTCCGTATTACCACTATTGGCACGAGCAGCCGCGGCTAACAGAGCGCGTACCTTGCCATTAGCTTCAGCCCACTCGATTAGCTGGAAAATAATCGCATCTAGATCGATCCCAGTAGTACCCGCAATTTCTCCTAATCTTTGATCTAGTTCCATACGCACCATTTGCGCCAGGCGCTCCGAGGCGGGAAAGGCACTTTTGAGAGCATGGTGGAAGGCTTTAACTTGGCTTCCCGTTAAACGCGGGTCCGGCAGTTCCTGCATCTAATAGATTCCTCATAAAGATAAATGGGAAGAGGAATGAAAGCCTCCACTACAATACCAGACCAGCGCTAGGACAGGCAACCCAGCAGGACATGATTGTGCGGTTCTCTGAGGATCTATGGGGTTGAGTACAAGTTACTCAAGCCGCAAGTGCCTTGTATCCAGTTTATGAGGTCTGTTCGCTACTCATCTGGCTTCCTGAGTTAACGCAGGATTACCCAGAGCCTCACAAAATCCTCATTGAGGTGAAGTTGAGTGCTGTGTAATCAACCCCACAGATTCTCAAAGAACCCACTTATGATAGTGCGGGCAGTGAGAAGCGTCCGGTGGTGCGGACACAAGCTTCGTACAGGGACTGTAGCACAGTCGATTATCAGTGTCAAGTAGCGTTAGTCTGTTCACTGCCTGCCACAGGGGCAGCCCAGGAGATGGAAAAACATCACGTTGCGGGAATGATCAAACTTGAGTTTACACTCGACGAGGGTGAGCGCCCGGTCGCATCAACGCCAGCGAGATCATTGGTAGCCATCGGCGACGGCCGTAACCTGGCCTACAGATCGGAGCCCACCAGCGATCTATAATCGGGGAAACTGCGTATGCCAGGTAGACCCTTCCCAAGGCGGAGGGCTGAACGCTGAACGCTGAACGCTGAACGAGGAGCTATGCCCGTGAACCGCGCACGTTACAGTGGCGACCCGAGCTCGGCCGGCCGGCCCGGGGCCCGGCCGCGGGGATCGGCGGGGGCGCCGTGCGCGTGTATGGGGCTGGCCACGCCCTGGGGCGTGCCGCCAGCCGGGAATCGCCACTCGGGGCCCCCGCTCCCGCCGGCCTAGCCGGCAGCACGCGTGGCCGCTTTGCCGGCCCGCGTTCATAAGGTGAATCTGGGGGGGTGCCGGCCGGCACCCCCTTTTTTAGTGGCTTCCCGGCCCCTGGGGCCGCGGAGATCCGGAAAGATAGCGACGACCATGCTCACGTACCAATCACGGAACCTGGCGATCGGCGTGCTGCCGCCGCCCGCCGACGGCCCCAGCAGCCTGCTGGAGCGGATCGGCAACACCCCCCTCTTGCGCCTGGCCCGGCTCCCGGCCGCCGCGGGCATCGCCCCCGCCGTCACGATCCTGGCCAAAGCCGAGTGGTTCAATCCCGGCGGCTCGGTCAAAGACCGGGCGGCCTGGCAGATGATCCGCGACGGCGAAGCCCGCGGGCTCCTGACACCCGCGAAGACCATTCTCGACGCGACCTCGGGCAACACGGGGATCGCCTATGCCATGATCGGGGCGGCGCGCGGCTACCGCGTGCAGTTGTGCCTGCCGCGCAACGCCAGCCCCGAGCGCCAGCGCATCTTGCGCGCCTATGGGGCCGACCTGGTGCTCACCGACCCCCGCCAGGGCACGGACGGTGCGCAGCAGGCGGCCCGGCGGCTCCAACAGGAGGCGCCCGATCGCTACTTCTACCCCGACCAATACAACAACCCGGCCAACTGGCAGGCGCATTACCTGGGTACCGGGCGCGAGATCTGGGAGCAGACGGCCGGCCGGGTCACCCATTTCGTGGCCGTGCTGGGGACCAGCGGCACCTTCGTCGGCACGGCGCGCCGGCTCAAGGAGTACAACCCGGCGATCGAGGTGAGCGCGGTCCAACCGGCCGGCCCGCTCCACGGGCTGGAGGGGATGAAGCACATGGCGACCGCGCTCGTGCCCGGGATCTATGATCCCGGGCTGGCCGATCGCCAACTGGTGGTCGAGACGGAAGCGGCCCAGGCGGTAACGCGCGACCTGGCCCGGCTGGAGGGCCTCTTCGCCGGCCCGTCGGCGGGCGCGGCGGTACTGGCCTGCCTGGAGGTTGCGCGGACCCTGGAGGCGGGGGTCGTGGTCACGGTGCTGCCGGACGGCGGCAGCCGCTATCTGAGCGAGGAGTTCTGGACCACGCCGGGTTAGGCCGGCACGAAGCGCTTGACCGTCTCCAGCAAGATGTCGACGTCAAACGGCTTGGCAATGACGGCGGATGCGATGCGGATCACATCCGGGGCCAGGCCATGCAGATTGGCGACGGCGGACATCATGACAATCGGCAACCGGCGGGTGTCGGCGTTGGCGCGGATCGCCTCCCCGGTCGAGAGGCCGTCCATAGCCGGCATCATGATGTCGAGCAGCACCAGGTCGATCGGCTCGGCCTTCAGCACATCCATGGCCTCGCGGCCGTTCGCCGCGGTGCGGACGGTATAGCCCGCGCCGGTCAGGATATGGGTGCAGAGCCCCAGGATATCCGTGGTATCGTCCACGACGAGGATGGTTGCGGGTGTGGGCATAGTAAGCGTTCCCCGGTCGTCGCCGGCTACTCAGAGAGCTCGCCGGCTACTCAGACGGCGAGCTCTCTGACGGTGTTCAACAATTGATCGAAGTCAAAAGGCTTCGGCACGATTGCCGCCGCGAGACATTGCAGCTCGGCGCGCCGGCTTTGCACGTTGCTGGCCGCCGACATAATCACCACCGGGATGTCGCGGGTGCGATCATCGGCTTTGAGGAGCTTGCAGGCGCTCAGGCCGTCGAGCACCGGCATCATGATATCCATCAACACGAGGTCGGCCGGCGTGCGGGTCAGCATATCGACGGCTTCGCGCCCATTCACGGCCGTAGCGACCTCGTAGCCTTCGCCGCTCAACATATCGGCGCATAGCTCCCGGATCGCCGGCTCATCGTCGACGACCATCAGGTGCCGGAGCCTCGGCGCCGTGTCCTGCTGTCCTTGCCTATCCATACGAGTAACTACCCCATTCCTTTGCCTTCGAGACCTGCTGTCCCGCCGGCGGCCCGCCACGATGCGGGGCGCCTACGATACAGGTTGTCCCCCCACTGCAAGAATTATGCCATGCTGTTATGGGCCGGCGCGATCAATCAGCGCCGGCTGGGGGGTCAGCCGGCGCATCCGCTGGGGCATCCTCTACATCGCAGGCGCCCACCTGCCACTCGCCCTGGATGTAGAGGATGCCCCAGCGCTCGGCGAGCTGCGGGTTCGGCTGCACGACAAAGTGGTAGCGGCGATGCTGGTGATCGAAGGTCTCGGTCAGGTCGTGATTCGTCGTGGCGACGGTCAGGTCATACACGCCGCCCAGCAGTGGCAACGCCGGGATGAGGTAGTCGATATGGCCGTCGCCGGCGATAAACGGCACATCATACTCGGCAAAGCGCGTGTTCGGCCCGTTGAGATGGACGCCGCTCTCGGTATAGATAGCCAGCCCAAAGACCGGATGATCGATCCTCTGCGGCGCGTGATACGAGATACGGATCGTGACCCGATCGCCCGTGGTGAAGACATTGCCCGGCGCGCCCTGCGCGTCGAGGAAGGTGACATCGGTGATCGCGACCTGCCCGTTGCCCCAGCGGCCGGCTTGCGCGGCAGGCGGGCCCGGCTCCTCGGTGACCTCCCCTTCGTCGTCATCCGTCGCGTCCAGCTCGGCGTCGGCCGGCGGCGGGCTGCTCCCGTCCGCCAGCGGTCCCGGCGTGGCGTGGCGGGTGGCGTATTCGGCCAGCAGCCGGGTACGGTGCCGCTCGTTGGCGTAGTCCAGGTACTGGTCGATCACGGCACTCGCCGCTCCGTCGGCCCGCACGCGGCCCTGGTCGAGCCAGATCACCCGGCTACAAAGGCCACGCACGGCTTCCAGCGCATGCGAGACGAAAATGATCGTCTTGCCCAGGCGCCGGATCTGGGCGATCTGCTCCAGGCATTTGCGCTGGAAAGCTTCGTCCCCCACCGCGAGCACCTCGTCGGTGATCAGGATATCGGGGTCGACATTGATCGCCACGGCGAAGCCGAGGCGCATGACCATGCCCGAGGACCAGTGCTTGATCGGCGTATCGATGAAGCGTTCGAGCTCGGCAAAGCGCACAATGCCCCCATACCGGGCATCCATCTGGCGGCGGTTCAGCCCCAACAGGCTACCGTTCAGGTAGACGTTCTCCCGGCCGGTCAGGTCGGGATGGAACCCGGTGCCCAGTTCAAGCAGCGCCGAGACTTTGCCGCGCACCGAGACGCTGCCCGCGGTCGGGTAGAGAATACGGCTGATCAGCTTCAGCGTGGTCGACTTCCCGGAGCCGTTCTCGCCGATGATCCCCAGGGCCTCCCCGGTATAGACCGACATATTGACGTCGCGCAGCGCCCAGAACTCGCGCGCCACGGGCACGAGCTCGGCCGGCGGCTGGGTGAGCCGCCGGCCCTTGCCGAAGAGCCCGGTCAGCATCTCCTGAAACGAGCTGGGCCGCTGCTGGTGCAAGGCGAAGCGCTTGGAGACGTGGCTGAACTTAATGACCTTGACCCGGGGCACGGCGACCGGCGCGCCCGGCCCCCGCAGTCCCGGCGTAGGGGCGCCAGGGCCGGGGGCGTGGCCGTTGGCGGCGGCACTGGGGGCCGGCGCGTCCGCGGGGAGATCCGGGATCGAGTGCGCTGGCGCGGGGCTGGTCATCGGGTGACCCTCCTACAGCTCTTCGCCAAAGCGGCGGCTGAGGCTGCGGAAGAAGAGGTAGCCGAGCACCAGCACGAGCGCCGACGTCAGCAAAGTACGCAGCATGAAAGCCGGGTCTGGCCCACCGCCCGCGGGCACCAACCGGCTGTCGAGGAAGCTGAGCCCGTTATTGTAGAGGATGATCCGGTAATTGGAGATGATCGAGGCCATCGGGTTCAGCCAGTACATCCAGTAGGCCAGCTTCGGCAGGACATCCTGAGCGTCATAAATGATCGGGGTCAGGAAGAACCAGGCCTGGATGCCCACTTCCATGATCGCCTGGGTGTCGCGGAAAAAGACGTTCAGCGCGGCCAGGAAAAAGGAGATCCCGGCGAGGAACAAGGCCTGGGTAAGGATCAGCAGCGGCAGCCAGAGGATATACGTCGAGAAGTGCATACCGGCCAGGAAGATCAGCAGGAACAGCACCGGCAGGGCGAGCAGGAAATTGACGCCATTGGCGATCACGATGCTCAACGGCAACAGCTCGCGCGGGAAATAGACTTTTTTGATCAGGTGCCCATTGCCCACGATGCTGGTGATGCCCCCCAGGACGCTTGACGCACACCAGTTCCAGGGCAGCAGGGCCACGAAGACGAAGATGTGGAACTGGGGTTTGCCCTGCTTGAGCAACTGCGTAAAGACGAACCAGTAGACGCCCATCAACAGGAGGGGATTGAGCAGCGACCAGAGGAAGCCGACAAATGATCCGCGGTAGCGGACTTTGAGATCGCGGACTACCAGGTTGCGCAGCAAGTCGCGATAAGTGACGATATCGCGGGTGCGAGCCAGCAAAAAGGACCATCCTCCCCTCGGGAATCCGTTGATCGCCAATCCGTTAATCGTCAATCGCCAATTAGCGATCGCTAATGGCCCATGAATTGCGCCATAACCTTCGGATTATACTGCCCGGCCCGTGAGCATGTCAAGCGGCGGCGCGGCCGGGGGCGCCCCCCATCCCGGTGCTGGTCACCCACGGCCCGGCTCGTGTATAATAAGCAGAGTAGCTGACGCCCCCTATCCTTAGCGGTGCATCGCGCAGCGCCGGCTGCGCAAAGCTGGGAGGCAACATGACTGGGCCCGACTACGACGAACCCTTTGGCTGGTGGGGCTGGCATTGGCAACCGCCGCAACCCCTGTCGGTGGTGCAGCTCCTCGACGCCCACAGCTTTGACGTCGAGACCCTGGCCCTGATCTGGGCGCTCCTGGCCCGCCGCGCCTCCGTGATCGTCGGGGCCGAGCCGCCCCTGGCCGGCAAGACGACCACGCTGACGGCCCTGCTCGACTTTTTGCCGCCGGGCACCCGGCGGTTCTATCTCCACGGCCATTATGAAACTTTCGACTTCGCCGCCGACCCGGAGACGCAGCCGCAGGAATGCTATCTGCTCGCCAATGAGATGAGCGATCATCTCGCCATCTACTTCTGGGGCGCCCGGGTCGGCCGGCTCTTCAGCCTCTTACCCGCGGGCTACGCTTTCGGCTCCACCATGCACGCCGAGACGGTCGACGAGGTCCTCGACATCCTCAGCGCCCCACCGCTGAGCGTGCCGCCCCGGCTCCTGCCGGGCCTCAACCTGGTGATCAACCTGGTGTTGCGGCCCCAGGGCGGCCGGCACCTGCGCCGTTGCTCGGCGGTTCACCTGGTGCTGCCGGGCACGGGGCCCCACACCGTCGCCACCCATTGCCTGGCCCGCTGGGACGAGGCGGCTGACGTCCTGATCCATAGCTATGAGGAACCCGCCGCGGCCGCGGCGCTCGCCCGTTGGGCCGGGGTCGCGGTCGCGGCCTTTACCGCCGAGCATGCGCGCCGTACGGCCTATCTGCGCCAATTGCAGGCGAGCGCGCAGCGCGAGATCCCCGCCGTCCGCCGCCGGCTCGCGGCCTTTGCCCCCGAGATCTAATGCGGCGGGCGGCGCGTTTGCTTAAGCGAAGCGCCCACACAATCGCTACCCCAATCCACGCGTGTCTGGCCCCCCCGGCCGGAGGCGAGTGACTAGGAACAGACGGAGCAGACAGACAATGACGAAGCCGCAAACGGTCGGCGCCCTACGCAGCAGTGGCTACCAGGTGCTGCCGATCAAAGAAGAAATGCGTAAGAATATGGTCGACAGACTGCGCACGAACGAGCCCCTCTTCCCGGGGATCATCGGCTACGATCAGACGGTGATCCCCCAGATTGAAAACGCGGTCCTCTCCGGCCAGGATATCATCTTCCTCGGCGAGCGGGGCCAGGCCAAAACGCGCATCGCCCGCAGCCTGGTCACTCTGCTGGACGACGAAGTGCCGGTGGTCGCCGGCTGCGAGATCAACGACAACCCGTACGCGCCGATCTGCGCGCGCTGTCGCCAGCTGGCCGCCGAACTCGGCGAGGAGCTGCCGATCGCCTGGCTGCCGCGCGACGCCCGCTACGGCGAGAAGCTGGCGACCCCCGACATCACGATCGCCGACCTCATCGGCGAGATCGATCCGATCAAGGTGGCCGAGGGCCGCTATCTCTCTGACGAGCAGACCATCCACTATGGCCTGGTGCCCCGCACCAACCGCGGCATCTTCGTCATCAACGAACTGCCCGACCTGGCCGAGCGCATCCAGGTCGGCTTGCTGAACATCCTGGAAGAGCGCGATGTGCAGATCCGGGGCTACAAAGTCCGCCTGCCCCTCGACGTCTACCTGGTGGCCAGCGCCAACCCGGAGGATTACACGAACCGCGGCCGGATCATCACGCCCCTCAAAGACCGCGTCGGCTCCCAGATCCGCACCCATTACCCACGCACGATCGAGCACGAAATTTCGATCATGGAGCAAGAGCGCTCGGTCTATAACATCCAGGGGGTCGAGCTCACGGTGCCCGGCTACATGAAAGAGATCGTCGCCGAGCTGACGCACCTGGCGCGCAAGCACCCGGATATCAGCCAGCGCTCGGGCGTGTCGGTGCGCGTCAGCGTCTCGAATTACGAGAACTTGCTGAGCAACGCCGTCAAGCGGGCCATCCGGCTCGGCGAGCGCCAGGCCGCGCCCCGCGTCAGCGATCTCGATGCCCTGATCACGTCCACCGCCGGGAAGATCGAGATCGAAGCGGTGGGCGATGCCCGCGAAGACAAAGTGCTGACCAAGCTCCTGCAAGGGGCCGTCAGCGCGGTCTTTAATCGCCACTTTACGGTGCATGAGTTTGACGATCTGCTGACCCGCTTCCACAACGGCATGAATCTGGAAGCCTCCGATGCCATGCCGTCCATGGAGTATGTCCACCAGGTCAGCGAGGTCAAGGCCCTGAAAACCGCGTTGTCCAAGCTGGGCGCCCAGGGGAACCCTGCCGTCGCCGCCTCGGCGGTCGAATTTGTGCTCGAAGGGCTGCACCTCAACCGCCGCCTGAACAAAGACAAGTCGGCCGCCGGCGCCTTGCTCTATCATCGATAGTCGTCAGTCGTCAGTCGTCAGTCGTCGGTCGTCAGTCGTCAGTCGTCAGTCGTCAGTTATATAGGCGCCCATACCAGTAGCTGCCGATCAGCAAGGAATAGCCCACCATCCCTTTCTTACTGACGACTGACGACTGATAACTCGTAGAAAAGAGGCAGCTTATGCCTGGGTCCTATATCTACCGTAACTGGGACGGCACCCAGCAGATTATGCCGTTCGACGCCGAGGCGGTTATGGAGGCCATCTCCGATGACCTGCTGGCCGACGGCGATCTGCGCCGCGCCCTGCGCCGGCTGATGCAGCAGGGCTACCAGACCCGCGACAACGCCCGCATGATGGGCCTGCGCGACCTGATGGACCGCCTGCGCCAGCGCCGCCAGCAGATGCTCAAGCGCCACGACATGAACGGCGTCATGGACGATATCGCCAAGCAACTGGACGCGATCCTGGCCCAGGAACGGGCCGATATCGAGAAGCGCCTGGAGGAGAGCCGCAAAGACCTGGAGTGGAAAAAAGCCGAGCGCACCGCCGGGCCCGACGACGAGAGTCTGCAAAAAATGCTCGAGCAAATGGCCGCCCGCCGCCAGCAACAGCTCGACAACTTGCCCCCGAGCCCGGCCGGCCGCGTCAAAGAGCTCCAGGATTACGACTTCATGAGCCCCGCGGCGCGGGAGCAATTCCAGCAATTGCTCGCCCAACTCCAGCAGCAGATGCTCAACCAGACCTTCAAGGGGCTGAAAGGCTCCATGCAGGACATGAGCCCCGAGCAGCGCGCCGAGCTGCGCAACATGCTGCACGACCTGAACCAGATGTTGCAGGACCGGGCCGCCGGCCGCGAGCCGAAGTTCGCCGACTTCAAGCAGAAGTATGGTCATTTCTTCCCGCCCCAGATCGAGAACCTCGACCAGCTGCTGGAGCATCTCGCCCAGCAGATGCGGGCTATGGACTCGCTCATGCAGAGCATGAGCGCCGAACAGCGCGCCGAGCTCGAAAGCCTGATGGACGGCTTGATGCGCGACGAGCAGCTCCAGGCCGAGATGGCCCAGTTGGCCATGAACCTGCATGGGATGATGCCTACCGAGGGCGAGCCGTACCCGTTCTCCGGCGATGAGCCGGTCACCCTCTCCGAGGCTATGCGCCTGATGGAGCAGCTCCAGCAAATGGAAGAGTTGGAGCAGCAGCTTGACGCCGCCCGCTACGGCAATAATGTCGACGGTATCGACCCACAAAAGATGAATGACCTCGTCGGCTCCGAGGAAAGCCAGGCCCTCCAGCAGCTGCAGGACCTGGCCCGCCTGCTGGAAGAAGAAGGCTATCTCGAAAGCAGCGGCGGCAAGATGGAGCTGACCCCGCGCGGCATCCGCAAGATCGGCCAGAAGGCGCTGCAAGACATCTTCCAGTACCTCAAGCGCGATGCCTTCGGCAAACACCCTACCCACCTGCGCGGGCGCGGCGGCGAGCGCACCGACGACAGCAAAGAGTATGAGTTCGGCGACCCCTTCTATCTCGACCTGCAGGCCACCCTGATGAACGCCGTCGCGCGCGAAGGGATCGGCGCGCCGGTCCATATCGACCCCGCCGATTTCGAGGTCTATCGCACCGAGATGCAGACCCAGAGCGCCACGGTGCTGATGCTCGATATGAGCCGCTCGATGCTGCTGCGCGGCTGCTACCTGGCGGCCAAGAAAGTCGCCCTGGCACTCAACCACCTGATCCGCACGCAGTTCCCCCGCGACGCGATCTACATCGTCGGCTTCTCGGCCTATGCCCGCGAACTGAAGGCCGAAGCCCTACCCCAGCTCGACTGGAGCGAGTACGAGTACGGCACCAACCTGCACCACGCGCTGCTGCTCGGCCGCACCCTGCTGGCGCGCCATAAAACGCCCAACAAGCAGATCATCGTCATTACCGACGGCGAGCCGACCGCGCACCTGGAGCAGGGTCAGTCCTACTTCAACTATCCGCCGAGCTGGCGCACGATCCAGGAAACCCTGCGCGAGGTCACCCGCTGCACCCGTGACCGCATTGTGATCAACACCTTCATGCTGGAACGCACCTACGACCTGACCGAGTTCGTCAACCAGATGACCGCCATCAACAAGGGCCGCGCCTTCTACGCCACGCCGGAGGCCCTGGGCGAGTATATCCTGGTGGACTATGTCAACAGCAAGCGTAAGCGGATCAAATGAGGCCGCCTTAGCAACCATGACCGAGCGTGAACACCTGGAAGCCGCGGTCGCCGTCGAGGAAGGAAACACACCATGACCGGCGAGGAACGACAGGCCAAGATCGAGTCGTACGGGCAGGCGCATCATGAGTTGGTCACGGCGCTGGGGCAGTTCCCGGCGGCGATGTGGCAGTTCAAGCCGGACGCGGACCGCTGGAGTATCCACGAAACCGTGGTGCATATCGCCGACAGCGAGGCGAACAGCTATATCCGCTGCCGGCGCCTCATCGCCGAGCCCGGGCAGGCCGTGCTGGCCTATGATGAAAACCGCTGGGCGACCGCCCTCGACTACCACGCACAAAGCACCGACGGGGCGCTGGAGCTGTTCAAGTGGCTGCGTCGGCAAAGCTATCTGCTGATCCGCAACCAGCCCGCGGCCGTCTGGGCACAGACCGTGCTACATCCGGAGAATGGCACGATGACCCTGGACGACTGGCTGGACGTCTACGAGCGCCACGTCCGGGAGCACGTCGCCCAAATGCAGGCGGTCTACGCGACCTGGGTAGCGCAGCGCTGACCGGCTGGCCGCCCCGGCCCCACTACCCCGCGTGCTGGGTATGCACCAGGGGGCATAGGCTATTGACAGTTATTCGAAACAATGCTAGATTGCACCTGTTCGAGCGCTCTGCGACCGCGCCTGCGGCCCGGGGACGGGCAATGTGGCTGATTCGCAAGGCCGGTTTAATCTTGGTGGCCGGGGGTTTTACCTGGGCCCTGTTCGCAACTCCTGTGGCACAGGTAGGGAGTGCAATACCGGCAAATATGGCGGGTCCAAGTGCGACTCCCACACTAGATCTGACAAAAGACTACGGGGGCTGGCCACCTTATATGCTTGCGTACAATCCCACCGTTCAAGCAATCGCTACCGCGGCCGTTCAGAACTTTACTGCTCGGCAGACAGCCGAAGCCCTCACCCCGACGGAAACAATGCCTCCTGCAGTACCTACAGATATTCCAGCACCCACTCCTACACTTGGAATCGGGCTAATTACCGACACTCGATGTGCGCCTCGCGTGCATAAAGGTGAACCCACCTTCGATAGCTGCTGGCATACACAGGTAAACGGCAACTGGGTACGTGTGGGGGCGGGTTATTATGGCTTCAGCCCGGCCGACATCCGGCCAGGTGAGCGCGTCGATTGGCAGGGTTTAGTTTGGGTGTGCACCGAACCATGCGACGTGCCGATGCCTGATCAGATCTATCCGGCGCCTCGTCCCGACCTGCATATTACTGCGGTCAATGGCGCGGAAGTTACACTCGCTTCCCGCGACCCGGCCATCCATAGCACCGCCTTGTTCAATGTACTTACGCATCAGTGGGTGCCGCCACTACCATCACCGACACTCACACCATGAAACAGAGCCCCGCCTGTCCCGACGCTCACCGCTCATGCCGCCGCGACCCTCATCAGGGCGCAAATCGGGGCCGAATTGGTATTGGCAGGAGGGAAGAGATGCCAGGAAAACGCACCGAATCACGCTGGATCGCCGGGCTGCTGGGCGTGGCGCTGCTGGTCAGTGCCTGCGATACC
>Ga0070730_10003348_pt1 | contig 14420 bp, 17 predicted proteins | sample Coa_R1_3_FD_66447 | JGI IMG/M metagenome (GOLD analysis project Ga0070730, IMG submission 66447) | Surface soil microbial communities from Centralia Pennsylvania, which are recovering from an underground coalmine fire - Coalmine... | ecosystem: Environmental > Terrestrial > Soil > Unclassified ...
TGGCTGAAAAGTATAGTAGCGATCGACCAGGTTTCCCGCCACGACCGTTAACCAGGCACCCTGCCCTACCCTTCCCAGGTCGACCACCTGCAATGCCGTATCGCCTTCACCTGCCGCATACAGCCGGAGCCTCACCGCCGTGGCCGTAGGCGCCCATACCTTGAAGGTGGATGATAAAGGAGAATAAGTCACCCCAAGGTCGCGGCCATTGTACACGGGCTGACAAAAGACGATAGATGCGAGGGAGAGCAAGGCAAGCAATGAGGCGATCTTCTTCATGCCCTAATGATACGCCATGATACAGATCAACCCATGTCACGCCTGGCCGTATGGCAATGAAATTTACACCCAGTTGTGAACACATTATCAGTAACTTATTTATTATAAGCCAACTAGAATTCAACCCTTTTATTGATATGATTGATTTATTTATAAAGAAATGAGAAAAGGCTCTATTATTGCACCTGTAAAGGTGCCCATCATGCGAACGATTTCTTTGCTATCTGCTTTTCTGCTGGCTGTGTCGTCTGCATATTCCTCCGCGTCTACCGACTCTTTGCTGTTGAGGCTAAAAACAGAGTTCGATCGGAGATCGACTTATGACAGGCAAAAGGAAGGCCGGCTCGCCCGGCTGCGCATTGCCTTACAGCATATCGCACCCGACAATTCCGCCGCCCAATGGGAGGGCTGCCGGCAGCTCTATGAGGAGTACAAGTCCTACCAGTATGATTCCGCGTACACCTATGGCAGCCGGATGTATGCGATCAGCCACGACACCCACGATCGGCAGAAGGAAAATTTCAGTAAGGTGAAGCTGGGTTTCATTCTCCTCTCGGCCGGGAAGTATAATGAGGCCTTCAGCGTCATGCAAAGTATCGACCCCACCGGCTTGGATAGTCTTGCCCTTGGAGATTACTACGCGGTTATGACCCGGGCCTATTTCGATCTCGCCAGCTACGACAATGACACGACCTGGTCACCTGCGTATAAAAAGAAAGGCATCGCGTATATAGATTCTTCGCTCCGGTTATACCGGCCCGGATCCTATAGTAACCTGTTCCTGACCTGTTACCGCAGCTATAACCTCGGCGACAATGACGCCGCCATCGATGGCTTCCTTTCATTTTATAAAAAGCATAAACCCGCCGATCGCGACGACGCCATCACCACATCCCTGCTCAGCGAACTCTACCTTCGGACGGGGCAGACCGATAAAGCCACGGATTTCCTGATCCGTGCCGTCATCGCCGATCTCCAGAATTCGACGAAAGAAACCCTCGCCATCTTCCGCCTCGCCGGGCTTGCATCCCGCAGAGGCGACGTGGATGACGCCTTTATATATATACAGGAGGCGCTAAAAGATGCGGAATTCTATGGGGCCCGTCAGCGCCAGATCCAAATCAGCGCCATCCTGCCACTGATCGCCGCCCAAAAAGTGAATTTCGCAGAGAGCCAGGAGCGCCGCTTTCTGGTTTATCTGAGCTCCACCGTCCTGCTGATGCTGCTGATCATTCTTATATTGATCCTCCTTTATAAACAGCTTCAGCAACGCAAGGCTAAGGAGAAGATCATCCGGCAGAACAATGATCAGCTTGCTTCGATGAACCAGCAGCTCTTAGCTGTAAATGCCCAGGTGGTAGAGGCCAATAAGAAGCTGTCGGAAGACGCTCACATCAAAGAAGAGTATATCGGCTATTTTTTTAATGTCATTTCCGGGTACATTGGCAAGCTCGAGAAACTAAAAGTTTCCATCGAAGCCAAATTCATCCAAAATAAGCTCGATCAGATACAGCCGATTATCAATGAGATCCAGGTAAACGAAGAACGGGAGAGGCTCTTCCAAACCTTCGACTCCGTTTTCCTCAAGATCTTCCCTAATTTCGTGACCTCGTTCAACGCCCTGTTTAGAAAGGAAGACCAGGTCTGGCCGAAAGGCCACGAGATCCTCACCACCGACCTGCGCATCTTTGCCCTGACCCGGCTTGGGGTAACCGACAACGAGAGCATCGCCCGTATCCTGCAATATTCTTCCAAAACGGTTTATGTTTACAGAATGCGCCTAAAGGCAAAATCGATCTACCCCGCCGCCGAGTTCGACGAGCGCCTGATGCAGATCCAGGCGGTGGAGATGCAAAAACCCCCGAACGTTACTACCCACGATCCCGCCTGAGCCGGATGGGCGGAAAAGATTACCTCCGGCGTCGACTACGTCTGGCCGGATTCGCCGGTCCCTTCGCTTCGATCAGGCGCCGCCGGTGATCTGCTGTCTTAGGGGCTTGAACGCATCTTCTCCGCGCAAAACCGGCCGCCTTTCGGCGGTTTTTTCGCTCTGTTCCTGTTTTGGCGAAGCCCCCAACATGCAATTTCGAACGATTTTTTGCTGGATTTGAAGCGATCAGCCAATTTGCCCAAGAGCGCAAAGAACGATCGCCGACATTGCTGAAGGTTCTTTAGCTTTAGCGCCCCGTACATACATTCAAAATCATTTGTTAATCGTTGGTATCAAAATGCCGTGGTCGACCGTCCCATAGATAATAGGCATTCAACTGTCCGTAAAACTGTATTATTCCGCTGGAATCAGTGGTTTTCTTCGCTCGAAAAACATTGTCCCTGTTCTTGTTGCCCAATATCTTCTCGTTTTGACAAGGTATTTCACCTCCCCGGGAATTGTAAGGAGGATCAGAGTACTCTCTTTCTATCGGAACCCGCATTAATAAGGCAACACGCGGTTCGTCAATTAACACCAGGCAAAAATCGTTCAGAATCATATTGAATCCTATGCTCGCTACCACGAACTTACCTACCAAGCCCTTCCCGTTGGTCTTATTCAGAAGACTTAAAATAAAGTTATCGGTTAATACCTTGCTCTTGTCTCGTACGATCTTGGTTCGAACAGATTCGCTCCACTGTAGAATGTCTGCCGACTCAGCCAATTTTAGCGTGGCTGAATTTCTAGCAGCAAATTTCTGCACGCCCGGAAGATATCGGGATGTTGTTACAAAAAGCCCTTTATCTGCCTTTTGATCATGGATATGACCGAATAGCGCAGCGACGGCATCCAGTCGAATTGGCGTTTTCTCTTGATATCTCTTAATCTGCACGAGTGTTGTGATCTGATCTATTCCTTCTTTCTGAAACAACCGCAAATCGACCCCTCCATCGCTGTGGCCGGGTCCCAACAAGGTGTGATAGCCCTGATTTTTGAAGATTTCAAGGATCAGTATTTCGAATTTTCTAAAATGTAGATCATACAGTCTGCGCCGGTCGGTCAAAAAATATGCATATACTTCATCGTATAAGCTTGTAAATTCTGGTTCAATCAATTTACATATCCATTTCCACTCAAAGTATTCTATGAAAGCCCTGTTCAGTTCATTCTCCTCCCTGCAATAAAATATGGGAAATCTGTCTAGTAACTCATAATAAAATTCTGTCTTGTTCAAAAGTTCCTCTAGTTCGGCTAATAAATCTGGATACCAGCCATCAAACATACCTAGCAAGGTACCATCGCACGCTAGTACGCAAACCTCAGCCAGAACATCCGATGGTTCATCATCGTAGTAGTCGATGTAATTCTTAAAGGCAGCGTCACGCCAGATATCCTTTTGTTTGGCCCAATTAATCACTATAATTTGCAACTCCTGAATTTTTAGCTCAAGGAAGGCGTCCGTCAATTTCGATTGCGAATTTTTCATCAGTTGTTGATTTGTAAACCAAAGACCAGGCTTACAAGTTAACAAATTCCGTAATTCTCCGAATCCATTGCAACTATCCCCGGTAACATGGTTGCGGTCTATCGGCATCACGACGCAGTCATCGAAGTGGAGTTCAGCCTGATCCCTTCCCAGCGTCGGCAAGGCACCGACATCCCTGCCCCGACAGAGGTATCTAAGATATATGCCGGTTCCACCTACAGCGCCAATGTCCCCCAGGTTCTCTCAGCCGTCCTTCGCGCCCAACCCACCGGCCCCAATCACTTCAGTCTGGACCAGCATTTTGGACATCGCTATAAACGTTGATCAAATTGTTTTCCCTCCCGCTCAGATCACATTTTGTTTCGAAAAATGGGAAGATTTTTAGTAAATTTGTATAAGTGAAAGGATCCAAGTATCATATTGGCATTGAGATAGATAGGCTTACCAACAGTATTATAAATACTATCTCCGGAGATAGCTTTCAAACCGAAATATTGCCCGTAACCAAAGATGATATTAAAGGCGTAACGAAGAAAGTAGGCTGGAAATTTAATTGGAAAGCGGAGGCAAAATTGGCAGATAGGAAAGTTTACAAATTGACCATTGAGGGAAATCCAACCATTATTCAAGGCCTTTTGAGCATCAGCGACTATGACGACCATGTCTTTATGCACCTGATCGAAAGCGCCCCATTTAATTTTGGAAAGCCTAAATTATATGAAGGCGTGCCCGGAAACCTGGTCGCATATGCGTGTAAGGAATCAGTGGAAAAAGGACATGAAGGATTCGTCGCTTTCGTCTCTAAGACGAAATTGATGAGGCACTATGAAGAGACTCTTGGTGCCCACTTTATCGGAGGTCAGCGAATGGCAATAGGCCGTGAAGCGGCCGCAAAATTGATCAATCAGTATTTTAAACCCTAATAAAATGGGATACATTAAAGAACCAAAAGGTGTAGATTTCGTTGTCGAACCCCATGTTGTAACGGCGGAAGACAGGCGAATTATCAGCGAGGCCATTGCCCACTATAAGGCCACAGGAAAGTTCAAAAGGGTACCCAAGCCTAAGAGGGCCCGTCGGACCACAAAAAAGAAGGCCAAAAAATAGCCCGGAAACGAACTCTGTCAAATACATGCCCGCATGCAGGTCCGTTTCTCTGGCACGGTTCTCTCGCTTCGGGGGCCTCCACACATTGGCAGAAAACAGGCCCAAGGCTAAAGAGCAAATCACTCTCGGGCCGATCGGTCAGTCAAGAAATAAGGCCGGGCAAACATTTGCACCGGCAAGAACTATTAAACCCCCTCAGCGAATACATCCGAAAGAACTTAATCTCTAAACCTGTCATTCCTGCTCTAAAGAAATGGCCGGATAAGTTGTCCAACTCACCATTTTTTCGTATTTTTAATGACAATGACAGCACTCCAAACCATAGAGAAAATAGGTAACGAGGCCGTACAAGAACTCCGCCTGCAGAAACTCCGCAGCGGACATCCTTTCATGATCAATTCCAAAGAACTGGAGTCCAACCAATGCTATCTTGAATACCCGGACGGTAAGATCCTGCTTGTTTTCTTAAAAGGCTCTGCCCGGGAATTTACGGTAATCCGAACGCTTTCTATAGCAGAAACAGAAGCGCTAAGAAAGAGATACGGGTTTTCCGGACTTCAATCTCTATAAGTAGTATGCCCGAACTTTTTATTATTACCGGCTCCAATGGGGCGGGTAAATCCAGCATTGGACCCAACTATCTGCCTCAAGGCATTCGGGATCGCGGACCCGTTTTTGATGGGGATAAGCTCTTCGTCGAAAAAAGAAAAGACCTTTGGCGGACAATAAAATCGCACAAAGAATGCGCAAAGCTCGCATACACTTTTGTCACCGAAACATTTGAACATCTTGTAGAGACCGCACTTGCCACGAACCAGGATTTTGCCTATGAAGGCCACTTTACCAACGAAGCCACCTGGAACATTCCCCGTCGGTTTCGGGAGGCCGGATATGCCATCCATCTTATCTTCCTGGGTCTTCAGGATACCACGCTTTCCGAGCTTCGGGTTGTTGACCGGGCGCAATCCGGAGGGCATTATGTCGATCCCCGGACCGTCGCCGATAATTTTTATGGCAACCTCGAAAAGCTCAATCAGCATTATGGCATGTTTCAAACCGTTCAGATCATCGACACGTCCGGAACCGAGCATGTGGTATTGGCTGTCATTGAAAATGGCTCGCCCACTATAGCTGTTGCAGCTGCAACTCTACCCACCTGGTTTCGGGACCATTTGTCCTCCATCACGCAAAAAATTAAGGAAGAAGAAATCGAAGATTCATAGACCTTCTAACCCCTCAAAGTTTCATAGCACCTTCCTCGCCAGGTCGAGGCGAGGATACGCAACTTATTCCCCCGCAAAAAGCTTTTGCCGCCCCATGGTATTTTCACCTGATGAGCATCACAGTCCCCTTGTACACCTGTCGCTTGCCGCCGGCCAGTTTTATCACCACAACATAGACATAGGTGCCGGCTGGAGCAGGCGTACCATGGAAGGTGCCGTTCCAGGCGTAGGTCCTGTCGCCTGGCGCCACGTCGTGGACATGGAAGACCTCCGCCCCAAAGCGGTCGAAGACGGCGAAGTCCTCCACCTTGCTATTCACCGGTCCGCCCTGGACATAGAAGTCATCGTTATGCCCGTCGCCGTTTGGCGTGAAGGCATTGGGGAGTGCGAGGGGGGTATAGACATCCACTAAAATATAACCGCTGTCTGCGCCGCAGCCGGCCGAGACGATTTTCAGTTTATAATCCGTGGTGGACGTCGGATCGGCGATGGGGTTGGCGATGGTGCTATCTGAGAGGCCGGTCCCTGGCGTCCACAGGTATGAAATGATATTGCCGGTGATCTCGGGGTTGAGCGTAAGACTATCACCGTATTTGATAGTAAACACCTGGCCCGCGGCTATCGCCGGCGGGGCGCTTACGAGCACGCGAACGCTATTGGATTTTGCCAGCCCGCAGACATCGTCGCTGGTGATGAGGCAGCTGACAATGTCAGTATTCGAAAGGCTGTCAGTATGGTAAGCGGCGCTGTCATCGCCGGGAATAGGATTGCCATTGAGGAACCATTGAAAGGTAGGTTGGGCGGCGCCGTTCGTCACCGTGGCGTCGAAGGTCACGGGGGAGCCGTTACAGACGGCAGTGTCTGTGGCGGTGATGGTTACAGTCGCGGTGCCGTGGGGATCGATTGAGAGAGCGATGATATTGGAGGTGTCGCCACCGGGACCGATAGAGCAGGCATAGGGAGTCGTGAGAATGCAATACACCTTGTCGCCATCGGCGAAGAGGTTGTTGGAATAGCTGTTGCTGTCCTTTCCCACTTTGACACCGCTAACCTCCCATTGAAAATCGGGGCTGGGGCCGGCATTGGAAGCAGTGGCGGTAAAGGTGATGGGGGTACAGACCGCGGTACTGGTCGCAGTGGCGGTAATGGTGATCGAGGCGGGGTTAGCATCCGGCGTGTTCACGGTGATGGTGGGGGTGGTGACGGTATAGCCCTGAATATCGGTGACAACGGCATAATACTGTCCGGCGTCGGTGGGTGTATAGGTCGTGTCGATGTCTACGGTGCGTTGAAATGTAAGGATGCGTTCAAGGTTGGGTTCGGAAACATATACATTCCCTTTGGCGTCTTCGGTGAACCCGGAGATGCCGTTGCCGAACTGATTTAGTGCACTGCCCTCGCCGTTGTCGCCGAGAAACGTGGTGCCGCCGCCTGCCCCAAGCGGCCAGGTATCGATCCGGATATTAAGGCCGCCGCTCGTATTGTTGTTGTTCACCACGTACATGTTATCCTTTCCATCCATCCAAACCAGGTAGCTTATCTGGTCATGTCCATAACCATAGCCATGACCACCAGCGACGACGATACCGGCCGCCGCGCCGGGTTTCCATTCCGTGATGCGCGTATTCCCAGGATCGGCGCTGCCCACGATCCCGTCGGAGACAAAGATATTACCTACCGGGTCGACCCATACGTAACCGGGTTGATCAAGCTGTCCCGGACCGGTGCCCGCGCCCTTCCCACCCGCTACGATCGTAGGAGTCATGGAACCCGGGGAGAACCTGATAACGGCCGAAGCCGCATCATCCGAAGTATAGACATTTCCCATGCAATCCACGTATAAGCCGCTCGGGGCCGCGCCTTTCGCAACGACCCCGACAGTGGTGGCAGCCGTATCCCCTGGCGCAAATTTTTGTATCCGATTGTTACCGCGGTCCAGCACATACAGGTTGTTTCGCCGATCGACGAAAAGGTCCAATGGCCCATCGAGTTGACTCGCGGCCCTACCCCGGCCATTCACCCCTGCTGCGAGGACCCCGACACCGCCACCGGGAGGATATTTCCTGATGCTGTAGTTGGTCTGGCACGCGTAGAGGTTGCCGGCCGTATCGAACGCGAGTCTTCCATAGCCCTGCACTCCGGTATCGACACCGCCGAGCCGGGACGGGGCGGCAAAGACGACACCGGTGGTATTTAAGTGCTGGGTGGCATTTACCTTTTTTACGGGTGTGCCGTCTTTGTACCAGACAATATCGCTGAAGGCATGGGACGAGGCAACGCGGAGCTGGTTGCCGGTGCAAAAGCCCTTGGTTGCAGCGATGATGGCTGTGTATCCGCATTGCGCACCTGCGAGTGGCGGAAAAGCCGTTAACCCGGATAAATAAAACAAGCAGACCAGGAATCTGTTCATCGGCGGCTAGGATTGGTTTATTGCGCGCATCGGATACGATTGCAGTATGAACGTCTGAGACGAAGATAGTCGAGGAGATTGTGCTATCAAAAAATGCGAGGGCGAAAGAAATGTTAAGAAGGATTAAGAACGCGAAACCGACCGGGCTTTGCCCGAACCGCACACCATCCCAAAGCCATTCAACCCGGGTTATGTTGCCATAACGCATAAAACTCCTCCCAGCTGGACGCTACCGCTGGCGACCCGAGCGATTCCACCATCCCCTCCATCAAATGCCCCTCCGTCTCAGCCAGTAGGGTGATCGGCTGGTGGCCATCCGGTTCAAAAAATACAAAGAAACCCAGCAGCATTACCTCATAAATACATCGCACAAAGGCCTCCGTCCCACAAGGCCTGCTGATCATCATACCATCGGTCGCCGTCTCATTGGTGTCCAGGTAAATCGTACAGTGATTCATTTCATCGAAGGCTAAATCTATAAAGGTCGGGGCTTTCCTAACGGTATATGGAGCAAAGACCGCAAGAATATTGTCGGTAGAGATAAGCTGCGGTGCCTGATCTTCGCAGGCCTGGAGATAATATTCGTAAGACATGCTTAAATGTAGGTAATTGTTGTCAGCGGCTTTCGCGATTATTCCGATACGAAGCTATTAAAAAGGATACTAGTGCGATGAGTGCACCCAGGATCATGACCATAACCACCGTTACACACCATGTGCTCATGGTTATCTTTTGCAAGCGTTGGTCCGGGTCCGCGCCCAGCCATGAACTGAGCTTGCAACCGATGGTCACGTCTACCAACCCCAGGAAAGCACCGAAAGAGAGAGTGGCGCGTAGGTTCAGGTGCTTGGCGGCCCGGTACGTCAGGCCAAAGTAGAGGGCCAGGGTACCCAGGCAAAGCAAGCCATAGGAAACGTGAAAGTGGACGAACATTAAGGAAGTAATGGTATCCAACAGCAGGATGCCGCCTGCGCCGGCCAGCGTTAGTTTGCTCTCGATGTGCATACGTGAAAATAGGCATTTCCAGGGTATGTGGCAAGGGCTCGGATTATTGCTCCCGCCGCAAAGAAAAAAACGGACAAAATGGAGTCTTTTCCATCTTGTCCGCTAAGGAGGTCTCGAGCAGATTACCGGCGGCGCCGACATTTTCATGCTGGATCTCAAGCGATTAGCGAATTTGTCCAAAACGGCGTAGTTCCCCCTGGTGGAGATCGGTCCGAGGGGACCTCAATCAAACTCTCTGCCTCCGCCCTTCATTGCGGTCTTGCTCAAGGATGCTATCCTCCATTCCCCTGATGAAAATCATAGGTCAACCAAAGCACACCGTCATCCAGCTGTCTAACGTTTTTTAATTTCATCAAAGTGCACGGCGCTTTTCGCACCTTCTCATCTACCTCGAACACGCCGACGACATCCTTTCTGCCATCCACCAGCGGCAGCAACAATTGATGAAATTCGTCGATCAGTCCCTCATTCAAAAAGCTACCGTTCATATGTCCGCCACCCTCCAACAGCAACTCTTCGATACCGAAAACCGACCTCAATTTCTCAAGCGCCAACTGGAGGTTGACCTTTTCCTTTCCAGCGAAAAGATAGGATAAGCCAATGTCCTGCAAATGCTGAAGGTAACCGTCGGGCACCGACTCCGTCAGAATAGTTATTACGTGATCACCAGAGATCGCCGACTCTTTCCACCCCAGTTTACCGGATCCATCGACGACGATAGCAAATGAGACGCCAGTCCCCGCAGCATTAAAGTCTTCTCGGGTGATTGTTCTCTTGGAATCAGACAATATCGGCTTTTCGAAGTTTGTAAAGTCCCGCTCCATAGTCGTGCGACCCACGATCCATGCCCTAACCCCTAAGGCAATATGTGTCTCTTCATATTTATTCAGCATTTTTATTATTCTTGGCTCATCCCCCCAAACCGAGGCTAATATTCTCCCATCAAGCGATGTCGTCATTAAACAAACTACTTTTGGACATTTATTCACTACTAATAGTTTAAACTTTTATTAATCAGGCAAGAACAATGATGTTACAGTCAAAAAAAACAGGGACGATCTCCAACAAAAGGCCTATCCGCTGATGGAAATCGCCCCGAAAATACAGCCTATCAGGAAAACACCAATCGCTATGAACTGCCAATAGAAATTTTCTTCAGTTGGGGCATAGCCATCATTCCGTGCGATCGTTAACTAAATTTAGTTTCCATCGGAACAAGAACCTTTGTTGAGCATATCAAATTTTCTTTGTTCCAAATATCACCAATACACTCTACCAATCCAGAGAATAAATTTCCCACTCAGAAACTAAAATTTAATCAATTGGTTTTAAAGTTGCATTACTGCAAACTCTATCTTTGACCGACAAACAATAGTTTAGCATCAAAACCGAAAATTCAAACAGTCAAAATTAAAATAACCATCATGCCATTAGTTACCATTACCTCACTAAAAGGGAGAACAAAAGAAGAGAAGAGAAAGATCGGCGATGTAATTCAAAAAGCGTTGATTGAAGCAGGAACCCCGCCCACTGACCGTTTTCAACGTTTCTTTGACATGAACGACGAAGACTTAATATACGACAAGTCCTATCCGGATATGCCCGAACAACGGTCGGATAAATTTACCATCATTGAGATTTTATTCTCTGTTGGCAGAAACGTAAAAATTAAAAGAAAGTTGCTGGCGACATTAATTTCCGGGCTTCAGGAATTATCGATCGAACCAAAAGACGTTTTTGTTGTGTTTAAAGAGACCGCCTGGGAGAATTGGGCCTTTACAGCAGGAAACATACTACATGCGTAGCCATTTTAAAAGTTTCCCTGCCCGTTTCAATATCTTGTCGCGATTAACTCGTTTGCGGAGGCTCTCGTTGGAGAATAGCCAAAATGTTTCTTAAAGACGAACGAAAAATGTGAAATATTTTCAAAGCCGACTTCGAGGTAGACATCCCCGGGTTTTTTCTTTTTTTCGAAGATCTGGTAGTGAGCAAGCTCCAGACGTTTTTGAACAAGCCACCGCTGCGGAGGCATATTGAATGCTTTCCTGAAATCCCTGTTGAACGTGGCGATACTCCGTCCCGTGAGCTGACCAAAGTTTTCCAGTGTCAGATTAAACATGAAATTCTTTTCCATAAAATCGGCAAGATCTATTTTGCCTGGTTCTGAAAAATCCGACAGCAATCCGTCGATGTTCTTATCTATGGTGCGCAGAATAGTAAGCGCTTCGTCAATTTTAATTTTGATCAAGTCGTCGGTTAAATTGTTTTGTAAATCAAAATATGGCATAAGTGACGCGAAAAGGCTTTCGAGAAGCGGATGCCTGGTATAAGATTTTACTTTTTGCCAGGACGGGAGTTTAGAATTGAATTTTTGCTTGCTATAATAATCTTTTAACTGTTCAGGTCTGAACGTTATCAATATGCAATTGAACGGAATCCCGTCTTTGGAACGTTTGATCACGGAAGACAGTCGATTTCGGGGAACCAAAAACGTATCTCCGGCATTGAATTCATGCGTATCTTCTGCCAGAACAATTTTCATTTCGCCGGAAACGATACGCATTAAAGAATGATACTCCCACACCGCTTCCGTTTTAAAGAATGCTTCTTCGCGGCACGAAGTTAATATTGGTGCATATTTAAGATTTAATGCCTGCATTATAAAGAGTAAATTTAAATTATATCTAAAGCTACAGGAAAACCCTGACATCTATAATTGTCAGTCCTACTCATTTTTCCAAAAGCCTAATTCCCCATTCTTCCTCCAACTTTTCGCCAGATTCCTTAGAATCACTTCTTTAAGCGATACACTGGCTTTCACAGGTCCTCTATCTGGTGACATTCTGAACAAACAAAATTAGACACGCACAACAAAGTCGTTCCTTCCGAAGCGAAGTAACTTTTGTCGCACACCGATCGTGATCGAGGATCGACCCCTCCGGCAAATCGTGCAAACATTGCATACAATCCTATACCCCCCGGCATTCCGGCCCTGGTAACTTTGTTTCATCAAATTATTTAAAACAATAGAAAATGAAAAAAGTATGGTTTATCACCGGAACTTCATCTGGCATCGGTAGAGCGCTGGCACAAGAAGTACTTCAGGCAGGTTATCAGGTCGCGTTGGGAGCCCGTAATACTGCAGATGTTGTTGACATCACCTCTTCCTTTCCTGAAACGGCAATAGCGGTAAAATTGGATGTTACCAGCACTGACGAAATCGTTTCTTCAGTAAAAATAATTAAAGAAAGATTCGATCGTATCGATGTATTGGTGAACAATGCGGGCATCGGTTATTTCGGATCCCTCGAAGAAAGCGAAGAAAATGAAATTCGTCGGATGTTCGAAATCAATTTCTTTGGCCTGGCGAGATTGACAAAGGAAGTATTGCCGATCTTCCGCGCACAGCGCAGCGGTCACATTCTGAACGTCACCTCTATTCTTAGCCTGGTGAGCTATCCTGCCGTTAGATTTTATAGCGCAACCAAGTTCGCCGTTGACGGATACACCGAATCATTGTCCAAAGAGGTTGCCCCACTAGGGATTAAGGTCACCGCCATTGCGCCGAGCAGTTTCCGGACAGACTGGGCGGGCCGTTCTGCAAAAGAGGCACCCAATACTATTGAAGATTACAAAACTACTGCTGAAGCCAACAAGAACAATATTCGCGGCTACAGTGGTAAACAAGCCGGGGATCCTGCACACGCAGCAAAGGCCATCATTAAGGTGGTCGAATCCAAGAACCCTCCTCTAAGGCTTCTACTGGGCGAGGCCTCTTACAAAGGCGCAAACGCAAAACTGACTTCCTTGAAAGCGGATTTTGATGCATGGGCTGAAACCAGCATCGGCGCTGATTTCCCCAAAGAAGAGGCAGTCAACAACTAAATTTTAACAGACAGGTAATTCAAACATATAAAACAATTTAACTAAGCAAATTATGAAATCGAAATTTAAGCTGATGTTAGTGGCCGGTATTGTGGCACTCATCATCACGCAAGGTACACCGGTGATGGCGCAGGCCGGCAAAGGGAAAATTCTGGTAGTAATGTCCGGCGGCCATATCCTGACGCTGGCCGATGGAAAACCATATGCAACAGGTTATTATCTCAACGAAGTGGCCATTCCCCTCCAGGCACTGATCACAGCCGGCTACACACCGGTTTTCGCCAGCCCTAATGGTGATATGCCTTCGATGGACGCAAGTTCCAATGTTGATAAGTTCTTCGGCGGAGATGCAGAAAAACGCATGAAGGCGCTGCGCTTCATCGATGGGTTTCCCGGCATACATCATCCGCGGCTGTTATCGACGATTGTCGGTCACACGCAAGAATATGTAGCGATCTTCGTGCCCGGCGGACACGCCCCGATGATCGACCTTTTGAAGGATAAGAGTCTAGGGCTGATCCTTCGCGATTTCCATAAAAATGGCCGGCCGACGGCACTGATCTGCCATGGCCCGATGGCGCTTCTTTCGACGCTCCCCGAGTCTGAAAAATACAACAAGGAATTGGTGGCTGGTCATTTTCCCGCCTTGTCGAATCTTGCTCATGGTTTCCCCTATGCCGGGTACCGGATAGCCGTTTTCTCGAAGGCAGAAGAGAAACAGATCGAAGGACCTCAACTCGGGGGACCTGCTCCCTACTACAATGACGAAGCGCTTGCCGCCGCCGGCTTGCAGGTACAGAATGCCGCACCCTGGCAGCCTAATGTGGTTCAGGACCGTGAGCTGATCACCGGCCAGCAACCTTTTTCCGATCACGCTTTCGCTGACGCGCTGATCGCGAAACTCGCCAGTTCACGCCATTAATCAGCCAACCGGTCACCGAAAGCTATCATTTAACCATAGCGCTAAAGAATAACCTATGCAGCTGATATCATTTCGGCTGCATAGCTGTTTTTGCCGGAATATGTTTGTTCATTTAAACGGAAAATACAAAATGGAACGTACCGGGACGCGACAACCATCTTTTCTGCAATTTT
>Ga0070730_10003349_pt1 | contig 14416 bp, 13 predicted proteins | sample Coa_R1_3_FD_66447 | JGI IMG/M metagenome (GOLD analysis project Ga0070730, IMG submission 66447) | Surface soil microbial communities from Centralia Pennsylvania, which are recovering from an underground coalmine fire - Coalmine... | ecosystem: Environmental > Terrestrial > Soil > Unclassified ...
TACTTGCTGATGAACCCGGCACGCGGAGGATGCGGAAGCGATTCGCGGCAGCAGCCGGTGCAGGTGTGGGCCACGTGGTTCCCGCGCGACGGGAAACCGCAAACGTGGATTCAGGGATTTCCGCTGCGCGAACTTTATTTGAGTCCTCGAGGCGGCAGCCATTTAGTTTTTGAAGCTGGCGAGAATCGCATCAGCGAAAACGAATGCCGCGGACGAATAGAAGTGGACGGCCATCGGATTTGCTGGGAATTGCGATATCGTTCCACCTTTCGTATAGAGCTGAGCAGCAAGGGCTGGATTGGGTTTTCGCGGACGCCGCATTCTGATGCGATTTTTTCAGGAGAGATTACCCTTAATGGCCAAACTTTTCGGGGCGAGCCGCTGGCTTATGGGATGCAGGGTCACAACTGTGGATATCGCCACCGCAAGTTCTGGACGTGGACGCACATCCATTTTCCGCTGGCGGGGGGTCCCGGCTCGACCGTAGAAGTGCTTGTTTATGAGATGCCGCTGGGGCTGACGTTCCGGAAAGTTGTGATTTGGCACGAAGGCCGCGTGCACGTTTTCCGGACCTTGCGAGAGCTGCGGCGGGATCTAGGTGAACTGGCGTGGAGCTTTTTCTGCCTAAATCCCGGAGTTTGCGCGGTAAAGGTCGAAGTACTGGGAAGAAAAGGGCTTATCCACCATCTTCCGTATTTCAAGACGGACTGCTCGGGGCAATTTGAGGTTGCGAATGACAGTTTAGCGACCGCGCGGTTGACGTGGTACATGCCGGGAAGCGCACCTAAAGAGCTGAGTACTGATACTGACGCAGTCATCGAAATGTCAGGCAGTTTCCAGGTTTTACAGGCCGAATGATCTCTACCCAGGTGCCTGGAGGACTTTTTCTCGACACCAAGCACCCACAAGAGGACTATTAGCTGCTTGCGCTCCCGATTTCCTAGAGATTTCCACAGGCCTCGACTGGACTGCTTCGCTCCGCGAAGCTAGTCTATGTTTCCCGCTCGGACAGGGGTTTCTATCTAGCCCGGGAGACATCCGAGCGGACACTCAAAGAGGCGGTTCTTGTCGACTGTAACCCCCTTACAGGCGGGAGCTCATACTGAGCACCGCGATTTGTCTTTCTGGATGGACCAAGTCCTGAAGGAGCTGGAGTCCGTCCACGCTTCAGCCAGCATGGACGCGGTGCATGATCTTCGCGTAGCCATTCGACGTTGCCGCTCGGTAGCCGCGGCGATGGAAGAGATTGATCCGGATCCCGCCTGGCCGGCAATGCGCAAAGCTGCGCGCAAGCTTTTCCGCGCGCTGGGCGCGCTGCGCGATGCGCAAGTAATGGACGAATGGGTGAAAAAGCTTGGGCCAGAGACGGATCCGGTACGCGCGCATTTGCAGGGTTCGTTTGAAGCGAAGGAGCCGCAACTACGAGAAGAGGCGCTGCGAGGAGTCGACAAATTCGACACGAAATTGTGGAAACACCTTGCGCGCACGCTCCGGCAGCGCAGCCGATTTGCGCCAGCGGGCAGTTTGGCCGCGGAATGCCTAGGGCTTGAGCGATTCGAAAGCGCGAAGGAGCTGCATGCAAAAGCGTTGCGCACGGAAAAGCCAAAGCCGTGGCACGCACTTCGCATCGGGCTAAAGCGGTTCCGTTATACCGTGGAGAGCCTGCTTCCCGAGCAGTACGCGATTTGGAGCGAACACCTGAAGCGTGTTCAGGACTTGCTAGGAGAAATCCACGACCTCGATGTGCTTTCCGAAGTGGTCAAGAAATCGGAGTTCGTTGAGACGGAAGATTCGTTGAACGTTTGGACGGAGATTATCGGGCGCGAACGGCAAGAATGCATACGGACTTACAGACAATTGACGCTGGGTAAAACGAGCCTTTGGAATGTCTGGCGTGCAGGCTTACCGACGAATGGAAGAGTAGAAGCAGCCGCCGAGGCCCGATTGCGGGCTACCGCGCGGGCGATTGAGTCACACGCTAGCCGCACGTCCCAGGTTTCGCGGATCGCGGTGGCATTGTTTGAAACACTGAAGCGCGCGGATGCCGGAGCGGCATTTCGGGAGCATCCTCTGCGCCGAATCCTGCTTGCCGCAGCGCGATTGCATGGAGCTGGCGCCGCTAACGCCGAAAAATCCCCGCAGAAGGCTGCCCGGAAATTCATTCGTGGGCTGCCGCTTCCTCCGGGATGGAACAATGAAGAGTGGGAATTGCTCGCGACGGTGGTTCGCTATCATCGCGGCAGGGAACCGACGAAAAAGAAAGGCTCTTTTGCCAAACTGTCCACGGAGCAGCAGAACTGCGTTCGCGCTTTGAGCGGCGTTTTGCGTTTGGCGCTGACGCTTCGGAAATGCGGCGTGGAGAGCGGAGCCGGGCTGCGTGCGGAAAAGTCTCCAGAGACGATCGTGCTTCGCGTACGTGGGCTGACGGACGACGTGGAAACGGCAGCGCGGCTCGCCGCGGGCAAGCATTTGCTGGAAGAATATCTGGGAATGCCGCTGATTCTGAAACCAGTAGTCAAACAGGGGAAAGTTGTCGCGCTGCCGACACCACCAACACCACAATTCTTTATGGCGTCGGATTGAGTCACTCCATCCCGGCAAACCCGATGACGCTACTTCCCCGCCCTGCGCAGCATCTTGGGAGTAGCGAGCCACGCGAGAACACCCATCGGCGGAGAGATTCGCTTCAGCTCGATGAGGGCGACCCCGGCTTTCTTTAGAGACGTCAGATGCTTCTTCGAGCCGAGCGCCGTGGCGGTGATGTCGTCCAACTGCGGTGCGTGACCAAACACAAAAACTGATGCGGCTTGCTTTTCGCGCGCGAGTTCGCGGAAGAGGAGTGTGGGCTCTGACCCCGGCAGCAATATTTCGTTTCGCCGGATCTTCTGCCGGGCATATTCCAGCGCATCCGCAAAAATCTCCGCGGTTTGCACCGCGCGAACGTATGGACTAGTGATCAGCAAATCTCCGGTAGCCCCCAGGGCCGCAACGCCTTTCGCCACCTGCTTTGTTTTTTCGACACCCTCTTCGGTGAGGTAACGCTCGGCTTCGGCCGGACATTTGGGATCTTCGCGGTCGATGGCGATGCCGTGCCGAACAATGTAAAGCTGCATCTTCTTCTCCTAACTGCGCACTGACTTCCGGGCCGTTTACGAATTTTCCAAGGATGATGAGGGACGAAGCAACCGGCGGATGCGATTCATGATGCCGGGAGCCTGCCGAGAATACACCTTCACGTGACACTCCTTTTCAAACCACTCGGCGCTGCGGCCGGCATCGCGCAAATCTTCACTGGCGTCGCCGCGGGCTTGCACTTCCAACCCGACGGCACCGCGCTGAAACGTAGCACGAATTTTGACCACACGCTGGCGATGCGAGTGGTCGAGACTTTCCGCGATGCGTAATATGGCTGCCAGCCTTCGCAACGTGGGCTTATCAGCGTCGTCGAGGGCGGAATAAGCGGGATGATGCCCCGCAGGCTCCGACTTGCGATTGTGATAGCGCACCAAGCCCGCGACGATGGCGCGCTCGCGCCCTTCGAGGCCGGGAATGTCACCGTTCAGTACGAGGTATTCGCCATGTTTGTGGTGGCCGCGATGGCTGATCATGTTTCCCGTATCGTGCAACAAAGCTCCAGCTTCGAGAAGCACGCGAGCCTGGGGGGGCAGACGATGTACGGGCTGCAACTGGTCAAACAGCTGAAGACTTAATTCGCGGACGTGTTCCGCATGTTGCTGATCGTATTCAAGCCTTCGCGCGAAGCTGCGCGTTCCCACAAGCAACTGACGCGCGGCACCATTGTAACGATGCGGCTCCTTGCGGGAAAAAGTTTCGTGGGCAATCTGCTGGAGAAGACCTTCGCGAACGCCGACGCCGGGAACGGCAAAAAGACGCAGATTCAGGTAGCGACCCAGAGTGACAAAGGTAATTGCGGCAATGCCTATGACGTCGGCGCGGTCGCGGCGTACGCCGTAGGTTTTCATGCGTTCGCGGACGTCCCGCTCAAGAATGTCCGGAAGGCGCTCGCGCAAGAGAGAGAGTTCGACCGTTTCGAGGCCGTGCTCGCGCGGACCTGGAGCGATTTCGGCGAGAGTTTCCGCGTTGCCGCCGAGGGCGATGGCAATGCCGTTATTCAGATTGGGCCGCGGCGAAAGTTTCGATTCAAGCAGGGCGCGGATATACTTGCGGACTTGTTCGCCTTCCGCAGGCTTAATGACGCCGGGAAGATCGAGAGTGGTCATGAGGCGAACGGTTCCCGCGGGCAGTTGCGCGCTTTGCTCCACAGTGTGATCGCGCAGGAGGCTAATTTCGAGACTGCCGCCGCCTAAATCCACAATGCAACGAGGAACCGCCTCGGGCCCGAGTGCTGAGAGCACGGCTTCCCTGCCGAGGCGTGATTCCTCCGCTGCACCAATGACTTCCAGCGCGATTCCGGATTTTCTTTTTATAGTGCGGACGAAGGCGTCGCGGTTTTCCGCTTCGCGAGTGGCGCTGGTAGCCACAGCGCGATAGCGTGCCACGCCAAACTCATCCATCACCTCGCGAAAATACCGGAAGGCTTTAACAGCTTTCTTGAAGACATCTTCACTAAAACGCGGCCGCACAAAAACGTTTTCGCCAAGTCGAAGCGGGTAACGTTCGTTTTGCAGCGGTTCAATGTCCAACGCGGAATAGGCGCGCGCGACGGAAAGCCGCACGGCATTCGAGCCGGCGTCGATGGCGGCGATGTGGACGGGATCCGGCGTTGGCATCAGCGAATTCTACCGCCAGAGGTGGGATAAAGCTGAGGAAGGAGTGTACTTCGTCGAACGAATCCCCAGTTGCTCGGCAATGCGCTGGCGCAGCAGCTTGTTGACGGCAGAAACGCTGGCTTCCCCGTCCAGCTCGATGAAGTTGTGCTTTTTGGCCATGACTTCGAATTCGCGCTTAATCATAGTCTGGTAGCGGATAAAGGACCAATAGAGATCGTGCGAGAGCGACATGTCGCGGCCCGCTTCCCAGTAGCTGATGGCCTGCGCTTTGCGAAATTCGCGGCCGAACGCCGTTTCCGGGCGGACGTTCAGCCAAAAGGTGAGATGCGGACGAAGCGCCATAGCGTACAGCCCGCCCATGTAATCGCGGTTGATACCGCGAACGACGCCACGGCCAATCAAAGTAAAAATGTAGCGATCGGCCAGCACAATCGTGCCGGAACGCAGCGCCGGAAGAATGCGATGCTCGATCTGGTCGAAGAAATCCGTCGCATACATGAGCGCCAGGGTCAGGCGCGTGACGGCGTTTTTGGCAAGAAGTTCGTCAATGTCGCGGCCTACCAGGTTCGAACGGCGCAGCCCGCTGGTTTGCACCGCGAAGCCTTCCGATTCGAGCCACTCCTGCAGCAAAGCGATTTGCGTGGAACGTCCGGAGCCGTCCATTCCCTCAATCACGACGAGGCTGCCGGTGATTTCGCTGGGGTCGAATCCGACCAGAGGCTCGCCAAAAAAAGATTGTTGGCTGAAATCTTCGGAGGGCGGAACAGTCTTGGATGGAACTGCTGGTGCTGCGGGAGCTTCGGTTGTCGCGGTCGCTACGGACTTTTCTCTTTCGGCTGCGGACTTTTCTTTTTCTTGATCGGGCATGCTCACTCCGCCACCTCAGCGCGAGGAGCAAAGCGCTTGAGATCGATTTTGGAGGCGACAATATCGCGCATCTGTTTTTGCAATTTGTTGACGGGCATCGTGCCGTCGAGGACGACGAAATTATCCGTGTCCACCATTTTGTCGTACTCCTCGAGAATGCGCGCCTGGAACAAACGGAAACTCTCAGCGCGGTCGTAGGACAACCCTAGGTCCATGCCTGCTTCGTAGTATTTCAGCCTCGGGCGCCCGCTTAAAATACGGTTTACGGCCACATCGAGCGGAGCGCGGAAATAAAACGTAATGTCAGGGACCGGCGCGAACCGGTAGAGGTTCCTCAGCCAACGCGACGAACAGCCTCTGGCGGTGTCGCGCGCAAACGCCGTGTAAATGTAACGGTCGGCCAGCACCAAATAGTCGCCCTGGAGCAATGGCATGATCTGCCGCTCACAGCGGTCCGCAAAATCAGCAGCATGGAGAAGCGAGAAGGTAGTTGGCGTGAGCAGCCGTCGTTGTTTGCCACGGCGCGTCGCCGATTTTACCAGCGGCGATGAATTCCATTCCGTGAAATGTAGCCGATAGCCGCCGATTTCCAGCCAGCGCTTGAGCAAATACAACTGCGTGCTTTTTCCTGAGCCGTCCGTGCCTTCGACGACAATCAACGCGCCGGGATAAGCGCGGCTGGGAACCGGCCGCCCCGGTTGCGGAAGGGTAGATTTGGCCGGCTCGGTCCGGGCCGGTTTTTGCACTACATCCTGAGTTTCCATGGGCCTCAAGCGAGAAGCTATTGGAACGGCAAGACTATGCAACGAATGTTACAGCCGCATTACATCATATTGAGGGTTTCCGGGCAAAGCGCCCGAGCGCTCAGAACAAAGTGACTTTGATGTGCAGAAATTTTTTTGGATTTTGGCGGAAATCACCAATCAGCAAACGCATATCGCCGGTCAATGCCGCCAGGTTGTCATACAGCTTTGGGTCGCTGAACATCTTTCCAACGGTGGTGGTGTTTTCATTGAGCTTGGCGGAGGCCGAGGCAAAGTTTGCGCTCGTTTCACGCAGCTTGTCGTACAGAGTATCGTCGGTCACGAACTTGCCCAACGAACCCTTGCCGGCGCGCGCGTCCCGCAACATAGAGTTGGCATTGGTCATGGCTTCCTTTGTCTGGTCATAGAGCGTTGGATCATAGATCATTTTGCCCAGCGTGCCCTTGCCGGCGCGCATGTCTGCGAGCATCACGTTTACGTTGTCCAGCCCTTTATCCACCTTCGTGTACATCTCATCCGACGCAACCAATTTTCCTAATGTGCCCTTCCCGTCTTGAATATCTGTAACCATCGCCTCGCTCTTGGCGAGTATGTTGTTTAAATGACGATAGGCCTGCTCGTCGGTGAGAAATTTTCCCAGCGAACCGCGACCTGCCTGCACGCCGCCAATCAGGTCACGCACGTCCGTTGACAATGCAGAAAGATTGCCCAGAACTTCTGCGCTCCTCTGCACCACTTCCTTCATGGCTTCCTCTTCGACTCCCTTGATTTCGGCGGAGTCGGTGATAGGCGTACCTGTGAGCCCCCTGGTGATATTCACATAGCGGTTGCCGAGCAACCCCTCCGTGACGAGACTCGCAGTGGAATCCGTCAGGATATAGCTTTGGTATCGACGGTCCACACGCATCACGACTTCGATATTCCTGTTCTTGTCCACTACTTTCCCGGTGGAGCGCGGTAGAAGCTTGATAGACTCCACGTTACCCACTTCCACACCGTCCACACGCACCGGCGCGCCGTTCGCCAAGCCCGACACTTCCGGTAGATACGTTCTTAACCGGTACTTAGGCGCCAGAGGCCCCGCCCCGGTGACATAAAAGATTCCGGCGGCTAACACGGACAGTCCAACCAGCACAAACAGCCCTACGCGCAACTCCGTCCAGGTAAGTTGTCTCCGTTGTGGCATTTCTTCTTTCCTCCCCCCACTAGAAAACCGTTACCACAAATTCAAACCAGAAAACGCTTCAGATAAGGATCGTTCGAATTGGCAATCTCATTGGGCTCTCCATCGAAGTAGATCTCCCCCTCTCTGTACACCAGGAAACGTGTCTGTGCCATGTCGGCCGTTGCGCTGCCGTTCCCGGAATTCGCCACGACTCGTTCTGCGTCCGCATCAAAATGAAAATTCGCCAGGGCAAATCCGTCTTGAAGGCGATGCGTGGCCAGCAACGCCGTCACCCCATACACGTCGCGTAGGCGCAAGATCAGTGTGATAATCGTTTGCGAAGTTATTGGATCCAGGCCCGCGGTCGGGGAGTCATAGAGCACGATGGGCGGACGATTAACCAGTGCCCGTGCGATGGAAACGCGCCGCCTCATACCGCCGGACAATTCAGATGGAAGCTGGTCGACGGTGTGTTCCAGTTCTACGAAGCGCAGCACTTCCCTAACGCGCGGCTCAATCTCGTCCTGGGCAACGCCGTCTTCGTGCAAGCGGTAGGCTACGTTGTCGGCCACAGTCATGGAGTCAAACAGCGCTCCTTCCTGAAACATGAAGCCTATCTTCCGCCGGAACGCCAGAAGTTCCTTCTCCGTCATTTCCGATACTTTTTGCCCCAGCACGTCGATGCTGCCGCTGTCCGGCCGCAACAATCCAGCCGCCATCTTCAACGTAAGCGTTTTTCCCGTGCCTGTTTCGCCCAGCAAAACTACGGTTTCCCGTTCGCGCACGCAAAAGGAGACCCCACGCAGAATTTCCCCTTCGTCAAATCCTATGCGAACTTCTTCAAAAGCAATGGAAGACTTTGCTTCCCAAGGGGGAAAGGACCCGTGTCCAGCCATATCTGCGATTATAGCGAGAATTCGCTTTTTGTTTCCCCGAAAGAGCTTAAAACGCAATCAACTCCAGGGCGCAACGAGGGAGATGGGCGTACAATACTGCCGGTTTTTTTTGATGCCAAAGGAGATGACGGTGAATAGGATTCCCAGCGCGTCTAGATTGCAAACCCTCACGCGGCTTGCCAATTTGTTTCTTGGCACCGCTTGCGCCTTGTCAGCTATCGCCCCCCTGGCAGAAGCACAAGGCTTCACCGTTGAGCAGGTCATGAGCTCGCCCTTCCCTGAGAGTGTGACAGCGGCGGCTCGTGCGCCGCGTGTTGCGTGGGCTTTCGACGCCCGAGGAGTGCGGAACGTTTGGATCGCCGACGCTCCTAACTTTATTGGTCGCCGAGTCACACATTATTCCGATGACGACGGAATGGCTTTTGCAAGCTTGCGGCTTACGCCTGACGGCAGCATAGTTGTTTATGCACGCGGCAGTGAGCTCAACTCGGTGGGCGACGTTGCAGATCCCGCGAGCAATGTAACGCGCCCAATCCAGCAAGTATGGGCCGTGGACGTGGACAAGGGCGAGCCGCGACTGCTGGGTGAATTGAATTGCACACGAGAAGGGTGTGAAGACATCGAGCTTTCACCAGATGGCACAACGGCCGTTTGGGCCGCGCGCGGGCAACTCTGGGCCGCGCCTGTGTCCGGCGCCGTACCCGCACATCAACTTGCCTTCGTACGCGGCGAAAATGATTCGCCGCAATGGTCACCGGATGGCACGGAGATCGCCTTCGTCTCTCATCGAGGCGATCACAGCTTCATAGGCATCTACAACTTCGGCCGCGAATCCGTCTGCTACCTTGCTCCTTCGGTGGACCGCGACTCCATGCCACGCTGGTCTGCGGACGGCAAACAGATCGCGTTCGTCCGCATCCACGGGCTCGAAGAGCGTTTGCCCCTGTTGCAGACGCGACCCAATCCTTGGGCTATTTATGTTGCCGATGCCGCAATCGGTGAAGGGCGTGCCATCTGGCATAGCACCGAAGAACTTGTGGCCTCTCTTCCGAATCTCACCGAAAACAAATCTTTTCATTTTGTGGGAAACCGAATTGTCTTTGCTTCGGAACAGGACGGCTGGAACCATTTGTATTCCATTCCCTCCACCGGTGGCGCCGCTATGCTTCTCACGCCCGGCGAATTCGAAGTGGAAGACGTAGCCGTATCGCGAGATGGCCGCTCGGTGATTTACTCCTCGAATCAGGACGATATTGACCGCCGGCACTTGTGGCGCGTTCGCGTTGACGGCGGGAAGCCTGAAGCTCTCAGCAAAGGCGAAACTATGGAATGGTCTCCCGTCGAACTATTGGATGGCCACACTGTCGTTTGTCTCGGCTCAACTGCAACTTCCCCGGCCATGCCCTATCACCTCACGCCCTCCGGACGCGAGATGATTGCAAGCTCGCAACTCCCCTCGGACTTTCCGTCTTCGCAACTCGTTGCTCCCAAGCAGGTTGTTTTCCCCGCAGCAGATGGATTGCAGATTCACGGCCAGCTCTTCATCCCTCGCGGACGCACCTCTGCCGGCCCCGCGCTGCTCTTTATGCACGGTGGCTCACGACGCCAGATGATGCTCGGCTTTCACTACATGCAGTACTACCACAACGCTTACGCCGAAAATCAGTACCTGGCTTCGCGCGGCTACGTGGTCCTTTCGGTCAACTACCGTACCGGCATCATGTATGGCCGCGCTTTTCGTGAGCGCGAAAAAGGCGGGCCGCGCGGCGCGGAAGAATATCAGGACATCGTTGCGGCGGCTAAATATCTACAGACGCTTCCAATTGTCGACGCGAAGAAAATCGGTCTTTGGGGCGGTTCTTACGGCGGATTCCTCACGGCCATGGGCCTTGCTCGCAATTCGGACATTTTCGCTGCTGGTGTGGATTTTCATGGCGTGCATGACTGGTCCGCCCGCGGCATTTTTCGCGGCGGCCCGGGTGGGCAGGAAGGCGGCGGCCCACCCGACCGCGCCGAGGCTATGCGCATCGCGTTCGAGTCTTCGCCGAATGCCTCGATCAAGTCTTGGAAATCGCCCGTCCTTCTAATCCAAGGCGATGACGACCGCAATGTGGATTTCAGCCAGATGGTGGACCTTGTTCAGCGTCTCCGCGAACAGAAAGTCGCGTTTGAGCAAATCGTCTTTCCGGACGAGATTCACGATTTTCTTTTGTGGCGCTCCTGGGTGCGCGGGTACAAAGCGACCGCAGACTTTTTCGACCGCGTCCTGGTGAAAGGCGAGTCGATCGCGAGCGGGAATTCGTTCTAGAAGACTTTATTGGATAGATAGAGCGAAAGCTTGGTCAGGAACAGGTCCGCCACAATAATGAACACGGAGGAAACCACGACGGCTTGTGTCGTGGCTCGGCCGACGCCTTGCGTACCGCCTCGCACTGTCAATCCCTTGTAGCAACCCACCGTCGCCAGAATGAAGGCAAACGTCAATGATTTCATGAAACCTTGCATCAGGTCGGGAAATTCCAGGACATCCACGGCGCGCCGCCAGAATTCCACGGCGCTGAGTTGCAACGAAAAGACAGAAGCAACGCATCCGCCCAGCAGCCCGACGAACACCATCATTGCCGTGAGCAGTGGCACCATCAACATACTCGCTAGCACACGCGGCGTTACCAATTTTCGGCTTGGGTCCGTGCCCATCGCCCGCATTGCGTCCACTTGCTCGGTCACCAGCATCGAGCCTAACTCGGACGCCATACCAGAAGAGCATCGCCCCGCAGTGAGCAAGCCCGTAATCGCCGGCCCCAGTTCGCGCACCAGCGCCAGCGAAACGACGTCCCCGGTCAAGGAAGTCTGCCCAAACCGCACAAACTGCGCCCCAGTCTGCAAAACCATGACGCCGCCGATAAAAAATCCTGAAAGCAGAATGATTGGCAGCGAGCCGACTCCGACGTCATCCATCTGATCGAGGGTGTCTTGGAAATAATGAGGTGAAGTTGCGAGATTGGTCAGCGACCGAAAGGAAAGCAGCGAGTAATCCTGAACAGCCGCTACGGCCCGTTTCGCCGCGTCCCCTAGCACTTCGCCGATCGAAGGGGCTTCTTCCTGTTTCGCACGGCTGCCTGTTACCTGGAGCGGAGTGTCGGCCACAAGTACCTGTTCACACCCGTCTTCTGCGTCCAACTTCTCGCCGAAACAGCATATTCCGAAAGCGTAACTGTAGGCCAACCGTGCGTCAAGTAAGCGATTTCGCGCTCGTTCTAAACTCTTCTTTCCATTGATTCCTCATGCGCACGACCCATCTCGAGAAGCAACCGTTTGCCCTACCTGAGCCTTTGTCAACTGAACAACTTCTGCGGAACAATCATGCCGGGAAAATCTACCAGTCGGCTAACCTATTCTCATAGGACATTATGAGTTATCCACCAGAGCGCAGGCGCCGAGCCCGGCTGAAGCTTCCGCAAGTGGTTCGCGTGCGGCCTTCGGACGCTCACCTCCAATTTGATGAGATTCTCCCAACCCTCAACACAACCCGAGACAGTGTCTACTTCGCATCCAAAAACGCGTCGTACACGGAAGGCATGCGCGTATTCATTACCTTCCCCTATTCCGACGCGCCCGGCTCCCTGAATCGCGAGTCGCTCGGCCAAGTGCTTCGCGTAGACGATCTGGGCCAAGGCCGCCGCGGCATCGCCATCCAGATTCTTATGCCCCTCTATGTTGGTGGCAAAGAAACAGTACGCTGAGCCAGAAACGCATGGAAGTCCGTGGCCACAGGCTTCGAGCCAAGCTGCCGCATCATGTGTGCGAATTGGCCCCGATGGTAAGTCGAATGATTGGCAAGATGCTGCATCAAGTGCGCCAGGCTCATCTGCGTCTTGCGAATCGGGAGCACTTTTCTCAATGCTTCGTCTGTAAGGCCGCTGACAAACTCAGCTTGTACTCCCTCGATTTCCGCCCACTTCACACGAACCGCAGCGATGTCAGGAAACACGCCCGGCCGGAAAATGGCGTCGTGTCGAGCCCACAGATCCGCTAAGAATGCCGGGCCATGGGACGGCGCTTGCCAATAGGTGAGCCAACCCCACTCCCCACCAATGATGTGTAAGAGCACTTCTCGGACAGAACGAAAGCTACCACCCAGGTCTCGCGTGAATTGCTCAACGCTGAGCGCGCTGGCCGCCTGCAAAACATGATTGTTCGCCCAGCGGTCGTACTCGAAGAGCAGCTGAATGTCTTCTATGGTCATAGCCTGCGTGGCTGGAAGTGCAAATGCTTCGCCTTGGGAATCTTAGCTTGGGCTGTGCACTTGGAAAAGCCCAAGGGACACTTAAGGTAGGTCATGCCTTCGGGTCGGCGAAAAAGAAAACCGTCCGCGAAACTAACTTGTTAGAAATGAGTCCTGGAAGCGCTGGAAAAGCCATTCTGGAGCTATAATCTCGCCGCCTATGCCAATAGCTCCAGGGACACGCCTTGGCCCCTATGAAGTTCTTGCACCACTGGGGGCAGGCGGAATGGGGGAAGTCTACCGGGCGCGTGATTCCCGCCTCGCGCGCGACGTAGCTTTGAAAGTTCTCCCGCCTGACTTTGCCACTGATCCCGACCGTCGCGCACGGTTCGAGCGCGAAGCCCGCGCCGCGGGGCAGATTCATCATCCGAATATCCTGATCATCCTCGACATCGGCACACATGACGCTCTGCCATTCATCGTCACAGAGCTTCTGGAAGGCGAGACTCTTCGGGAGCGGCTGCGACCCGGGCCACTTCCTCAGCGTAAGGCCATCGAGGTCGCATCTCAAATTGCAAAAGGGCTCGGTGCCGCTCACGAAAGAAGCATTGTCCATCGTGACATCAAACCGGACAATATCTTCATAAGTAGAGACGGCCATGTGAAGATTCTCGACTTCGGCCTGGCAAGCGTGTCCGTTCAGGAATCAGTGCCACAGGACGCCACAATCACTCTGAAAACGGCTTCTGTTGCCTGGTCTCCGGACAATAAATCCATTTTTGCCGCAATGGGTGAAGGCGATGCGGATAGCGTATTTTTTGACGGCCTGCTCCGCTAATTCAATCACCCGCATACTGCAAAACCCGGCCTCGCTGGACGCCGGGAGCGGCTATCGCTACACTGTCTTCTTCCTCCTGATTGCATTGCCAACGGAATGAACACGCGAGGATAGAGGCGCGGATGTTGAAGTTCTACACGGCTGGTGAATCGCATGGACAGGCGCTATTCGCTTATATTTCCGGGCTTCCCGCGCAACTTCCGATCGATCTCAAGCTCATCAACCAGGAACTGCACCGCCGCCAGCTTGGTTATGGGCGCGGCGGCCGGCAGAAGATCGAAAAGGACCACGCGGAGATTTTTGCTGGCGTGCGCCACGGGAAGACCATCGGCGCACCCATCGCGCTACGAATCGAGAATCGTGATTGGGCCAACTGGGAAAAAATCCTCCCCGTTGAACCCGCCGAAGACGATCCCGGCGCAAAGAAGCTTCTCGCGCCCCGCCCCGGCCATGCCGACCTGGCTGGTTCCCTGAAATTCAATTATCACGATGCCCGTTACATCCTCGAACGCGCTTCGGCGCGCGAGACTGCCGCGCGAGTGGCGGCAGGGGCGTTCGCCAAAATCCTTTTGAAAGAATTTGGCACGGAAATCGCCAGCCACACTATTCAGGTGGGTCACGTTCGCCTTGAGAAACCCGTACCCTGGAAGAAAATTCGCGGCGTCAGCGCCGACCTGGATTCCCCACTGCGCTGCGCTGACGCCGCCCTCCAAGAAAAGATGAAGGAAGAAGTCGACGCTGCCCTCAAAGCAAACGACACCGTAGGTGGCATTTTCGAAATTGTTGCACACAATGTTCCTCCCGGCCTGGGCAGTCACGCGCAGTGGGACGAAAAACTCGATGGCCGCCTGGCCCAGGCGCTAATGAGCGTGCAAGCCGTGAAAGCCGTCGAAATCGGCGACGGCGTATC
>Ga0070730_10003350_pt1 | contig 14416 bp, 16 predicted proteins | sample Coa_R1_3_FD_66447 | JGI IMG/M metagenome (GOLD analysis project Ga0070730, IMG submission 66447) | Surface soil microbial communities from Centralia Pennsylvania, which are recovering from an underground coalmine fire - Coalmine... | ecosystem: Environmental > Terrestrial > Soil > Unclassified ...
GGCTGCGGCCTGGGACTGCGCCCTGCGAGGGTCGTTAGAAGCAGTTGGCGTAGGTGTCTCTGATGAGATTGCGGATCACGGTGCTGATTTCTGATGGGAGCTTAGAGATTGGTACGCTTGTGCCCTGGATATCGGATGACATCCCTGGGGGAGCCTTGGCATCGACAATGGTTCCGTTTGGGTTGATGTAGTACCAGTAATTGGTCTTTCTGCCTCCATCCCAACCAACCAGCGTCACATGAGCCGTTTGACGGTCGTGCATGAGGTTGAGATGAGCATTGCATGGTCTATTCTGGTTCTTGCCTATGCACCTGACATCAAAGCCAAAGTACAAAGTATTATCAGATTGCTTGACATCTATGCTGGAATTCCCGGATGTTCTGGGATTATTTGGCACGAAAGCATTCCAGTTATTTTCTAGCTGCGTGATATTGATCACCGCTTGGCTCATGATCGGGTCTCCGTTTCGGAGTTGAACGCTGAGGGAGCCGGACGATATCGGCGGTCCATGCAGCAGCCACGATAGCGACCAAACCAGGCATTCCGCAACCGTGATATTGCCCTGGGAGGCAGCTCCATTTCGTCGACTTTCAGTCGATCACGAGTTGCCGCCAAGCGTATCGGCCCCGGCCACTCAGTTCAGTTTCTCGCGAACACCAACGGTCCGTTTGCCGGAATGGTGAGAGCGGCGGAGGTCGGCAGGCCGTGCATGGGTGGACCGCCGGCGTCCACCGCGCCGCCATTCCCGGCGACGAGGGGATTGACCCAGTTGTCGTGGACGTCGCTGTTGAACACCTCCAGCCAGCGCCCCGCCCCCGGGCCGCCAATATTGTAGTTGTACCAGGCCCGTTCGTTCAGTCTGCACACGACGACAACATCGTTTCCGACACCTTCCACCCAACGCTGGAAGGCGAAAACGCGGTTGTCATCGTGGACGTGAAGGACGGCACAGCCTTCGCCACGAAGGCCGGATACGCGCGTCGCGTGGCGATGAGCTCCCGCGTGAAGCGCGGAAAGTCGGACATGTTCTCGTCCCCAGCGTCGAGGCCGGCCCGCCAGATTTCCGTGGCGGAACTGGGCGTGTCGCTCCACGGTTTGTCCTCCAGGATCTCCTGACCCATGAACATGTGCGGGATGCCTGCCGCGGCCAGCACCAGTCCCATGGCAATACGGCTTCGGCTGCGCGTGTCACGAGCAAGTCGCCCAGCCACCGAACCGGTCCACGACGCTGACTTCGTCGAAGCGCAGGCCGTCGGTATTACTGGTAAAGCACCTTATTACTGGTAAAGCACCTTCGCGTTGTCGATCAGGTATTGCCTTACGTCGCGGTCCAGTAAGCGCACACTTCGCCGCCAGCCCAGGCCTGATCGGTGAAATACAGACTGTCATTAGCATTGCCGCAGGGCATCTGATCAAGGAACCAGATGCTGCCATCGGAATCGCCCGCCGAAATGTCGTATGTTCCGAGCGTTCGAGAGTATGTCCTGCGCAACTGCCATGGCGGAGCCGAGCATAATCAGCCCGCTACGGGAATACGGTCACAATTTGCTGGTCCGGGAGCGTATGAGGGCACGGTGTCCGGCTGGCGATGTGGCACCGGGCGTGCTGGTATCGGGGCATGAACGTGCAGGCTGTGATTCTCGACTGGGCTGGCACCGTGGTGGATCACGGCAGCCGTGCGCCGATGGGCGCCTTCGTGCGGGCATTCGCGCAGTTCGGCGTGACGATCAGCATTGCGGATGCGCGCGGCCCGATGGGGATGGCGAAGTGGGACCACATCCGCGCGGTAGGGCACACGCCGTCAGTGGCGGCGGCGTGGCGTGCTCGGTACGGGCACGATCTCTCTGATGGCGACGTCGACGCGATCTTCCAGGTGTTCGAGCCAATGAACATCGCGGCCGTGCGAGATCATGCCGACATCATTCCAGGCGCGATCGAGGCCGTGGCGGCGCTGCGCCAGCGCGGCGTGAAGATCGCCGGCACCACGGGATATACGCGGCCGATCATGGATGTGCTGGAACCGATCGCCGCAGCGGTGGGCTACACGCCGGAGTTCACGGTATGCGCGGGCGATCTGCCGGCCGGGCGGCCGACGCCGTTGATGATGTGGTACGCGATGGCGAGGCTTGGCGTCTGGCCCGCGGCGACCGTCGTGAAGGTGGATGATACGGCACCAGGAATCCGCGAAGGGCGCACGGCCGGGACGTGGACCGTTGGGGTGGCGCTGACCGGGAATGTCGGGGGCTTGTCAGCCGAGGAACTCGCGGCGTTGCCGGGGGTGGAACGTGCCCGGTTGCGCGAGCGGGCGGCAGTGGATCTGGGTGAAGCTGACGTGCTGATCGACAGCATTGCCGAATTGCCCGGCGCGGTTGCCGCGATCGAGGGACGCATGGCGAAGGGGGAGTCGCCGAAAGTGGCTATGGGCTGAAGTTACAGCGCACCGGAATTACAGTCACAAGGTTGACTGTGCTGACAACAATATTCCTTACTGTCGCGCGCCGAACGCCGTTCCGGCGAACGCGATGTTGACGCGGAGCCGACAATCATGCGGACGAAGGCCTGTGCAATGACCTTGCTGCTCACGCTGGCGGGCTGCGCCGGACCGATGGGTCCGCTCCGGCCCGAGGCCACGCGTGTGGTCGCCGTCACGGCGTATGATGGCACTTATCGCACGGTCATCCGGCCGACTAATGCCTCGAAGGCGGCTGCAGGTTCATCATGGTGTGAGTCGTCACCGGAACTCGTCGCGACTGTGTCCGGGGGCGATCTGGCGTATTCAGTGCCTCATCCGAACGTCCCGGGCAATCCGACACCGGACTTCCTGGCGACATTCGCCGCGGACGGGTCATTTTCGGGGCAGGTCAATGATGGCACGATTTCTGGACGGGTTACCGGAAGCCAGATCGAGGGGCGCATCGACGGCGCGGCATGCAGCTACGCCTTTAACGGCCAACGGATGTAGCTGACGGAAGTCAGCCCCTCGATGGACTGACTTCCGCGATGTAGATCACGTCACCGGTGGCCGCATCAGGACTGCCAGGGGGCGCCGTGGCGACCACGTGGCCGTTGCCTTGCATGGCGATCCACGCGGGCTCGAATTTCGCGGCCTGCTTGGCCTCCTCGATGACGCCACGTGGGACCTCCGGCCAGAGCTTCTCCTCGAGCACGCGAATGCGATCCATCGTTACCTCCTGGGCGTTTCCGGTCCTCAACGCCACATCAGCCAGAGCGTTCCAATGATCAAGGTAAGCAGCGTGAGCGGCGCGCCGACGCGGAAATAGTCCCAGAAGCCGATGACGATGCCGCGGCGGGCGGCCTTCTCCACGACGATGAGATTGGCGATCGATCCCAGAACGGTGAAGTTGCCGGCGAGCGTCGAGGCCATCGCGATGACCAGCCATGCGCGATCATGATCCTGAAGGACCGCGACGAACGGCCGCAGCAGCAGAACGGCAGGCACATTGCTGACCAGGTTGGACAGGATGGCAGTGGCGGCGCTCAGCACCGGGATGCTTGTGAGATGCGCGGCGACGAGTTGCGGCGTCGGCAGTTCGCGTTCGGCGCCCGCGACAATGATGAACAGACCGGCGAACATCAGCAGCAGCGACCAGTCGATCTCGGCATAGACGCGCACGCTCTTCACCCGTCGGGTCAGCAACAGCAGCGCGCCGACGATAATGGCTGCCTTGGCGGGCGGCTGACCGGCGAAGAACAGGATGACCACCGCGCCGGTGGCGATCAGCGATCGCACGACCAGGGTGCGGTTGATGCGCACGCGCGGGGCGTTGGGCTGCAGCTCGCCGCCTCGCAGATCGCCGCGGTGCAGCAGGGCGAGTAGGCCGATCGTCAACAGCAGGCCAATCACCGCGACGGGGGCCAGTGCAGATACGAATTGTGTATACGAAATTCCGGAAAAACTGCCGATCATCATGTTCTGTGGATTGCCGGTGATCGTCGCAGCGGACCCGACGTTGGAGGCCATCGCGACGGCCAGCAGATATGGCACCGGGTTGCGCTTCAGGCCGGCGGTCAGCTCCACGACCAGAGGCGCCAGCACCAGGCAGATCGCATCGTTCACCAGAAAGGCCGAGAACACGCCCGATACCAGCACGATGGCGGACAACAGCAGCAGCGGATGGCGCATATGCCGCGCCACCCAGGCATTCACCAGCGCGAAGAAGCCGGAGATGCGCAGATTGGCGACGATGATCATCATGCCGAGCAGCAGGGTGATGGTGCCCATGTCTACCGCCCGGTAAGCGTCCTCGAGCGGGACGGCACCTGAAGCGACCATCAGGCAGGCGCCCACCAGCGCAACCCCGGCCCGGTCGATTGCCAGACCAGGCACCTTGCCGATGGCAAGCGCCAGATAGCTCCCGATGAATATGCTCAGGGCGGCGACATGGCGCGCGGTGCCATCCAGGCTCGGCATAACCCAGGGGAACAGCGCGGCGGCGAGGGCGAGCAGCAGCAGCAGCCCGACCGCAGCCAGGGCGGCGAGACGGGGTGCGGTCATTCAGTGATTGGGCCAGAGGCCCGGCGTCGCCACTTCCAGCGAATGCCCGTCGGGGTCGCGGAAATACAGGCTGGTGCCGCCACGCGACCATTTGATCCGGCTCTCCACCTGGATGTCGAGTTTGCGGAGGTGGTCCTCCCAGGCCTGCAGCTCGCCCAAGGGAATGGCGAAGCAGAGATGCAGGTCGCCCGCCCCATGGTGCGGCGGGATCACGCCGCCGGGAACAGGCGCCGGCTGGTTGGTGCTGCCGTGTTGGAACAGCAGCAATACCTGGCCGCCAGGGACGCCGAGCGCGCACATCCGCCCGTCGTGCACGAACAGCTCGAAGTCGAACACGCGTTGGTAGTAAGCACACGACCGGTCCAGATTGGCCACATATAGCGAAGTCTCCAGGATGGCACTCACGCGTGGCATCGGTGTCTCCCCTGGGCCTCTTACTTAGCTGGCCCCGATGCTATGCTGCGACAAGCAAAGGAATTGAGCCATGCCAGCGCATTTCGACCTGTTGATCCGTCACGGAACCTGCGTGCTCCCCTGGGGCGTCGAGGCAACCGACATCGGGGTCCGCAACGGGCGGATCGTTGCGCTGGGGGTGGCGCCGGACGCAACGGCCGATCGCACGATCGATGCGAAGGGTCTGCACGTTCTCCCCGGTCTGATCGATCCGCACGTGCATCTGCGCGACCCAGGCGACAAGGCGGTGGAGAGCATCCCGACCGGGACGCGCGCGGCCGTGCTGGGCGGGCTGGTGGCGGTGTTCGACATGCCGAACACGTCGCCGTCGATCACCGCCATCGATAAGGTGGCGTGGAAGCAGGATTACGCCGAACGCGAGTCGTGGTGCGACATCGGGCTGTATGTGGGGGGGACGAAGACGAACATCCCGGAGCTGGCTGATCTCGAGCTCGGTCGTGGGGTATGCGGGATCAAGATCTTTGCCGGCAGTTCCACCGGTGACCTTCTAGTGGAGGACGACGAGCATTTGGAGATGGTGATGCGCTCGGGACGGCGGCGCATCGCCTATCACTCGGAAGATGAGTACCGCCTGCAGGACCGCAAGCCGATGTTCAAGTCGGGCGATCCGTATCGCCGGCACATGGAATGGCGGGACGTCGAATGCGCGTTTCTCGGCACGCGGCGGCTGATGGCGCTGGCGCGGAAGACCGGACGGCCGGCGCATATCCTGCACGTCTCGACGGCCGAGGAACTGGATTACCTGAAGGATTTCCGGGACGTGGCGACCTGCGAGGTGCTGGTCAATCACCTGACCCAGGTGGCACCTGATTGCTACGATAATTTGAAGGGCTTCGGCGTGATGAACCCGCCGATACGCGGGCCTGAGGTGCAGGCAGCGTGCTGGCGGGCAATCAACGACGGGACGGTGGACACCGTCGGCTCGGACCATGCGCCGCACTCGCGCGAGAAGAAGTTGCTGCCATGGCCGGATTGCCCCGCCGGCCTGACCGGCGTGCAGACGATCGTGCCGGTGATGCTGAACCACGTGAACGCAGGACGACTGCCTCTGACGCGCATGGTCGATCTGATGTGCGCGGGGCCGGCGCGGGTCTATGGCGTCGTGGGGAAGGGGCGGCTCGCCGCAGGCTACGACGCGGACTTCACGCTGGTGGACATGAAGCGGCAGCGGCGGATCGAGGAGTCCTGGATCGTCTCGCCCTGCGGCTGGACGCCGTTCGCCGGCATGGAGATCACCGGCTGGCCCGTCGGCGTGGTCGTGCGCGGCCAGCAGGTGATGCGCGATGACGAAGTGTTGGGGGCGCCGGCCGGGAAGCTGGTGCGGTTTGCGAGGTAGCAGCGCGCCGCGCCATTGCTTACAACACTGCGGCAGCAACGCTCAGCTTCGGTTAATTCCGGGGAGACCGCCAATGGCTTCCGAAGCCACCTCCGTATCGCCTGCTAAGGTCGAACCATTGGAGCGCGAGACCATCCATCGTGTGGCCTGGCGGCTGATGCCGCTGCTGATGCTGGGCTATTTCTGCGCATATCTGGACCGGTCGAACGTGGGTATGGCCGGGACGACCATGATCAGTTACCTCGGGTTCAACAATGCGGTGTTCGGTTTCGGCGCCGGACTGTTCTTCCTCGGCTACTTTCTCGGCGAGATCCCGAGCAACCTGATCCTCAACAAGGTGGGCGCGCGGCGCTGGATCGCCCGTATTCTCATTACCTGGGGCATCATCGCCGCCTTGACCGGCTTCGTCTGGAACGAGACGAGCTTCTATGCGAACCGCGTTTTGCTCGGCCTGGCCGAGGCCGGGTTCTACCCAGGCGTTCTGCTGTACCTGACTTGGTGGTTCCCGTCGTACTACCGCACTCGCATGATGGGGATCTTCCAGTCAGCCAGCGTAGCCTCGTTGTTCATCGGGCCGCCGATAGGCGGGCTGCTGCTGCGGATGCATGGATTCCTGGGCCTGCAGGGCTGGCAGTGGCTCTACATCATCGAAGGACTGCCGCCGATCATCATGTGCTTCGTGATCTGGCAGTTGCTGACCGATCGGCCTCACAACGCGGCATGGCTGCGGCCGGAACAGCGGACCTGGCTGCAGAACCGGCTGGCTTCTGAGCAATCACAGCGCGAGTCAGTCCGGCATTACTCACTCGGCCAAGTGTGGATCAATCCGAAGCTCTGGCTGCTGACGTTGGCGTATGTCGGGCAGAACGGGTCCGGCTACGGGCTCGTCTTCTTCCTGCCGCTCATCGTCAAGGGGCTCGGTGTGTCCTCGGATTGGATCGGACTGGTCAGTGCGCTGCCCTACCTCTGCGCATTCATCGCGATGATCTACTGGGGGTACCACTCCGACCTTCACGGCGAACGGGTCTGGCACGTCGCTGGCGCAGCGCTGATCGCCTCGGGCGGACTGGCGGTTTGCGTGCTGATCGGCACGGGTCATCCGGTGGTGACGATGATCGCGCTCTGCATTGCGATGATGGGTCAGCAATCGCTGGTGCCAACCTTCTGGTCGCTGCCAAGCGCCATGTTGACCGGCGTGGCTGCGGCAGGTGGCCTGGCCATGATCAACGCGGTCGGCAATCTGGGCGGATGGCTTGGTCCGTCCGTCTATGGCCTGGTGAAGGATGCAACCGGCAGTGCCGACATCGGGTTGCTGTGCCTGGCAGTCGGGCCGCTCGTTACCGCCATTGCAGTCGTGATTGCCGGCCACGATCGGCGGCTCGAGCGTATTCCGCCCAAGCATGCGGCGGCGGAGTAGTCGAAGCGAAGGCACCGATTTAAGACCGAAGCAGAAATCCCCTCTCCGCCCCTGGGGGCGGAGAGGCCGGGTGAGGGGAGCGCTCCCGCGCAGGCGCTGCGCGCCTGGCTCTCCGCAAGCGGGCGAGGCGAACCTCGACTGGTGCGCCATGACGAGGGCGGTAGTGGTCGACGAATCACCACGATGGCCCATCGGTATAGGATCAGCGGTGATCAGCCGATCGTCTCGACGTGGTGGCAGGCGACCCGGCTGTCAGCGAACTGACGGACGACTGGCCGCTCATTCAGGCATAGATCCGTCGCATGCGGACAGCGTGAGGCGAAGACACAGCCAACAGGCGGATCGATCGGCGATGGAGGCTCGCCCTTCACCGTCGTTGCTGTCACGCGATGCGTCTTGTTGAGCAGAGGCGTGGCGGCAAGCAGCATGCGTGTATACGGATGCAGAGGCGCAGTGAAGATCGCATGCTTGGGTCCGTGCTCGACCGGCCGGCCGCAATACATCACCAGCACCTCGTGTGCGAGGTGGCGCACAACCGACAGGTCGTGGCTGATGAACAGGTAGGCGAGGCGGAATTCATCCTGCAGATCCATCATCAGGTTGAGCACCTGCGCCTGGATCGACACGTCAAGCGCGGAGACAGGTTCGTCTGCCACGACGATGCGGGGCCGCAGCATCAGGGCGCGGGCGATTGCTATGCGCTGCCGTTGCCCGCCGGAGAACATGTGCGGGTAGCGGTCGTACTGGTCCTGCCGCAGGCCTACCTTGGCCATCATGGCGCGCGCGGCGGCCTCGCGTTCTCGGTGGGTGCCACGGTGATTGATCGCGAGCGGTTCTTCCAGGATGGCGCCGACGGTCTTGCGGGGGTTGAGCGAGCCGAATGGATTCTGGAACACCATCTGCACCGAGAGCAGCAACCGGTGGCGTTCGTTTGATGATACGCGATCTGTTGGCTTGCCATCGATCAGCAGGTCGCCGGCGGTTGGCGGTTCCAGCAGCGTCGCCATCCGCGCGAGCGTCGATTTGCCACAGCCGGATTCGCCAACGATGCCAAGTGTCTCACCTGTGCCAAGCGCGAACGACACGCCGTCCACAGCCCGCACAGTGCCCTTGCGCGCGAACATGCCCGAGCCGGCGTGATAGTAGCGGCGGAGTTCGCGCGCCTCCATCAAGGCGGACACGACGTGGCCTCTGCGAGCGGATTGTGACAACGGACGCGGCCGCGTGTGCCGCGGCCGATCATCGGCGCTTCCGCGGCACACAGATCGGTCGCGCGGTCGCAGCGGGGATGGAACACGCAGCCGGACGGGCGATCATCGATACCGGGAACAACGCCTGGGATGGTCGGCAAGCGCTGGCCCTCAGGGGCGCGCTCGGGGAGAGCTGCAAGCAGCGCGGCCGTGTAAGGATGGCGAGGATGCGAGAACAGGTGCGCAGCGCGCGCTTCCTCAACCACCTGGCCGGCATACATCACCATCACGCGGTGTGCGGTCTCCGCTACCACTCCCATGTCGTGGGTAATCAGCACCAGGGTCATGTCGCGGTCGCGTTGCAGCGAGATCAGCAAGTCGAGAATCTGCTTCTGGATGGTAACGTCGAGCGCGGTTGTTGGTTCGTCGGCGATCAGCAGGAGCGGATTGCAGGCGATCGCCATCGCGATCATCACCCGCTGGTTCATGCCGCCGGAGAGTTGATGCGGGTAGGCACCGAGGCGTGTCTCTGGCGCGGGAATGCCGACCTGGCGGAGGAGGTCGATCACCAGCTCGCGCACGGCCCGCCGATCGACTGAATGGTGCGCGCGCAGGCTCTCAGCGATCTGCCAGCCGATGGGATAGCACGGGTTCAGCGAGGAGATCGGTTCCTGGAACACCATCGCCATGTCCTTGCCGATCAGGCGACGGCGCTGGCGCGGCGTCAGACGCAGCAGGTCTTTGCCGGAGAAGCGCAGGGCATCGGCGCGCACGCGGCCAGGCCAGCCGATCAGGCCCATCACCGCCAGCATGGCGACACTCTTGCCGGAGCCGGACTCGCCGACGATGCCGAGGATGGAACCGGTATCGAGTGTCAGGTCGAGACCATCAACGGCGCGGAACACACCACGTTGGGTCGTGAATTCCACAACGAGATTGCGGATTTCCAGAAGTGGGGTCACCGCTTCAACTTCGGATCGAGTGCGTCGCGCAGGCCATCGCCGAAAAGGTTGAACGCCAGCACGGTGACCAGGATCGCCAGGCCAGGGAAGGCCAGCACCCACCAGGCACGCTGGTAGAATTGCAGAGCGCCGGCGAGCATCGTGCCCCATTCGGGTGTGGGCGGCTGTGCGCCCAGGCCAAGAAAGCCAAGCGCAGCCGCATCCAGGATGGCGGTGGCGAAGCCGAGTGTCGCCTGCACGATCAGCGGAGCAAGGCAGTTTGGCAGGACGGTGTCGAACATCAGGTGCAGCGTGCCCGCGCCGGCACAGCGCGTCGCCGTGACGTAGTCGCGCGCCAGCTCCGACAACGCGGCAGCACGAGTAAGGCGCGTGTAGCTTGGCAGCGTCACGATGGCGACCGCGATCATCGCGTTGAACAGTCCGGGGCCGAGGATGGCGACGATGACGATGGCCAGCAGCAAACTCGGGAACACCAGCACGATGTCCATCAGCCGCATGATCGCCATGTCGATCATCCCGCCGGCGAAGGCGGCCGAAAGGCCAAGCACGATCCCACAGCTCAGCGACAGCGTGACCACGGCAATGCCGATGAGCAGCGAGAGGCGCGCGCCAAAGATCAGCCGCGCCAGCAGATCGCGGCCAACATCATCGGTGCCGAGCGGGAAGGCGGGGCTGCCGCCGCTCTGCCACATCGGGGGGGTCAGGAAGTGATCGCGGTACTGCTCGATCGGCGAATGCGGCGCGATGACGTTGGCGAGCAAGGCGATCATGATCAGCAGCATCATCACGGAAAAGCCAAGCGCGGCGCCGCGGTTCTCGGCGAAGGAGCGCCAGAACAATACCAGCCGTCCGGGTGTGCGACGTGGCAGCGAGGCGTCCGACATCACCGGCGGATCCGCGGATTGAGCAGCCCGTAGGTAAGGTCAACGGTGAGATTGACGAGCATCACCAGCGTGGCGATCAGCAGCACGCCGCCTTGTACAACCGGATAGTCGCGCCGCTGCACGGACTCGACCAGCCAGTGGCCGACACCGGGCCACGCGAAGATCGTCTCGGTGAGGATCGCGCCTGACAGCAGCGATCCGACCTGCAGGCCGATCACCGTCACCACCGGGATCAGCGCATTGCGCAGCGCGTGGATCACAACGACGCGTGGCGCGCTCAGGCCCTTGGCACGGGCGGTGCGAATGTAATCCTCATTCAACACCTCGAGCATGGCAGAGCGCGTCATGCGCGCGACCACCGCCAGCGGCACCGTGCCAAGCACGATCATCGGCAGGATCAGATGGCGTGCCGCCGAGACGCAGGCGCCGGCATCGTCCGAATACCAACAGTCGATCAGCATGAAGCCGGTCACCGGCTCGACGAACATCGCATCGCTGATGCGGCCGGAGACTGGCGTCCAGCCAAGAGTGACCGAGAACAACAGGATCGCCATCAGACCCCACCAGAAGATGGGCATCGAGGCGCCGGTGACCGATACGCCCATAAGTCCGTAGTCGAACGTAGTGCCGCGTCGCACGGCGGCGATCACGCCAAGCGGCACGCCAACCAGCACAGCGAAGAGGATGGCGCAGAGCGACAGTTCCACCGTAGCGGGAAAGAGCTGGAGGAACGCATGCCACACCGAGTCCTGCGTGACGATCGAGGTGCCGAGATCGCCGCTCGCGACATCACGTTCGTAGTGCAGGAACTGCCGCCAGAGCGGCTGGTCGAATCCATACAGGTGGCGCAATTCGGCAAGCCGTTCCGGTGTGATGCCGTGTTCGCCGGAGCGTGTCTCGATCGGGTCGCCGGGGACGAGGTGGATCAGCAGGAAACTAAGGAACGTCACCGCGACGAAGGTCGGGATCACGACGCTGATGCGGGTGATAAGAAATCGGAACATTCTTGGATCGAGCTGATCTCGCCCGGCCTCTCCGCCCCGCAGGGGGCGGAGAGCGAGTGTGCTATTGCAGATCGACCGCATCGAACTGATGGCGGCCAAAGGGACTCATCTCGTAGCCGACGACAGTCTTGCGCATCGGCATGAACACCACGGAGTGCGCGATCAGGTAGAATGGCGCCTCCTGGTGCATGATCACCTGCGCCTGCTCATATAGCTTGGCGCGCGCCGCCTGATCGTTCAGCGTCGCGGCCTTGTCGATCAGCGCTTCAAAGTCCTGGTTGCACCACTTCGATGCGCTCCCGCCGCCTGGACGCGCCGCAGCGCAACCTGCGAGCGGTATGAAGAAATTGTCCGGGTCGCCATTGTCGCCGGTCCAGCCAAGCTCGGCCATCTGATGCTCGCCCGCCTGCACCCGCTTGCGATACTCGCCCCATTCGTAGCTCACCACGTTCGTCTTGATGCCGACTTTGGCAAGATCCGCCTGCATCATCTCGGCAATGCGGCGGGCGTCCGGGTTATAGGGACGCTGCACCGGCATCGCCCAGATGTCGGTTTCGAAGCCCTTCGCGAATCCTGCGTCTGCCAGCAGCTTGCGCGCCTGCTCGGGATCGTAGGGAAAATCCTGGATCTCGTTGTTGTACGACCACATGGTGGGCGGAATCAGGTTCTTCGCCGGCTGGCCGGCCCCCTGGTACACCGCCTGCAGGATCGCCTTCTTGTCGATCGCCATATTGATCGCGGTGCGCACGCGCCTGTCGTTGAACGGCGGCTTCTGATTGTTGAACGCGAGGTAGCCGATGTTCAGTCCAGGCTGCTCCAGAAGCTGCAGAGTGGCGTCGGCCTTGATCGCGGGCAGATCTGCCAGGTTTGGGAACGCCATTACCTGGCATTCATTGGCGCGAAGCTTGGCCAGACGAACCGCTGGATCCTTGTTGATCGAAAACACCAGTGCATCCAGCTTCGGCTTCGGCCCCCAGTAGTTTGCGAAGGCACGGTAGCGGATGGTCGAATCCCGCTGGTACTGCAGCAGCTCGAATGGGCCAGTGCCGATCGGCACCTGATCGATCTGTTCGGGTTTGCCGAGCTTCTGCAGCGCGTCGGCATATTCCTTCGACTGGATCGAAGCGAAATCCATCGCGAGGTCAGCGAGGAAGGGTGCCTGCGGCGCCGTGAGCGTGAAGCGTATCGTGTATGGATCGAGCGCGTCGATCGACCCGAGCAGCTTGTTGAAGCTCATGTCGTTGAAGTAGTCGTACCCGCCGCCGGAAACCTTGTGGTACGGGTTGCTGTCCTTCCACTGCCTCTCGAACGAGAACAGCACATCGTCGGCATTGAAGTCGCGTGTCGGCGTGAAGGTCTTGTTGGATTGCCACTTCACCCCGTGACGCAGGTGGAAGACATAGCTCTTGCCGTCCTCGGCGATGTCCCAGCGTTCCGCCAGCGCTGGAGAGACTTCGGTCGATCCGGGCTTGAACTCGACCAACCGGCTATAGATTGGTTCATTGGCGTCGAACGTGGTGCCCGTGGTGTTCAACATCGGGTTGAAGTTTTCGGGTGAACCTTCCGAGCAGTAGACCAGTGTCTTTGCCGACGCGAGCGAGCAGAACAGCGCCATGGCACAGGCCAGGGCGGCGGTGCGGTGTGCCGGATGCATCGTCTATCTCCAACCAATTGCGGGACGCTTGCGACAACTTGGTTATCAATCCCTTACCGTGAGGCTCTTGGCAGCATGCAGCAACTCCGCCGGCATCATGGCGATGATCGTGCTGTTGTGCTCTGCGCCGATCTCAGAGAGCGTTTGCAACCGGCGCAGTTCCAGGCCGGCCGCGCCGCCACCGAGCAGTTCGGCAGCCTCGGCGAGCGTGCGGGCCGCCTCCTGTTCACCTTCCGCCTTGATGATGCGGGCGCGTTTCTCGCGGATGGCTTCGGCCTCGCGGGCGATGGCGCGTTGCATCTGCTCTGGGATGTCGAGGTCCTTCACCTCGACCGCGTCCACTGTGACGCCCCAGCGGCTGACGGTACGTCCGAGCATTTCCATCAGCCGCCCGTTGACCTGGGTGCGCTCCTTCAGCAGCTGATCGAGATCGCTCTGGCCGATCGCGTCGCGCAGCCCGGTCTCGGCAGCCTGCACGATGGCGTTCTGCCATTGCTGCACGGAGATGATGACCTTTACGGCGTCACTGGCACGGAACCACAACACGGCATTGACCTTCACCGCGACGCCATCGCGGGTGACGGTCTCCTGGGTGTTGAGCGCAATTGTGACGGTACGGATGTCAACCTTCACTGCACGGTCGATCAACGGGATCAGCCAGTACCAGCCGGGCCCCTTCAGCGGCGCGATGCGGCCGAGGCGGAACACGACGGCGCGCTCGTATTCCCGGTTCATGCCGAAGGAATTCAGCGCGAGGATCAGGAAGATGACGAGGAGAACAGCGAGGATGATGAGAGCGACGGGGGCCATTCACGGATCCTCTGCATCCTGCTCGCGCGCCAGTTCCTCGCGGCGCATGCCGGCTATTTAAGCTCCCGGCACGAGCGCCGCCAGCGACTGGCTTTCGGACTCCCCCACCCGCGCGCTAAACCAAACCGATGGCCGCATCCTCCCGCAGCACGCCGAATGCCGCCGGCGC
>Ga0070730_10003351_pt1 | contig 14414 bp, 3 predicted proteins | sample Coa_R1_3_FD_66447 | JGI IMG/M metagenome (GOLD analysis project Ga0070730, IMG submission 66447) | Surface soil microbial communities from Centralia Pennsylvania, which are recovering from an underground coalmine fire - Coalmine... | ecosystem: Environmental > Terrestrial > Soil > Unclassified ...
ACGGCGGGCGCGAGCCGTTGGGCTGCAACTTGACCATCTGGCGAAAATCGAACTCGCGCGAATCCTTCTGTTCGATAACGCGCGCCAGCGCCCGAATCGTGGGCGCCTGGAACAGTGTATTGAGAGTCACCCGGCGGCCGAAGGTGGCTTCAACGCGGGCCAGCATGCGCGCCGCCAGCAAGGAATGGCTGCCCAGCTCGAAAAAATTCGCTTCCGGATCGATGCGTTCCAAGTTCAGCATGCTGCGCCAGATCGCAGCAATTCCCTCCTCGATCCCGTGCAGGGGTTTGGCGGTCTCTGCGGTGTCGCTGCCCGGGTGCCCCGGCCGCAATGCCTGCCAATTGATCCTGCCGTCGCGCTCGACCGGAAGGGACCCGACGACTACGACTACAATCGGGCGCAGCGCGCGCGGCAGCGATGCGTCGAGCTCCGCGCTCACCGCCGCTTGGATGACGTTTTGATCCACTTCCGGACCGGCAACCGCAACGTAGGCTACCAAGTGCCCATCCATGGGCGGTTCGCCTTTGGCCACCAATACTTCGCGCACGGGGCACCGCGCCTTGACGAGGGATTCGACGTGGGCCGGATCGACGGAGTGTCCGGCGACGTACAACCGCCGATCGTCGCGGCCCAGCCATTCGATTCCGCCGTCAGCGCGTAGTTTGGCGAGATCTCCGGTCTTCACCAGCTTCGATTGAGCGTTGCGGCCGGCGGCGAGCGCGCCGGTCGCCCCGATATCCGTCACTTCACCCAGCGAATCCTGCACGCTCAAGGTGAATTGCCCGAGCGGGGCGCCAAGCAGGTTCACCTGCAAGCGGGTTCGCACGGCGCTGAGGGTGGCCCAACAACCGAGCCCCGGCTCCGAGAAAAAAGTCCAAACACGCGCCTCATGGCGCAGGAGGTTCTGCACAACCCCGAGGTCCATCCGCTCGCCGCTGCAGAGCGCCTTGAATCCTGCCGCCGGCACCCAGCCGCTGCGCTGCAAATGAACATACGTGTCCGCCACCGCATGCAATGCCTTGGCATTGACGCGCTTGAACAACTGTTGCAGCGTCCAAGCGGATTTCAGATCACCGTCAGTGGCAAGAACCGCACACGCTCCACGAATGAGAGGAAGCAGAATTTCGGACACCGCGGAATCCAGGCCGAGTGGCGCGGCCGCGACCAGCACATCATCGGGTTGCAGGTCTATGCGCTCCGCAATCTCGGCGAGCTGTCTGCCCAGATCGATCTGACTGACGGAAAGACAACGGTCTTCGGCGTCCGCTTCAGCGCAAATGCTGAACAGCGCCTCCGTCTGTTCGGGAACCCCTGGATGGGCGGCCAATTGCCGGGCCGAGGCGTCTGCCCGCGTGAGTGCCTCGGCGTCGAAGCACAGTGTGCCGGCTTCCTGGAGTCGCGTCCGTCCCTCCTTGGTCACGATCACCGCCGAGACTTTGCCGCCGCGCAGCGTTTTGCGTTGGAATTCGGGGGCGTCCGCCGGGTCGAGGAGCACACAGGCCGCGCCGATCTTCAACAGCCCGAGGATCAGCATCGCCAATTCCGGCGTCCGCGGCATGCAAATCGCCACCCGCGATCCCAACCCGATGCCGCGGGTGCGCAAGGCCGCGGCGACGGTTTCGGCCCGCGTGCTCAGTTTGAGGTAAGTCAGGGTCAGGCTGCCGCAAATCACCGCCGGTGCGTGCGGGGAGCGGGCAGCCCGGGCCGTGAACAAATCGATCACCGTCTGCGGGGCTTCGGCAGCCGGCGCCGCAGCCCCGTTGAACCGTTCGAGCAGCGCGACGGACTCGGCGACGGGATTCAAGCGTAGCCGATCAAGGCGGCGCTGCGGTTCGGTCACCATGGTTTCCAATACGTTCTGGAAAAAACCGAGAAAGCGCAGCGCAGTATCGTGTTCGAATTGATCGGTGTTGTACTGGAGTGAAAAACGCCAGCCGTCCGGCCGTTCGACCATGAAAAAATTGAGGTCGTAGATGGCACCCACCGGAAGGGAGGGCATGTCGACCAGCGAGAAGTCGGGATAAGTGACATTCCTGATGAATGTCTTTTGAAAAATGAAGTTCACCGAGATCGGCGCCGCGTTGGTCTTGCCGTATTCGCCCTTCACCATCCCGAGTAGATGCTCGATCGGAATATGGCGGTGCTCCAATGCCTGCTCGGTGGTGTTGCGCACACGATCGATGATGTCCACCAGCCGCGGATTGCCGCTCAGATCGTTGCGGAGCACCGTTGAGCTCACGAACTGACCGATCATGATCTCCGTTTCGACCTGATCCCGATCGGAGACCTGCGTGCCGACGATGATGTCGTTTTCCTTGGTGTATCTTGCCAGCATGGCGCACAGGCAACCCAAAGCGGCCGCAAACAGCGTCGCGCCCCGTTCGACGCACAGGTCCTGGGCCCGCTGCGTGAGCGCCCGCGGCAGCACTTGCGAGACGATCGTGCCGTTGGTCGTCGGCATGCGCGGCCGCGGCAGGTCAGGGATCACCCGGAACGGCTTGACCCCGGTGAGCTGCTTCGTCCAATACGCGGTCTCGGCGGCCGTGCCGCGGATCCGCAGCCATTCGAGCTGCCACAACGAGAAATCGGCATATTGGATCGGCAGCGGTTCGAGAGGCGCGGGTTCATTGTTGCGCAGAGCGGTATAGATCACGCCCATTTCGTGGGCCATGATGCCGATTGACCAGCCATCGGACACGATCTGATGAGTGGTCACGAGGATGATGGACAGCGTTGGCGAGAACCGCAGCAGCGTCACACGAATCAGGGGACCGGTGTTGACGTCGAAAGGCGCGCGCGCTTCGATCACGCCGATGCGATCGCCTTCGGTCGCGCGCTGCTCCGCCGGGAGGGTCGACAAATCGATCTCCGCGATCCGGAACGGGCAGGTCGGCAATACGCGCTGAATCGGAGCGCCGTCGACCTCGAGAAACACCGTCCTCAATATCTCATGACGCTCGATGATCGTGAGCCACGTCCGTTCGAGCAGATCCGTCGCGATGCGTCCCTCGAGCCGCCAGCGGACCGCGACGTTGTAGGAAGCATTGCCGGGCTCGAGGCGGTCGAGGAGATAGAACCGTTCCTGAGCGACGGAACACGGAAACTCGGTGCGCTCGGCCTCCCCTCCCGACTCGGCCGGGTTGGGAGGGTCGTTCTCGGTGGCGCCGGACGACGCCGGTACCGCGCTGTCCTGCTTGATGATTTTGTCGGCCGGCTTTGACATCAATGTAACGATTGCACAGCCCTAGCACCCACTGGGTCCATTTGTAAGTCTCCGCGAAGATTTTGGTCAGCGCGATTTCCAGCGGCGTAGTCGCCGTCTATTCGCCTTGTGCCGTCAGCGCACAATCCGGCGCGGCACCTCGGAATGTTCCGTCGCACGCTGGGTGGCGACGCTCACGCGACGACCAAGTACATGACCCCATTGTAGAATACGTCCGCCGATAGTCCAGCGGCTGCCTCACAAGCCATGCGTGTGCGTTTGTGCAGTGCAGCAATGCGATCGCTCGCGTACCAATCGCCATTTTTGCGGGAAGTCGCATCCCGTCCCTCATGCCGTTGGACTATTCTACGCTGCGGACCAGATTCGGAGTCGAACGATGAATGCGCTTACGATCGAGCCCCTGTCTCGCCCGGCGACCGTCGCGGATCCCGGCGGCGACTTCCTCCGGAATTACAACCGCGCGAATTTCATGTTCCGCCATGAACTCGCCGGCCATCCGCTTTTCGAGCTTTCGAGTCTCGTTGAACTCTCGCGACGCATGCCGGACCTGGGTGAACACTACTGGTCGAATGGACCTGTCGGCGTCGGAAACGATTGGTCGGCGGGCACGGCCCAGCGGCAATCGCTGCAGGACACGATCGCGTGCATCGAAACCAACAACTCCATCGTGATCTTGAAGCACACCGAACAAGACCCGGTGTATGCGCCCGTCTTGCAGAGCCTGCTCGCCACCATCATTGATTTGTCCGGAGAGCGGATGCGCTCCGACGTTACGATCGGCGAGGTACTCATTCTCGTGAGCTCGCCCCTCAGAATCACGCCGTACCACATGGACTCGGAAGTGAATTTTCTACTGCAGGTCACCGGCGACAAGTGGTTTCATATCTTCGATCACACGGACCGGTCGCTGGTGACGGATGAAGAACTCGAAGCATTCTATGCGGTCAGCAGGAATAGCGCGGTATATCGGCCAGAGCGGCAAGCCGATTCCCACCGCTACGATTTGCAGGCAGGTTTCGGCGTCCATCTGCCGGTTACCGCGCCGCATTGGGTACAGAACCGGGATAATGTTTCAGTGGCGCTCAGCGTGAACTACGAGTTGCGCTCGACCGACCGGCTCCAGAAAGTGCACCGCTTCAACCGCCGATTGCGCGAGTTGGGCATCGAACCCACGCCGCCTTCCCGATCCAAGTTGCGCGACTCCGCCAAGCTTGCGGCCGAAAGCTGTGTGCGGGCGGTGCGCTGGCTTGCCGGGCGGCGCGAACCGCCGCCTCCGTATGCCGTTTGGACCCCCTCACGCGGGCCGCAGGCCGAGGCGTACCAGGTACGGGGCGGCTAGCTCCGGCACCAGCAGCACGATGAGACCCGCATAGATCGCAACGCCGGCGGCGATCAGAGCCGTCAATAGGATCGCCGGCGCCACGCGACCGGCCAGGCTCCATTCGAGCGCGTAAACACCGAGTCCCATCAACAGCGCCGCGCAGAATACCGGAGCCTGGGCCCGAATCACGGAACGCGCGGGGATGCCGCAGTGCCGCTGTGCGAAGGCGATCGGAATCGCGGCCGTCACCAGCGGCCGCAGCGCGATTGCGGCGGTTGCCGCCGTCAACCCCAGCGGCGCAAAGACGAAGACGACCACGATGGTGGCGAACGTCTGGACGGTGGAATTGACCGCGACCAGGGACTGTCTGTTCATTCCCAAGAGCACCGCGCTCAGACCGTAATGTGCCACATATGGCATGGCGCCCAGCAGCAGCAGCTGAGCGACGACCACACCGCCCGACCAACGGGCGTCGAGCCATACCTTGAAGAGCACCGGCATCACGGCGGCGCAGCCGATACACAGGGGAAAGCACAGCAGCCCCATCTGCCTCAGCAGTTGATTCATGGCGGCGGGCAATCCGGCCCTGTCGTCGATGTAGTCGCGCATGCGGATGCGCGCCACCGCGAAGGCCGGCGACAAGGCCACCTGCAACACGATTTCGTGAATCCTCGAGGCGAGGCTGAAAAGTCCCAATTCGCCGGCGCCGAGGAACAATCCGAGAATGAATCTGGGAATTTGCGAGGCGCTCCACGACATCGTTTGCGAGATCATCATGGGCGCGGCATAGCGCCACAGCTCGAGGAAATGCGGCCTCGAGAAACCGATGCGAAACGGCACGTCGACCAGACGCCACAGCACGGAGACGTTGACGATCCTCTGGACCATCGCCTGCCATACCAGCGCCCAAACTCCAAAATGCATGACGGTGAGCAACAGGCCGACAATCCCGCCCGCCAGCGTGCTCGCGAGCACCCGTATCGCAAGAGGCTTGAATTGCATCTCTCGGCGGCTGGCTGCATTGGGGGCCGATGCCAGAGCGGTGATCAAGGGTAGTGCCGACATCCAACGCAAGATCTCGGCCAGTTCCGGCTCGCGAAACAGGTTCGCGATCGGGTGGGCAAAGGCGAACACCGCCACTCCGAGAGTTGCGGCGAACAGCGCGTTCGCCGTGGTCATCGTGGAATAGTGCTGCGCGTCGATATTGCGAACGGACACGAGGGCATCGGTTGACGCGATTTCGAGCACCCATTCGCAGAATCCGAGGAAGACCATGACCAGGGTAATGAGCCCGAACGCGCGCGGTCCTAGCAGCGGCGCTTGCACCGCGAACAGCAGCAGCCCGAAGCCTTGAGCGAAGATATTTTGCGCCGCGACCCAGGTCGCCGGCGAGAGGGCCGAGGCGCGCGTCGCCGCCCCGGCCGTAGGTGGGTTATCCGCCGATTTCAAACGGGAAGCCGCTGAACCCTAGCCGGTACGCCGATTGCGTTTGAACTGCGCGAGCGAGGGCAGTGCCGGGTTCACCGCCGTCGCTGCGGACTCATCGCCGCCCGAATCCGCGAGCGCGCCCAAGGCCGCCGCGTTGCGATGCTGCAGCAGCTGGCGGGCCGTGATCTTGATCCCGGCCCGGTTCGCCCTTGCCGTGATCTGAAAGAGCTGAATGGAATCCGCGCCCAGCTTGAGCAAGTCCGCGGTTGCACCCACGCGTTCCAAATTCAATACCTCCCCGAATATCGCCGTGAGCGCCGCTTCGGTCGGCGTCGCCGGCGCCACGAATTCTTGTTTTGCGGTCTGCGTCGCATCCGGCACCGGCAGGGCGGCTCGGTCGAGCTTGCCGTTCGGCGACAGCGGCAAGACATCCAGCCGCACCCAGGCCGACGGTATCATGTATTCGGGCATTTCTTCCGCGAGAAGGGCGCGCAAGGCCTCCGGCGAAAGGTCGCCGGCCGCCTTCTCAACATAGTAGGCGACCAACCGCGGGGATCCGGGAACATCTTCCCGCAGGATGACCGCGACCTCGCGGAGCTGCCCCTTCTTCACCAGGACGGTTTCTATTTCCCCGAGCTCGATCCGGAATCCGCGCAGCTTCACCTGATGATCGATTCGGCCCATGATCTGCAGGCCGCCGTCCGGCAACCAGCGAGCCAGATCTCCGGTGCGGTACATCCGGCCGCCGGCAAACGGGTTCGCCACGAACTTCTCCGCGGTGAGCGAGTCGCGCTTGTGGTAGCCGCGCGCCACGCCGTCGCCGCCGATATGTAATTGGCCGGGAACGCCGCTCGGCACCGGCTGGTCATTGCGGTCGAGGACGTAGAATTGCGTGTTGGCGATGGGCCCGCCCACCGTGATTGGCGAGTTGTCGGTTACCCGTGTGCAAGAGGACCAGATCGTGGTTTCCGTGGGCCCATACATGTTCCACAACTCACCCGACCCTTGCAGCAAGCGATCGGCGAGTTCGCGCGGCAGCGCCTCTCCTCCGCACAGCAGCTTGAAATCGGCCGGTGCGCGGAACCCTGCCTCGAGCAGCAGCCGCCAGCTCGCCGGGGTGGCTTGCATGGCGGTTGCGCGGACGCTTTCGAGATTCTTGAGCAGCCGAAAGCCGTCGATCACGGCATCGCGTTCGGCGATCACCACTTTGGCCCCAACGATCAAAGGCAAGAACAATTCGAGCGCGGCGATGTCGAATGAAATGGTGGTGACGGCATAGAAGACGTCGGCCGCTTCGAGGCCCGGAACCCGCGCCATCGAGGTCAATAGGTTCACGACCGCCCGGTGCGGGATCTCGACACCTTTTGGTTTGCCGGTCGAACCGGATGTATAGATCACGTACGCAAGACTGTCCGCGCTCACCTCGAGGTCGGGTGCGTCGGTCGAGGCTGCGCCGATTGCGGCAGCATCGCCGTGCACGTCGACGACCGGCGTGCCGGGTCCGACCAGAGAAACGTTCTCCGAACCGTCGGAGATCAGCAAGGCGACTTGTGCTTCATCCAAGATGTAGCGCAAGCGGCTGGCCGGATGCATGGGGTCCAAGGGTACGTACGCGCAGCCCGCCTTCATGACCGCGATCAGAGCCACCAACATCTCGAGCGAGCGCTCCACCGATACGCCGACGAGCCTCCCGGTCTTTTCCGCCCCATGGATCCGCGCGCGCAGCAAGTTCGCCAGTTGATTTGCGCGCCGGTCCAGGGTCTCGTAGTCCAATTGCTCGTCGCCAAACTGGGCCGCGATCGCGCGCGGGGTCGATTGGGCCGCCGCCTCGATGAGGCGGCGCACGGGCCGGTCGCGCGGATAAGCGGTCTCCGTATCGTTCATGTGTTCGAGCAGAGCCGCGCGTTCCGCCGCCGGCAGGCACGATGCTCTGCTGAGTGCCTGGGACGCATCGGCGACGAAGGATTCGAGCAGAGCCTGATAGCAATCGAGCCAGTGTGCGACCGTCGCCGCATCGAACAGGTCGGTGTTGTAGTCGCAATCCATCCGCAGGCCGTCCGCCGACTCGATCACGTTCAAGAACAAATCGAAGTTGACGTATGCCTTCGCATTCGGAGCGACGTCGATGGTCAGATTGGGCAGCTCGATGCGTTCCGCCAGCCGCTCCAGGTTGAATTGAACTTCGGCCAAGGGCAGACGGCCCGGTTCCCGCGGCAAATTCAATCGACGGACCAGCGTACCGAAGGTGTAGCTCTGGTGTTCATAGGCGTCGAGAACGCGCTTGGCGGTCGCCGACAGGAAATCCGACACGCTCGTGGTGCGCGACCACGCGCCACGAATCGGCAGAAAGTTGACGCAATGGCCGACCAGGATGCGATCCTCCAGGAGAGATTGTCCGGCCGTCGGCACGCCGATCACGACTTCGTTCTGATCCGCGAGCCGTCCCATGAGAGCCTGGGCTGCCGCGAGCAATGTCACGAACAGCGTGCTGCCCTGGCGCGCGCCGGCTTTCTTGACCGCCTTGTAGAGCCTGGCGTCGATGCGGCGGCACAGGCTCGCGCCCATGAAGGACTTCTCGGTGGGACGGGGACGATCGGTCGGCAGCTCCAGCGCGGGCGGGCGCACCGCGAATTCCTTCAGCCAAAATTCCTCGGTTTTGGCCAGTTCGGTCCGGTCGCGGGATGCCTGCATCCGCGCATACTCGCTGAAGGGCAGCGGGGCGGCCAATTGCGCCTCTTCGCCCCGGCACAGCGCGCCGTAGACCGCGGCGAGTTCGTCGACGATCACATTGGTCGACCAGCCGTCGCAAACGATGTGGTGGGCGGTGAGAACGAAGGCATGCGCGCCTTCCGCAAGCTTCACCAAGTGGCCTCTGATGCAGGGCCCCTGCACCAGATCGAATGCGGTACGCGCGTCGGCATCGAGCAAGTCCGCAAACGCCGCTTCCGCCTGTACCGGCGGCCGATTGGAGAGATCGGTGGTCGGATAGTTGAAAGTCAGCGAAGTGCGGATCCGCATCTCCTCGCCGGTGGCACTGAAGGTGGCACGCAACGCGTCGTGCCGCGCGATGATGCGATTCATCGCGGTATGCAGCGCGCCGGTATCGAGCGAGCCGTTCAGACGCAGCGTGACGGATTCGTTGAAAGCGCAGGACGCGTCATCGCCAAGCTGCGCGGACAACCAGATTTCGATTTGGCTCTCCGTGAGCGGAACGCCGCCCGGCGAAGCCGCGCCGACGATGGGATCCTCGCCCGCGCTGGATGGGGTGCCGAGGCCGGCCGCCGCGCCGGCGCTCGAGGCGGCCGCGGCCGCGGGGATCGCGGTCTTCGCCAAGATGCCGACCGACTGCAGCGCGTCCAGAGTTTCTTCGAACGCCGCGTAAATGCGTTCGAAATCGGCATCCGAATGCGCGGTGGTCAGGAAACAGGGGAAGCCCTCCTGAATATGAATGCCGCGCTCGCGAAGATGATAGAAGAACAAGGGAGCCAACGGATGTTCATTGTGGAAATGGAAGTAGAACCAGCTCGAGTAGCTCTCGATCCTGGTCGCGACTCCCCGGCCGGAGAACAGCGAATTCAGCCGGCCCGCCAGGCTCGCCGTCTTCCGCGCGAGATTCTCCTGTAGTGCCGGGCCCTGTTCTTTGATGTGATTGAGCACGGCCATCATCGACGCGAGGACCAGAGGATGACGGACGAAGGTGCCGGCGAAGAAGGTCACCCCGGCCTCGGGAATTGACTCATCGCCGAAGCGCCACTGACCGCCGTCGAGCGCATCCATGAACTTGTTGTTGCCGGCGAGTATGCCGATCGGCAGGCCGCCGCCGACGACCTTGCCGTAAGTTGCCAAGTCCGCCCGCACGCCGATCACGGATTGCATGCCGCCCGGGTGGACGCGAAAGCCGGTGACGACCTCGTCCATGACGAACGCGGTGCCCGATGCCTCGGTGATTTTGCGGATTTCGCGCAGGAAATCGAAGGGCCGCAGATGCGGATGGCGGCTTTGCACCGGCTCGACGACGACGGCGGCAAGATCTTCGGCGTTGTCGCGGATCCATTGCAGCGACGTCGGCGTGCCGTACTCCAGCACGATCATGTTCGCAACCTGCGACGCGGGAATGCCCGGCGCCACGGGCATGGATCGCGGCGCCGCGCCGCTGCGCTGCACACCCTTGACCAGGACCTCGTCGAACTGGCCGTGGTAGTCGCCGTTGAAGATGACGATCTTTTCCCGGCCGGTGACGGTCCGCGCGAGACGCATCGCGGCCATGACGGCCTCGGATCCCGTGTTGCAGAACGTCATTCGATCATTGCCGGTCATTTCACAGAAGAGCCGGGCCACGGGTCCCGCGAGGTCTGCCTGCGGCCCGATCGCAAAACCGCGATCGAGCTGCGCCTTGACGGCCTCGACGACGAAGGGCGGCGCATGGCCGAATGCGGTTTGGCCGAAGCCGTTCACCAGGTCGATGTACTCGTTGCCGTCGACATCGCAGATTTTGGAGCCCGCCGACGTCGTGTTCACGATGGGATACACCATCTCCTTCCATTCGGAGCGAAACCCGGCGGCTGCCCGGGGATCGGCGAGCACCGCCCGGTTCGCCTGGGTGTAGCGCTTCGAGCCGGCGGTCTTCTTCGTATAGCGCTCGACCAATGCGTCGATATGGCGCCGCTGGTCGGGAGTCATGGGGCCGTCCACGGCGCTCTTGCCGGGCACGAACACCTGAAAACGCGACGGCTGCGATTCCGTCGGGGGAGGAGTGGGACCCGGCGCGGCGGCCGGCGACGCCGCGGCCGACGAACCAGCGGCTGGCGTACCAGCGCCCGGCGCCGCGACGGTCGGGGACGCGACGGCCGGCGAACCGGCGGCCGGGGACGCGACGGCCGGCGAACCGGCGGCCGGGGACGCGATGGTCGACGAACCGGCGCCTGAGGACACGGCCGGCAACCCGGCAGGTGTCGCGCCGCCGGCGCTCTGCAGGATTTCGAATTGCCGATTGATGAGCTGCGACATCGCCTGGAGCTGGTCGCGGAACAGGCTTTCCATTCCGGAATTGCCGGCTCCGTGGACGGCGGAAAGTGGCGGCAAGGCCGCCGCAGCGGCCGCCGGTGTGGCAATGCTCGGCGGCGCAGCCGTGTGTCCCGAGACGGTCACGGCCGCTGCAGGCGCCCGAGCCGCCGCGGCCGCCGCCGGCGTGGGAACCTTATCAGCGAGGAAGGCCGCAAGCGCCGACAGAGTGGAGAACTCGCCGAGCAGTTGCCGGAAGGTGATCTTCACCTTCATCTGACTCTGTATTTTCTGGGCGACCTGCGTCAAGAACAGCGAGTCGTAGCCCATTTCGAGGAAAGTGGTCTCCGCGTCGGTGGCGGCGGGTCTTTCGCCCGATAAATCCTCAAAAATCGCGGCAATCGCGCCGCCGGCCGCCGATAGGCGATCATCCACCGAGATCTGATTCATCGCGTTTTCGTCCACTCTGGGTAATTGAGGCTCATTCGCTGCAACGGCAACCGGGACCGCAGCTTCGGTTGCGGCAACGGCTGGACCGCATTCGATCTTGGGCGCGTCGATCCAATGGCGGCTGCGTTCGAACGGGTAGGTCGGCAAGGAAACCCGTTTTGGATCGCCGTCGTGCAGCGCCGCCCAGTCGGGGACGGCACCATGGATCCAGGCGCGACCCAGCGCATCCAACAAGCAGTCGCGATCGTCGCGTTCCCCCGCCGAATCCTGCATGGAACTGATCACCGGTAGCTTGCGGCCGCGCGTTGCTTGCGTCGCCAGGGTCGATAGCGCGGCGCCGGGTCCGACTTCGATGAGGATCGAATTCTCGGCCGCACTCGCCGTTGCGATTCCATCGGCGAAACGAACGGGTTCGCGAGCGTGTCGTGCCCAATAGTCCGGCGACGTGGCTTGCTCGGGGCGGATCCACTCTCCCGTGACGCAGGATACATAGGGAATGCGCGGCGCAGATAGCGGCACATCGCGCAAGCAGCGACGCAGCGGTTCGATCACCGGATCGACCATCGCGGAATGGAACGCGTGCGAAGTATGCAGCCGCCGCGTCACGACCTCGCGCGCCGTCAGCGACTTTTCGAGTTCGTCGACGGCCGCGAAGGGGCCCGCAACCACGCACAGGCCCGGCCCATTCACCGCCGCCAGATTCAATGACGGCGTCAGCAGGGGCAGCACTTCCGGCTCCGGCAACCGCACCGCCAGCATGGCACCGGCGGGCAATTCCTGCATCAGGCGGCCCCGGGCGGCGACGAGCTTCAGCGCATCGTCCAGCGAGAACACCCCGGCAATCACGGCGGCCACGAATTCGCCGATACTGTGACCGATCATCGCCGTGGGCTTGATTCCCCAGCTCATCCAAAGATTTGCCAGGGCGTATTCGACACTGAAAATCGCCGGCTGCGCGGCGATCGTCGACATCAACCGCTGGCGGGCTTCCGCGGATACATCGGCCGGATAGAGAAGTGCGAGGAGATCCTCGCTCATCAGAGGCTTCAAGACGGCGGCGCAGCGCTCGATATGCTGCCGGAAGACCGGTTCGTGCCGGTAGAGGTCTTGGCCCATACCGGGGTACTGCGCGCCCTGGCCGGGAAACATGAAGACCACGGCGCCATTGGCCTGGCGGTGCACGGCACGCGCGGCGGCGGCCGGCGCGGCGGTGCCGGGCGCGTCGGTACTAGCGGCAACCGCTTCGAGCTTGGCGAGCGCCTGTCCTGCATCGTGAGCTACGAAACTCGAGCGGTAATCGAACGCGCGGCGGCCGGTCTGAAGCGAGAAGGCAACGTCCTCGAGACGAAGAGCGGGATGCTCGCGCAGATACCCGGCAAGGCGCAGACGCGCCGCATCGAGCGCCGCTGCACTGCGCGCCGACAGCACGATGAGCTGGGGGCGGTCATTCGCGGGCGGCGCGAGTGTTGATGTGGCGGCCGACGGCGGTTGCTCGAGGATCACATGGACGTTGGTTCCGCCAACCCCGAACGCGCTCACGCCGGCGCGGCGCGGCGTACCTGTGTCGCTCCACGGGGTCAGCGCCGCATTCACGAAAAACGGTGTGCGAGAAAAATCGATCTGAGGGTTTGGACGGCGGTAGTGCAGCGAGGGCGGCAGCATGCCGTGTTTCAGCGCCAAGGCGGTCTTGATGAGTCCCGTCACTCCTGCTGCGGCATCCAAATGCCCCACGTTGCCCTTGACCGATCCGATTGCGCAGAACTGCACATCGGTCGTGCCCGTCGCGAACGCCTTGGTCAACCCGGCAACTTCGATGGGATCTCCCAAGGGCGTGGCGGTGCCATGGCATTCGACGTAGCTGATGGTGCGCGGGTCGACTCCGGCGGCGGCGTGCGCCATCTCGATGACCGCGGCTTGACCCTGCGCGCTGGGGGCGGTGAAGCCGACCTTCGACGCGCCGTCATTGTTGACGCCGACTCCGCGTACGACGGCATAGACCTGATCGCCGTCGGCGATGGCGTCCTCGAAGCGTTTGAGGAGCACGACGCCGGCGCCGCTGCCGAAAATGGTTCCGGTGGCGTCGGCGTCGAACGGGCGGCATGTTCCGTCGGCCGACACCATGCCGCCCTCGAGATGCTGGTAACCGCGTTTTTGCGGGAAGGTGATCGATACTCCGCCGGCGAGCGCCATGTCCGCCTGATAGAGAAGCAGGCTCTGACAGGCTTGTGCGACCGCCAGCAGCGACGTGGAACAGGCCGTTTGCAGGGTGAAGCTCGGACCCTTGAGGTCTAGTTTGTAGGAAACGCGGGTCGCCAGAAAGTCCGGGCCCGCACCAAGCAGCAGCGGATAACACCCCACCTGGTAGCTGCTGGTGAATTCTTCTATCGTGCGCCGGTCCCCGCATACGTTATTGAGCAGATAGGTATTGATGCTCGATCCGGCGAAAACGCCGATGGCGCCGGGATAAGCGGCAGGATCGTAGCCGGCGTCTTCCAGCGCTTCCCACGAGCATTCCAGAAACAGCCGGTGCTGTGGGTCGGTCAGTTCCGCCTCTTTGGCGTACATCCCAAAGAATTCGGCGTCGAACTGATCAACGTTCTCGAGAATGGGGCGGGCCTTGACGAAGTTCGGGGCGCTGCGGATTTCGGCGCCGAAACTGTCCTCGAGTTCCGCGTCCTGGAAGCGCGTTATCGATTCGACTCCGGCGCAAAGATTGCGCCAGAATTCGTCCACGGTATTGGCCCCCGGCCATCGACCCGCGATCCCGATGATGGCGACCGCGCCTTGAATATCGGACCCCTGGTCGTTCTCGCGATCAGTCATGGTGTACCCGCCGCTGGTTGGTCCGCGCCCGCGCCATGGCCCGCTGCTGGCGCCGCGCACGCTCCGCAGCCGTCAAAGCGCCGCCTGTGAAGTGGCCGGCGGCCGAGCCAGGCGCGGCGCCGGCGGCGTTCGGCGCGAGATGCGCCGCCAATGCACGAATACTCGGGT
>Ga0070730_10003352_pt1 | contig 14412 bp, 12 predicted proteins | sample Coa_R1_3_FD_66447 | JGI IMG/M metagenome (GOLD analysis project Ga0070730, IMG submission 66447) | Surface soil microbial communities from Centralia Pennsylvania, which are recovering from an underground coalmine fire - Coalmine... | ecosystem: Environmental > Terrestrial > Soil > Unclassified ...
ATCGCGTGGCTCGGGATGACCGTCCGCCGATCTGTCCGACCTGCGGCGTGACGATGGTTCCAGCCGCCCTCAGCGCGAACGACGATCGCGATGGCGAGTGGGTCTGCCTCGAGTGCGAGGAGCTCGACGAGGGCGACAGGTAGCCGCGCGCTCCTCTACTCGTCGGACCACCAGCCGCGCCGGCCGTCCACGTCGCCACGCGGATCGTCGCCGAGATTCGGCGCACCGACGACGAGGAGCTCGAGCCCCTCCGGCCCCGCCTCGTAACCCCGCCACGTTCCGGGCGGAACGCGCACGGCGTCCCATTCGGCGAGCTCGACGATCTCGTCGTCGAGCTTCATCCGCCCGCTCCCGCGCACGACGACGTACACCTCCTCCTGCGTCTCGTGCGTGTGCCCGTACGGAAAGCGGCAGCCGGGCGGAACGTACTGATGGGTCAGGCCGGACTGCGCGAGGCCGAGCGGCTTGGTCGCGGCGTGGAACTCCAGGTCCGGCGGGCCGTCGAACGCGGAGCCGATGTCCTCCAGATCGGCCTTCAGGTTCCTGACCGTGAACGGCACGACGCGACTAGACCCTGCGCGGGTCGCCGAGCCGGCTTCGGTGCCGCCGGAGGTAGTCGTCGAACTCGTGGCGCGGAATGCGGCCCGGCCGGATCCCACAGGCGACCGTCTTCAGCTCGCCCTCCCGGATGAGCGCGCGAACCTCGTCCTCCGAGCAGCCGAGCTCGGCCGAGACCTCGCGAACGGTCAGCGGTGCAGGCCGGTCCATGCCCGCACCATACGCCGAGCGCCAGATCGTCATGCTTCCGGAGATGAGCGACGAGCTCCGGATCGGACGCCGCAGCGTCCGGCTGACGAGCGGCGACCGCGTCCTGTTCCCGCGCGACGGCGTGACCAAGCGCGATCTCGCCGGGTACTACGCGGAGATCGGAGACGCGATCGTCCCGCATCTACGCGAGCGCCCGTTCACGCTGAAGCGCTATCCACACGGCATCGACGGGCAGGCGTACTTCCACAAGCAGGCGCCGAAGGGGAAGCCCGACTGGATCCCGACGCGCCGGTTCCGGACCTGGCCGCGCGAGGGCGAGTCGCGGCTCGTCGACTTCACGCTCGTCAACGAGACCGCTGCGGTCGTCTGGATGGTGCAGATGAATTGCATCGACATGAATGCGTGGTACTCGCGGGTGGACAAGCCGGAGCGCCCGGACTACGTCGTCTTCGACCTCGACCCGCCCGAGTCGCGTAACGGCTTCGCGCAGGCGATCCGGGTGGCGCACCTCATCCGCGAGGAGCTCGAGCGGCTCGGGCTGCAGTCGTATCCGAAGACGAGCGGCGCCGACGGCATTCACGTGATCGTGCCGATCGCGCGGCGCGCGAGCTACCGCGACACCTACGACTTCGCGGAGCTCGTGTCACGCGGGATCGAGGCGAGCAATCCGGGCCTGGCGACGACCGAGTGGCTGAAGAAGAAGCGGCGCGGCGTCCTCGTGGATCACCGACAGAACGGTCACGGGAAGACGATCGCTGCGGTCTACTCGGTGCGGCCGAAACCGGGCGCGCCCGTGTCCACGCCGCTGCGCTGGGAGGAGCTCGGGCCGAACGTCCGTCCGCGCGACTTCGGCATGCGCGAGGCGCTGGCCCGCGTGGCGAAGCACGGCGACCTGTTCGAGCCCGTCCTGCGCGGCGGCCAGACGCTCGGTCCGGCGTTGCGCCGGCTGCGCGCTCGTGGTGAGTCCTGACGAGGAGCCGTGAACAATCTTGCGGGCTAGACGAAGCGGATCACGCTGCGGATGCCGTCCTGGGCCTCCATCAGCTCGAAGCCTTCGTTCACCTCGTCGAGGCTCAGCGTGTGGGAGACGAAGGGTGCGACGTCGATGTCTCCGGCGAGCGCGCGCTCCACGAGCTGCGGCACCTGGTCGCGTCCCTTTACGCCGCCGAACGACGATCCGCAGACGCGGCGTCCCGTGATCAGGAAGCGCGGGACGATGTCGAGGGTCTCGCCCCTCCCGGCGACTCCCGCGACGGTGCACAGGCCCCAGCCCATCCGCGCCGACTCGACCGCCTGGCGCATCACGGTGACGTTGCCGGTCGCCTCGAACGTGTAGTCCGCGCCGAAGCCGCCGGTCATCTCGACGATGCGCTCGACCGCATCCGGCCCGCCGATCATCGTCTCGGTCGCTCCCTGCCCGCGCGCGAGCGCGAGGCGGCCCTCCGAGAGGTCGACGACGACGACCCGCTCGGCGCCCTGCAGGCGGCACCCCGCAACCGCGCCGAGGCCGACCAGGCCGGCGCCGAACACCACGCACGTCGATCCCGCTTCCACCTTCGCGGTGAACATCGCCGCGCCCAACCCCGTCGACAGGCCGCACGCGAAGAGGCAGGCATGCTCGAACGGCGCTTCCCGATCGACCTTCGCGAGCGCGATCTGCGGCATCACCGTGTACTCCGCGAACGTCGAGGTGCCCATGAAGTGGCGGATCGGCGCGCCGTCCCGCTCGAGCCGCGTCGTGCCGTCGGGCAGAAGCCCCGCGTTCTGCTGCTCGCGAATCGCGAGGCAGAGGTTCGTCCTCGTGCTCTGGCAGTGGACGCACTCGCGGCACTGCGGCGAGAACAGCGTGACGACGTGGTCGCCTGGAGCGACCGAGCTCACACCCTCCCCCACTCGCTCGACGATCCCCGCGCCCTCGTGGCCGAGCACGGTCGGCGCGTAGCCGGATGGATCGGCGCCCGACGCCGTGTACAGGTCGGTGTGGCAGACCCCGCACGCCGCGAGCCGGACGAGGACCTCGCCGGCGCGCGGCTCCGACAGGTCGACGTCCTGCACGACGAGCGGCTGACCGAACTCCTCGAGCACCGCGGCGCGCATCTTCATGCGCGCACCGTAAACGTCAGCTCCCGTCGCCGCTCGCGAAGAAGGAGGCGAACGAGCCGGCGATCGCGGTGACGACGAAGATGCCCCACGCCTCGAGCACGACGTCGACGACCTGGCCTGCGTGCGTCACCGGGTTCTTGGCCGACGACGACACGGTGAGGATCTGCACGGTCGCGAAGAAGACGGCGTCGCCGAATCCGTGGATCTGGCTCCCCTCGAGGCCGCGCTCGAATGCCCACATCGCCGTCGCGCAGCCGAGATCGACGACGACGGAGATCCCGAGCGCGATGACGATCCGCGCGAGCAGTCGGCGATGGCGCTCGCTCCAGGTCAGCAAGCGCCGTAGCTCTTCGCCGATCATCGTCCCCGGCAGCTAGCTGCTCTTCGGGGCCTGGCCGCTGCGTCGCTGCTTCGCGGCGGCGGCTCGTCCGCGTCGTCGTCGTCCTCGTTGTCGGCTCCCGTGCCGTTGCCAGACGACCGGTACTCGATCCCCTTCGCGTCCCCCATCTCGACGTGGGCCTTGAACCGGGCGAGGTCGGCCTGCACGGCTCGCTTCACGAAGCGGAGCCCGAGGCCGGCTTCTCGACCATCCCGTTCGGGTCGAACTCCATATCGACCATGACGCGGCATCACTCTCCCCCTTGGCCTTCGTCTGCTTCAGGGGGCAACGGTCGAAGCGCCGCTGCGGGTGCGCCGGCCTGCCAGTGGTCGACAGGCGGTCGCGCCGAGTCAGCCTCCCCTGCGCTCACGCGCACGCTGACGCGCCCAGAGCGTCCAGGCGACCCGGCGACTTGCGCCGTGAAGACGTGCGTCTCGATTCGAGGTCGTGTCCGGCCCAGCTCAGATAAACCTCCGGACGCCGGCCGGGACGAGCCAGACCATGGTCGACTGGCAGGCGATGCCGACGAAGACGGAGACCGGGAACTCCCGTTCCAGAATCCACCAAGCTCCGGCTTGGCCTGCGGGTCGAACAGCGCGATGATTGCCACATGGCGGCGATCCAGCAGCCATCCGGCACCGTGACCCTCGTCTTCACGGACATCGAAGGATCGACGCGGCTGCTCGACAGCCTCGGGCCGGAGAACTACCGGGGCGCGCTCGGCGACCACCAGCGCGTGGTGCGCGAGGCCTTCGGGGGACACGGCGGGTACGAGGTCGACACGGCGGGCGACGGGTTCTTCTACGCCTTCCCGACCGCGACCGGTGCGGCGCACGCGGTCGGCGAGGTGCTCTCGGCGCTCGACGGCGCCATCCGCATCCGTGTCGGCCTTCACACGGGCGAGCCGATCGTCGAGGACGGGAAGTACGTCGGCCTCGACGTCCACCGGGCGGCCCGGATCATGGCGGCGGCGCACGGTGGGCAGGCGCTCCTCAGCCGCACCACGCGCGATCTCCTCGACGACAGCTTCGCGATCCGCGATCTCGGCGAGCACCGGCTCAAGGATCTCTCCGCACCGCAGCGGCTCTTCCAGCTCGGCACGGGCGAGTTTCCACGTCCGCGAACCCTCCACCTGACGAATCTTCCGGTGCCGGCGACAGAGTTTCTCGGCCGCGACCAGGAGCTGGCCGACGTCGTGGCGCAGCTACAGAACGGCGTCCGGCTCCTGACGCTGACCGGCCCCGGCGGCACCGGGAAGACTCGGCTCGCGCTCCAGGCGGCCGCAGAGGCTGCCGACGGTTTCGCCGAAGGCGTCTGGTGGGTGCCACTCGCCGCTCTTCGCGATCCGGGGCTCGTGCTCAGACATGCGGCGCAGACGCTCGACATCGTGGAGCAGCCCGACCGGCCGCTCGAGGACCTGATGACGGAGATGCTGCACGGGAAGCGAATGCTGCTCTTGCTCGACAACGCCGAGCACCTGCTTCCGGCCGCGGCGGATGCGATCGCCGTCCTGCGCGACCTCGACGGGCCGAAGGTCGTCGTCACGAGCCGCGAGCGGCTCCAGCTCAGCGGAGAGCACGTGTATCCGGTTCCGCAGCTCTCCCCGCCAGAGGGTCTCGACCTCTTCGAAGCCCGGGCCGGCGCGATCGATCCGGCCTTCCAGGCAGACGCATCGGTCGAGGAGCTCTGCAGGAGGCTCGACAACCTCCCACTCGCGATCGAGCTCGCGGCCGCCCGCACCGCGGTGCTCCAACCGCAGCAGATCCTGGAACGGCTCGGCAGCCGCCTCGATCTGCTCAAAGGCGCCCGCGACGCCGACCCGCGACAGCAGACGTTGCGCGCCACGATCGAATGGTCATACGACCTGCTCTCGCCGGAGGAGCGCGAGCTCTGCATCCGGTTTGGGGTCTTCGCCGGCGGCGCGACGGTCGAAGCGGTCGAGGACGTCTGCGGGGCCGACCTCGAGACACTCGCGTCCCTGGTCGACAAGAGCCTCCTCCGGCACGACCGCGACCGGTTCTCGATGCTCGAGACGATTCGCGAGTACGGCACCGAGCAGCTCGACGCCGCCGAACGTGAGGATGTCGTCGAGCGTCACGGCGCGTTCTACGAAGGCTTCGCCGCAGGCGCGGAGTCGGGGCTGCGAGGCCCGGCCGGCGCGTCCTGGCTCGACCTCGTCGAACGCGAGCTGCCCAACCTGCGGGCGGCGATGGAACGCACACTCGAACGCGGCCGGGCCGGACGAGCGCTGCGGATCGCCACGGGCATCGGGCGCTTCTGGGAAGCACGCAGCGCAGCGACGGAGGGCCGGAGCTGGCTCGCACAGGCGTTCGCCGCCGGCCCGGCTGACCGGAGTCCTCATGCGGCCGGCTGCCTCTGGGGCGGGCGCCTCGCGTTCTTCCAGGGCGATTTCGTCGCCGCCGAGCAGTCCTTCGCAGAGGCCGCTCGGTCGGCGCTCGCCGCGGGAGAGGTCTTCCTCGAGGCTGTCTCGAGCGCATTCCTCGTGTGGATCGCACTCGAGAGTGGAAATCCCGCTGCCGGCCGCGAACCGCTCGAGCGGAGCCGGGCGCTTCTCGCGCAGCTCACCGACCAGTGGGAACGATCCGAGGTCATGCTCGGCCTCTGCGGCGGCCCGAGCGAGGATCGTGGGCAGGACTCGCGGCGCGAGGAGGAGGTCGTCGCGCTCAAGCGCGAGCTCGGCGACGTGATCGCGGTCTCGGACAGCCTCAACAACGTCGGCTGGGACGCGCTCGTCACCGGCGACTTCGATCGCGCGGCCGCGTACCTCGAGGAGGCTCTCGCGATCGCGCGTGAGCTCAGAGACACGTTCCGGATGTCACTCGCGCTCGGCAACCTCGGCCATGTGGCGGCTCTGCGGGAGCGGTATGCCGAGGCTCTCGAGCTGAATCGAGAAGTCCTGCTCCTCTGCATTCGCCGCGGCGACCTGCGGGGTGGAGTCGAGACGCTACTCAGTCTCGCGGCGACCCTGGCCGGTCTGGGCCGAGACGAGCTCTCGGTCACGCTCGACGCGATCCACCGCAGGCTGGGGGCTGACGGCGGCATGATCGACGACCCGATGCTGCTCGGCCGGCTCGAGCCGCTCGTCTCGCTCGCGCGGACGCGACTCGGCCCCGAGCGTGTTGCGCAGCTCGAGGCCGAGATCGGCGCGCCTTCCCTCGAGCTGGCCCTCGAACTGCTCGACGCGACCTAGGATTGAATTCGTGGACCGGGCCGAGTTGCAGGCGGTGCAATCGCCGCTCAAGGAGCGTTACCGCGAGGAGCCCGTCGCCGCATTCGTCACCCTGCGCGCGGATGGAAAGCTGGACAAGGAGCAGATCGCGTGCTCGGTTCGAACCGGCCGTGCGCTCGTCGAGGCCGGTCTGCATCCCGCGACCGGCGGCTCCGGTGCGCTCGCCTGCTCGGGCGACATGCTGCTCGAGGCCCTCGTCGCCTGCGCAGGGGTCACGCTCCGCTCGGTGGCGACGTCGATGGAGCTCGATGTCAGCGGCGAGATCCACGCCGAGGGCGACCTCGACTTCCGCGGCACGCTCGGGGTCGACCGCGAAGCGCCGGTCGGCTTCACCGCGATCCGCCTCCGCTTCGATCTCGCATCGGACGAGCCGGAGGAGAGGCTCGCGAAGCTGCTCGAGCTGACCGAGCGCTACTGCGTCGTCGCCCAGACGCTCGCGGGCGGCGTCCCGCTCGAGTTCGCTTACTCGATCTCGTAGGCCATCAGGATTGCGTCGACGAACTCGCCGCCGCGGCGGTAGTGCCCCTTGCGGTAGCCCTCGCGCTGGAAGCCGAACGCGTCGTAGAGGGCCATCGCGGCTTCGTTCCACGGAAAGACGTGCAGCTCGAGCTTGCGGACGCCGGCCTCGCGCGCCCAGTCGGTCGCGGCGCGCAGGAGCGCCGTCCCGACGCCCTGTCTGCGCGCGTCGAGCGCAACCATCAGCCCGACGTCGGCGACGTGCGTGCTCGCAGGATGCGGGTCGCGGCCGACCGAGAGCCGCCCGACGAGCGTTCCATCCTCGCGCTCGGCGACGAAGACCGCCGCGTGCGGGTAGCGCCGAAGCGCCTTGAGAAAGCGGCGCTCGTCGCCCGCGCTCCGCCACTCGCCGGCGACGCTGATCAGCCAGCCTTCGGGCTCCGCGCTGACATCGTCGGCCAGTCTTGTGAGCTGCTCGGCGTCCGACGGGTCGGCATGACGGATCACGAAGTCCATCAGGCAACCACTACCGAAGCGCCGCCGCGCCGTGGGTCACCTGCCGCCGCGAGCGAGCCGTCTTCGCGGATCTCGACCGCGGAGACGCCGCCGAAGAACAGGTTCCGCTCACCCCAGCGGACGACCGGGAGACCGGCGGCCTCGAGCTCGTCGCCGGCAGCCGGATCCTCGCAGTGGACGATGCCCTCCGCGGCGTGCATGCGCGGCGCCTCGACCGCCTCCTCCACCCCGAGGCCGCGCCCGGCGACGTTCGCGACGACCTGGAAGATCGCGCCGTGGAGCCGGCGGCTGCCCGCCGAGCCGAGCACGAGCCGGGGCCGCCCGGCCTGCTCATAGAGCGACGGCGCCATGAGCGACGTGAGCCGCTCGCCGGGGTGCTCGCCTCCCGTCAGGTGGCTCTCGCCCAGCATGTTGTTCAGGTGGATGCCGGTGCCGGGCACGACGATGCCGCTCGAAGAGCCGAGCGAACACGACAGGGCCGCGGCGTTCCCGTCGCCGTCGACCACGCTGATGTGCGTCGTTCCGCCGGCGGCTTCGGCCTCCTGCGCCTGCATGGCCCTGGCGACCGCGAGCGCCGTCGGCTCGGCGTCGCCGAGCGCCTCGAGACCGACGGCGAGCAGGCGGCCGCCGCTCGAGGGCGGCGGGTTCGTCCTGAGCACACCGCCGCGGTAGGACACCTCGAGCGGCTCGCGCTCGATCACCCTGTAGCCCGCGAGGTCGTCGAGCGTGACCGGGACGTGTGCCGCGATCCGCTCGGCCAGCTCGCCGCGGTAGATGCAGTCCGGGCCTTCGAGTGCGAGGCGGTCGAGCGTGTCCGCGAGCTCGGGGATCGCGAAGCGCTCTCCCACGTCGAGCGCGCGCCCGGGGCCGTAGAGCGCGTCTCCTTCCGGCGAGTGGCGCAGCAAGGCGTCGAGGATCTCGTGGAGATACGCCCGCGGCTCGTCGAGCACGACCCCGTCGCGCGCAACACCGGCGGCCGGCGCGAGCAGCTCCGGCCACGGCAGCGAGCCCCAACGGCCGTGAGCTTCCCAGAGCCCGGCGCCGGTTCCCGGCACTGCGACCGACGCGGGACCGGTGAAGAAGATCTGCTGCGTCCCGCCGAAGTCCACGACGAGCTCGACGAGCTCCTCCGCCGCACCCGCCCCTTGCGGCACCGCGACGAAGAAGTCGAGGAGGTGCGGATGTGCGTCGCCGGCGAGGTGGACGAGCAGGAAACCTCCACCCCCGAGGCCGGTGAGCGGACTCTCGCAGACCCACGAGACCGCGGCCGCCGCGATGCACGCGTCCACCGCGTTGCCGCCCCCGCGCAGGACGTCGGCGCCCGCTTCGGCGGTGAGTGGATGACCCGCTGCGACCGCACCCTTCATGGACCGAGCGTACGCTGCGGGAGTGACCGACGCGTCCCTCGCGTCGGCGGAACGCGCGCCGTGGCGACTCCGGCTGCCGGTCGTGGGCGAAGCGGCGCTCTGCACCGGGCTCTCGATCGTCGCCGCCTCGCTGCTCGTGTCGCTCTTCCTCACGCACGGCTTCACGCTTTGGGACAACGTCTGGTGGGCGGGCCGCTACGCGTTCCTCGACTACAGCGTCCCGCGCGCCGGAGTTGTGGCTAGTCGACCTCGCGAGCGAGCTCGTCGAGCGGCTTGCGGTCGGCGCGCGCCGACCACTCTTCGGCGCTTCTCGCAGCCACGTCCCGCGGGCGAGTCGGATAGCCGAAGGAGAGGATCGCGCGCACCTCGCCGCCGCAGATCGCCGCCGCCGCGACGGCGTCGCGCACGCCGTTGGGGCACGAGACGACGCCGTCGCCCCACGCCGCGAGCATCATGTTCTGCGCGCAGCGGCCGGCGTCGAAGCCGCTCGCCTCGCCGACGATCGCGACGACGAGAGCGGCGTCGCGCACGTTCTCCGGGGCATACACCGCCTCCGCCAGGTTGTCCCGCGCCTCGCCGGAGACGACGGCGAACTCCCAGCGCTGCCGGTTCTTCGAGCTGCCCGCGAGGCGGCCGGCGTCGAGAATTCGCCGCCGCACGTCGGCGGGAATCGGCGCATCCGCCGCGTAGGCGCGCTCGTCTCGCTTCGAGGCGATGGCGAGATACGGCTCCACCGCCGGTCTGCCCGGGTCAGTTCTTCAGGAACGATGGAACGTCGAGATCGCCGCCACCCTCGCTCGGCGGGCGGCGCGGCGCCATCGGCGGCCTGTCGAAGTCGCCTCGAGAGCGGCGCCCGCGGCCGCCGAACCCGGTGGCGACGACGGTCACCCAGACCTGTCCCGTGAGCCGATCGTCGACGGTCGCTCCGAAGATGATGTTCGTGTCGTCGGTCGCGGCGGCGCGGATCACCTCGGCGGCATCGTTCACCTCGACGAGCGTCAGGTCCTCGCCTCCGGCGATCGAGAGGAGGATGCCCCGCGCGCCGGTGATCTCGGCGTCGATCAGCGGCGAGCGCAGCGCCCGCTCGGCGGCTTCTCTCGCGCGACCGTCGCCGGTCGACGACGAGAAGCCGATGCCCATGAGTGCCGTGTCCGAGTCGGACATGATCGTGCGCACGTCGGCGAAGTCGAGGTTGATCAGTCCGGGCATCGTGATCAGGTCGCAGATGCCCTGGACGCCTTGGCGGAGGACGTCGTCGGCGACCTTGAACGCGTCGAGCATCGACGTCGAGCGCTCGAGCACCTCGAGCAGGCGGTCGTTCGGGATCACGATCGTCGTGTCGCAGGCGACGCGAAGCGACGCCACTCCCTGCTCCGCCTGGCTCTTCCGCTTCGTGCCCTCGAAGCGGAACGGCGTCGTGACGATGCCGACGGTGAGCGCGCCGAGCTCGCGTGCGATCTTGGCGACGATCGGCGCGGCGCCGGAGCCCGTTCCTCCACCCTCGCCGGCCGCGACGAAGACCATGTCCGCGCCCCGAAGCTCCTGCCTCAGCTCGTCGTACGCCTCGTCGGCGGCGCGGCGCCCGACGTCGGGGTCGGCGCCGGAGCCGAGGCCCTGCGTGAGCTCGCGGCCGATGTGGATCTTGACCGGCGCGTCACTCGTCTGCAGGGACTGGATGTCGGTGTTGACTGCGATGAACTCGACCTGGCTGATCCCGGCGTCGATCATGCGGTTGACGGCGTTGAGGCCCGCTCCGCCGACGCCGACGACCTTGATCACCGCGAGGTAGGCGCCCGTATCGGCGCTTCCCCGGTGCAGCCGCGCCGGTGACTCGGGCAGCGGCTCCATGTAGCGCGAGACCGGCGGCAGATCGGCCGGCCTCAGCTCCGGCGGCGGAGGCGGCGGCAACGGATCCGGGGCGGGTGTCGGAGCCGGCGGCTGCGGATCCGGGGTCGGCGGTCCGGGCGAAGGCTCCGGCGTGGGAGTCGGTGGCGGCGGCGTTTCGACACCGGCCTCCTCCCAGCTCGGGACGTGCTCGACCGTTCGCTCGTCGGGCTCGTGGAGAGCGTCGGGCTGAGCGACCGTCGCGACGTCTTCGGGCACCTGCTGCTGCTCGGCCTCTCCGCCCTGCTCCGCCTGCCTCTGCGCCGCTTCGGTTGCGCGGAAGAGCTCCGCGAGCGGCCCTTCACGCATGCTTGCGCGCCGACGCGCCATCGAGCACCTCCTTCGCCAGATCACGGTACATCCCGGCGGCCTCGCCGCTCGGGTCGTAGTTGAAGATCGACTGCCCCTTCACCGGAGCCTCCGCGTAGCGCACGGTCTTGCGGATCTTCGTGTTGAGAACGAGGTCGCCGAAGTTCTCCTTCAGGATGTCGACGGCCTCGCGCGAATGGAGGAGGCGCCGATCGAACATCGTCGCCAGGATGCCCTGAATCCCGACGTTCGGGTTCAGATTCTCGCGGATCATCGAGAGCGTGTTCTCCAGCTGGACGAGCCCGCGCAGCGAGAGGTACTCGCACTGGACGGGAACGATCACGCCGTCGGATGCAACCAGCGCGTTGATGGTGAGCAGGCCGAGCGACGGCGGCGTGTCGATGAGGACGAAGTCGTAGTTCTCGCGCACGGGAGCGAGCGCCTTCTCGAGCGCGCGCTCACGGCCGATCATCGAGGCGAGTGCGAGCTCGGCGCCGGCGAGGTCGATCGAGGAGACGGCGACGTCGAGCTCGTTCGAGCGCACGATCTCGGAGATCGGCAGCCGATGGACGAGGACGTCGAACATCGAGCGGTCGATCTCGTCGGGATTCCAGCCTTGCGACATCGTGAGGTTGCCCTGCGGGTCGAGATCGACCGCCAGGACGCGCATCCCCTGCTCGACGAGCGCCACGCCGAGGTTGAGCGTGGTCGTCGTCTTTGCGACGCCCCCCTTCTGGTTCGCGAACGCGATGACGCGGGCCATCGCCGGACCGCTATCGGCCGCCCGCGCGTGCGGACGCGCTAGTAACCGCGTGAGCGCCATCCCGGCTGACCTTTCGCATCGCCACAGCCGACTCCTGCATCTTGGTTAGTTTCCCCCGAGGTGAAACCAAGCTGATGGAGCGGAAATGGCGCGTCCTCATCGTCGTGTGTGTCGCTGTGTTCATGCTGCTCCTCGACATCACGGTAGTCAACGTCGCGCTCCCGAACATCGAAAAGGAGCTGCACACCTCCTTCACCGATCTGCAGTGGGTCGTGGACGCGTACGCGCTCACCCTCGCCGCGACGATGCTCAACGCCGGCTCGCTCGGCGACCTCCTCGGCCGCAAGCGGGTCTTTCTCGTCGCAATCGCGATGTTCACGGTCGCGTCCGCGTTGTGCGGCGCCGCGCAGTCGCCGCTCTGGCTGATCCTCGCGCGCGGCGCGCAGGGAATCGGCGGCGCCGGGATGTTCGCGGTCTCGCTCGCGATCATCTCCCAGGAGTTCCACGGAAAGGAGCGCGGGACCGCCTTCGGGATCTGGGGCGCGACGGTCGGATTGGCGGTGGCGATCGGCCCGCTCGTCGGCGGCGCGCTGACCACCTACGTCGGCTGGCGCTGGATCTTCTTCGTCAACCTGCCGATCGGCGCGGCGTGCATCGCCGGCGGGCTGCGTGAGTTGCACGAGACGCGCGACGAGGGACGCGGCGGCCTGGACATCCCCGGGCTCGTCACTCTGACAGCCGGCCTGTTCGCCCTCATCCTCGGCATCCTGCGCGGCAACGACTGGGGGTGGTCGAGCGGCCGCGTGATCGGCCTCTTCGCCGCCGGAGCGGCCCTGCTGGTGGCCTTCGGGGCCGTCGAACTGCGGCAGGCGTCGCCGATGTTCGATCTCCGCCTGTTCCGGGTGCCGACGTTCACCGGCGCCCAGATCACGGCGTTCTCGATCTCGTCCGGGATGTTCGCGCAGTTCCTGTATCTGGCGCTCTACCTGGAGAGCGCGCTCGGCCATTCCGCCGTCTGGGCGGGAGTCCGCTTCCTGCCGCTCTCGCTCGTCTCCTTCGTGGTCGCGCCGCTCGCCGGAAGGCTGTCCGCTCGGGTTCCCGTGCGCTTCCTGCTCGGCGGCGGGCTCGCGACCGTCGGCCTTTCGCTCCTGCTGATGTGGGACATCAAGCTCGACTCGGGCTGGACGACCCTCCTCCCCGGCTTCATCGTCGGCGGCATCGGCATCGGCCTCGTCAACGCGCCGCTCGCCTCGACTGCGGTCAGCGTCGTCGAGCCGCGCCGGGCGGGGATGGCCTCGGGCATCAACAACACGTTCCGCCAGATCGGGATCGCGACCGGCATCGCGGCGCTCGGCGCGATCTTCCAGAACCGGATCACGTCGCACCTCGCGTCGAGCGGCGTGCCGTCGCATTTCATACATCCCTGGTCGCAGGCGATCGCATCCGGCTCGCTGCAGCCGCCGCCGGGCGTCACCGTGGCGCCCGGCGCGATCCTCGACGCCCGGTCCGCGTTCATCAGCGGCCTGAACGAGATCCTCCTCGTGGCGTCGTTTGTTCTCTTCGCCGGCGCGGTGCTCGCGTTCCTGCTCGTGCGGAGCAAGGACTTCGTCGCGAGCGGGCCGGTGCTCGAAGGCGGCTAGAGCACGGCCCGGGAGAGGCCAGGGTGGACGCGGATCGCGAGCCGCCACGTCGCGATGAGGAGGATCACGGCGGCGCCCGTCACGATCACGAGCGCCTGTGCAGCGACCGAGAAGGCGACGGCGTCAGCCGTGTGCACTCCGCCGAGAACGAGGATCGCAGCGCCCGCTCCAGCCTGTGTCGCGGCGCCCGCTGGAGCGATCGGCAGCGCGGCCGACGCCGCGGAGGCGACGAGGAACGCGAGTGCGAGCACGAACGAGCCCGGCATCGACAGGGCGTTGAGCAGAAGGAAGACGGCGACCGCCCGCAGGCTCCACGAGGCCGAGATCAGCAGCCAGGCGACCCAGGCCTCCTTTGTGCAGTGCGTATGCTCGGCGACGCAGCGGCCAAAGCGCCAGCGGGCGACGAACGGCACCCGGGCGATGCGCGGCAGGAAGGCGACGATGCCGGCCGCGGCGACTCCGGCCGCGGCGACGACGGCGAAGGCGGCTTGCGTCGTCCAGTGACTCGAGCCGGCGGCCGCGACCGAGGCCATCGGCGTCAGGGCCGCGTTGTCGAGCATGCCGAGGACGATCAGGCTGAGACCGAGCGCTCCGATCCCGGTCTTCGCGCCGGGGTAGCGCTTCACGACTGCGATGCGAAGCGCGTCGTCCACGCGACCGGGGAGAGCGATACCGCCGACGCACGCTGCGCCGCCCGCGAACGCGAGCGCGTCGGCCGTGGGCCGCTCGCTCGCGTGGAAGAGTCGCTGCCAGCCCCACGCCTTGAATGCGGCGGCGGCGAGGAAGAGGAGCGCGGCGCCCGACACGAGGACCGGGTCGGCGTGACGGATCGGCCAGCCGCTGCCGATGAAATGACGGGCGCTGAAGAAGGCGACGGCTAGCAGCGCGAGGCCGAAGCCGCCGTTCAGCAGAAGCCTGACCTTTCGATTGGGGAGAAGCCGCATCACCGCAGTCGCAGCGGCATCGGCGGGGAGAGG
>Ga0070730_10003353_pt1 | contig 14411 bp, 10 predicted proteins | sample Coa_R1_3_FD_66447 | JGI IMG/M metagenome (GOLD analysis project Ga0070730, IMG submission 66447) | Surface soil microbial communities from Centralia Pennsylvania, which are recovering from an underground coalmine fire - Coalmine... | ecosystem: Environmental > Terrestrial > Soil > Unclassified ...
TATCAGCAGTTCACCAGCGGCAAGGCCGCGATGATGATCAGCGGCACGTGGAACGTTCAATCCCTGCCCAAGGACGCCCCCAACCTGCACTGGATGGTCGCGCCCCTGCCCTACACCAAGCAGCCGGCCTCGTCCCTGGGAGGCGAGAACTGGGCGGTGTTCGCCGCCAGCAAGCAACAGGACGGCGCCTGGGCGTTCCTGAAGTTCGTGGTCGACCCGGCTTACGGGACCAAGCTGACCGACTGCATGGGCTACATGCCCAGCCGCAAGGACGTCCTGGCCCAGGTGGCCCAAAAATCGGCCAATGATCCCACCATGCAGGTGTTTCTGAAGCAGATGCAATCGGCGGCAGCGCGCGGACCGCTCCCCAACTGGTCGGATGCCTCGGCGGTCATTCAGGACGCCCTGCAGGCCGCCCTGAGCGGCCAGAAGACACCCGAGCAGGCGATGCAAGATGCCGCGGCCAAGATGAAGACGGTGCTGGCTCAAGCCAGCGGGAGTTAGTTCTCAGGAAAGGGGCTTACTAGTACTCTGTCAGGCGCCCTGTGCCAGGGTTTGTGGCCTGACAGAGTACCAGTAGGCGAAACTATAGCACAAAGGCCACTATGACCAACTTCTACCAGGAGGAGCATTGTCTGCTCTTCAGCCTCAATGGCGAAACACTGCGCATCGAGCCCTGGGGCCGGGACAGTCTGCGCGTGCGGGCCACCGGCTTGCCCCAGGTGCGCGAGGACTGGGCCAGCGCCTTGCTGCCGCCCAGTCCTATTCCGCCTGAAATCCAAATGAGCGATTCCACCGCCGTCATCCGCAATGGCGCCATCGCGGCCGAGGTCACGCCGCACGGCGCCGTGCGCTTTATCGAGACATCGAGCGGACGCGAGCTGCTGTCAGAAAAGGCCATCCATGGGTTATCGGTCCCCGCGCGCCACTTCACACCGATTAAGGGCGACCTGTTCCACATTGAGGCCAACTTCAGCGCTTATGCGGGTGAACGCCTCTACGGCCTGGGCCAACACCAACATGGGCGGCTCGACCAGAAGGGCTGCATCATCGATCTGGTCCAGCGCAATACCGAGGTCAGTATTCCGTTTTTGCTTTCCAACCGAGGCTACGGGTTTCTGTGGAACAATCCGGCCATTGGGCGGGCCGAGCTCGGGGCTAATGCCACGCGCTGGGTCGCCGAAGCCGCCCCACAAATCGATTATTGGATTACGGCCGGCACCACGCCGGCCGAGACCTTATCCAATTACGTGGACGCGACCGGGCACGTGCCCATGCTGCCGGACTGGGCCGCGGGATTCTGGCAGAGCAAGCTGCGCTACGGTTCGCAGGCCGAATTGCTGGACGTCGCGCGGCAATATCGCGAACGCGGCCTGCCGCTCTCGGTCATCGTGATCGACTTTTTTCACTGGACGCGCCAAGGCGACTGGCAGTTCGATCCGGTGTGTTGGCCCGATCCAGCGGCGATGGTGCAAGAGCTGGCCAGAGATGATGTCAAGGTCATGGTCTCGGTCTGGCCGACGGTCAACCGGCACAGCGCCAATTACGAACGGATGTGGCAGTCGGGATACATTGTCCGGACGGAGCGCGGCACGCCGGCCCATATGTATTTCGTCGACAATCAATCCGAACTCGGTACTTACGTCCACTATTACGATCCCACACACCCCAAGGCACGCCAGTTCCTTTGGGAACGCGTGCGGGAGGGTTATTACCAGCACGGGATTAAGGCCTTCTGGCTGGATGCCTGCGAGCCGGAGATGCTTCCCCTGGCTCCGGATAACCTGCGTTACTACCTCGGCGCGGGCGACGCCGTCGCCAACCTTTATCCATTGATGCACGTCCGCGCGTTCGCCGACGGGATGCAATCAGAGGGCGAGGCCGACACACTGTTTTTGTGCCGGTCGGCCTGGGCCGGCAGCCAACGCTACGGCGCCGCCGTCTGGTCCGGCGATATCGACTCCACGTTTGAAGTGCTGCAGGCTCAGGTGCGCGCTGGTATGAACATGGGGCTGAGTGGCATTCCCTGGTGGACGACCGACATTGGCGGTTTTCGGGGCGACCCGGCCACGCCCTATTTCCGAGAGCTCATTGTGCGTTGGTTTCAATACGGGGTCTTCTGCCCGCTGTTTCGGCTGCATGGCCATCGGCAGCCCAACGGCACTGACTTCAGCGGGGCCCCCAACGAGGTCTGGTCCTTCGGAGAAGAGGCGTACGCCATCATCGCGGACCTGTTACAGCTGCGTGAGCGGCTGCGGCCCTACATCATGGCGCAGATGCGGTTGGCTCACACCACGGGCGCGCCGCCGATGCGGCCGCTGTTCTTTGACTTTCACACCGACCCGGCTTGTTTTGAAATCGAAGACCAATTCCTGTTTGGACCCGACCTGCTGGTCGCGCCCGTTTTGTGCGCAGGCGCCCGGTCACGGCGCGTCTATTTGCCGGACGGAGCATCGTGGACCGACGCCTGGAGCGGGGATGAGCATGCCGGCGGGCAGTGGCTGGTCGGCGAGGCGCCGTTGGACCGCATACCGCTCTATCTGCGGGACGGGGCGCACCTGCCGATTCTGCAGTCCTAAGGGGAAGAGCGTAATAGTTGAACGTCTTGAACCTCGCCCAGAGCACCGATTCAGCTTTGGCGGCGGCGCGCGTCTGAACGCGTCGAGTCGCGCTCATCTAGGAGACGGCATGATCTGTTCCTTCCGCATCCCCCCTGGCGCCGGGTTCGCGGCCTGGTCATCAACGCGACCAACTTGACCCGGCGTCATTTGGGCCTGCCTGGCCGGCGCCCCTGTCGATGTGGCGTTCCTACACCCTTCTCACGGCCCTGTGCCTTCGGCCGTCGTCGCAGTTCGCCTACTGCTGCCTCGATCGCTTCGGTCACGGCCGGCAGGCGGCCAGCCAGGTTCAGGAGCAACTGGCGCAGTTGTCCAGCGTCCAGGTCGGCCAGCAACATTGGCAGCGGCAGGCGTTCCTCAACTTGCTGTGGCTCACGCTGACAGGCCAGCAAGGTCGCCACGACGTGCTTACAGGCACCACCCCAATCATAGGGACAGGTGCAGCTATAGTCGGCCACGCTGCCACGTGGCCCCAACGTAAGCGTCACGCGGTACGGCTCATCGTCGCTGCCCTGCGCCTCAGCCTGCAATTGGTTCCCACGCCGACCGAGACTTACCACGGCGCCGGATTCGTAGTAGTCTTCGCCGCGTTCGATCACCTCAGGCGAGGCAATCGCCTGAATGGCGGCTCTGGTGACTTTAGCCATAGATCAGAATTGCGGTCGCCTCGTCGTAAACCGAGGCGATCTTGCGCCCCGTGTCGAGCACATCGTCAACCTGCTGCCAGGTCTGGGCCTCGCGCGCCGCCAGCGCTTTCATCTCCGCCGCGTGCTTTTGGCGCTTGGCCTCAGCCTGGCGCCGTTGTTCGGCCTGCTTGAGCTCTCCGGCGCGTTCGAGCATCTGCGCGACGGTGCTCAGCCCAGCAACCTGCGAGCGCTCTTCCGGCATGAAGGCGCCCAGCCGCTTGCGCAAGGCCAATCCGGCACCCGGATCGCCCTCCGCCAGGCGATCCAGGAAGTCATCGCGCTCGCCCGGCGGCAGACGGCTGATGAGCTGGCGGTAGTCCACTGCGGCCGTTCCTTTGCGGTCAAGGCTGGCTTCCGCGGCGGCCTTTACCAGGAACGGATCGATCGCGAACACCCGGACAAAGCTTACAGGGCGGCTGAAAGCTACTTCAGCCCGGGCGGCACAGGCGGCTCCCGGTCGTAGGCGGGATGCTCAGGCGCCGCCACATCATAGAGATTGAGTACGAGCCCGGTGGCTGGCCTTATCCGCCTAGCGCCTCCGCCACCGCCTGGTCCAGCGTCAGCGCCTGACCGGCGGCCCAAGCCTCGTCCAGCCGGGCTGGCTCCCAGGCCGCGCGTAGCGCCATGACCTCGCGCTCGTACTCCAGGCGCTCGTACTCGAGCATCGGCGCGCCAGCCACCTCGCGTAGGGCCTGCGCCGCGCCCAGCAAGCGGGCGGCCCGTTCGAGGTGCGCCTGGGCGCGGGCGATAAAGGCGAAGGACTCGAGCTGGTTGGCGATGGCGCCGCGATTGCCCAGGTCCTTCCAGTCAAGGATGGCGCGGGCGTAACCGGCCTGGGCGGCGGGGAAATCACCGGCCAGTCGGTCCAGGTGAGCCAGTTCGCTGAAACCCATGTTTTCGGCACCCCCCCAGCCCATGAGGTGCGACATCCGGATGACTTCTTGGAAATGCTCACGCGCCAGCGGCAGATCCCCGTGCCAGCGCGCGTCCAGGCCGAGGATTATCGACGGACCGAGCAGCAATGGTGTGGTTGCCTGCGGACGCAGGCCGGCTGCTTCGGCCATCAAGGCCCGTTCGGCGGCCTGATCGCCGCTCGCGCCCATGGCCCAGGCCAGCAACTCCAGGTGCATCATCTTCAGCGTCGGCTCGTTCACTTCGCGGGCCAGTGCCAGTCCGTGCTCCGCTGCTGCCCGCGTCGCCGCGACATCTTGCGCCAAGGCGCAAATAGTCGCTCGTAGCGTATCCGCCAGGCACGCGACGAGCTTATGGCCGTATTCGTCGGCCACGGCCGCGGCCTTGGTCACCGCTTCCATGCTGGCGGCCATATCACCCTGGCTAAAGGCCAACAGTCCAATCCCCGACCACCCATAGGCCACTGCCCGCGCCCGGGCCGCGGCCGCCGCGCCGGCCACCGGCGGCAGCGCCAGTACCCGCGCCAACCCAGTCTCCAGCCAGCCGCGCGCCTCGACGTGGCTGCGGAAATTCCAAAACAAGTCCAGGCCGCCGGCCAGGCGCAGTGCCGTTTCCGGGTCGTGCGCCAGGCCCCACTCCACGGCCGCCCGCAAATTGTCGTAGTCGGCTTCCAGGCGGTCCAGCCAATCCAATATATCAGGTCCGCGCAGCTGCGGCTCGGCCTGCGCGCCGAGTTGGGCAAAATACTCCAGGTGGCGGTCGCGCAGCGTCGCGGCCTCGCCCGACTCGAACAGCTTCTCGCGCGCGTATTGGCGGATGGTCTCCAGCCGGTGATAGCGCGCCGCGCCCGCCTGCTCTTCCATGAGGATGAGGGACTTATCCACCAGCCGCGTCAACAGGTCCAGGACATCGGATCCGCCACACACCGCCTCGGCCGCCTCCAGAGTCCAGCCACCCGCAAACGCGGCCAGGCGCCGGAACAGCACCCGCTCCGGCTCAGTCAGCAGGCTATAGCTCCAGTCAATCAGCGCGCGCAGCGTTTGCTGCCGGGGCAGCGCCGTGCGGCTGCCGCCGGTGAGCAGTTGAAAGCGGTCGTCCAACCGCGCGGCAATTTGCTCGACCGACAGCGCTCTCACCCGCGCCGCCGCCAGCTCCAGCGCCAGGGGAATGCCGTCGAGGCGCCGGCAGATGTTGGCCAACGCGGGCAGGTTGGCGGGGGTGACGGCGAAGCGCGACAGCGCAGACTGGGCGCGCGCGATAAACAACCGCGCTGACTCGCACGCGGCGATGTTGGGCCCGTCGGGCAGCGCCAGCGACGGGACGCGATAGGCCGTCTCACCCGGCACCCCCAGGGCCTCGCGGCTGCTGGCCAGGATCTTCACGCGCGGGCAGGCCCGCAGCACATCTTCCGCCAGACGCGCACAGGCCTCCACCAGGTGCTCGCAATTGTCCAGCAGCAGCAGGCTGGCCCTGGCCCGCAGGTAGTTGCTCACCACCTCCCACAGCGACAGGCCGGGCTGCGCTTGCAGCCCCAGCACGCCCGCCAGCGCCGGCAGCACCTGTGCCGGGTCGGCTAACGGCGCCAGCTCCACCAGCCAGACCCCGTCCGGAAAGCCCAGCAGCAACTGCTCGGCCGACTGCAGCGAGAGCCGCGTCTTACCGGTGCCCCCGGAGCCCGTCAGGGTCAGCAGGCGGGTGGATAATAACAGGCCTTCGACCTCGGCCAATTCCCTCTCACGGCCGATGAAGCTGGTGAGCTGGACGGGCAGATTGTTGGGGACGGCATCGAGCGTTGACAGCGGCGGGAATTCCATCGGCAAGTCAGGCGCGACGAGCTGGAAGAGGTGCTCGCGCCGGTTCAGCCCCTTCATGCGGTGCTGGCCCAGGTCGCGCAGAGTGACGCCGGGCGGCAAGTCACCCTGCATCAGTTCGGCCACCTCGGCCGAGAGCACGATCTGTCCGCCGTGGGCGGCGGCCATGATGCGGGAGGCGCGGTTGAGGGTGTGCGTGGTGGCGTAGTCGGTGCCAACGGCCTCGGCCGGACCGACGTGCAGACCCATCCGTACGCGCAGGGGCGCGCTGGTGGGCCAGGTGGCGGCGGCCAACGCGCGCTGAGCGGCGAGGCCGGCGGCCAACGTGCCGGTCGGCAAAGTGAAGGCGGCCTGGATGGCATCGCCGATCACTTTATAAACGATCCCGCCCTGGGTCTCGATCGCCTCGCGCAGGATAGCGTCGTGGCGCGCCAGGGCCTGCCGCATCGCGTCGGGCTCGCGCTCCCACAGGGTAGTGCTGCCCTCGATATCGGTAAAGAGAAAGGTGACGATGCCGGCTGGCAGTGAGGCGACCATGCTCAATCTCGCTTGAGTCTACGACGGCACTGGAAGTATAGCAGCCTGCGAAATATCGGCTTCGCCAGGATCGGGAGGGGCCCCATATCAGACCCAGTGGATCAACCGGCGCCAGCAGCCATGATGTTATAATTCAATTCAGATTGATTCAATTTAGGACGCATTGAATATGGCCATCCAGACACCCGCTGCACGCCCGCCGGTCGTTATCCGGCTTCTGGCGCACGATCTACGCTGGCAGCTCGTCTCAGCCTTGGCCCACAGTGACCGCCGCGCTCAAGAACTGGTCGCCCTGCTCGGCCAGCCGGCCAATCTGGTGTCGTATCACCTCAATCAGCTGCGGCAGGCGAAGCTAGTGCGCAACCGGCACAGCGCCGCCGATCACCGCGCCATCTATTTCAGCCTGGACCTGCCCACGGTGCAGGCACTCTTCACCCAGGCGGGCCAGGCCCTGCACCCCGCGGTCGGAGAAGCCAATGGCGCACCGCGGACGGATATCCGGGGCCAGCTGGCCCAAACGAACCAGCCGCCCACCCGTGTGCTCTTCCTGTGCACCCATAACAGTGCCCGCTCCCAAATGGCGGAGGCCATCGTCCGGCATGTCAGCAAAGGCGGCGTGGAGGTCTTTAGCGCCGGTATCGACCCGACCGAGCTTCACCCCATGGCGATCGAGGTCATGGAGGAGCGCGGCATCCCCATCCGCAGCCAGCACTCCAAGCCACTATCGCCATTCTTGGACCAGCACTTCGACACCATCATTACGACCTGCGACATCGCCCGCGAGGCCTGCCCCGCCTTTCCCGGCGACCCCGAGCAAATCCATTGGAGCTTCGCCGATCCGGCGGCGGTGCCGGGCACTGAAGCGCGCCGGCGCGCCTTCCAGAAGACAGCGACCGAACTGACCATGCGGATCAATTACCTCTTGCTGGTCATCAGCGTCGAGCGTGGCAAGCAGCGCCGTACAGGCCATACGGCCACCCATAGCGGCTGAGCCAATCAGAAAGTCGAAACGGCTCCGCTGAAAAGAGCGTGAAGTGAAACTGGCGGTCATCTCCGACATCCACGGCAATCTCCACGCATTTGAGTCCGTCTGGGCGGACCTGCACTCACAAGCGCCTGACGCCGTCATCTGCCTGGGCGACCTGGTGGGCTATGGCGCCTTCCCAAATGAGGTGATTGACTTAGTCCGCAGTCGCGATGTCCCGGTGTTGATGGGCAACTACGATGATGGCGTGGGCTACGATCGCGACGACTGCGGCTGTGTCTATAAGGACCCGGTCGATGACGCGCTGGGCCACCAATCGCTCTTATGGACGCGTAAGCACGTGACCGCGGACCGCAAAGATTATTTGCGTTCATTGCCGTTTGATCGGCGCGAGGTCTTTGGCGGCCGGCGGGTGCGGTTTGTCCATGGCAGCCCGCGCAAAATCAACGAGTATCTGTACGAAGACCGGCCCGAGTCGGTCTTCAAGAACGTGGCCCGTGTGGCTGATTGCGACGTCCTATTTTTTGGGCACACCCACCTGCCCTACCAGAAGCAGGTCGAGGGGACCTTATTTGTGAACACGGGCAGCGTCGGCAAGCCGAAGGACGGCGATCCGCGCGCCAGCTATGTCCTGGCGGAATTTGGATCGGCGCCGAGCATTACTGTTCGACGCGTGGAATACGATGTGACGGCCGCCGCGCTGGCCGTGCGCAACTCCGGCTTGCCGGTCCATTTTGCTGATCTGCTCGAAACCGGCGGGATCGCGACTGCGGATGAGAAGGCACGCCAACCGTGAAGCTGTCCTGGCGTAGACCGGGCGCCGAATTTGTTGGGACCTTTGTGGTGGTGCTGGCGAGCTGCGGTTCGGTCATTGTGGACAGCCAGACGGGAGCGTTGGGACACATCGGCGTGGCCTTAGCGCCTGGTCTGGCGGTGATGGTGATGATCGCCGCCGTGGGCCATATCTCCGGCGCCCATTTCAACCCGGCCGTCACCCTGGCCTTCGCTATCACCCGCCACTTTAGCTGGCGCGAGTTGCCCGGCTATTGGCTAGCTCAACTTGCGGGCGCAATCAGTGCCGCCGCCTGCCTATGGTTGTTGTTTGGCCGTGTGGCCAATCTCGGAGCAAACCAGCCTGACGGCACCGCCCTCCAGGCGGTGGGGCTCGAGGTACTGGTAACCGCGACCCTGATGTTCGTGATCACGGCGGTGGCCACCGATACCCGCGCCGTGGGGCAAATGGCAGCGGTGGCCATTGGTGGCACGGTTGCGCTCAATCTGATCTGGGACGGCCCGATCAGCGGCGCGTCCATGAACCCGGCCCGCTCATTTGGCCCGGCCCTCCTGGCCGGCGCATGGGACGCACAGTGGGTCTACTGGCTTGGCCCACTCCTGGGTGCGGTCATCGGTGCAGCGCTCTATCAGGCCTTGCGGATGCCGGCACGGCCGGCCAGCGCCCGCGACGGGCCTGTTGCCGACGCTGAGGTCTACGATGAGGCCGTCAAAGACCGTTAGCGCGTGCCCGCAGAATTGGTTAGCTTTGGCCCGAGATTAAGGCCAATCACCGCCACCAACACCAGCCCGCAACCCAACCACTGGATTGGCCCCAGACTTTCGCCCATCAGGCCGTAGGCACCAGCCAGAGCAAAGACGGGCACCAGATTAATAAACAGCCCCGCTTCGCGGGCCGACAACGCCCCCAGCACCGGTCATAGCCCAGGCAGGCAATTGACATGGAAAGCTTTTCCCGCTAAGCTATCGTTACCGCTAACGGGAGCGCTAACGGGCACAGTCAAGGTGTCGTTGTAACATAAAGAAGCCGTATCACATCAAGGGGACTGGCATGGCTCGAGATAAGCCGAAACAGCCGAGGCCGGCAGTAGTCTTCCAGCCCAAAACTTATCAGGGGATGCAGCGCGGCATAGCTAAACTTGTGGACGCTATCCGGCCCACGCTCGGGCCGCTGCACGGCACGGTGGTCATCGAGAAAGAATCCAAATCCGGCCGTCCCGAGATGCTGGATGACGGCTCTGTCATTGCCCGCCGGGTCATCCAGCTTGCCGACCGCGACGAAGACATGGGCGCGATGTACCTGCGCCAAATGCTGTGGAGCTTGCATGAGAAAGCCGGTGACGGTACGGCCACGGCGGCTATCATATTCCAGACGATCTATGATGAGGGCCTCCGCTACCTGGCCGCTGGCGGCAGCCCGGCGCGACTTCGTCAGTACCTGACCGCCGCCCAACCAATTATCCAGGTTGAGCTCGACCGGCAAGTGACTCGCGTGGCGGGCCAGGAGCAGTTGGCATGCCTGGCTGAAACCATCTGCCACGACCAGCCGCTGGCCAGGATGCTGGGAGAAATCTTCGACATCCTGGGCGAGTACGGGCAGCTGGAGATCCGACCGGGGCGCAGCCGGCAACTGGAGCGCGAGTACATTGCAGGCATGTATTGGGACGGCGGCGTTGCGTCGCGCGAGATGATCCCGGATCCGCGCCTGGGGCGCGTCCAGTTGGAAGACGCCCTCATCTTGTGTACCGACCTGGAGGTCAAGGACGCTCGGGATTTGGCGCCTGTTTTGGAGGTGGCGGTGCAGGAGGGCTGCCCGGCCTTGCTGCTCGTAGCGGCCAGCTTCTCCGAGCGGGCTCTGGCGGTGTTGCGAGCCAACCGCGAGAAGGTCCGGGTGATAGCCGTGAAAGCTCCGGCGTTGGATGCCCTGACCCGGAGCGAGGCGTTGGAAGACCTGGCCTTGTTGACTGGCGGACGAGCTATTTACCAGGCGGCCGGCCAAACGCTCCGCGCGGTACGCCCGGCGGTACTGGGGCGGGCGCGCCAGCTGTGGGCCGACCGCGAACACTTCGGGATTGTAGGGGGCAAGGGCGACCCCCGGCGATTGCGCCAGCATATCGCCCAACTGCGCTCGGCCGCGGTCCGAGTGGAAGATCTGGAGACGCGCCGCCGCTGCCAGGCTCGCCTTGGCAAACTGCTCGGCGGCTCAGCCGTGTTGTGGGTGGGCGCGAATACGCCGCTCGAGATTGAAGCGCGCCAGGCCCTGGCCGAGCGGACGGCGGAAGCCATGCGTGGCGCCCTCCGCGATGGCGTGGTGCCTGGCGGCGGGGCTGCGCTGCTGGCGTGCCAGCCGATTTTGTGCCAGAAGCTTCAGGCGGCTGATGATTTGGATGAACGGTTGGCCTATCGGATCCTGATCACGGCGGTCGAGGCGCCCATCCGCACCCTGCTCGGCAATGCCGGGTTCAGGCCGGACAAAGTGCTTGCACGTCTCGAACCTGGGTTCGGTTTTGATGTGATGCAGGGCCGAGCCGTGGATATGGCCCAGGCGGGTCTCTACGACGCTGCCTCGGTAGTCAAGGCGGCCATATTCAGCGCCATTCAGGGCGCGGCCCTGGTCCTGACGGTGGATGTGCTGATTCACCACAAGAACCCGCCCGCGGTCTATCACACCACCTAAGAGAATTTCGGGGCAGCAAATTGGGGGTTGACCAGTGTGCTTTTTGCTGCTAATCTTTCGTTACCGCTATCGGGAGCGCTAACGGGATCGGTATCGGACTGAAACTCAACATAATATGGCCGAAAGTCGACACACCACAATCAAGAATGTCGCCGAAGGGGCTGGAGTCTCCATTCAGACGGTCTCCCGGGTTCTGAACAAACGTCCAGATGTCTCCCCGCAGACCCGGAAGCGAGTTCAACAAGTCATCGAAGAGCTCGGGTATCAGCCCTACGCCCTCGCTCGAGGCTTGGCCTCCAAGCGCACTTACACGCTGGGATTGATATCCCCTGACTTCTCCGACTTTTGGTTTGCGCAGGTGGCCACGGGAGCAGAGGCCGAAGCGCTTGAGCACGGCTACTTCTTTATGCTGGGGACTTCCGGCACCAACTTGCAGGACGAACCCAAGTTCTCTCGGCTGCTCACCGAACGGCACGTGGAAGGCATTTTGTTCATCCGGGCTGAGCACCTCAAGGACTTTGAGAATCTGCGAAACCTGCAACAGAGCGGGATACCGGTCGTCTCAACTGGGCTCTACCTGCCAGGCTCTGAATTCTCCTTTGTCGAGGTCGACAACCTGGATGGCGCGCGGCAGGCCACCCAGCACCTGCTCAACCTCGGGCACCGGCAAATCGCCATGATTGCCGGCCCGCAGGGGTTGAATTCGGTGGAAAACCGAACTCAAGGCTACCTGCAGGCGCTGCAGGCGGCCGATGTTACCCCCAATCCAGAACTCATGATCCAAGCGAACAGCTGGTGGCACCGGTCTGGCTATGACGGGATGAAAGCGCTGCTAAGCAAGCAGACGCCCTTCAGCGCACTGTTTGCCCACAACGATCGGCTGGCGCGGGGCGCCATGATGGCTCTCAACGAGGCCGGCCTGCATGTGCCTCGCGATGTCTCGGTCGTGGGTTATGACGACATTCCAGAAGCCGAATTCGCCGATCCGCCTCTGACCACGATACGGCAACCGATGCGCGCCGTAGGCCAGGCGGCGGCCCAGCTCCTGATTTCATTGATCGAAGACCCCAATGCTGGCCCTCAGCAATTGCTGTTCAACACTGAATTGATCAGCCGGTCTTCATGCGCCGCCTTGGTGCCCCGCCCGTAAGGCTTCGAGGAGAGGAGGTACTCGAGACTGACTGAATGCGACCATCTGCTGGCCCGATCGTTCAACCGCGCTTTCTTATTCCCGTGGAGAGAGAATATGAGCAACAAGAGGCTTTCCCGCCGTGAGTTCTTGAGCCTCTCGGGCACCGCCGCTGTTGGCGCCGTGCTGGCCGCATGCACACCGGCTGCGACTCCAGCGCCAACCACCGCCCCGACCTCGGCTCCCGCCGCAACGTCTGCTGCGGCGGCCACGCAAGCGCCCGCACCCACTACCGCGCCGACCGCCGCTCCAGCGGTGACGGGCCACGTCGTGGTGATGCACAACATCAAGAGTGGCGAGTTCTCCGACAAACAGAGGCAGCAGTTCGAGGCCAAGTACCCCGGCATCACCGTGGAACTGGTCGAGACCGACCTGACTCGCTATTTCGCCATGTACGCCGCCGGGAATCCCCCGGATCTCGTCCGCGTCCAGGCGCCTTCCGTCCCGCCTTACCTGGCGCGCAAGATGCTGCACGACCTCACGGCTTATTTTCAGGCCAGCACCGAGCTGCACCCCGACGACCTGGCGCCGGCCAACACCTACTACCAGGCCCAAGACCCGCTGCACGTCGGCAGCGGCAAGATCTATGGCATGGTCAAGGACTGGTCGCCCGATTTCACGCTGTTTGCCTATAAGAAGGCCTTCACCGATAAGAACATTCCCCTGCCCGACCTCACCAAGCCCCTCACCTACCAGCAGGCCTATGACCTGGGCAAACAGCTGGCCGCCTTCGACGGGGATCGCATCAAGACGTTCGGCTTCGATTACCAGGATGTCTGGGTAGATCGCATGTGGATGAATATGCTCGGGGAGACCGGCGATCTGCTGTACAGCAGCGACTATTCCAAGATCGTTCTAGCGGGCAACGACAAGACGCGCGCCATCGTGCAATACTTCTTCAACCACGCCAAAGATAAACTCGGCGCGGTCGGCTCCATCATCCCCAGCCCGAGCTGGATCGGCGACGACTTCGACAAGGGGCTCGTCGGCCTGCTCATGTACGGCTATTGGTTTAGCGCCATGGCCGAGACCGACGTCACCAAAGACCAGGTGGCCTTTCTGCCCGCCCCCACCTGGGCCGGCGTTCAGCGCGACCCGACGATGACGGCTACCGGCATGGTCATGGCCGGCAGCACCAAGGTCGCCAATGCGGCCTGGAAGGTATTCCAGTGGTACAACGCCGAAGAACCGGCGCTCGACCGGGCCGGCAGCGGCTGGGGTGTTCCGGCCCTCAAGTCGCTCTATTCGAAGATGCCCACCACGCCCGCCTTCCAGCAGCAGGTCCAGACCGTTCTGAAGAATGAGCTGGCCTTGGGCACTGCTCCGCTCCAGTTCAACCCGTATGTGGGAGAAACGACCGTCCCGAATGCCTGGCTGCAGTATCTGCAACAGGCCCTGACCGGCAGCCTCACGTTCGACAAGATGCTGGCCAACATCGAGACCGACGTCAATGCCGCCATCGCGGATGGCAAAGCCGCCATCAGTTAGCTCCCGCGACCCATCCGCCAGCCGGCCGGGACCCAGCCCGGCCGGCTCGCCCAGGGCGGAGGTGTCTATGCCAGCCACAGCCACAGTCCGGCCAGAACGAAAGCCGTTATCCCGGAGTCAACGCCGCCGGAGAGCTTTCTTCCTGTTTATCTCCCCCTGGCTGGTGGGTTTCATCCTCCTGACCCTCTTCCCGCTGGGTTTTGGGCTGGTCATCTCCATGACCAACTACGATGGCCTCAACCTCTTCAACCTGCATTTCACCGGCCTGAAGAACTATCTGACTGCCTTTCAGGATCCGAATGTCCAGTTCACCTTCGGCCGGACGCTGGTCTGGGCCGCGCTGAACCTGCCGATCTGGCTTGTGCTCTCATTTATCCTGGCCATCATTGCCAATCAAAAAGCTCGCGGCATCGGCATCTATCGCACCATTTTCTACCTGCCGTCCATTATCCCGGCTGTCGGCCTGGTCTGGACCTGGAAGATCTTGCTCGAGAAGAACTTTGGTCTGGTCAACGCAATTCTGGATATCTTCCGGCCAGGCACCGCGGTCGGTTGGCTGACCGACCAGGCCATGTACGGTGTAACGACGATGGCGGTCTGGAATGGTCTGGGGGCCGGTATGATCATCTTTCTGGCCGGCCTGCAGGGTGTGCCTGAAGAGCTGTTGGAAGCCGCGCAAATCGATGGCGCCAACCCGCTGCAGGTGTTGTGGAGCG
>Ga0070730_10003354_pt1 | contig 14400 bp, 12 predicted proteins | sample Coa_R1_3_FD_66447 | JGI IMG/M metagenome (GOLD analysis project Ga0070730, IMG submission 66447) | Surface soil microbial communities from Centralia Pennsylvania, which are recovering from an underground coalmine fire - Coalmine... | ecosystem: Environmental > Terrestrial > Soil > Unclassified ...
CAGTTGGCTAGGCTCCGAAAATCGTCATCCCCGGGCTTGACCCGGGGATCCACGCGTCGCCACGCGGCACCTTGTCCGGGGAAAGACGTGGATGGCCGGGTCAAGCCCGGCCATGACGATCAAAAGGCTAACCGTCTGAAATTGAACAGAAAGATATGTACATCCTCACCTGCGCGGGGACAACGAAAGAGAAGAGACATCGACCTGGGCGTGTCCAGTCTTGGTCGGACCAGGCTCCACGCAGCCGGGTAAATGAACTTACGCGGGCACGGCCTTACCTCAGCCGGACAGCCACGGCCCATAGCCGGCGGCAGGATGTTAGATTTATAAAGCTGGCAGACCGCTCAGTGCTTTGCGGGCGGCTTGATGGGGATCGACGCGCATGACCGGCACGGACGACGCATGGAAGGCATGGGGCGCTTCCGACCCGTATTTCGGCGTCGAGACCAACCGGAAATTCCGCCGCGACAGCTTCGCCCTGAACAAGGATGAGTTCTTCCGCTTCGGCCAGGCGCATATCGCGGACCGGCTGAGATTCATCGAGCGGGTCTATGGCGGCGTGTCGCGCGGCACGGCGATCGATTTCGGCTGCGGCGTCGGGCGCCTCATGATCCCGCTCGCTGCCGCCTACGGCCATGTCGCCGGTGTCGACATCAGCCCGGGCATGATCACGGAGGCGAAGCGCAATTGCGCGGAGCAGGGTGCCGCGAACGTCTCGTTCTTCAGCGCCATCGACGAAGCGGTGCGCGCGACCGGGCCGGTCGACCTGGTGAACAGCAGCTTCGTCCTGCAGCACATCGGCGTCGAGCAGGGGATGAGAGCGGTGCGCGCGCTGCTCGGCACGTTGGCGCCGGGCGGCATCGCGGCCCTGCACCTGACCTTCGACCGCGGCTATCCGCCGGCGAAGGAGGCGATGTATCAGGCGCGGCGTCTGGTCCCCGGCTTCGCCACCGCGATGAACCTGCTGCGCGGCCGGCCGATGGCCGAGCCGATGATGCAGATGAACAACTATCCGCAGGCACGGCTGCTGCGGCTCTATCGGAAATGCGGCCTGGCCGAGATCGTCTGCGAACCGCAATTCGACAGGCACGCCCTCGGCTTCGTCTATTACGGGCGAAAGGCGGGTTGAACGCCGGCAACGGGCCATGGGCCTTCAGCGCCGCCTGCTGATCGTCATGCAGCCGCTCGTAGCAGCTGAGGCGGCGCATCAGATCGACGTTCAGATGGCATTGCGTCCAGGCCGCCTCGTAGGCCGTGGGATCGAGCACGACTGCCTCCGCGGTCTTCGGCTTCGGTGGCTCGTCGCTGGCGCTGCCGCCCTTGTTGCCGCCGCCGCGATGATGGCCTCCGCCGGGATCAGCATAACCGCTATGCCAACGCGCGGTCGTCGTGGCGGAGTGCGGGCCGAGGCGATGAGGAAAGGCTAGCGTCGGATTATCGAGATCGTTAGTTTCCTCAATCGCCGCATGAAGCTCGAACGCGCTGTCGTCGTAACCCTCGAAGAGATTTTCGGCTTGGAACATTTACGCGAAAGCGATTGCGTGCCCGCATTTCCTTCAGGATCGTCTCCGGCCGCCACGACAGATGCCACCGCGTTCACAGCCTCGGGCGACGCGACGCCGATGCGCGCGTTCGTACAAGCCTATTTCTGGCCTGGCCTGACGTTCGCGCTGTTTGCCTTGGCCTTGGTGAGCCACTGGCCGGTGAGAAGGGGCTTTTTCCAGGTCGACGATTTCCTGTGGCTGCATCTCGACCATTGGAAAAGTGTCGCCCAATCCTTTGTCGGCAGTCAGGGAGCCCACGACGTTTACCGCCCGATGTTCAGACTGAGCGTCTATCTGGATGCGGTGCTGTTCAACGGCAGTGCCAGGTGGTCGCACCTGGAGAATGTGGCGCTCCATGCGGCCAACGCCTTAATGCTTGCCCGGCTGATGCGCGCGCACCGCCTTTCCAACCTCGTCTGCGCCAGTACGGCAATACTGTTCCTGTTTGCGCCGCTCAGTGGTGAAAGCGTCGACTGGATATCCGGCCGCACCACTCTGCTCTCATTTCTCTTTATACTGTTGTCGGCGTGGCGCTGGACCGAAGCGCTGACGTTCGGGCGCACTCCCTGGGGCGCGGCTGGTTTCATGATTTTGGCCGGCATGACGTATGAAGCAGCGGTTGTGCTGCCGGCGGTCGTCTTGGGGCTTTTGCCGCTTGCCCACAGGCGCCTCGGCATCGACTGGCGTACCGGATTGCGGCAACTGGGCCTGCTTTCCGTCCTGCTGCTCGTATTCTGGGGACTTCGCGCCATCATGCTCGGGGTGCTGATCGGCTACACCGACGCCGCCAGCCCGGACATCCTGTCGAACGTTCGCAATCAGCTTGGGGTGCTTGGCGCATATTATTTGAGTTTTGGCAGCGTCATTTCGCTGTGGGCGTTGGCAATCGCTTTCATTGTCACATCGTTTCATCCGCGCCTCTTTCCGACCGGCCCGTGCCTTGTGTTCATCGCGGCCGTTCTGTTGTTGCCGTACATTGGCGTTCCGGGCGTTGGGCAAAGATTCCACTACATGATGCAGGCGCCACTCTGCGCGATGGTGTGTATTGCCGCCTGTTCTCTGCCGAAGAACCTGAGGGGCGCAACGTTGATGTTGTTGATGGCGCTCTTGCTCCCGCAATTCGTCGCAACGACCTGGAAGGACGCCGTGGCCTACACTGAGGCGGGAATGGCCACGAAGCGAATGATGGACGCCATCCGCCAGGCGATCCCTGTGAACAACGAGCGTCCGAACGTTATCGACGGCATCCCCGACAACTACGATGAACGGATGATGATGGGCGGTTTCTTCGAAATGGGCATCGCCGATACTTATGCCACTCCACCCGTTCCGCCATTCGTGGCCAGAAGCGAAATCGTCCTGGGCAACGCACAGATTCTGAAGGACGTGCTGAAGGCCGAATCGCTCTACTGGCGGTACGATCAGGCTACAAACCAGGTTATTCCGATCGACCGCCAGACGTGGCTACAGGTTCACTCTGAAGCATTGTCTCGAGCCCCCGAATAGGGCATCACCCGGACGATAGGGATTGCCGCCGGGCCCAACGCCTCGATTTAACATCTTGTCGCGTGCGAGGTCGCCGGGGCTCCGGGGCTTATTACCCCGAAGGGAGAAGATCGCTCATCGGTCGCTGTGCTTTGGTATCACAATAATGATAACCAAAATCACTCTCATGGCTTTTCGATAAACTTTATCGTCACTTGACTTCATTGGGCTCGGAACTATTTTCGTTCTCCGCCAGGGACGAACTCCGAGGATTGAATGCGCGACTTCTCAGATCTTTCAGAGCGAGAACTACTCGCACTCGCGATAAGTCATGAGGAGGAAGACAGCCGAATCTACGAGAACTATGCGGACGGCCTGCGCGAGCAATATCCGAACTCGGCAGAAGTCTTCCTGAAGATGGCGGCGGAAGAAAACGACCATCGACATCGCCTGCTCGATCTTTATCGGGAAAAGTTCGGCGACCACATTCCCTTGATCCGGCGCCAGGACGTCAAGGGCTTCGTCGAACGCAAGCCGGTGTGGCTGACCCGGCCGCTCGGCATCGAAAAGGTGCGCGAGCAGGCCGAGCTGATGGAGGCGGAGGTCAAGCGCTTCTACGCCCGCGCGGCGCGGCGCTCCCGGGATGTCAGCATCCGCCAGCTGCTGGGCGATCTCGCATCGGAGGAAGGTCGCCACGAACGGATGGCCGAGCAGCTTGAAGAAGCGCTGGTCACGCCGGACGTCCGTCATGAGGAGCGCGAGGCGCAGCGCCGCCTGTTCGTGCTGCAGGTCGTGCAGCCGGGGCTCGCCGGGCTGATGGATGGCTCGGTATCGACGCTGGCGCCGCTGTTCGCGGCCGCCTTCGCGACGAAGGACAGCTGGCAGGCCTTCCTGGTCGGCATTGCGGCGGCGGTTGGCGCCGGCATTTCCATGGGCTTTGCCGAAGCGCTCTCCGACAACGGCTCGCTCACCGGCCGCGGCAGCCCGTGGCTGCGGGGCCTGGTCTGTGGCCTCATGACCACGGTCGGCGGCCTCGGGCACGCTCTGCCGTATCTGATCCCGGATTTCCAGACCGCGACATTCATCGCCGGTGCCGTGGTGCTGGTCGAGCTGGCGATCATCTCCTGGATCCGCAACCGCTATATGGACACGCCCCTGCTCTCGGCGGCGTTTCAGGTGGTGGTCGGCGGCCTTCTGGTCTTTGCGACCGGCATCGCGATCGGCAGCTCCTAGAGCCGGATCGGAATGAGTGGAATCGCAAGGCGATCCACTCATTCCGTGAATCCGTCTCTAATCAAACAGTTATCCGCCGCCGCGCCCGTGCGGCGCGGCGGCTTCTCGAGCGGGGCCCGGTTCAGCGGGCGCCGTAGACCGTGCGGCCGAACAGATCCTTGTGCTGGTGCGGGGGTGCCCGCCAGTAGGGCGCGGGGGCCTCGACCGTGCCGCCCAGCTCGGCCGCGGCATGCCAGGGCCAGCGCGGGTCGTAGAGCATGCCGCGGGCGATCGCGACCATGTCGGCCTGGCCGCCGGCGACGATCGCCTCGGCCTGGGCCGCCTCGGTGATCATGCCGACCGAGATGGTGGCGACGCCGGTCGCGGCCTTGATCGCTTCGGCGAACGGCACCTGGTAGCCCGGGCCGATGGCGATCTTCTGCAAGGGCGAGACGCCGCCCGAGGAAACATCGATCCAGTCAACGCCGCGCTTCTGCAATTCGCGCACGAAGGCGATGGTCTGCTCGACGTCCCAGCCGCCCTCGACCCAGTCGGTGGCCGAGACCTTGACGCCCAGCGGCATGTCGGCCGGCAGCACCCGGCGCACCGCGTCGAACACTTCGAGCGGATAGCGCAGGCGGTTCTCCAGGCTGCCGCCGTATTCGTCGGTGCGCCGGTTGGCGATCGGCGACAGGAACTCGTGCAGCAGATAGCCGTGGGCGCCGTGCAGCTCGATGGCGTCGACGCCCAGGCGCACCGCGCGCCGGGCCGCCGCGACGAACGCGTCGCGCACCCGGTCGAGGCCGGCGCGGTCGAGCGCGATCGGTGCCGGCTCGCCCTCCTTGTGCGCGAGGGGCGACGGCCCATGGGTGGTCCAGCCGCCCTCGGCGACGGGGATCAGCTCACCACCCTCCCATGGCACCCGGCTCGACGCCTTGCGGCCGGCATGGCTCAGCTGCAGCGTGACCGGGATGTTCGAGAAGCGGCGGACCGCGGCCAGGATCGGCTGCAGCGCCGCCTCGGTCGCGTCGTCCCAGAGCCCGAGGCACCCCGGCGTGATCCGCCCGTCGGGCTCGACGGCCGTGGCCTCGATGACGAGCATGCCGGCGCCCGACAGCGCCAGATTGCCGATATGGATCATGTGCCAATCATTGGCGACGCCGTCTTCGGCCGAATATTGGCACATCGGCGACACGACGATGCGGTTCGGCAGGCTCAGGTTCCTGAGCCGGAACGGCGAGAACAACACGCTCATGGGGGCTCCCTCGGGGACGGATAAGTCTGCCCGCCAACGTAGGCAGCCGAGCGAGGGAGAAAAACGCGCGGGCGTTCCGATGATATCGGATGGAAATGTCCGGAATGGGGAGGGGGAGCAGATGGCTGCGGAAGGTCGCCCCTTCAACCGGTCAAGCCTGCACATTGGGCCACGAGTACGACCGCGGCATCCATGGAAAATGCGCCCAATCGGTTCCTGGTGGTCGCTAACTGCTCTCGACCCGATGCCGCCATCTGCGTCCGACTTACGAAAGCTCTGAAGCAGACATAGTCAGCACACAAGCCTTGCCGAGCCGGCGAGGATGACGTGGTAGGGAATTTCCCCAGGGCCTGACGCCGCATTGTCCAGTCGCCAGGGCGCCGCGAAGAAGCAGCGGTGCTCGGCTCGGACGCTGACCGGAATGATGTTCAGCAAGCGGCTCAACAAATCGATCTGCTCAATTGCCGAAACCCTAATTTGAGACGATTCAGCATATAATTGAGCATTTATCGAGTTATAAATCTCACAGAGCATGCTTATTGTAACACTCATCGTCATCAAGCCAGACGCGATCTTGGTTCGGGGGAATCGCCCCGGGATCGACTGGCCCGCTCGTTGAGGAGAAAACAAATGAACGCCATTGCTCAGCTTCTCGGTCGCTCGGGCCTCCTGAAGCACGACCTCGATTACCACCTGCTCCGCGCCGCCATGGTGATCATCTTCGCATGGTTCGGATATGATAAATGGTTCGACGCAGAAATCAGAGGATTGCTGCCCATCATCACGCACGGTCCGTTTATCTTCTGGACGATTCCGGCTTTGGGCATTCACGGCACTGCCCTCTTTCTTGGCACGTCAGAATGGACCTTTGGCACGCTGCTGTTTCTGGGCTTCTGGAATAAGAAACTGGGAATGCTGGGCGCGCTCGGATCGACGGCCACCTTCATCTCGACTTTGACTGTGATGCCCTTCGTTCCCGACGCCTGGGATGCTGGTGCCGGCGGCTTTCCAGCGATGACGATGAATACGGCCTTCCTTCTGAAGGATCTCGTGCTGCTCACCGTCTCCGTCTATCTACTCAAGCAAGACGCCCAACAGGTGCTTGCGCGGGCCGAGGTAACCGTCTGACCTGCCTGTACCTCCATCGCCTGATGGACGGGCGTGCAACTCAATAACGTCGAGAGGGCGGTCCGAATGCCGGGCCGCCCTCTTGGCCAGAAGTAACGAACGGCCCAAATCTGTGGCACAAGCGGACAAAAGGAGAACTTTGCCGCCGGAAAGGCGGCGCAGGAAATGAGCCGGACAAGCCTGTACGGAAAACCTCAACTCTCGGGTTTCCGCATCGCGCCACATTCCGACAGGGTTTGTCGTTGAGAATTTGGTCCATCGGCCGGTCACTTGGCGCGCTGTGGCTAGGGTGCCGAAAACCTTCACCTTGTAAGCCATCCAGCCGTGTTTGCGCGGCTCCCGAAAGCAGACCCAAGCTAGAGGCTAATCCCCACTCTCCCTAAGGTTGACAACGAGGCCGCGCGCGTCGCTTGCTGATATCGGGGCGAACGCCACGTCAGAGACTGTCTCGGCGCGCTAGCTCTCCATATCGATCTGTGCTTTCGACTAAGGCCCATCGACGTCATGAACTATCGTTCGGCTATCATTGCGCTGGCGCTTTTCCTCGGCCCGAACGTCTCATACGCCGGGCAGTCCGCGCTGACATTCGCAAAGCAGATTGGCAGCGGAGGGACAGCCGGATGGATGAGCTTCGTTGCCTTCAGCCCCGACGGAACCGTAATTGCTTCCGACGCACCCGCGACTCCCGATGACGGATCTGGAAATCTGACGTTGTGGAGCTTTCCCAGCGGGCGGCTTCTCAAGCAGATTCCGGCCCGGCCCCAAACGATTTCTCCGAATTGGAAGTACTACGCGAGCGCTAATGGCGTAGGCGATATGAAATCGGGCAAGCCTCTGATTTCATTAGGCGACAGCGCGTATGCACTTCATGCCTTCAGTCCCGATAGCCGCTATGTCGCCGAAACGGTGGCGAGTTCGGAAGGTAGCGGCGACCGCATTCGTATCGTGGAATTGAGCAGCGCCAAGCAAATCAACACGTTCAGTCGCTTGGCTCCAGCTTCGATTGCCATAAATCCTGACGGGGTGATGCTCGCGTCGGGGCACTGGCTGACGATCAAGTTTTGGAACGTGCGTACCGGCAAGCGGATCGCCGTGCTCCACGGATTTCGCCACTACGTCGGCGGGATATCCTTCAGCAAAACCGGCAGGTTGCTCGCCGCGAGCGACGGTAGCGAGGTCCAAATATGGGACGTGCGTCGCCGAAAACTTATCCGGTCTGTTGACGTAGCGTCCTATGGCTCCGTCCCGGCTTTCAGCCCCGATGGTCGGCTAGTCGCTGTAGGCGGATATGGTGCAGGGACCGTTTCGCTGATTGATGTTCGTCAAGGAAAAATAATCGACCACTACAAGGTGTCAGACCTCGGGTGCGGATCTGTAGCCTTCAGCCCAGACGGCCATTACCTCGTCACACCATCCACCGGCGGACTGATAACTTGGCCCTACGACAAGGGCGGTACGATTCGAGTGTTCAGGGTGAGAGCGCCGGCAAGGCAGTAAACGCCGAATCGGCGCCGAAACCGGACTGACTGGAATCCACCCTAAGCGGATGGTGACCTAGCGGGCCGACACTGGCCGCATCGGCAGGGCGTCGTCTCGGGGCCGAGCGCGCCATAGACGATCGCGATGCCGTCGGTCCGGATGGGAGGTCAGCGCACCGTTAGCGGCCCGTCCACGCCGAGATCGCACGCTTCCCCGGCCCCAGGCCGCCTTCCCGCCCAGGCCCGGCCGATCGAGCCTCACTCAGCCCAGAACGTTGAACCCGTGGGCGCGCATGCAGTTGGTGATGATCCGCTGCTCGCGGTGCTCGGTCTCCGCTTCCTTGTAGCCGCCACCGCCGACCAGGCCGGCTACGGCGCCGACGCCGGCGCCGAGGCCGGCATTGCCGCCGATGGCACCCAGCACCGCGCCGCCGGCGGCACCGCCCAGCGCGCCGAGGCCGGCGTCCTCCGCCACATCGTCGTTATCGCGGACGCTCCGGGCCTTCTCCTGGCACATGGCGAGGTCGCGGTCGTATTGCGCCTGGGTATGGCCCGTCATGTCGACAACCGGCCGAAAATCGGCGCCGGCGGCGCAGGCGGCGAGGCCGCCGGCCGCGGAGACCATCAGCAGCAGTGATTTCATCGATCGACGACCATCGCGGTGAGAACCCATCATCGCAACTCCAACTCGAACGGCACGAGAACAGACGCCGACGGCCGGCGCCCATCACGGACGCCCATGCCGTCACACTCTGTTCTCGTGCCGCCGCGCCGATTTTCAAGCGGCTGGCGCGCGTCGGATCGAGATCAAGGGAGGGTCGCCGCTCAGTCCGCCGCCTGCACGTCGGCGGCATCGTTGGCGAAGGGATAGTCGAGGAAGCCCTTCTCGTCCTGAGTGTACCAGGTCGCCATGTCGTCGGGCGTGAGCGGCAAGCCGCGGGCGAAGCGAAGGGGCAGATCGGGGTTGGCGAGGAACGCCCGGCCGAAGCCGATCGCGTCCGCGGCACCGGTCGCGAGCGCGTGCTCGGCCTTGGCCTGGTCATAGTCGGTGTTGAGGATCAGCGGGCCCTTGAATGCCTGGCGGATGAGCGGCGCGATCGGCGGCCGCTCCGCCTGGCCGAAGGTGCCGTCGTAGCCCGGCTCGCGGATGTCCAGGAACGCGATGCCAATCTCGGAGAGGGCGGCGGCCGCGGCCTCGAACAGCGGCTCCGGCTGGCTGTCGTTGACGCCGCGGCGCTCGCCGTTGGGCGAGAGGCGCACGGAGGTGCGGTCGGCGCCGACGATCTCGGCCACGGCCACCGTCACCTCGCGCAGCAGGCGGATGCGGTTCTCGATCGGGCCGCCATAGGCATCGGTGCGGAAATTGGTGCTGTCGCGCAGGAACTGGTCGATGAGATAGCCATTGGCCGAATGGATCTGCACGCCGTCGAAGCCGGCGCGGAGCGCATTGCGCGCGGCGCGGCGATAATCCTCGAGCAGGCCCGGGATCTCGTCGAGCCGCAGGGGCCGCGCTTCGACGAACGGCTGCTTGCCCTCGTAGGTATGGTCGAGCCCCGGCTGGGTCGTGGCCGAGGCCGACACCGGCTGGCCGCGGCCCGGCATGCTCGGATGCACCGCGCGGCCCATGTGCCAGAGCTGCGAGACGATGCGGCCGCCGGCCGCGTGGACGGCATCGACGATCGTCCGCCAGCCGGCGGTCTGTTCCTCGTTCCACAGGCCCGCGGCATAGGGCCAGCCGAGCCCCTGCAGGCTGATGCCGGTCGCCTCGGCGACGATCAGGCCGGCGCCGGCGCGCTGCCGGTAATATTCCGTCATCATCGAGGTCGGCACATGGTCGCGCGTGTTGCGCGCGCGGGTCAGCGGCGCCATCAGGATCCGGTTGGGCGCGTGGATTGCGCCGAGCTGGATCGGGTCGAACAGGCTGGGCATGGTCTTCTCCTGAATTACTTAGCGATATTACTTGGCGATGGGAGCGGCCGCCTGGGCGCGCCACTCGGCGACGGACATCATCGGCAGCCGGATGACGTCGGCGGTCGTCACGTAGGAATTGGCGCCGGCGCGGCCGACGAGGCGCAGGCTGGGCGTGTCGATGTAGCCGCGCTGGGCGTCGAGCACGGCGCCGTCCTCGATATGCATGGCCAGCACCTCGCCCAGCACCATCGAGCGCAGCGGCCCAAGCTCGATGATCTGCAGCAGCCGGCATTCGAACGACACGGGGCTTTCCGCGATGCGCGGGGGCTTGACCTTCAAGGACGGCACCGGCGTCAGCCCGGCCTCGGCGAATTCGCTGATGCCCGGCCCGAACTCGATCGCCGTAACGTTCATCTGGTGCAGGCTGTCCTCGCCGACCAGGTTGACCACGAACTCGCCGTGCCGGCGGACGTTGTGGCCGGTGTCCTTCCGATCCGCGGCCGAGCGGCTCAGGATCGAAAAGGCGACGACCGGCGGATCCTCGCCGAAGACGTTGAAGAACGAGAACGGTGCCGCGTTCGCCTGGCCGTCGGCGTTGAGGGTCGAGACCCACGCGATCGGGCGCGGCGTCACGGTGGCGCCGAGCAGCTTGTAGCGCAGCTGCGGGTCGAGGGCGGTAAAGTCGAACTGCATCTCTGGCTCCGGTTGGGCCCGCCTCTCGCGGGCTGGTCGCGGCGTCGCGACGGCCAACCAGAAATGATGCGCCCGACACATGATCCGAAGAGTTCTGAATTCCGATATTATCGGACGGTAATGTCCGAAAAGACTAACGCCCGACCCTCCGGCCCATGGACCGTCATTCCCGCGCAGGCGCTAGGTGATACACACATCTTTTTGTTTAATTTCAAATTGTTAGCATTTTCATCGTCATGGCCGGGCTTGACCCGGCCATCTAGGCGTAAGCAAGCGCTTGCGCCCACGCGGATGGGCAAGACGATTTCACGTCCTCGTAGGGCTCCGGCGACGGCGCGTGGATGCCCGGGTCAAGCCCGAGCATGACGGAATTTTTAAACTAACATATTGAAAGTTAACAAAAAGACGTGTGCGTTCCCAAATGCGCAGGTGGGAATGGCGGGTAAAGAAACCGGACGGCCGCGTCAGCGGTCCGTCAGCAGGTGGCGGGCCATGAAGTCGACGAAGGCCTTGACCTTGGGCGCCTGGTGCCGGCTCGGCGGCCAAAGGATCTGGACCGCGCCGACGCTGCGCAAATAGGGATCGAGCACCGAGCGCAGCGCGCCGCTCTCGATCTGGCGGCGCACGGTGAAGGCGGGCGCGTAGAGCAGGCCGAGGCCGCGCCCGCACAGATCGATCAGCGGCTCCATCGTGCTCGCCACCGTCGAGGCCGGCGGTTCGATCGCGAGCTCGGCGCCGTCGCGGCTCAGTTCCCAGCGCTCGAGCTTTCCCGTCCCCGCCCAGCGGTGATAGAGGCAGGCGTGGTTCAGCAGGTCCTCCGGCGTCTCGGGCACGCCGCGGCGCGCGAAATAGGCGGGCGCGCCGACGATCACGTAGGAATAGGTGCCGAGCGTGCGGACCTTCAGCAGGGAATCGCTGAGCCGGCCGGTGCGCACGACCGCGTCGAACCCCTCCTCGATCACGTCGACCAGCCGGTCGGTGAAGTCGAGATCCAGTTCGATCTCGGGATAGGTCTCGGCGAAGGCGCTGATCGACGGCATCAGCAGCATGCCGATCAAGGGCAGGCTGACGCGCAGGCGCCCGCGTGGCGCCGCCGTCGATTGCGCGAGCTCGATCTCGGCCGCTTCGATCTCCTCGAAGATGGTCTGGCAGCGCTTCAGGAACAGCTCGCCCTCGGGCGTCAGCGCGATGCTGCGGGTGCTGCGGTGGAACAACCGCACGCCCAGCCGCTCCTCCAGGCGCGAGACCGCCTTGCCGACGGCCGAGGCGGAAATGCCGAGCTCCCGGCCCGCGGCGGTGAAGCTGCGGTTCTCCGCGGCTTGGACGAACGCATTCAGCGGGCCGAGACGATCCATGGCGGCTCCAGGCTGGAGGGCGGCGGCGGGACGCGCGTGAGCTTATCGGAAACGATCGGCGATCGCGCCGTCAGTCGATGGCGGCGCGCTGGCCCGATGCGGAGGAGGCGGCGACCCGGTCGAGCAGGCGATGCATCCAGACGCCATCCTCGAACGTCGGTGCGACCTGGGTGCCCTCGCGGAGGTCGCGCGCGAAGGCGGCATAGAGATTGGCGAGCTCGAGCACGCTCGACGGCAGGTTCGCGGCGGGCACCCAGTCGTAGGCGGGCGGCACCGCCAGCGTCTCGAGCGGGAGATTGTCGCCGTGGGCACCCTCGATCACGTAATCGTCGCCGAGGTCGCCGAATGCCGAGCGATTGGTGATCTTGAGGTCGCCCGCGTCGCCGGTGATGTCGAGCTGGACGCCGGAGCCGTTGCGCTTGCCGCCCTCGATATGCACGGACAGCACCGCCTGCTCGCCGATCAGGCCGGCAATCACCAACTGGTCGGGGGTGGTCGTCGCCAAGGTCTCGCCGGTCTCGGCGATGGTGACTTGCCTGAACTGGTTGACCGTCAGGCCGCTGAGGCTGCGCGGGCGGCCGACCGCGGCGAACAGGGCGTCGAGGAAATGGCCGCCATAGATGGCGACCACGCTCGAAAAATTCTCCGGCGGCACGGTCCAGCGCAGTGCGCTCGTCCGGCGCGCCTGGAAATAGTTCATGCTGACGTGCAGGCGGACCGAGCGCAGCGTGCCGACATAGCCGTCGTCGATCAGCGCGCGCAGGTAGCGGTTGGTCGGCGACAGGCGCCGCTGCAATCCCACGACATGGCGGACGCCGGCGTCGCGCGCCAGGCGCAGCAATTCCTCGGACGTGGCCGTGTCATGGGTCAGCGGCCATTCGGAATAGACGTGCTTGCCGGCCTTGAGCGCCGCGCGCACGCCGTCGGCATGCTGGGGCGCCGTGGTCAGCACCACGACGAAATCGACCTCCGGATGCCGGGCCAGCGCCTCGGGCGTATCAACGACATGCGGGATGCCGAATTGCTTGGCGATGGCCTCGGCCTGCTCGCGCCGTCGTGCCTGGACGGTGGTGATCTCGAACTCGGGCAGTAGTTGCAGCACGGGGATATGGCCGCGCTTCGCCCAATTGCCGGCGCCGATCAGCCCGACGCGGATCTTGCGCTCGCTGGTATTCGTAGGGACTGCGCTCATGGGAATTCACCAATGCCAAGAGGGGACGGACGCGGCGGTAGCACCGCGCCGTCAGCAGGTGAGATGGACGCTCGGCGCCTCGCGAAAAACACGGACTCGGCTCCGCTCACATCGGACCCTTCTGTCCGCAATCCCGCGCCTCAGGCGGCGACCCGGCTCTGCCGCATGTCCTCCGTCAGCTGCTTCGCATAGCCTCGGTAATCGACCTCGAGCGCGTATCAGGCCTCGGATCGGAGCTTATCGTCCCCGGATGGGGTCGAAATTGGTCGGTCATCTGGGAAATGTCGGATTAAATAGTTTGAGCACGATTCACGCATTGGCTGTGCGATAGCTGGTATTAGAAGCCATAAGGGGGACGTTCAGTACTAGAGAGACGTGCAGCACTGAAGGGAGCCGGCTCATGCCGGGCAAGAGAGCGGTCCATGCAGCATGGTTGGAATCGCGACGTCCGTCGTTTCTGGTTCTCCGAGATCCGGCCGGAAGCATGGTTTCGGGCCGATCCTGAGATCGACACGGCGATCAGAAGGCAGTTCCTCGAGCTCTATCACGAGCTTCGGGACCGACCCGTGGAGGCGCTCGTCGATACGACAGAGAGCGCCCTGGCCGCGGTCATCGTGCTCGATCAATTCCCCCGCAATATATTCCGCGGCACGCCCGAAGCCTTCGCCACCGACGCCCGTGCCCTGGCGCTGGCGGAGGCGGCGATCGCGGCCGGGCACGATCGGCGGCTCGGTGTGGCGGAGCGACAATTCCTCTACATGCCGTTCCAGCATAGCGAGGATATCGAAATTCAACGGCGCTCCGTCGCACTGTTCGCCCCGTTGGGCCCGGAACTCCTGGAGTACGCCGAGCGCCATCGTGCGATCATCGAGCAGTTTGGCCGCTTTCCCCATCGCAACGATATTCTGGGTCGCGCCTCGACCGCGACAGAGATCGCATTCCTGAAGACGACGCCGCCATTTTGAGGGTTACTCGTCGCATTCGGGTCGATGACCGTCACCCGGCAAAAGGGCGCCTGCCGGATCTATTCCGGCCGGCGCCGCCTGGCTACTTCATCGTCGGCATCACGAACTCAGCACCGGTACGGATACCGGGTGACTGCGCTCATGGGAATTCACCAATGCCAAGAGGGGACGGACGCGGCGGT
>Ga0070730_10003355_pt1 | contig 14396 bp, 12 predicted proteins | sample Coa_R1_3_FD_66447 | JGI IMG/M metagenome (GOLD analysis project Ga0070730, IMG submission 66447) | Surface soil microbial communities from Centralia Pennsylvania, which are recovering from an underground coalmine fire - Coalmine... | ecosystem: Environmental > Terrestrial > Soil > Unclassified ...
ATCCAGCGCCTTATCGATCACCGTTCGAATCGTGGAGCCCCGCGCAAACTCCGATATCTGCAGCACGCACCGCACCTGCGTGCCCTTACGGATCGCCACATCACCACTGTCCGGAGTCACCCGCCCGTTCAGCATCTCCAGCAGTGTCGATTTCCCAGACCCGTTCGGCCCAATAATCCCTATCCGGTCTCCTTCCGAAACCGTGAATGAGATATCGCGAAAAAGTGGATCGACCCCGTACCGCTTGGATAATCCCTGCGCGCTAATAATAGGTGGCAATTTGTTCGGGGCTTCCCTGGAACTGGCCTCACTTAAGAATACCAGCAGCCGCGATGCGATACGAAGCTGGCCAAGTCTGCCCCTCCGACCCGCCAAACGCATCGCTGTGCTAAACTTACCTTGAATGCATCCATCCATCCCGCGCCTCCTGGACCTGCAAGTCATCGATCAGCACATCGCCGCCTTACGCGCAGAACTTGACGCCTTCCCCAAGCGTGTTCAGGAAGCCGACCTCAAGCTAACCGGCGCGCGCAACGCCGTAGCCGCCGCCCGCGAGGCCCACACCCACAGCCTCACCGAACGCAAGAAGTTCGAGCTGGACGTCCAGCAGTGGAAAGATCGCGCCAGGAAATACCGCGAACAAAGCGGCTCGGTCAAAACCAACGACGCCTACAAAGCCCTGCAGCACGAAATCGCCAACGCCGAAGCCGAAGTCGCCAAGTCCGAAGAGCGCCAGCTCGAAATCATGATGGCTGGAGAAGATGCCGAGCGCCGCCTTAAATCCGCCGACACAGCGCTAAAGCAAGCCGAGCAGACCATCGCCGCCGAACGCAAGGAAATGCATACGCAGTACGGCGAAAAGAAAAAAGTTTTGGATGCCGCCCTGGCCGGCCGCGAACGCGCCATCGTCCCCGTCCCCGAAGATTTGCGCACGCTCTACGAACGCATTGCCAAGCGCCACCACGGCGTCGCCCTGGCCGAAGCCCGCGACGGCCAGTGCCGCGGCTGCGGCATGCGCGTCCTGCCCCACATCCTTCAGCAACTCCTTCAGGACGCCAACGATGAACTCTTCCGCTGCGAAAGCTGCGGCCTGATTCTCTACTCCCTCGAACCCATCCCCGCGCCCACTCCGGAGAGCAGCGCCTCCTCCTCCGCCTCCAGCTCTTCGTAAATGTTCAAGCGTCCGCAAGCCAACCGCCCCTCAGCAAGCAACCATGGACTCTTCGCCGATTCCGCCCCCGAACAAAACGCCACGACCACTTCCTCCGCCGCCTACCGCGCCAACATCGACGGCGGCTCGCGCGGTAATCCCGGCCCTGCCTCCTACGGCGTAGTCATCCGCGACCCCCGCGGCGAAGTTGTCGCCAAGCTAAAAAAATATATCGGCCGCACCACCAACAACGTTGCCGAATACTACGGCCTCATCGCCGCCCTCGATTACGCCCAGCAGCACAGCATCCGCGCCCTGCGCATCGAAAGCGATTCCGAACTGCTCGTCCGCCAGATGCGCGGCCAGTACAAAGTCAAAAGCGCGGATCTCCGCCCGCTATTCGAACGCGCCCGCAAAATGTCCCAAACCTTCGCCTCCTTCAAAATCGACCACGTCTACCGCGACCAGAACGCCGAAGCCGACACCCTGGCCAACGAAGCCCTGGACGAAATCTCCGGCCTCCCCGCCGCCTCGCCAGCCCGCCAAGCCGCAACAAAGCAGCCGCCCACTCAGCCACGCAAACTCCGCGCCCAAGTCCGCAACGGCACGCTAATTCCCCTCGATCCCCTCGATCTACCAGAAGGCTCCGAAGTGGAAATCATGGTCCGCCCCATCCCCAAGTTGTAGGGGAGCGATTGAGTTTATCCTGAGCTTCGAAGGGCGCATCGCAGCGGACGAGCCCGCGAGCGAGTTCTATGCTCTTTCTCTCTCTCTTCTTGTAGCCGGCTTTCGCTTGGACTGAGAACCAGGAGGGCACTCTCAACGACCTCTAGCAGGAACCTGCATTAGGATGTGCTCTAGCGCACGTCGCTGTCACCAGAAGGAAAATCCGGACAGACAGGGACAGACGACGGACGGGAGGGTCCCTCTTCGCAAGAACGCACCAATGGCGTCAAGGACTTCTATTCATACCGCAGCGCGTTCATCGGATGCACCCGCGACGCGCGATAGGCCGGAATATAGCTGGCCGCCAGCGAAACCGCGGTCAACAATCCCGCCGCACCCAGCAACGTGAGCGGATCGTTCGCCTCCAATCCATACAGCAGCGAGTTCGCCCCCTTCGCCGCCGCCATGGCCAGCACCAGGCCCGCTCCGACGCCCACGCCCAGCAACGTTAATGTTTGCCGCACGATGATGCGTATCACGCTTGCCGGGCTCGCTCCCAGCGCCATGCGGATGCCAATTTCGTGTTTGCGCAGCGCCACCATGTACGAGATCACTCCATACAACCCGATCATCGCCAGCAGCGCCGCCAGCGCCCCAAAAAATCCCGAAAGCACCGCCATCAGCCGCTCGCGCATCAACCCGTTCCGCACATCCGCTTCCAGAACATGAAATTCCACCGGCACTTCCGGATGAAACGCGCGCAGCTTTTCCCGCACCGTGTTCATCACTTTCGGCGCGGAGGAACTGCGAATAAACAGTACCGTCCACCCCACCGCATCCGGAAACTGCGCAGCCGGCGCAAAGGCGATCGGCGGAGGTGTTTCGCGTAGTTCACTGTACTTCGTATCCTTGATCAACCCCACGATCTGGTACTCCGCCTCCGGATAATCCGGCTCAGCGTTGGTTCGTATTACCTGGCCTAGCGGGTTTTGTCCGTAAAGATATTTTCGGACAAACGCCTCGTTCACTATCGCTACTTTGGGTCCCGCCCGCGCGTCGCGGTCGCTAAAATCGCGGCCCGCCAGCAACGGAATATCCATGGTCTGAAAATATCCCGGGCTCACCCACGTGAATCGCGAGCTCCCTTCCAATCCATGGACGTGCACTCCCAGGTTCCACGTGCTGCCGTTCAACGGTACATGTGTGGACGTGGCCGCCGATTCCACTTGCGGAAGCGAGCGTATCTCCTCCAGGACCTCACGAGCAAAATCCGTATTCCGCTCCGGCGAAAATCGAAGCCGCCGGAAATCCAGAACCGCCACCAATATGCCCCGCTCGCGAAACCCGGGATCCTGTGTCGCCAGGTTCCAGAAGCTGCGAACGAACAGCAGCGCCCCTACCAGCAACACCACCGACACCGCGATCTGCGAGACCACCAGCAAGCGCTGAAACGAAAAACGCTCGCGTCCCGCCGTCGTTCCACGGCTTCCGGACTTGAGCGCCGCGCCGGGCTTCGCTCCGGAAGACCGGAACGCCGGTACCAGCCCGAAAATTAGGCACGTTCCCGCCGCAATCAACCCGGTGAAAAGCAATACGCGCCAATCCAGGCTGAGATCCAGCCGGATTCCGTCGCCTTCCCCGCTCAGAAAGCGAATCAGGCCGCGGCTGAAAATCTGCGCCAGCGCGATGCCCAACACTGCGCCCCCCGCCGCAAGCAGCAACCCTTCCGACAGAAGTTGCCGGATCAAGCGCCAGCGCGAAGCGCCCAACGCCAGGCGCACCGCCATTTCGCGTTCCCGCGCGCCGGCCCGCACCAGCATCAAATTCCCAAGATTCGCGCACGCGATCAGCAACACTAGGCCGGTTATGGTCAGCAGCAGCAACAAGGACGTGTCGTAGCTTTGCCGCAGCGAACTGATTCCGTTCCCCGCCGGAAACGCTATCAGCCGATAACTTCGGTAGATCGCCAACGGCGTTGGGCCGTAGCCTTTGGGTAGTGTCGCCTCAATGACGCCTGAGCTCATCGAAGACAATTGGAACGATGCCTGTTGCAGAGTCATGCCCGGCTTCAGCCGCCCCCACACGTGCATCCAGAAATAATCCGGGCGCGCCAACGTGCCCAAACCCGGGAAATACGTTTCCACCGAACAGAAAGGCGCCGCGAAATCAAAATTCTTGCCTACCTCCAGGCCGAAAAAACTGCGCGGCGCCACCCCGATCACCTCTGTGGATCGCCCGTCCACCATCAACTTGCTGCCAATCGCCGAATCCTGCCCGCCAAATTCGCTCTGCCACAATCCGTAGCTGATCACTGCCCCAGGCGCGCCGCAGCCCGGCCGGTCGTCTTGCTCGGTGAAAAATCGGCCGCGCAACGGATGCAAACCCAGCGCGGCGAACGTCTCTCCGCTGACCCACAGTCCGTGCGCCCGGCGCATCTGTGCGCCCTCTCCCAGCGACGCCGAGCCACTGTCGGCCCACGCAAACACGCTGGAAAAAACTTGCTGGTGCAGCCGAATCTGTTCCCATAACGGATAGGTCAGCGAGGTTTCATTGTCCGTGGTGGTGATGCCAAAACCGCGGTTGCCGTTTTTCACCTGCACCCCGGCCAGCGCGCCAGGATTCGCAACCGGCAAGCTGCGTAGCCGCACCGCGTCCAGCAACTGGAAGATAGCAGTGTTCGCCCCGATACCCAGCGCCAGCGTCAGCACCGCCGTCAGCGTGAAGCCCCAACTCTTGCGCAGCGTCCGCAGCGCAAAGCGCACGTCCTGCAATAAGGACTCCACGCGCCACTGCAGCGAGTGCTGTTCCTCGCCCCGCCAATTTGTTGCGCGCTTTCCGCCTGCGCCGGTGCCGCGCGAGCCTCCGGCATGGCTCCCCGCCACGCCAGCAGGCTCCAAAGCCATTCCGTCATTGGCACGTTGGGGGTCTCCGCCCAGGGTCATGGGCGAGCCGGCGCGCTGAATGGCGGTGTCCGCGTTTTGGTTGGAGAGGTTGCGAGCTTGCTTGGCCATCCGGATGCTTGCCCCACGTACGGCGGAAGGTTGCAGCGGGGTACTATCTCATACTACTTAACGTTTTAATATCCAACTTCCGGATTCGTTCGGCTTCCTGGTTATCGCGGTGTTAACACCGCGTTATGGCCGGACGAACGAGCTTAGGCCGAATTGAGATTCGCATCTTGCCGGCGACGACGGAGACGCTCATTTTAGGGAGTACGAGCGGTACAGGGTGTCGCGTTGCGCGGGGATGAAGCCGGCATCGGAAATGATGCGGCGGAGTTCGCTTTCGTTGGTGCGATTTTTCACGCCCGCGGCGAACACTACGTTTTCTTCGATTAGGATGCTGCCCACGTCGTCGGCGCCGAACTGCAAGCCGATTTGGCACACTTTGATTCCAGGAGTCAGCCAACTGGACTGAATGTGATCGATATTGTCGAGATAAAGCCGGCTCACGGCTAGCGTTTTCAAGTAATCGACCGCGGTGGTCTCCTGGACTTTTTTGCCCAGCGCGGTATTTTCCGCGGCGAACATCCACGGAATGAAGGCGGTAAATCCGCCGGTATCTTCCTGAATGCGCCGCAAGCGCTCCAGATGGTTGACGCGGTGGCGGAGTTCTTCTCCGCAGCCGAACATCATGGTGGCGGTGGTGCGCAGTCCCAGCGAATGCGCCACGCGATGAACTTCTTCCCAATCGTCGCTGGTGCATTTCAGTCGCGCGATTTTTCCGCGGATTTCGTCGTCGAGGATTTCCGCGCCGCCGCCGGGGATGGATTGCAGTCCGGCATCCATCAGGCGCTGAATGGTCTCACGCACGCTGATTTCGGAAACTTCCGCAACGCACAGAATTTCCGGCGCGGAGAAGCAGTGCAAATGCACTTGCGGAAATCTAGCTTTCAGCGAGCGTAGCAGATTTTCGTAATAGCCGATTTGCAGGTCGGGATGCAGGCCGCCTTGCAGCAGGATACCGGTGCCGCCCAGCTCCAGCATCTCTTCAATTTTTTCGTAGATCGTTTCAAAAGAAAGGATGTAACCGTCTTTGGCGCCGAGCGGCCGGTAGAAGGCGCAGAAGGAACAGTACTCGGTGCAGAAGTTGGTGTAATTGATGTTGCGATCGATCTGGTAGGTGACCACGCGCGGGTCGTTCTTGGCCAGGCGCAGTTGATGCGCTTCCATGCCAAGACCCACCAGGTCGTCGGATTCGAGCATCTCAATCGCTTGCTGTTTGCTCAGGCTCATGGGGTCAGAGACATTCTACTCGAAAAGCGCCGGAACATCGGAATGTCGCAAGGTCTGAAGCTCTGGAAAGATTCGGAAAATTTGAATGTTGAAATCGGCCTGGCAGAATTTATGCGGCCGGCGCGCGAGGTCAATCGATGGAAGGCGGAGAGGGATTGCTTGACATGCGGAGCGTTAGGGCCTATTGTCAGCACGCGCTGATTGGAACCCCGGGCGCAAGCCACTTTTCCAAGGTTACCCAATAGAGATTGAACGCCGCAGTCCCGCACCTGACGCGAAGTTTGCGAAATGAGCGACGAGGAGCGTCCTTCCAGGGTATCGCGCCGCGCGGCTTGCCAGTCAGTTCAAGGAGAGAACAATGTTGAAACGGATAGTGGGCCTGTTTGTGTTGGCGGTGGTTGTTGTACCGGCGGCGGTTTCGCAGATGGAACCGGCGCCGATAGTGTACACGTATGTAAGCCAGTTCCAGGTGCCGCGAGCGAACTGGGTGGCATATGCAGAGAGCAGCGAGAAGTCGTTCGTGCCGGTTGCGGAGAAGTTGGCGGCCGACGGGACGATCCTTAGCTGGTCTACGTTTGAACCGGTTGTTCACACAACGGACGGATATACAAACGGGGCGGCCTGGTCGTCCAACACCATCTCGGGGATCATGAAGGTGCTCGATGAACTGCGCAAGAACGCTCCAAGCTCGAGCCAAATCGCGGCCACCAAGCACGAAGACTACTTCTTGCAAACGTCGATGTACCACGCGGGCAGCGGAACGCCGGCGTATTTGCGAGTGATCTGCGCGAATGTGAAGACCGACAAGCCGACAGAATACACCGCAATGCTCAAGAAGCTGCTGGTGCCTACGTTTGAGGATCAACTGAAGAAGGGCGTGGCGACGTACTGGGGTGTCGACGAGCAATACGTGAACACCGCAGCGCCTTCGACGCGCTGCGTGGTCATCGACTACCCTAACGCCGAGAGTATGGACAAATGGGCGGCGGCCATCAATGCGACGCAGGGTAAGTGGACTCCGGCGGAACGTGCGGAATTCGCGGGTGCCACGGTGGCGGACAGCCGGCGGGACATCATGGCGCGGATCACGCACTCCGGGCATAAATAACGGACTGAGACGGTTATGGGGAGAAGAGGGGGCCATCTTGGCTCCCTCTTTTTTTGCTTGAGAGGTGAATGACGGGCAGTCGACAATGGAACGGTATATATGTATGATATATACCATCAAGGGGGCGGGCTATGGGCAAGAGCGGCGTGGCCAAGCTGTTTCGCAATGGGCGCAGCCAAGCGGTGCGGCTGCCGCGCGAGTTTCGTTTTGAAGGCGATGCGGTGCGCGTGCGGCGGGTACCTGAGGGTGTTCTGCTGGAGCCGCTCATTCCGGATGTGGCCAAATGGTTTGCCGAATTGGATCGCGTGGGCGGACGGTCTTTCATGAAGAAGGGCCGGCAACAGCCGGCGGCACCACGGCGTAAGATCTTCGACTGACCGCCAGCGAATGGAGTGCGGTGAGCTACCTGCTGGATACGAACGCGTGCATTGCGTTGATCAACGGCAAAAGCGCTTCGGTACGCGAGCATTTTGAGAAAGCGATTGATGGAGGTGCTGAGGTGATGGTGCCTACGGTGGCTGCCTTCGAGCTGTGGTTCGGAGTGTCCGACAGTGCGCGGCCAGAAAGTAATGCCAGGGCGGTGGAGACATTTTTTTCAGGTCCGGTGCGGCTGCTGGCATTTGAGGAAGACGATGCACGGCGCGCCGGAGAGGTGCGGTCGGCATTGACCCTGGCAGGTAAGCCCATCGGCGCGTATGACGTACTGATCGCGGGGCAAGCATTGAACCGCAAACTGACATTGGTCACGGCGAACGCAAGGGAATTCGGCCGGATAAAAGGATTGTTTTGGGAGGATTGGGGCAAGAGGTAAGGGCCGGCCGGCGGGACATCTTAGCGCGGATCACGCATTCCGGGCACAAATAACGGAAATGCAGCGGTTTGGTTACGAGGAGGGAGCGCAGTTGGCTTCCTCTTTTTTTTTAGTTGATGACCCGGTTCGTTGCACCTCATTTTTGACCGGGCTACCGCTTTCCGGCTACTTATCTTGCTTGAAATGCTAACCTTGCGTCCCAGGAGGAGATTATGGCCAGGCGCATCTGGATGTTATTTACCCTCGTGGTTTTGGCGGCCGTTTTGGTGCGGTCGCAACAAAACAGCGTTGCGCAGCAGGCCCCCGGTGGCCATGTGGTGCCGCTGAAGGAGTTTCCGCCGGACCGGAGGTTTGAAACGGTTTCGGGCGACCCTGCGAAGTCCGGAGCGCTGTATGTGATTCGGATTCATGCCGAGGCGGGATACATCATCATGCCGCACTCGCATCCCGAGGACGAAAACATCGTGGTGGTGAAAGGAAGCTGGGCGGTGGGCATGGGTGAGCGGTATAACCCGCAGGGGCTGGAAGCAATGGAGCTGGGCGCCTATGGGCTGATGCCCAAAAAGATGGCGCACTTCGCGTTGTCTAAGACAGAGACGATCATCCAGGTGCACGGAATCGGGCCCTTCACCACGCATTGGGTGGTGCCGATGTACGAGCTTAGCGACAAGGGTGTGTTGTTGCTGACCTCTGCAGCGGAGCCGGGGCGTGCGACGGCGACAAGTCCTCCCGACTGCTTCGCCTTGAAACTTGGAGCGCGGGTTAGCGGCTCGAACGGCGAGGGTATGGTGGTTGCGGCGCAATGTACTCCGGGCCAACTCACCCAGTATCGGGTGGAAAAACAAAATGGGGAGCGGTTCTGGGCGCAGCGCGAGGAATTGAGCACACCATGAGTATTGCGCTCGGCGCGCAGCAACGATTGGCCTAAGCGGGAGGAGGCGGAGCTGTATGGCTTGGGGCCCCTCCCCCCTCCCCCCTTTTTTCGTAAGTGTTGATTCTAAAGTGAGTTAAAGTCCTTTGTTTTGATACACTTTTAGAAGTGTTGATTCTAAAAGAGTTGTAGGTAAACATAATTCGCCTGCCAAACTGGCGCATTTGCCCGCAAATGAACTCAAAGCTACTTTGCTTCAGGGGCTATGCCCCGGTGATTTCGGACCAATTTGCTCCTGGGCTGATGAAGGTGCCGGCCTCCTTACGAGGAGCGCCGTGTATTAGGAGCGGGGTGGGCTAGGGACGCTCGTCTCCTTGGGGATGAACTTAGGTTGAAAAAGAAAAAGCGGGAGAAGGCTCCCGCAGGCAAGGCGCAGATTCTTACGAGTCCATGATAGCCGAAGGGTTACGGTAGATCAAGGGGAATTGCGGTGGAACCGTAACTGAGGCGTTTGAAGCTGAGGGCCGGTGGCACAGATGTTGTGGTCTGTGCCACTGGCTTTTTTGTTGGGGAGCTTCTGTTTTGTTACCGCGGTTTCTTTGGCGCGTCTTTGGCGGCGTCGGGTTCCATGGCGGTCCTGGGTTTGGCTGTGGCGACAACCACTGCTTTCGGGTGCCAGAAGTCCATGGCGACTTTGGCTACTTCTTCGGGAGGATTGCTGAGCTCCGGGACGAAGCGATAGAGGGTGGAGTCCGCGGTCTCGACGGCATCCGCGTTAACTTGTTGGAATTTCTTGAAACCCTCGTCGCCGAGGATTTCGCGCAGGGTGGGATTGTGGTCGAAGCCGCCCATGGAGGAGCGCAGCGTGGAGACGTAGAACGTGGCGCCTTTGCCGCCTTCGATGACCTGGGAAACAAACACCGGCTTGGTATCCGGGTTCTTTTCGGCGGCTTCCTTCATTTCCGTGGCAAGAGCTTCAAAGTCCGGGACGTGGCCGGAACGAATGTGCACGGCGGTGGTCCGCAAGAGGCGGGACTCGCCAATGAATTTGGCGTAGGCTTCGGGGTCCTGGGGGGCCTTGCGGCTGAGGTCCCAACGACGGCGGCGGAGTTCGGTGCGGGACCACACTAGACAGTTGTTGAAGTCCTGCTCGATTTTCAGGGCATTTTCCTTGCCGAAGGCTTTGTTGACGGCGAGCATGCCGGCTTCCTGGGTTTTGTCGATATCAGCGTAGTCCTTGCGGTTGCTGGCGAACTGGTAGACATTGCCCTCCCCGTAGACGGCCTCGAGAGCGAGCCAACGGTCGCCATTAAAGCGGCGGTTGGCATCGACCCATTTTTTGGTGAGGGCCTGGAAATCGGCGACTTTTTCCGGTTTCACTTTGACGATGAAAACATCGAGATAATCTCCTTGCGCGCGGACGGCGACGGGCGCCGCCAAGCACACCACGACAGTTAGGGCCCAAAGGGCTTTGCGGAACGACATAACAACCTCCTCGTATTGGAACTGCTGCTGCTGGGAAGGGACCTGAGAGGCGGACTGTACACCCGGGAGGGGGAGGGGTCAAGGAGGAGGGGGCGCAGAGAAGAGGGTTCACAGTTGACAGTTGAAAGTTGAGAGGGATTCTCAGAGCAGGCGGTAGGAGCGGGGAGTGAGGAATTCGGCTGGCACCATGCCAGCGGAGTTCAGCCAGCAGGCCGGTCGATGCTGGAAATCATAGGCTCCGGCAAAACAGAAGGCAAGAATCTCCGCACGCATTCGCAGAAGGCGCGAATGGATGCGGAGAACTGAGGTAGTTGGGTTGTTTGGCAGGCCTATGTCGGACCTGAAGGTCCGACCCCCTAAGGAAGTCTGTAGGAGCTGGGGGTGAGGAATTGGAGTTGTTGGCGGATTTTGTCGTGGATTCATTTAGACCCCGTTGGTACATAAGGAGAGCGCCCTCTACTCTTCCTCGAAGTAGTCGGATGTGATTCTCTTGATTTCGTAGGCGATGACCGGGTCTACCCCAATGTCGAAATCGATCATGAGGTCCGCCAGTTGGCGGCCGTCGATTAAAACAACCTTTGGCTCGATGTTTTTGACATAGTCGCGTGCGTCGCCGGAAAAAGAGCTAGTGGTTATGAATACACCTTTCTTCGCTCGCTTACCATGTAGTGCACCCACGAATTTTTGAATTTCGGGTCTTCCGATTGTGCCTTCCCACTTCTTCGCTTGCAGGTAGATAGTGTCGAGTCCGAGGCGGTCCTCATTGATAACCCCATCGATACCTTCATCGCCTGATGAACCTACAGCTTCGCCAGCCTCTTCGCGCGAGCCTCCGTAGCCCATTTTGAGTAGCAACTCCACAACTAGTCGCTCGAAGAACTTCGGGGAGCTCTTCTTTACTCGTATGAGTAACTCGGCGGCAAGCTCGGTACGGAGACTCAGGTGGGCAGCTTCGAGAGTCTCTTCGGGAGTATGGCCGCCCTCGTCCGTTTCAGGCTCGATCTGATTCTGTTGCTGCCGTCGCGCTGGCGATCTGAATTCGACAAATTCCGGGAACTTCTGCAGGAATCCGATCGTGATGCGCTCGGGGGCGTTTTCAAGGGCTTGGCGGCCCCGTTCCGTGATTCTGAAATGGCCTCTTTGCGGCGTTTCCACAAGGCCCGCCTGCTGCAGGTAAGCCTTTGCCCAGGCGACCCTATTCATGAAGATGCCTTGTCGGCCGCTGGGAAGTAGTGCGTTCTTTTCTTCGTCGGTTAATTTGAACCTGAGCGCAAGGGTTTCTCTTGCGTCGCGGTTCGAGTGTAGTTTGCCGTCAGACACTAATTCCAGTAGCGGGCGCATGACAGTCTGGAAATCGGGAATAGCCACTCGTGCTCCTGCTAAGATCCGCCGGATGACAGTTATTAGATCACGGTTACTGATCATCTAGGAAGAGGGTGGATTTCTCCCGGCACGGGCCGACCACTTCACGTGGAAGAAAGCGCCGTCGTTCAACTTTCAGGCGAGGTAGATTTCGGTTTCGGTTTTTATGATGAAGAGGGCGTCGGAATCGGAGTGGCCGGCGTTGCGGAATTTTTGGCGGGCTTCCTCGAGGGAATTGGCTAGGACGGTGAAGAGGATTTCGCGTTTGGTGCGGCCTATGAAATAGAAGCGGCGCTCTTGCTGGACGAGTTGGAGTTGAGGGGGCATGCGGTCGACAGTCGACAGTTGAAAGTCCATAGCGAATGGCCGAAAAGCAGGTCCCTCGGCTTCGCTCGGGATAACAATTTGTTTGAGCTGAGCGATGGACCGAGCACTTCCATTGCGCAAATCTGCCCGCGACGGTCCGCGGCCGCTACGTAGTGCAAGAGGCGGCGAAAAGCGGATCCCTCGTCGCGTTGCAAACGGCGCAACGCTCTGTCGGGATGACGCGCGGGCCGGCGAGACGCCGGCGCTACGGGGACGGTCTTGATTCGCAGCGGCGGCGCATTTGGATCGATCCATAGGATCGGTTGGCGGATCAACGGAAAAGTGCATGGTCGCTACGGAAATATTTAGCTGTACCAGATTGGAACAGAGGCGGCGGAGGGAGAGAGTTAGGAATTCGGCGCTCAGTTCGCAGCCGATCGCTTGGCGATGGAGACGAAACGCGCTTAGTAATGTAGTGCCGCTGCCGGCGAAGGGATCAAGGACTACGTCGCCTTCGTTGGTGGAGGCCAGGAGGATGCGCTCGAGGAGGGCTACGGGTTTTTGCGTGGGGTGCTTGCCATGGCGCTTTTCCCAGGGCTTTGGGGGACGGATTTCCCAGACGGACTTCATTTGCTTGCCGCGATTGGTTTCCTTCATGAGCTTGTAGTGGAAGATGTGGCGGGACTTTTTGTCCTTGGCGGCCCAGATGATGGTTTCGGTGGCGTGGGTGAAATAACGGCAGGAGAGATTGGGTGGCGGGTTGGGCTTTACCCAGGAGATGTCGTTGAGGAGCTTGAAGCCGAGCTGTTGCATGGCGAAGCCGACGCTATGGATGACGTGAGCGGTGCCGGAAACCCAGATGGAGCCGTTGGGCTTGAGGACGCGCTGGGCGGCGGCGAGCCAGGCCGTGTTGAATTCGTGAACTTTGTCATGTTTGGCCTTTACCGGGCCAAGATCCGGGCCGGGTAATTTGTCCCAATCGCCTTTGTGGACGGAGACCATTTTGCCGGCGTGGCAGGTGATGCCGCCGTTGGAGAGGAAGTAGGGCGGGTCGGCGAAGACGAGGTCGACGGAGGATGGCGGGAAGGCGGCCAGGATTTGGAGGCAGTCGCCCAGGTAGAGGCGGAGGTGGTGGGCGGGGTCGTCGAAGGCGGGGGTGGGGAGCGCGGTGGTCATAGATTGACGCGAAAAAGGAGGTCCCTCGTCGCGCTGCGAAAAGGCTGCAGCGCTCTGTCGGGATGACGACGCTTCGCCGCGTCGCCAGATCGTTGATCAAGTGGGGATCGTTGATCAAGAGGTAAAGCAAGTCAAGTTGACTGGGAAAGTGGCTCTACCTGCCGTAAGCGAAAAGCGTTTCGGAGAAAGCGAGGAGTCGGCTTGGACGGTGAAGAGGATTTCGCGTTTGGTGCGGCCTACGAAATAGAAGCGGCGCTCTTGCTGGACGAGTTGGAGTTGAGGGGGCATGCGGTCGACAGTCGACAGTTGAAAGTCAACAGCCAATGGCCGAAAAGCAGGTCCCTCGGCTTCGCTCGGGATGACAATTTGTTTGAGCTGAGCGATGGACCGGGCACGTCCATTACGCAAATCTGCCCGCGACGGTCCGCGGCCGCTACGTAGTGCAAGAGGCGGCGAAAAGCAGATCCCTCGTCGCGTTGCAAACGGCGCAACGCTCTGTCGGGATGACACGCGGGCCGGCGAGACGCCGGCGCTACGGGGACGGTCTTGATTCGCAGCGCCGGCGCATCTGGATCGATCCACGGAATCGGTTTGCGGATCAACGGGAAAGTTTTGCGGGAAAGAGCGGAGGGGAGTAATCGATCCTAGGGCTAAAACGGGTGGCGCAGCATGCTGCGCCGCTACAAAGGAGTCGTTCAACTTTCAGGCGAGGTAGATTTCGGTTTCGGTTTTTATGATGAAGAGGGCGGCGGAGTCTGGATGGCCGGCGTTGCGGAATTTTTGGCGGGTTTGGCGATTCTTATGCTCGGTTTTTGGCGTAGGTGTAATTGATGTAGCGGGTGTGGGAATGGGGGCCGGCGGCTATTGCTATGGACTGGAGCGGGGCGATCAGGTTGAGGGTTTGGCTTTCGTTGAAGAAACGCTGGAGGCCTTGGAAGTTATCGTCATCGAGGGAATAGTCGATATTTTTTTGGAGGTAGAGGCGGAGTTCTTTTTCGGGAAGATGCATTTCGGCGGCGGCTTCGGCGGCGATTTGGGGGATTTGGGTGAGGCCGAAATCGCGGGAGGCTTGAAAGTCGGCGGTTAACTCGGCGGGGATGAGCCCATCGGGAAAAGAATGATTGCGGGCGGCCCAGATGGCGAGGACGGCGGGCTTTTCGGTCAGGTGCCACCATTCTTTTACTACGTCGTAGATGTGGAGTTGGGTGGAGGGGTGCAGGTCGAGG
>Ga0070730_10003356_pt1 | contig 14394 bp, 13 predicted proteins | sample Coa_R1_3_FD_66447 | JGI IMG/M metagenome (GOLD analysis project Ga0070730, IMG submission 66447) | Surface soil microbial communities from Centralia Pennsylvania, which are recovering from an underground coalmine fire - Coalmine... | ecosystem: Environmental > Terrestrial > Soil > Unclassified ...
GGAAGTGAAGTCCGCAGACCTCGCGATGCAGCCGCACACCCTCCAAACGCGGGGCTTGCGTGTTGTTGCCATCGGCGGCGGCACAGGTTTGTCCACCCTGCTCTCAGGGTTGAAGCGTTACGTGCAGTCTCCCGCTGAGGTGGTCGCCTCGCAGGTAGGACTGCCCATCATCCGCGATCTTTGCGCCGTCGTTACCGTCAGCGACGATGGCGGTTCCAGCGGACGCTTGCGCAAAGAACTCAACATGCTTCCGCCGGGCGACATCCGCAACTGCATCGTTGCCCTCAGCGAAGATGAAGCGCTGCTCTCCAAACTGTTTCGCCACCGCTTTGAAAAGGGTTCGGGACTGGAAGGCCACAGTTTTGGAAATCTTTTTCTGGCGGCGCTGACTTCCCTGACCTCAGATTTCTCGGAAGCCGTGCGGCTTTCCTCCGAGATTCTCCTCACACGCGGCCATATTTATCCCGCAACGAAGTCAAATATCGAACTGGAAGCGCTGATGGAAGACGGCACACGGGTTCGGGGCGAAACCAAAATCACGGCCAGCAAAGGTCGAATCCGCGAACTCTTTCTCGTTCCTCCGAACGTTGAGCCGATGCCGCAGACCTTGGAAGCAATTGCAAATGCGGATCTGATCACGATCGGGCCCGGATCGCTGTTCACGAGCCTGATTCCCAATCTTCTCGTGCGCGGTATCTCGCAGGCGATTGTCGATTCGCGCGCAACAAAGGCATACATCTGCAACTTGATGACGCAAGCCAACGAGAGCTTGGGCCTGACTGCGGCCGACCACATCCGGGCTCTGAATCGTCATGCGCAGAAGCAGATTTTCGATTACGCGCTGATCAATCGCACGCCAGCTTCGGAAGACATGAAGGCCAAGTACGCCACCGAAGGCGCCTGCCAGATCGTTAATGACCTCGATGCGATCGAAGCCCTCGGCGTGATTCCCGTTCTCGGTGACTATTTGGATCAGGCCGGGGTCGCCCGTCACAACACCAACCGAGTCGCCCACGACCTGATGCAACTGGCGGGTCAGCTTCGCAAAGACCACCCGGAGTAGTTCACTGCAAATTGTCATTCCAGGCAAAACCAGGAACCTGTTTCCCCGCAGTTTGTCCCCGCCCATCCGTTCCTGTATGGTGATGTGTCGCTGCGCTCGTCGCGTTCACTCGACCATGCGTTTCACGCTTCTCATCGCTGCCCTGTTGGCATCTTCCGCCCTAAGCCTGGCGCAGACCGCCGCGGAAAAAGGCGGCCACGAAATCCAACTCTGGACCGGAGGCGGTCATTCTGTAAGCGGTGGACGCGGCAACATCGGCGCCTTCAACGCGGGTGTTCGTTACGGATGGATTCTGACCGGCCCTCATCTCCCCGCTTTTCTGCGCGGACGCTTCGAGTACGCGGTGGATGCCGTCCCCATTTTTCTAGCCTTTCAGCCGACGGACACCGCGTACGGCGCCGGCTTCGATCCGCTCGGCCTCAAGTGGAATTTCGAGCGGCACGGCCGCGTCTCGCCGTATCTCGAATTGGCCGGCGGCGCCCTGTTCACCAATCACAACGTTCCGCCGGGAACCAACACCGTCAATTTCATGGACCAGGCCGCATTCGGAATGCACATCCTCGGCGCTAGGCACAATTTCAGTCTTGAATTGCGCTATATGCACATTTCGAATGCCGGCCTTGCGACACCGAATCCGGGAGTAAACACGGTACAGGTGAGGCTGGGCGTCGGAAAGTTCTTCCTCCCGAAGATGTAAGGTCCCCCTGTGCTCCCTGTGTCCCCTGTGGTGAAGGTCTTGAACTCCTTCGCCTTGCACACGCTGCCTGCGGCGGCTATCCTCTTCCGTTATGTCCACGCTCGTCGAATGTGTCCCAAACTTCTCCGAAGGACGCGATAAAGCCAAAGTTGACGCCATCGTCGACGCCATGAAGATGCCCGGCGTCTACCTGCTCGACCGTGAAATGGACGCCGACCACAACCGCTGTGTCATCACACTTGTTGGCGAGCGTGAGGCCATCCAGGAAGCTGCGATTCGCGGCGTGGGCAAGGCGTCCGAACTGATCGATCTCACCACTCACACGGGTGCCCATCCTCGCATGGGAGCCGCCGACGTCGTCCCGTTCATCCCAATTGATGGGGTCACGATCGAAGATTGCGTCGCTATGGCGAACCATGTCGGCGAGGAGATCTGGAAGCGCTACCAGATTCCCGTGTACCTGTATGAATCCGCCGCCCGGGTCCCCGAACGGCAAGGACTCGAAAACATCCGCCGGGGACAGTTTGAAGGAATCCGCGCCGAGATCGCCACGCACCCCGCGCGGCGTCCCGACATCGGAGAGCCACGTGTGCATCCCACCGCCGGGGCCACGGTCGTGGGCGCACGCAAATTTCTCATTGCTTATAACGTTTTCCTGAATACTCCGGATGTCGACATCGCCAAGAAGATCGCGAAAGCGGTCCGTTTCTCGAGTGGAGGCATGCGCTTCGTGAAAGGCGCTGGATTCCTCGTGCGGGGTCTGGCCCAGGTCTCGATGAATCTTACCGACTTCGAGCAGACGCCGATCCACCGCGTTTTCGAGATGGTAAAACGCGAGGCAGCGCGCTACGGAGTCATGCCGATTTCGAGCGAGATCGTCGGACTCATCCCAAAGAAAGCTCTGGAGCAGGCAGCCGAATGGTTCCTGCAGGTGGAGAACTTCGACTCTTCCCTGATCCTGGAGAATCGTCTCGCGGCCGTGATGGGCGGCAAGATGGCGGTTGGCGGCTTGCGCGCCGGCGTCGAGCCCTTCGTTGAGCAATTAGCAGCACCGACTGCGACGCCCGGTGGCGGAAGCGCATCTGCCGCAGCGGCCGCAATGGCGGCCGGCCTTGCCGTTATGGTTGCTTCGATGTCGCGCGGGAAAAAGGCCTACTTGCAGTACGAGGCGCAACTCAGCGCGGCGATCGCTCAGCTCACTCCGTTGCGCGAAGACCTCAAGGCCAGCGTCGATGCCGACGCCGAATCCTACAATTCCGTAATGAAAGCCTACAAAGCTGCCCGGGCAGCGAGCGACGAGAAATCCGGCGAGGCGCTGATCGAGGAAGCTCTCAAAGGCGCGACCTCGGTTCCTCTTAGCGTGGCCGAAAAAGCTCACCAGGTAGCGCAGATCGCGAAGATGCTCGGTCCCATTACGAATCCCAATATGAAGTCCGATCTAGTCACTTCGTTGGCTTTGGCGAACGCTGCCATTGCTGGTGCGCTGGCGAACGTGGAAATCAACCTGGAATCGCTCAAAGATCAAGGCTTCGCGGAGAGTGTGCGTCGGCGTACGGCCGCCGTTAGACCCTGAACATGCTTGTCATTCCGACCCCGGTGAGGAATCTGCTTCCACTCTGCGGCAGCAAAACCAGAGACTCTCGGACGCTGGGTTCCTGAACCGGGAAAAGGGTCCCCAAATCGGTCAATCGTCCCTGTACTTTTGTTTCCACTGCTTTAGGCTGCAAGTAAAATAGAATAAAGCGATCTACTAACGGCAAGGCCGAAGCGTGCATCCAAGAAAAGGGCGCACGTTTTCCGGTTAATTTCTGTTTCGAGGGTTTATGCGACTGTTCAAGATTTGTCTGGTTTCTGCACTTTTGGTGAGCATGGCCTACGCCATGCCGTTGAACGGCGCGGCTCGTACTTGCGTACCAGCCGACTTGCTGCAGCTGATTTCCGTCGACTATCGCGCGCTGAAAGACTCTCCTACTGCCATGGCTCTGAAGGCGCAGTTGATGCCCGACAACATCAAGCAGTTCGAAGCCGCTCTGAAAAGCATCGGCATTGACCCTGAGAAAGACGTCGACACGCTCACCTTCGCTTCGTTTCGCGCCGGCAAGCAAGGCGTTCGCGGCATCGGCATCGCATCCGGGTCTTTCGATATGAAAGCCGTGCTCAAGAAAATGAAGTTGCAGAACTACAAGCCGAAAAAATACGGCACCGCCGATCTTTATCCGATGGATGGCGGCTTCGTCATGTCTTTCCTCGACAACAGCGACCTGCTCTTCGCCGACTCAGCTGCGATCAAGATCGCCCTCAATACCAAGGACGGCCAGGAGCTCGGTCTCGACACCAACGGAACCATGGCTGACATGATGACCAACGTTGACTCTGCGCCGGTGTGGAGCATCCTCGACCAGCAAGGCACCCAGAATATGATGCGTTCGGCCCTCGGGGACGCCTCCAAGGTGGCCGATTACGAGACCATCAAGAAGCGCATTTTGGGCTCGCGCTACATGATGAACTTCAATAGCGGCGTGAACTTTGATCTCGCGGTGCTGACTTCCGATTCCGTGACCGCTGGCACCATGTCATCACTGGTCAAGGCCGGTATCCTCTACAAGAAGATGAGCGCCACGCCCGCCGAGAAGATCGCTGTCGACAACACAACCGTAGATTCTGACGGCTCAAACCTCAACGTTCACTTCAAGGCCAGTGATGCACAATTCCAATCGCTCATGCATTCAGAATTGTTCGCCGCAGTGACGCACTGAAAATTCCGTAAAAAACCACAAAGGACACTAAGGGTACACGAAGGAAAATAAGGTTTTCCTTCGTGTGACTTCGTGTCCTTCGTGGTCAATTACCGTTTCACTCGCTCGGCACGCTTCTGTCGAGCCCAGCCTTCTTTCACGATCTGCCGTCCGCGCCCGATCGCCAGCGCATCGTCTGGAACATCCTCAGTAATACATGACGCTGCCCCAACGTAGGCGCCCTTGCCGACCCGGATCGGCGCCACCAGCGTGCTGTCGCTTCCGATGAAAACTCCATCGTCGATCGTGGTCTTGTGTTTGTGCACGCCGTCATAGTTGCACGTGATGGTCCCCGCGCCGATGTTCACTCCCGCCCCAATCTCCGCGTCGCCTAGATACGTCAAGTGATTCGCTTTCGATCCCTTCCCCAACCTGATCTTCTTCGTCTCCACGAAATTCCCGACGTGCGCACCTTCGCCAAGCACTGTGTCCGGACGTAAATGCGAGTACGGCCCGATCACCGCACCGGAGGCGATCCTTGCTTCCTCCATCACACATCCGGGCCGCACCATCACTCCATCAGCAATCTCCGAGTCACGAATCACGCAATAGGACCGCACTCTGCACGCCGTCCCAATCTTCGTTGCCCCCAGCAATTGCACGTATGGCTCAATCACCGTGTCCGGGGCGATCTCCACGTCGCTGTCGATCACACAGGTCGCGGGATAGAAAATCGTGACTCCATCCGCCATAAGCTGGCGAGCCTTCCCCATCCGTATCTTCTGATCAATGTCTGCCAATTCCTCTCGTGTATTTCCGCCCAAGACCTCGCTGGGAGTGTCTGTTTTGCACGCCACCACGCGCTGCCGTGCCTTACGCAGCACTTCGGCCATGTCCGTCAGGTAATACTCGCCGTGCGGATTCGCGGTGGAAAGCTTTCCGATGTTGTCGTAGAGGCCCTTTACCGCGAACGCGTAAAATCCCGAATTGATCTCCCGAATCTTTCTCTGTTGTGCGCTGGCAGACTTCTCTTCAACAATTCCCTGCACTTCCGCGCTCCCCGAACTCTTCCGCAACACACGGCCATATCCCGTCGGATTGTCGAGTTCCGCGCTCAGTAGCGTCATCGCCGCATGTTGTTCAAGATGGAAATTCCGCAGCCGGCCAATCGTCTCCGGCGTGATCATCGGAGCATCTCCCGAGAGCACGATCACATGGTCATAGCCGGACAAAGCTTCGCGCGCCACCATGAGCGCATGCCCGGTTCCCCGCTGCTCCGCCTGTAAAACGAAATTGACTTTCGTGGACTCGACGGCCGCCCGCACACGCTCGGCCTCATGACCAATAATTGCGAAGATGTCTTGGGCCGGCACAACTCGCAAGGCAGATCCAATGACGTGCGCCAGCAGTGGCTTCCCTCCAACTTCGTGCAGCACCTTAGGAAGCTGTGACTTGAGCCGCGTGCCTTTGCCCGCAGCCATGATCGCGACGGCGATGCGCGGCCGATTCAGCTTACCTGCTACCCGACCGACCTTGTCGAGAGACACCGCAGGATCAGATGTTTTGCGTTTCTGTTTCTTCATTCGACCTCAATATACCTTGCCCGCGGATCAATGGCTATTTCCCGCGGCCTCGCCTACAATCTTCGCTACGTTGCCGTCGGCGTGATTCCCGCTCATGTCCGCATTGCGACGGTCATCATCTGGAGGCAACGAATGCCGAAATATGTCATTGAGCGTGATATCCCGAATGTAGGAGACGTAACTCCCGAACAGGTTATCGCCATTTCACAGAAGTCCTGCAGTGTGCTGAATAATCTCGGGCCCAAAATTCAGTGGCTGCACAGCTATGTGACCCAGGACAAGATCTATTGCGTCTATATCGCGCCCAACGAAGAAATGGTGCGCGAACATGCCCGCATGGGAGGCTTCCCTGCCAACCGTGTCTCCGAAGTCAAGTTGGTCATTGATCCCACTTCGGCCGAGGTCTAGATACTAGAGCCCAAGGCCGCCGTCAACCGACAGGATTTGCCCGGTTATAAACTGCGGTGCGCTGGCAAAGAACACCACCGCTTGCGCGATCTCCTCCGCCCTCCCGTTGCGCTGCATGGGGGTTTGCTTCGCCATGCGGCGCATAAAACCAGCGGCCCTCTTCTCTCCCAAATCGATCATTCCTGGCGCTACGGCATTGACGGCAATTTCCGGCGCTAGTGCTTTTGCCATGACTTTGGTCAGCATGTGCAAGGCCGCCTTCGAAGAGCAATAGTGCGCATGAGTCACCCAGGGTTGAAGGCCCCCGAGTGATCCCATGTTGATGATCTTCGCCTCAATCTTGCCGCGTCCCTTTCCACGGTTGCGCCGCATCCATTTCAGAGCCTCGCGTGTGACTAGAAAAGGCCCACGCGTGTTCGATGAAAACATCGTGTCCCACTGCTCCACCGTTAGTTTTTCGAATTCGGCCGTCTCGTAATTGGCGGCATTGTTCACCAGTATGTCAATGCGGCCTAACTCCTGGCCCGCATCCTCCATCATCTGCTGGATGCTTGCTTCATCGGTAATATCGCAGCGCAAGGCGAACGCTCGAACTCCGAACGCGGTCAAGTCAACCAGCGTCTCGCGGGCTTCCCGGGCGGAGTTTCTGAACGTGATGGCCACGTCAGCGCCCGCTTCGGCAAGCGCCAAGGCAGAAGCTCGGCCTAGTCTTTTGGCCGCACCTGTTACCAGTGCGGCTTTCCCAACCAACGGTCTCCGATGTGGATCGTGCATGGAGGGCATTTTACGTCCTCCGACGGATCCGTTCAGGCCTATTCCGACCACATTTTTTGGCGGCAAAGAGCCTCCTTGGAGTTAGAATTTCCCCTGCATGCCAGGGCTGCGCACGGTCGTCGTTTACTCGCGCAAGGGATGCCATCTTTGCGAGGTCGTCAAAGAGAGTCTCTCTAAGCTTGAGCGTCGCGGCGGCTTCAGTTGGCACGAGATCGACGTGGATACCGACCTCGAACTGCGCCGTCAATTTAACGACGAAGTCCCTGTCGTTTTTATCGATGGCCGCAAAGCTTTCAAGTACCGCATGGACGAGCGGGAATTTCTTCGCAAGTTAGCCAGTTAGGCCATCGAGCGCTGCTTTCGATTACAATCTCCTCCGGATGTTGCGAACCCAACTCTACCGTGACCCGCGCAACCTTTTCCTGCACAATCTGGTTCTCGATTCGTGCCGGGCTCACGCCAGCAAAACGGCAATTGTCGACGCCTCTTGTGGCAGGCGCCTGACTTACGCCGAATACGGAGAAACCGTTGAGAGCCTCGCTCGCGGCCTGATCCACGCCGGAGTTCGACTTGGCGACGTAATTGCCATCTTCTTGGCGAACTCCTGGGAGTTCTGCGTAGCTTTTCACGCGGCCCAGCTCGCCGGAGCTATCCCAACGCTGCTGAATCCCACGTACCGCGAACGCGAAGTCCGGTATCAGCTTGAAAACTCCGGCGCGGTTCTTCTAATCACAGACGGCCCCAATATCGACGGCATCAATCTCGCTGGCCTGCCAAACCTTCGCCGCGTCTATACAACCCGGCAGCATGCCTCGGCCTCTGAACCATTTTCGAACCTGCTACAACCGGCGACGGCGCCCTTTCCTGACCCCGACAAGCCGCCGGAGCTCGCCCTTGCAACTCTTCCCTACTCCAGCGGCACCACGGGTTTGCCGAAAGGAGTAATGCTCTCGCATTTCAACCTGGTTGCGAACATTTATCAACTCATCGGGCCGAATGCAACGGCGCTCAATGGTGCGGACAATATTCTCTGCTGCCTTCCTCTCTATCACATCTACGGCCTGAACGTGATGCTCAATCCTGCGTTGATTCTCGGAGCCACGCTGGTGCTCGTGCCTCGCTTCCACGTGCAGCAAATGACGACCCTGATGGTGCAGGAAGGCATCACCATGATGCCTCTCGTGCCGCCAGCGATGAATGCTCTCACTCAGGCCGCGGAAGCCGGACAGTTCCCGCGCGACCACAAAGTCCACTGGGTGAAATCCGGCGCCGCGCCTCTTGCTCCAGAGTTAGCGCGCCGCTTCACCGCCCTTACGCATATCCTGGTCTGCCAGGGCTATGGAATGACGGAGGCATCGCCTGTCACACATGCCGGCTTTCTCGATCCTGCCCTGTATCATCCCGACTCCATTGGCCATCCTATGGCCCAAACCGATTGCCGCGTGCTGACGCAGTACGACATTGACCCCGGCGACAAGCCTGACGACCTGACCGAAGCTGCCTCCGGACAGCCTGGAGAACTTGTCATGCGCGGTCCCCAATTCATGCTCGGCTACTGGAAAGAGCCTCAGGCCACCAGCGCAGTTTTGCGCGATGGCTGGTACTGGTCCGGCGACATTGTCACACGCGACCGAGAGGGCTTCTACCGAGTCGTAGACCGACGCAAGGAGATGATCAAGTACAAAGGATTTGCCGTCGCTCCCGCGGAAGTCGAAGCCGTGCTGCTAGAGCATCCCGCTGTGAAGGAGTGCGGAGTTGTCGGCCGCCACAATGCCGATGCCGGGGAAATCCCGGTCGCCTTCGTCGCTCTCCGCGATGGCTTCGCCGATGGGAGCAAACTGGAACAAGAACTCTGTGCTTTCGTGGCCGATCGGCTAACCCACTACAAGCAGCCGCGAGAGGTCCATTTCGTCGATTCCGTCCCGAAGACCGCCTCCGGGAAGATTCTTCGACGCGAACTGCGCAAACAAATCTCGTGACTCCGCTTCAGCCGATGTGACAACGTTTTGACATCCTCCTGACAATTCCCCTTTCCGGAGATAACACACTCATCCCAGCACGCAGCACGTTCCGTGACTCGCAACGCGTGCCCCGCAAAAGCCCAGCCTGCGCTGCATTTGGCGGCATGGCGGTCGCGGAATCAAAGCAGGAGGATGCTCATGAACTTCGGTCAAATTAAGGTTTGGTCGTGCGCGGCCGCGCTCGTTCTCGCCTGCGCTCTCAGCTCCCACGCCCAAGGAAACCGCTTCAACACCCCAGGGAACATTCTGATTTCCGATCAGTACAACAATCGCCTGATCGAGGTGAATCCCAACAATCACAAAATCGTGTGGCAGTTTGGAGACGGCTCCAGTGTAGCCGGCCCGCACTCGGTTGTCGGTGTCAATGACGCGCAGCGAATCGGGTTCATCAGTCTGGTGGCAGGCACCGGCGTGCCGGCAGGAGCCGAGCCGACCTGCCCCAACGGATGCCCCGATAACCGCGTCATGCTGGTAGATCCGCGCGGGCACATCATCTGGCAATACGGCAAGGCGGGCGTGACCGGATCGGGCCCCAATGAACTCAACACTCCCGTACAGAACACATGGTTGCCCAGCGGCGATATTTTGATCACCGATCAGGGAAACATGCGTGTCATTGAAGTGAATCTCTTCAAGCACATCGTCTGGCAGTATGGCCAAACCGGCGTCGGGGGTGATGGCTTCAATCAGCTCAACAGTCCAAACAGCGCCGAACTACTTGCCAACGGCCACATCCTGATCGCCGACGAAGGCAACAACCGGGTCATTGAGGTCACCCGCAAGAAAAAGATTGTCTGGAGCTATGGCTGCTCTACCTGCAGTGAACTCAGTGAAGCCGCTTTTGCGAGCCGCCTGCCTGACGGAACAACCCTCATCACGGATGGCGGGAACAACCGTATTCTTGATGTCGATCCGGCCGGGAACGTCGTGTGGAGCTATTACACGAATGCGCGCGACGGCAGCGTCTCCAACCCGGCTCCCAGCCGCGCCGTCATGCTCAAGAACGGCAACGTCCTGATCAGCGACCAAAACAACATGCAGGTCATTGAGATTGACTCCAACCAGAACATTGTCTGGACCCAGGGACAAATCGCCGTGGCCGGCGACGGCTTCGACATGCTGAACGGTCCCTACGACGCCAAAGTAATAGGCGACTACACGGGCATCACGCCCCCATTCGACGAGAATCACGAAAAGTAGGATCCTCCGTGTGCCCCACTTCTGGCCGCTGCTGCCGGAAGTGGGGATTTGAGTTCGGCCAAGGCCCGCGTCACCTGTGGCACCTTGACTCTTCTGCCAGCGTCCTGCTGTCGCGATTCCCGGCGTTCACTCCCTCCCTATTCCGACCAGAACAGGCCACCAACTTGGTCGGGGTTTGGGGCCTGACGCCAGGCCTGGCCAGGCGGGAACTTTTTTGCATCACCTTCCGTATCTTTAATCAGAAAGAAAGTTCCACCACGGCATTTGGCCCGTCAACAACAAGAAGGAGAACCACTATGGAAGGACTCACCGGCTTCGCAGCAGTGGTCATGCTTTTCTCAATCCCAATGGCGCTAGTCGGAATGTACACTTTTTATCGCGTCCGCAAATTACGTTCCGACGAGCGCATGGCGGCGATGCAGCGCGGCGTAAGCGTTCCCATGCAACCCGAACTCTCGGAGTCGGCCCGCTCGCGGCGTTCCGGCATTCTGTGCATTGCCGGAGCCGTAGGCTATATGCTGGCGTTCAGCATTATCGCGCGCGTCGAGCCCGACGCCTTGATGGCCGCAGCTTTTGGCGCCATCCCATTTACGCTGGGGCTAGGCTTCCTGCTGGATTCAGCACTGATTCGTCGCGATGCGAAAGCTTCGTAGCCTGAACCGACCGAGTGCCGGTGACGAACAGAGCCCCGCACGCTCCGTGTGGGGCTCTGTTTTTCTAAAGCTCGCGATCTTGAAGCTCGAAAGTCACTCGCCTGTCAGGAACCTGTACTGCGACTCATTGAGCGGCACCACGCTCAGTCTTCCCTGTCGCGTCAGCGGCGACTCGGAAAACAGGTCACTGGCTTTCGCCTCTGCCAACGTGACCGGCTTTGCGAGAGCCTTTCCAACTTTGATCTTCACTTGAGGATTGCTGGCCTCCGACGCGTCAACCGACACCACTGATGCCGTGCCCACCGTTTGCTTCTCATCCCCGGTGTGGTAGATCACCAAACGCTCCCCGCTCTTCATGCCGCGGAGATACTTCAGCGCCACAGGATTCGACACCCCGTCCCAGGTGGTCGTTTTTTCTTTTTGCAGGTCGGCGAAGGAATACGTCGAGGGCTCGGTTTTCAGTAGATAGTCCATGTAAATTTTCGCTCAGTGATTCGTCTTAGTTCGGCTTCTTGTCTTTCTGCTCCGCAGGTGGGGTCTGCTGCGCGGCTGGCGGGTTCGGGTGATCCTCATACACCGAATATTGCCCTTGCGGCCGTTTCAGCTTGATGGTGATTTCAGTTTTCGCTTTGTCGATGTCGAAATCCTCACCGTACGTCTGGAAGCCCGAAGCCAGCACCTGCACCCGCAACTTGCCGTAAGGGATACCGTCGAAATTAGCCTTGCCCTCCGGGTCGGTCTTCAATTCCAGGCCGCCGCGTCCCTGCTTCCCGCTCGTACTCACTGGGTGCATGATGACGGCGGCGTTCCGCACCGGTTTGCCGTTGTCGTCCTTGATGACATTGAAGTACAGCCACGAAGTCGGCTCATTGTCTTGGTCCTTCTGGGCAAAGGCCAGAGTCGTTGTCGCGAGCACAACAACCAGCAACCCACGAGCAATCATCCGGTTCATGTCGATATTGTAAGCAGTCGCACCAAGGCCTGTCACGTGGGAGCATGACCGTCGTACTCCGCGGCTTTTCCAGTGCTCTCTGCGATTTAGGCTTTTCCTTGGTGCGCTGCTGCAACGTGAGGTTTCGTCACTCTTTTACAATGCCGATGTGAAGACCTGGGACGTCATCATTATCGGCGGCGGCATTATTGGGCTCTCGCTCGCAATTTCTTTGCGCAAGCGCGGGGCCCACGTACTCGTCGTTGAGCGAGGAGAACCGGGACGTGAGGCCTCTCACGCTGCCGGCGGAATGCTTGTCGATTGTCTGCTGGAAACTCCCGCTGCGCTGCAACCGCTTGCGGCCGCTAGCGCACAAATGTATCCCGAGTTCGCGCATGAAGTCGAAGTCGAATCGGCGATTAAGGTGGATTTGAGAGATCAGGGAACGATCCTGATTTCCCCGAGGGGACACGAACACGATCAACTGAAAGCGCAAGAACTAGCCCCTGACGATCTGTCGAAACTGGAACCCACTCTCTCTCTCGCAGCGGATGAACAACCGTTCCTCCTGAAAGAACGCAGCGTCGATCCGCGTGCGCTATCGGCTGCGAGTGCGAAAACCGCAAAGCATCGCGGCGTGGACTTCTCTTCGGGCGATCCGGTGACTGCCGTCAACATTTCCGATGGAGCAATTTCGGGAGTAACCACGACCAAGACTTCTTTCTTCGCATCGACGGTCGTCAATTGCGCGGGCGCGTGGTCCGGGCAGATTGCCCCGTTCGCCCTGCCCACTCGACCGGTGAAGGGCCAAATGCTGTGTCTGGCGATGCCATCACGTACGCTGTTGAAGCACGTGGTCCGTTCGCCCAAGGCTTATCTCATTCCGCGCAGCAATGGCAGACTGCTCGTGGGAGCTACTGTCGAAGAGGCTGGATTCGACAAGCGCACGAATCCGGAAACCATTCAGCGACTGCGTCACGCGGCGCTCGAGATGGTCCCGCAACTGCGCGAGGCCCGAATCCTGGAGGACTGGGCTGGACTTCGACCCGGAACTCCCGACGCGTTGCCCATTTTGGGGGCGACTGCGACTCCGGGCTATTACGTTGCCACAGGCCATTTCCGCGACGGCATTCTGCTTGCACCAATTACAGCCAAGGTCATGACGGATGTGATCGAAGGCCGCGAACCTCAACAGGATCTAACCGCATTTACTCCTCAACGCTTCGCTTAAGCTTGTCATCCTGACGAGCGCGCAAAGCGCTCGGAGCGAAGACCTCCAGAGTATGTACCGCAGATGGGAACGCGAAGACCGCCGACTGCGGGACAATCCTTCTCACTGCACCTAATCTATCTGTTGTCGTACGGTCCCTCATCCGGCTTTCGCCGGATTCAGGATGACAGAGCGTGAAGGTGGAGACAGATCAACCATCCCACTTCGCGCTATACTGATTTGTTTCCCCGGACCTCGATCCGCTCACGTATACGTCCTCCGAGATCCATATTTTCGATTGAGAAAGGACTCCTCATGGCTTCTCCCGCAGTGGATTTTGCCCGCAGCAATCAGCAACGGTTCTTGAACGAGTTGAAAGATCTTCTCCGCATCCCCAGCGTCAGCACCCTCGAAGAACACAAGCCCGACATTGCGAAGGCCGCCGATTATGTGGCCGGCGAACTGCGCCGCATCGGCATGGAAAATGTCGAGGTCATTGCGACCAAGGGACATCCGCTGATTTACGCAGACTGGCTGCACGCGTCGGGCAAACCGACTGTGCTGTGCTATGCGCACTATGATGTGCAACCAGCAGAACCGCTCGATGAGTGGCATTCGCCGCCGTTTGAGCCGACCGAGCGCAACAACAACATATATGCGCGCGGCGCAGTCGACGACAAAGGCCAGTTGTGGATGGAAGTGAAAGCACTCGAAGCCCTGATGCAAACGGGCGGAGGCAAGCTGCCGATCAATGTGAAGGTCATCTTCGAGGGTGAAGAGGAAGTCGGAGGCGAATCGATCGCAGAATACATTCGCAAGCAGAAAGCCAAGTTGAAAGCCGATTTCGCTCTTGTGTGCGATACCGAACTCTTTGCGCCCGACCTTCCGACCCTATGTGTAGGTTTACGCGGCCTCGTGTACACAGAAATCGAAGCCTATGGTGCGAAGACCGATTTGCACTCCGGAATGTACGGAGGCGCGGCGCCGAATCCCTTCTTCGCGTTGATCGAGATGATCAGCAAGATGAAAGACTCGAAGGGCAAAGTTCTAATCCCAGGCTTCTACAAAGGCGTGAAAGCTCCGACAGCCGCGGAACTCAAGGCATGGAAGCGGCTGCCA
>Ga0070730_10003357_pt1 | contig 14391 bp, 23 predicted proteins | sample Coa_R1_3_FD_66447 | JGI IMG/M metagenome (GOLD analysis project Ga0070730, IMG submission 66447) | Surface soil microbial communities from Centralia Pennsylvania, which are recovering from an underground coalmine fire - Coalmine... | ecosystem: Environmental > Terrestrial > Soil > Unclassified ...
TGCACCCTCCTTGGTGAGCCTGAGTGGCTCGGACAACGCGCCCCCTCGCAGAGACGCGCTCCCCGTTCCCGTCAGCGCTTGACCAGGGCCGCCCGAGCCATGGCAATGGCCTCAGCGCGAGGCATCACCGACTCCTTCGACGCCTGGCGGGGCAGAACCGGCTTGCCGGTCAGGCGGTTGATGGCCAGCGACACGTCACTGGCCGAGATGATCTCGCCCTTGACCCGCTGGTCGTTGAAGTAGTCGCGGATGGTCTCAGCCAGCGGCGAACCGGTGTGCTGGTCGAGCAGGTCACGCAGGTAGCGCTTGGCAGCCTCGCTGGCGGGCTTGACGTTGTTGCCGGTCAGGAACTCGTTGGCCAGGGCCAGGGTCGGGAACGGGCTGGTGATGCGGCGGTTCGCCTGGTTCAGGATGACCCAGCGGTTCGGGCCGGTGTTGCGGATGGTGAAGCGGCCGTGCTTGGTCACCACTGCGTAGTGCCCTGCGCGAATCTTCTGCTTAGCCATTGACTTTCGACCTTTCAGGTCTCGGACCCGCTTTCGGCGGGCTGGCGGTTGAGGCCCTCAGTCTGCCTGAGAGCCGAGCGACTGTCAAGGAGTCGAACCTTGGACCCGGCCGAGCCGCTCTCACCAGCTGTCCGGTCAGTCTGGGTTGCTCGGCTAGAGCGAGCGGTAGTCGATGGTGGCCACAGTGTTGTTGCAGCCGATGAGCAGCAGAGCGATCCTGTCGATCTGGTTGTTCGTGTAGTGACGAGCGTCCTTTCGGAGCATGCCGTACACCGACTCCCGCAGACCGGACACCACGCGTCGGGTCTCAACAAGCTGCGCGGGGGTCTCGCGTTCGGCCCTCGCTTGCAGAGTGGCCACGTCGGCGATGGCGCGGTCGATCTTGGCGTCAAGGTTGACGATCATGCGTAGCTCTCCTTGCCGTACTGGGTACCGTTGATGATGCGCTGGCAGCGGCTGGTGTCGTACTCGCCCATGCCGATCACCTTAGCGGCGTCCCGCAGGCCCATGAAGCGACACCAGGTCTGCCAGGTGCCCTCGGACCAGTCGGTGGCGTTGGCCAGGGTGTGGCCGTTGTAGGCCAAGACCGATTGCAGGGTCTCGAACTCGCGGATGATCAGCTCTTCGAGCTCACGTCGCTCTTTCGCGTTGCTCACGATTTTCAGCCTTTCAGGCGGTTGGCGGTCAGGGCCTTGCGAGTCAAGCTGATCATGTTGGTGACCTGGGCCACGATCTGGCCGGAATCACCCTCGTGGTCAGCCTCAGCCTGCCAGCGACGGGCCTCACGGGTGAAGTCGGCCAGCGAGCGCACCGGCTTGCGGTCCCGGATGGAGTCCTCGATCGAGTTGCACGAGCACCCAGACGCATCGAACCAGAACAGCTCGGAAGTGTCAAGGTCGCGGATGACCACGATCTCGTCCCACTCGTAGGAGTGGAAAGCCTCAACTCCCGCGATCAGCTCGAACTCTCGCTCGTCGTAGCGGTTGAAAAACTTTTCCATGGTTCGGCCTTTCAGAGCAGTGGGGGCCTGGCTTCGCCAGGGCTAGGCGAGTCGGCTCATGGCGACCCGGATGATCCGGAAGATCGAGTAGGGCAGGCTCATGTGACGGGTGGTGGCAGGCCAGCTCTGGAAACCCTCGTGACGGTTGTCGAACTGGACGTGGATCTGGGTCAGATCGGGGCCAGCGTCGATGCCGTCGAGCTCGGCCGTCTGATAGTGGAACGGGATTCGCCCGGTGGCCACGTTGATCGGGCGGTTGTCGTGGCGCTCGTTGATGAAGCGGGCCATCAGCTCCATGATCGCGAACGCCTCGTCGGTGTTGCGCACCACCAGCTGAGTGATGCGGTCGGGCTCGGCCGGATCGACCAGGCCCAGCGTAGCACCCGAGCGGTTGGCGTAACCGACGCTGTCACCACCCTGCACACGGGCCCAGGCGGGCAGCCCAACGAGCTGACCAGGGCGAACCTCAAGCTGGCGCATCTTCTTACGGAGGCTGATCACGATTGGCGACCTTTCGAGTCTTGGCGTGGTTGAAGCGTGACAGGTGGTGTAAGTGGCTGTCAAGCGGGTCGAACGCTTGCCCCCGGCCTTGAACCGGTCAGCCGCCATGGTCAGGAAGCAGGGTTGGTCACGTAGAACGGGTTGCGGCCCATGCGGGTGAACAGGTGGCGCAGGTGCGACTGGTGCTTCGACGTGGTCACGCTGTAGCGGTGGTCGACGTAGGCCCACGAACCGTCCGAACGCAGCCAGGCCAGCGGGGTGGCGTAGGAGTAGATCACATAGCTGGGCTTGTCAGCCATGTAGACCTCACGGGCCCAGGCGGGCAGCTCACCAGTGTAGGAGCTGTAAGCCCCGCCGCTCATCGAAGCAGCCTTGAACATGTCCGGCTGGTCGCCAACGAGCACGTTCAGCCACTGGTCGAGGAACTCGCTGTAGCTCTGACGCTCACCACGGGCAGCGGAGGGGCGCAGCGTCAGGGTCTTGATCTTGGACATTGTCAGCCTTTCAGGCTTCGGGGGTTGAATGACGAGCCATCATTCAGGCGAGGGTTTCACCCTCACGACCACCAGACTAGCTGGCGGTTTCGGCTCTAGTCAAGAGCTTGCGAGCGAAGCGATCAAGCCAGGCCCAGCGCCTTACGACCCTGCTCGGAGAGCGCCTCGCGGTTGTTGTGGGCGTCACGCCAGGTGGTGACCTCCAGGCCAGCGCCACAAGCGAAGGCGTCCTGCTCAGAGCCGACGTTCGCCCCGTAGCTGATCTTACGGTTCCAGGTGTTGCGCTTGTCGATCGCCATGACGCAGCGGTCGCAGTCGATCAGACCAGCGGACTCCGTGGCCTCGTGGAGGACCGTGTCCCAAACCTTACCACACCCGGTCGTCACACCGAGCTGGCCGTGGTTCTTCAGGCCCTTGCCGATCTTGACGACGCGGGGTTTGACGTGGGGCCAGGTCTCGGCGAGCGAAAGCACCGGCACGACGGGGTTGGTGATCTGACGGGTGGAAGCGGGCTTGCGGGGGGTTCCCATGGTCAGAGCCTTTCAGGCGTTGAGGGTGACGGAGTAGGCCAGGCCCAGGTCGTGGTCGCCATCGTAGCCGGGGGTGCCAGCGTACACAACTCCGGTGCCCATGGCGGTGGTCGGGTGGGGTCGGCGAGCGGGAGCCCGTATTCGTCGGGGTTCTCGGCCAGGAAGCGCAGGGCGTGGACAATGTCGGTGTACTCCGGGGAGTCGTCTTGGTCCTCGTCACGTTCCCGCTCAGTGGCCAGGTAGGCCCAGGCTTCCGAAGCGGTGTCGAACACGGGCGGGTCGTCGTCCATCGGCATGTAACCGGGCACGTGGACAGTGGCAACGAACATGATCAGCTCCCCAGGGTGACGCGGATGTCGTAGGTGTGGACTCGGCGAGTGTAGCGGGCGATGCGCTGGTGGACGACCGCCCGAGAACCGTCGTCGTTGATGATGACCGAGCGCCACACGTGGTGGGTTCGAGAGGCGAGGCGGTAGTGAGTCGTGACGTTCACTTGTCGCTCACGTCGAACGAGTCGTTGTCACGGTTGCGCAGGAAGACGGAAAATCCCTTGCCGTTCTTCGCAACGAACACACCGAACTGGTCGGTCTTGCCCTGGGCCCTCAAGAGGGCAGCCATGTCGTTGGCCTGGAGACCAGCCTCGACCGAGCTGTCGACCGGGTCGGTCACGGGGATGTCATCCTTGCGGGCCTTGCGAGCCATTGTCAAGCCTTTCAGGCGAGTTAAAGGAGGGGCCTAGCGAAGCTAGGCTAGTGACCACCAGGCTGACCACAGTGCTGACAGGGAGCGACACCGAACCGGGCGTAGAGTTCAGCGATGGTTTCGCCGTTGGGGCCGGTCTCCGTGTGAACGGTGGGGTCAGGCTGCGCACAATCGTCGTTGACGGCCTCACGCTCCCAGAGGTAGAAGCCCTCACGCGGCCCGTGGAGCCAGGAGCCGCAGCCGTCGCACTGGGAGGTCGAGTAGGTGTCGCGGGCGCAGTCGCACTCGTAGTCACCGGGGACCTCGGGCCAGGTCAAGTCGGGGAAGCGCGCCTTGAGGTCGTTCAGGACGTAGACGATGCAGTTCTCCGAGTGGTCCTCGGTACCGATGCCCATGGTCACGTCGTGGGTGGCGAAGTCGACAGCCGACCAGGGCTCACAGTCGTGGCCGTGAACGTCGTCGTGGCAGCCGCCACACTCACCGTTGGCGTGGTGGAGCATGCAGTTCACGCAGACCTGGATCAACCAACCGTTGCGGAGCGTCATTGCGAAGCCTTTCAGGCGAGAGGGGCGGGGCGGGGCCAGGCTTGCGACCTGACCCCTTGAGACTAGCGGGCGGGGGTTGAGCAGTCAAGCGGCCGGTTTCACCGGGCGCAGATGACCTCGTAGTAGGCGTCGACCCAGTGGTGGTGCACGAACCGACCGTCCCACTCCAGGTGGCAGTGGCCGTGCGGGTCGATGTGCTGGATCTGGCGAAGCAGGGCGAGCTCGGAGCGGTTGGGCTTGCGGTGGTGGTGGGTTGCGGCCTGACTGGCGTCAGCGGCCCCGATGATCAGAGCGGCGATGAGGGCGGCGGTGGTGAGCAGCTTACGCATGGGTGACCTTTCGAGTCAAGTTGTGAGCGAGTGGAACGAGCGAGCTAGCGGGCCAGGGAGCCGAGGAACTCGGTGCGGAAGATCGCGCCCTGTCGGGTGGGGGTGCGGGAGTGGATCTTGACCGGCCAACCGGCCAGCTTGGAAGCGGCGGTCCAGTACGGGTCCTCGGCCGAGTAGTCGAACGGTACCACAGCGATCGAACCGCCGTCGCTCATGGCCTGAACACGCTCGCCCTGGTGTTCGGTCGCACCGAGGATCTTGGTGGTGATGATCATGATAGGGCCTTTCAGGCTAGTTGCGGGCGGTGGTGAGCTCGTAGGTGTCCCAGGCGTCCTCGCTGGCGGTGAACGCGGACCCCACGTAGTGGTTGGAGAAGCTCAGGTTGTCGTTCGCGTCCTCAGCCTCGTAGCGAGCCGCACCGTACTCAGCCCATGCGATGGTGGCGAAGTCGGTCGGGTTGTCCATGAGCGAGCTGACGTTGACCAGGGCCTCGTCACGACGGTAGTTGCCGTAGCGCTCCATGTCAAGCCTTTCGGGCTAGGGGCGGGGTGGCCGGTGATAACCACCCCTGAAAGTTAGCGAGGGGGCGGGGGTCTGTCAAGACCCCAGCTGGTCGCCGATGAACGTGGCCAGGTTGCGGTCGATCTTGAAGGGGCGACCCTTGAAGTCGGTGCCGCGCAGCCAGCGGGAGCCCACGTTGGTGACCTCACCGCTCAGGTCGTCGGTCAGGATGACCAGCATACCGGGGCGGGGCTTGGCCGTCCAGAAGGTGGCGAACTCGTCGGTGACCGAGGGCTGGCCGTGGTTGTTGAGCGCGTCCAGGAGCTCGGGGTCGTCGTCGCTGGCCAGGGGCGGGCTGAGCTTGACGCCCATGTAGTCCGCGCCGTTGGGGGTGTAGCCACAGTCGGAGCACTCGATCAGGCCAGCGAGCGGGCCGTCCGGGGTGGTGGAGAACTGGCCGTCGCAGGGGGCGAACGGGTTGGTGCAGGAGTTGTCGATGGGAGTGGGCTTGTCGTTGTAGCCCCACAGGCCCCAGAAGTGGGTGTGCAGGTCGCAGACGTTGACCCAGCGCAGATGCGGGACCGTGTTGCGCTCGGAGTCCGCGTTGGCCTCGTGACGCAGGCCGATGTATGGGGCGGGGTGGTCACACTCAGGGTGGTCGCAGGAGATGCTGAGCGGCATGTGCTCGTAAACCGTCACGTTGAACCAGATCGGGTTGGCGAGCGCCATGGCGACGTAGCTCTCGACCGCCGCGAGATCACCCGAGGGGACCTCAGCCACGGTGAAAGTCTCGCCGTCCGGGGTGCCGTTGTCAAGGGTGGCCTCGATCACGGTGCGGACCCCGTGGAGGGCGTAGGCGGGGGCAGGGGGGGTGGAAGGCGCTGCCGGGACGGCAGCGTAGGCAACCGAAAGCCACTGCTCGGTGGTGTCGGTGTCCACGATGCGGATGCGCTTGCCCGAGTCGACCAGGATGTTGCAGAAGTCCTCGGAGTCCGGGTGGGCGAGGTCGTAGGCGCGGGAGGGGGTCGTGTAGACCTGGAGGTCGGGGCGCAGACCAGCGATGTGGCGACCCAGGGCCTCAGCGTCAGCCCAGCTCGTGGGGGCGAGAGCGGGACGGATGAAGCGGTTCGCAGAGCGCTTCCGGTAGGCAATGGTCCAGTTCAGATCATGGCTTGCGCCAATCTGAGCCTTGCTCATGTTTCTGCCTTTCGGGCTGGAAGGGGCGGGCGGGGGACTCTCAGCGCCCCCTTGCTGTTGTACCAAGTCTAGCAGGTAGTGCGGGGCTTGTCTAGCGGCCGATCGAGCCGCACTCAACCGCCCAGTGGTCGCTGCCATCGAGCCACACCGCCGCGCAGCTCTGACCGGCAGGGGCGTGGCTCTGAGCGTAGTGCAGGGTGGCGACCGTCGTCGAGTCGGGCTGCTGCGAGCCCACCATGGCCCCCAGGCCGAGCATGAACAGCGCGCCCAGGAAGATCGCCAGACCGGCCACGACCTTGCGAACCGGCAGGTGCAACTCTACCACACGCCGGGGCTGACCCTGGACCGCGCTGGTGACCCACGCCGACCCCAGGGGGGCCGGGCCGTTCGAGACTGCTCCCTTGGCCTGCTCCTGGCCGATCAGCCACGCGGGCTTGCTGGGGCGGGACGTCTGGGCGAACTTCTGGCGCGGGATCGAGGTCGCGTTCATGATCAGCCTTTCGGGCGAGTCGGGGTGCTACAGGAAGAACACTACAGGACGCGGGGAGGGCTGTCAAGCCCGACCTAGGCGGCGATCAGCTCGGAGCGCATCCGGGCGACCTCGGAGCGGTCCCACGCGCTCAGAACCTCCGCCTCGCCGGTCGCGCCCAGGTAAGCCTCCCAGTCGCCCTCAGCGATGTCAAGGGCCTCGCCGGTCTCAGCCGGGATCACACGGACCCAGGTCACGCCGTCCGCGTCCTCGATCAGCGCCACGACCTCCGCCACGTCGTCCCCGATCTCGACAAGGGTGCCCTCGTCGCGGAGGTCGGCCGTCAGAGACTCCCCCTCCTCCAGCTCGATCGCCTCGACCACGGGCGCGGGGGGTGCCATCATGGCCGCAACCTTCGCGTCCCACTCCTGCGCCCGCTTGAGAGCTTCCGCCTGCCGCTTGACCTCCGCGCGCTGCGCCCCCTCCAGGCGGGCCGAATTGGTCGCCTCGATTCCGAGACCACTCCGCAGGGTGCCGTCCAGGACCACGGGCGCAAGGGTGACCTTACCGAAAGCGGCAAGCATGGCGAGCTCGGGCGTGGCGGCAGAGACGGGGGCGTTGAACGCGGTCATGATTTTCACCTTTCGGGTGGCTGGTTTCACCAGGATAGCAGGGGCCTTGCGGTTGAGTCAAGCGGTACGGCCCGGACCTTGTGGCCCCGTTTCCTGCTGACAAGTAGAACTCTACGGCAAGGGGGCACCCCTGTCTACGGGGCATATCGGACATAAAGGGACATCCTGAAGGTAAGTTTTTTCTCTTACCTTGGCTCTTACCTTCTTACTATGGGAGCCAAACTATTTCGGGTTCAATGGTGAGCATGCCTCCTTAGGGGGCCTAAAATTTCAAATTTCAACAGTTGCATGTGCAACAGTTCAGGGGGTGAATAGTTGATGCCGGCAACTATTGTGTTGTACAACAGTTGACGTGTGCAACAGTTGCAGGGTGCAATAATTGCAGAGTGCAACTATCAAACCTGGCGGCTACTCCTCGGCGAACTCACCCAACCCCTATAGACTTGCTAATGAGTCAACCCCCGACACCCCCTTTTTAAAGGGGCCATCTCTGACCCCTTTCGCACGCGCAGCATTTTTCTCACATGACTTGCCCCCGAGTCAACCCACAGGGTACTCGAACTCTCGGGGCGTCCCCATGCCCTCTGGCCGGGCTTCAACCTTCACCCTGCTGATCTCGCTGAACGGCCCCTCTCCTGGCCCCCAGCCCCCTCCCAGCCAGCCCATCCGCCTCACCAGCCGGTCGCTCCACACGCTTGGTCGGTCCTCCCACATCGGACTCGGAGCCTCTCGGTCCAACCTGGCCTTCTTCTGCCAGTCGTTCAGCACCGGCACCTCTTCACCCGTCTTTTCATCCAGGATCACAGGCTGAATGTACCAGTGCTTGAACCACTTCTTCCAGTACCTTCGCCGCTGCCTCGGAGTCATCCGGATCTTGTACCGCTCCAGCTGGCCATTGTCCCTGGCATACGCCATCAGCCGGTCATCCGCCTCCATCGGCTGGCTCACAGCCACCCCAAGCTCACCAGCAACGCCTTGTACTCGGCCTGCTCCTGTGGCGTCGCGTCCCGCCACCACTTCTTACCGTACCTTCTGGCCTGCTTGGCAGTCAACTCCCAGCTGAGCCCGTGCGGGTCAGCCCCCTTCTGCCGCGCATATGCCTTCAGCCTCTTGTCCCCAGTCACTCTCCCACCTTCCACGGGTTCCAGTGGCACGACCCCTGGTGGCCCTTCTTCCCGTTGCACCTGACCATCACCAACTGCCCCGGCTTAGCCCCTGAACAGCCCTCTTTGCCAACTTTGCTCAGGCACCTGTCGCAGCCCCTGCCCGTATACGTCCCGCCGCACCAGCGCTGCCAGCAGCCCCCTCGGCACTCGTCGTCCGTGCAGCCGCCACACTCGGGGCACCCCCACTCCTTGTCCTGCACCATCTCGCACCCTCATGCCTCTCGCGCCTCTGGCCGGATTTCAACTAAAAAGCCCCCCCAGTCAAAGACTAGAGGGCCTCAGGCTCCGGATCAAAGTTTCGAACTCCGACTTCAGCCACCAGACGGCTGCGTGCTGCCATTACACAAATCCGGAAAGAATGGTAAGAAGGAGATTCGAACTCCTGGACCCCCTTACGGGAGTCTCCGCATTAGCAGTGCGGTGCGATCGTCCTCTCCGCCACCTTACCACGAATTTGGCCATCCTGTCCTTCGAGGCAACCCGGCCCTTTCGGACCGCTTTGTCACCCTGGCAGGCGTCGAACCTGCTGGCCAGTACCGACAGAGGGACTCGAACCCCCGATAAACTCCGTGTAAAGGAGTCGCCTTAGCCGCTAGACGATGTCGGCAAAGCAAGATCGGCACGACTCGAACGTGCAACCCCTGGATTTGGAGGCCAGTGCTCTACCAATTGAGCTACGATCCTATCAGGAGGCGATGGTACGACCGTTACCACCCTTACGTCAAGCCCGCTCGTAGTCCTGGTGCGGCTAGCGGGGAACCTCCGTGTCACCCAGTATAGCAGAGAATCGCCCCAGATACTCCCAGTCGATGTCCCGGCCATCGGTGCGAATCCGTTGCCAGGTCCGTAGTCGGTGGCAGTTCGAGCACACCAGGTCACACTTGGCGATCTCCTCGTCCAATTCAGCCACCGTGCTGAACTCGTTGATGTGCGAGACGTTCTTGCTCTTGTTCTCGTCCGGCCGGTGGTCGAAGTCCATCATGAAGTAGGGATACCACTGCTGGCAGTCCATGCAGGGCTTCTCACTCTTCCTGGCTCGGGTGTGCTTCCGCAGAGCCAGCTTCTGGCCGCGCATTCGCTTGAGTGCCTTGTCTCGCTGGCCCACCCCCACGTAGTAGGAAATGGTTCCCTTGGAGCACCCCAATCGCCGGGCGATCGAGTCATAACTCTGTCCCTCAGCTCGGAGCCGCAGAATCTCTTTCCCTAGCTCAGACAAGCGAACCCTTCCATAGTATTCGAACACTCTGCTCAAAACAATAGCCCCTTTCAGGGCTGTTGTCAAGAGGAAGATAGAGGTAACGCTCCCCGAGCCATCCCTGACTCCCCTGGATTTCAAGTCCAGTTTGTACCTTGTACGGTATCTTCCATGTTGGGTAAGGTCAGTCTTTCGACTGGTGGCCTCGCCCAGTGAGAGCGGAGAGAATCGAACTCCCGAGCCTTACGGACGTGGTCTACAGCCACGCGCAACCAGCCAACAGTTGCCTCACTCCCAGCGCCCCCAGGGCCGCCTAAGCCGGGGACTTGACCACTCCCGTGGCCCGTCTATATGCGAGTCTCATCCCTTGTGGCGGGCTGGTTACCGCTCTCCTCGCTGGTGGCCCTTCCCGTGTCTGCGCCACTTCTCTGCTGAGCCACCTTGATCAGCACATTCAGGTGGCCGCAACTCGGACTATTCCAGGTTCAAGGCCGCTTGCCGCGACCCTGCTACTGGCCAAGTCGGTGCTGGTTGAACGTACCCCCAGCCGGTTCTGACCCGGCCCCCGCAGCTTGAAAGGCTGCTGAGCTGCCACTACTCCATGGGGACAAGTGAAGTCGGCCCGTATCCTGCGATCTCTTGGCTTTGGGCCAATCCGTTCAGGTTCTGACTTCTCCGAGAGGCGGACGCTTTCACCGGTTCTCACCAGCGCTCGGAACCTTGGTCACACGCCAGCGTCGCAAAACAACGTGTGTGACCGCGTACCCACAGTCGGGTTCGAACCGACGATCTCCACCTTGAGAGGGTGGCGAGCTAACCGCTGCTCCATGCGGGCGAAACGAAACGAGCCCCATGCCGGTGCTGCCCCGGCGTGCCTAGTTTGGAAGACTAGTGCTCTACTGTTGAGCTAATGAGGCGGGGTGACCAGTCGGTTACGCTCCGACTCCTCAGCGACCACAACGCTGGGCACTACTATTATGCAATGGCCACAACCTTGGCCAACTGGTGGCCTGTTCCGGTGAGCGGACTTGAACCGCCGACCTCTTCCTTATCAGGGAAGCGCTGCTAACCAGCTGAGCTACACCGGAAACGCGGGGCCAACCTCGACCCCGTTTCTAACTTGATCCTACACCACGCCGTACTTGGCCGCAACCAGCTTGGCCGCAACCGCCAGGGCTGTCAGACCACCAGCCGCTGCTAGACCGGCCACTGCGCAGCCGCCGCCACCACCAGAACTCCCGCCAACATTGTCGGCAGCCCCCACGCCCCAGTCAGTCCTGAACCTCTGTGTGTCAGCCCCGTTGGGCCCCCAGCTCGTCCCGAACGTCGGGTCGTCATCGGGTGGGCTCGGTTGTGGCTGTGGTCCTCGATCTCTTGCCATCCTGCATCTCCTTTCGAGTGACTGACGTGGTCCCACCTGGAATCGAACCAGGGCCCTCTCGGGTTTCAACCGAGCGCTCTTACCAGTCTGAGCTACAGAACCATTCGCTCGTCGCGGAAGCCTTCTGCCTAGGACTGGCTCCCCACAAGCTCTCGCTGCTCCCGGTCCGAGTTGCCCCTGCGACCTGGCCAGGGAGTCACCCCTGATTTGCGAGCAAGCGGCCCATGCGAGACTTGAACTCGCGACACTCCGCTCGACAAGCGGGTGCTCTACCCCTGAGCTAATGAGCCAAACGTGGCAGTGGCACCCTCAGCCCCACCACACGACGGACACCCTGTGCGCGCTGTCCGTCACCCTAGTCCCGTGACCGGCCGCTAAACCGGGCTTTACCGGGACCTACGTACCCCCAGCAGGGCTCGAACCTGCGACCTTCTCCTTAAGAGGGAGTAGCTGCTACCATCTGAGCTATGGAGGCATCCGTTGGTCTGACAACCGGGCCCTAACGGTAACACCGGTCCGTGCTCCAGACCAACAAGCATTAAGTTTCTCTGTTGTCAAGGAACGTGCGCTCTTGTGGCTGGAATCGAACCAGCGGCGGCCCGTAGGCGACGGATTAACAGTCCGTTGCTGCCAGCCAACAGCAGCCCCACAAGAAAGCCCTTCGCTCGCGCGAAGGTTGAGTCGAGTATCAGGGAATCGAACCCCATCTAAACCGCCCCAAACGGCTCGTGCAACCACCACACCCATACTCGTTGATCCTGGTGCCCTGACCTATACCAGCCAGGGCCTTCACGTCATGCCAGGCCATCCGGCCACATTCCAGGATTCGAACCTGTAGGCTGTGGCCACCCATGATTGCCCATTTTCGCTTCCCTTGCGGGCGAGCGGGGAGGCCAATGGGCGGACCTCGAAGCGGGTTCCGGGGTCGCACCGGAGTCTCGGAGTTATGAGCACCGCGTAGAAACTACCACTACCCACCCGCCATTCGAGGGAACCTTGCGACTCCCTCTTTGGTTCTACCAGACTACCAGGGTCTATGCCCCGTTGTCAAGTGGCCCCGTCTCACAGATTCGGCGGCCCCGTTGGAGGCTTGGGCTGCCAGGGCTTCGGATAACCGGGCCCGCCAGGACCCGGCCCTCCGCCCTTCGTCAACTGCGACCGCCGTTGGCCCGACCCACAGCGCGACGGATGTGCTCGCGCTCCCTCAACGGGTACTTGGCCATCAGGATCGCGATGGCCCGGTCGTAGCTGGCCCCGGTGTTGATCAGCTTGCGCGCCTCGTCGGTGAGGTTCGCCGCCTTCTGCGCCTTCTCGTTGGCCACGTTCAGCCGCCCCGACGGCACGTTGATCACGTTCGGCTGGGCCGGGTAGGTCGGCATCGGCACCGGCTGCGTCGAGCCCTTGGTGATCCCCGCGAACGCGCCCAGCGGCCCGCGCAGCGCCTCAGCGTTGGCCGCAGCCTTCGCCTGGTTGGCCTCATCGACCTCCAGGACCCGCGCCAGACTCATCGCGTTCTTGCTGGCGACAGCTGCCACGATGCCCAGCGAGTGAAGTCCCTGCTGGATGTCCTCGAAGTTCTTGGCCAGTGCCTTGACCTGCTGGCTCTTCAGTGTCTCTGTCATGCCTCAACCCTACACCTTCTGCGCTTGCAGCGCAAGACTAATGGAAAACTCGAACGTCAAGCCCGGCCGCCATGGCCAGGTCAACCAGACCCCAGGTTCCCTTGGAGTCTCGATGGGGGAAGGCCAGCACTCGGTCAGCGCCTCGCTCAACCATGTCGCGGTTGCGTTTGGGCCCTGCGTACGCGCCGAACCTGGCCCACTCCGCAGGATGCCGTTCTTCCCGCACCCCGAACCCGTACTGCTCCAGAGCCCACTGTTTGGCCATGCGGTCCGCCCCTGTCGGGCAATCCCCATGAACCACGACCAGCCCAGTGAACCCCAGGTCAAGGGCCGCCAGCTCCATTTGCTCCCGAAGGAACGCCTCTCGCTGGTAGGCCCTTGATCCTGAAACCAACAACTTGGCCACTACAGCCGACGCTGGACCGGGTTCATGATCACGAACTCCTGGAACTCGACCACGTGGCGGTTGTTGGCCGTGGACTGGACGAACAGCGCCCACTCCTTGTTGAAGTCCGGGGCGACGCTCTGCTCCCCGGTTCCCAGCCCGACCAGCGCCCGGATGCCGTCGCCGTAGAAGATCTCCTTGGTCTTGCGGTTCTGCGCCAGCAGACCCTTGTGGCCCTGGATCTTCTCTCGCTTGATCAGCTGGTAGTAGATGCTGCCGTTGACGTACTCCAGCCCGAGGCTGTGAGCGAAGTCCTCAGTCTTCATCTTCTCCGGGGTGTTCCGGGCCGTGACCAGCTGGAATCCGCCCGTCAGTCGCCGCGCCCCAACCGCCTGGAGGTTCTCGGCGTTCAGCACAGCCGCACTGGTCGAGAACAGCGTGGTGGTCGACCGCGCGCCTGTCGTCGCTCGCATCGTGCTGTAGGCCGTGGTCGCCGCGCTCATCATCTCACCCGCGCGCTCGACGCCACCCGCAGCCCGAGCGTCCCAGATGGCGATGTTGCCCTCAGGAACCCCGAACTTCATGATCTCCAGCTTCTCCCGGTCACCCGGAGCCAGCGCGGCGATCGTGTAGTTGTCCGGCAGCGCACGAATCCGCTGGGCCAGCTTGCCCGCGTCCCACTTGCGCTCGGACTCGTAGCCGTCCGTCATCAGGTACACCAGGTTGGCGTGGTCACCGTACAGCTCGGGGTTCTTGGCCGCGTCGTTCAGCGCCTGGAACATGGCGTCGATCATGGCGGTCATGCCGCCGATCTGGTAGTGGTCCTTCAGTGACGGCAGACGCAGCACGTCCTTGTCGTAGTAGACGCACTCCACCCGGTGGTCGAAGGTGTAGACCGTCACCCGAGTCTCCTGCTCCGGGTTCAGGCTGGCCTGCTTCGCCAGGTTGGCGACCAGCGCGTCCACGACCTTCGGCACGTCGTGCTGGTGCTTCTGCATCGATCCCGACTTGTCCATCAGGATCATGATGTGGTTGATCTGGCCCTGCTTACCCTTGGTGGCAATGCCCATCAGGGAGCAACTCCTTCAGTTGTGGGGCGCTCGGCCCCGTTGATGTCTCAACACTATCAGGCGGGACTGACATCCCGCCCCGCTTTTGACTCACCCTCAGGTCACGGCTTGGTAACGCTTCTCGGCCATCGCCAAGCCGCCCCCAGACCCTCTCCGCTCGTTGCTT